>Ga0315280_10008863_pt1 | contig 13087 bp, 11 predicted proteins | sample YL17G06_40_MG_FD_203697 | JGI IMG/M metagenome (GOLD analysis project Ga0315280, IMG submission 203697) | Sediment microbial communities from Yellowstone Lake, YNP, Wyoming, USA - YL17G06_40 | ecosystem: Environmental > Aquatic > Freshwater > Lake > Sediment | place: USA: Wyoming | collected...
ACCCCGACGCACCCAACGGGGCGACTACGCACACGTCTTTGTGCGAGCAACCAATCGGTTGCCAACAGAACCGATAGATACGCTTGTTTTAGGACTAGTAGTGCTTCAAGTTGTAATTGATGGATATGAACCCTGTGTCATCGCGAGGAGTCCGCCTGAGGCGGACGACGAAGCAATCTGCTTGGCGGTGGCAACGGGATTGCTTCGCCGCCGTCCATGGCGGCTCGCAATGACACCAAGGCGCGTTCCAGCAGATTCCGCTTGAAAAACCACTAGGTTTCCTTTTGCTTTTGTGTTGCTTGGGATTTGACGAACCGAACCATGGCGCAAGCCGCGGTGGCGCTATCGTCTAGCCCGGCCCAGGACGTCGCCCTCTCACGGCGAAAACAGGGGTTCAAATCCCCTTAGCGCTACCAATGGATTTTACTCGATTTGCAAGGATTTCCTCCCCTGTTTTCCGGTAAACATTCACTAAACCCATTGCAGCGCCGCTGCCCGCCTCTCAGGGCTTCCAGGAGAGAAATGCTTCCCGCCGGTGCATTTTTTTGCGGGACACAGGGCGTTCTTCCCTGTAGCGTATCCACATGGATGTGGGGAACCGTCAACATTGCCCAGTGTGTCGCGATTTGCGTTAGGAGGTTCAGTATCGCAAATCTCTGCATGCTCGCGCGGCGGCACCGGCTACCGCGCGGCCAACTGGCTCCCTGTCGGCCAGGCCCAGAGCCGCGGCAAACTTAACAAACCCACCTCCGCCTCGAACCGATCAAGGACATCTTCCTCTTCCCCCTCACCCCCGTTTCCGCCACGCCCTTCGCCAAAATCCCTAGACCTCACGACACGGGTTGACTGAATGTTTATTCCCAAAGCGTCGGAGCCCAGTTCTGTAAGCCAAGCCTTGTCAAAAAGGATGAGTTTTTTGGGAGGGACAGCGGTCTCCCTACCAACACTCCGGTCCCTGGGCTTTGTTCATTATTTGAGCACACCATACTTGGTGAACCAATCTTGCATGAGACGGTAAACGTCTTGCGCCTTGTCGCGGTGCACGTTGTGTCCAAGGCCGTCAAAGAGATGCCGTTCGTTGGGAACGTGGTTCTTGTCGAGGATTTCTTTGAACAGCGCGGAGCGCTCCGGAGGGACGACGGGGTCGTCGGAGCCGTGCAGGATCAGGAAGGGCGTTTGCACCTTGGCCGCCGCCTCCGGTGTGGGAGCGGCGAACCCGGCGGTCGGCGTGACGCCGCCCGCACTAATGGCGGCCGCCCGGATGCGATCCGGCGCCTCGGCGCAAAGCCCGATGGTCAGGAACGCGCCCATGCTGTTGCCATAGGCGCAAACCCGCTTTGCGTCCACATAGGGCAGACTGCGCAGGATCTCCACGCAGGCGAGCGCGCGGCGAACGTTTTCCGGGCTGGCGCCAAACCGAGAGCGATCTCCCTCTCGTGCTTGCCGCTCCGCATGGGTATAGTTGGTGCCGATGCAGACGAGGCCCCACTTCACGAATTCCCGCGCTTTGGGCAGGGCAAATATCTCCGCGTTCGCCCCCATGCCATGGCTGATAATGATGGCGGGGAAGGGGCCTTGGCCTTCCGGCTTGACGAGGATGCCTTGAAGCGGTTGCCCGTTTGCTTCACAGGTCCAGCGGTCGCCGTTTAACTGGAAGTTCTTGATCGAGGGCGTGGATGCCGTGGAGGTTGTTCGCGCCGCGGCAGCCTTTGTCTCGGAGCGGCGGGATGCCGGCATGACAGAGGCTTCCGTCAGCGATTCTTGCGGCTCTTTTCCGAGCACCCGAGCGCCGTAGGCTAGCGCTTGCTCATACGCGGGGTCGTAGTCGGGCTGGCCTTGGGTTCCTTTCAGAATATCGCGAGGATAGGGCAACAGGTAGCTGGCGGAGCCGCGTTCGGCTGCTTTCATGGTATCCATCAGGCTGCCGAGGCTCTTGCGACCGAATTTTGTCGCCGTGCCAGCCTCGCCGAGTGTCTCGAAGAAGATCTTTGTGCGTGGCGCCCATGCGGCGAACGCGCGTTTGCGGTTGCTGTCGTTCAAATAGCTGCTGCCGCCAAGTCCGTTCTGCCCAACGTAGAAGCCGCGGTCCACACAGTGTTGGCCAATCTCGACCGAGTAATCGTGTTGTTCCTGGAGATTCAGCGACGCGACGTTGAGCGTCACCAGCAATGGCAGGTGCCGAAAAGCCTGGTCGGCGAAGTCAATGTACTCGCGCACCGTGTTCAACCACAGTTCGTCCGAGTAGGTGCGGCCATCACTGGCGGGCGTGGAGGCATATTGCTCCTTGAAGTCGGGGGTCAACTGGTTAAACGCCACATAGCGGTAGGGATTCGTCTCTGCTCCGGGCGTGACGTCGAAGAACAAGATGTTTGGATTGTTGTCATATTTGTGGGCGATTTCCTGCATAAACCGAAATGCATGCTTCTTATAGATCGGGTCCCACGGCAGTGGGATTTCCGTGCCGGAAGGCTGGTGGAGAACCCTCTTCGCGCCCCCGTTCCACACCCACTGAGGCGTTGGCCGTTGGGCAGCCGGGTCTTTCCAGTAGCCGCTGCCGATCCAGTAGATGCGCAACGCCACTTTTTTCCCGGCCTCCAGCCACGGTTTCATCCGTGCATCCAGACGGCTCCAATCATACTTTCCCTTCTCCGGCTCGATTTCGCTCCAGTAGAACTGCATCCACCCGCCGACGACGTGCGGGTTGGCGATCGCAGCTGTGTTGTCCTCGTAGCCGTGCTTGGCGTAGAAGAGAATCCCACCGCCCGGCTCGCGGGGGACGCGCCGGCTTGGCTTGGCCGGCTGCGGCGCTTGTTTCGACTTTGGCTTTGACGGAACTACGTCAGTCTGCCCGGTAGCTGGCGGCGTTGAACTGGCCGGTTTTGCGCCCAACGCTGCGCCGTAAAAGGCCCAGTTTTTGTCGCCGAGCCCGTCATAGAGCGGCCCGTGGTTATGACCGGCGTCCTCGATAACGTGAAATTCATGTTCGATCTTCAGGCGGTCGAGGAGTTCGTGATATTTGCGATTCGGCACCTGCAATCCGTCTTTGCCACCCACAACAATCCGAATGGCGGTCCTGCCGCGAACGGCATCGGCATTCTTTTCCGCCAAAGACCACGGGTCGTTGGCCTTGAAGTATTCGACGTTGCCGCCGTAAAGCCTCTGGAACAGCGCCCCGCCGTCGCGTTTGGAGAGGCTCTCCAAATCATGGAGAGCACCCGCGAAGATGGAGATCCCGCAGAAAAGCTCGGGGTGCTTGAATCCCCATTTTGCTGCGCCGGAGCCTCCCATCGAGAATCCCTCCACAATGCGCCCTTCACGCGCGGCGATTGTCCGATATGTTTTGTCAATGTGGGGGATCAGGTCTTTGATGGTCACGCTTTCCACCGGCTGTTTGCCGTCGAATGAATCCACATAGCTGCCGGTGGGCAGACCATTGACAAACACCACGATCATCGGCGGCGTCTTGCCGGCTTCGACCGCTTTGGTCAACCGCTCGACGAAGGCGGGGATGCCGGTTTGAGCGCCGCCGCGCCCGTGCAGCCAGTACATGACCGGGAAGCGTTTGTCGGGAGACTGATCATACTGCGGAGGCAGATAGATAAGATAGCTCACTGGACCATTAATGGTTGGACTGTGAAACGTGCGATAAAAGGTGTGGGCCGCCTCAATCGCAGGCTTCACCCACTGTGGTTCGCTCTCGTCGGCCTTCGCAGGGCCACTGATCCCGACTCTGCGTCCGGATGGTCCGGGACGCCTGTCGGCCTGATCGGCCGCAAAGACCGAGAAGGCCAGAAAGAAAGCGATCATGATTATGGCGCTTGTTCGTCCTAGGTCGAGCATGATTTGTCTCCTTGCTTTTCTTGTGGTTTTGCCGGCCTTCGACTGGCCTTTGACGGCGTCGCCCCCGCCTCCCGGCGTAGATCTATTCTTCCGCGGATATTCCTTCTTGAGAACGACCGCCTGCTGGCGCAGGGCTATGTTCTCGAGGATAAGATCGGTTCGAGATTGGAGGACCGAACCCACCAAACGCAGAAGAATCAACAGCAACGCGAGAAGATTCGTCAGCATAATGTGGCGCATCGTTGCCCTCAGCGTCTGGTGTGTCAAGTTGTAGGAAACACTGGAGTTCCGATTTTTGGCGAGCGACAGCGGGGCCGACCTGTCCTCCGTGGCGGGCAAGCAGGTCCGCTTCCGGTTCCAGCTGTCCAACGCCCACTTGTGCTCGTTCTGGGGCAGCCCCGATGCCTTTGGAGCCAGCTACGGTTACGTGGTCGCCGGTGGACCCGGCTTCACCGGCCCCACAGACGTGGACGACGTTAAGCGATCAGCGCCAGACCAAAGAGAAGAAACAGGCGCAGAAACTTTCGTTTGCCGTCCGCGATATGCGGTGTGCACATCAACCATGACGCCGTGGCGCAGGAGATATCCTGCCGTGGCCCGAAAGCAAAGCTCCCGGCCATGGAGGGCTGCGTGCGTCTGCGGGTGCTTGTGGGCCGCGGCGTTCTGGAACTCTGCGCGAACGACGGGCTCGTGCCCATGACGTTTGCAGGCAAGCTTGACTCGGATGGCGTCGCTCTTAAGTTGGAAGCAGGGTCGGATGTGTGTGGCATCGCTCCGTATGTCGGGGAGGAAATCCATCTGGAAGGAATAGTATGAATGCAACTCGACCGACTCTCGCACTCACCGATGCGCGGCCAACGCGAGTACGTTACAAGGTGGTATTGCTGGCCATTCTGCTCGCCATGGTCACCTACCTGGACCGCGTGTGCATCTCGAAACTCGCGCCAAACATCATGGCCGACCTCACACTTTCGAAGGTCCAAATGGGTTATGTGTTCAGCGCGTTTGCCCTGGCGTATGCCTTTTTTGAAATTCCCACGGCGTGGTGGGCGGACCGCACGGGCACCCGAAAAGTGCTAACGCGCATCGTAGTGTGGTGGTCGAGCTTTACCGTCGCCACGGCGGCGGCGTTCAATTACGCGGCGCTGCTGGTCATTCGCTTCCTTTTTGGAGCGGGCGAGGCGGGCGCCTGGCCGTGCGTGGCCCGCACCTTTTCGCGGTGGATTCCCCGGAGCGAGCGCGGAACGGTCCAGGGCATCTTTTTCGCAGGCGCGCACCTGTCAGGCGGCCTGACACCACTGCTGGTCACAGCCCTGCTGGATTTCATGCCATGGCGGGTGATATTCGTCTGCTTCGGCCTGATCGGTTTTGTGTGGGCCACCATATGGTTTATCTGGTTCCGGGACGATCCGGCGGAGCATGGGGAGGTGAACGCGGCGGAGTTGCAAAGGATCGTCGCTGAACAGCAACCCGCCGCCAGCCACGCGGCAGGATGGACTTACTGGAAAGAATTGTTCAGGCACCGTAATATCGTGGCGTTGTGCGTCATGTATTTTCCCAACAGTTTTGTCTTTTATTTCTGCATTACCTGGCTGCCGACGTACCTGAAGGAACAGCACGGTTTTGACGCGACAATGCTGGGATTCCTGTCAGGCCTGCCGTTACTGTTGAGTGTGTTCGGCGATTTGCTGGGCGGCGTGGTCACCGACCGCGTCACGGCGCGCTTTGGTCTGCGGGCGGGCCGATGCGGTGTGGGCGGGGCAGCCTACCTTCTTGCCGGTGTGGCCCTGCTGATGGCCGCTGCTTCTTCCAAACCTGTGGTGGCGGCGACGTTGATTGCGGTGGCCACAGCAGCCAGCATGTTCACGCTTGCGGCTGCGTGGGGAACGTGCATCGAGGTCGGCGGCAACCATGCCGGAGTAGTAAGCGCCGCGATGAATACGTCCGGACAAATTGGCAGCCTGTTGTGTCCGCTGATTGTGGCTTACTCGGTTCAGTGGTTTGCCGATTGGAGTATTCCGCTGTATTTGATGGGGGCGTTGTTTCTGCTAGGCATGTTCTGCTGGTATTTGATTGATCCGAGAGAACGCATCTTTGAAACCGGTGACGATAATCTAGGGACAGAATCAAAATCATAAAAACCATGAAATATCACCCGCCACTCCTGCCTGCCGTGTTGGTCTGTTGTGCCGCTCGTGGAGCGCAGCCAAACACCCCTCCTGCACCGGCGGTCATTCCGATTGACGTCGGGCGTCAATTGTTCGTGGATGATTACCTCATCGGCGAGACGACCTTGACGCGCACGTATCACACGGCACGGCTCTACGATAAAAACCCGATATTGAAGTCGGGGACTCCCGTTGAAATGAACCAAAGCGCCGGCGGGCGTCTGCCGGTTCCGTGCCCGCTTTGGCTGCATGAATGCTGATTGGATCAAAGGCTTCACCGACTGCAAGAAAACAGATGTCAAAATCAATGCCGTTTCCAGCGTGCGCAAGTCCTGGCTTGCAACCGACACACTCGACAAGCCTGATCCCGATGGTTACGAACCAGAACTTTATGATTTCACGGCGACCGCCTATGAAAGTCTCATGGTCGGTGTTTTCGGCATACTCGTAGGCCCGCCCAACGACATTTCTGCCAAGGAGAAACGGCCCAAGACGATTGATCGTAAACTTGGTTTCAGCCGCGAGGGTTTTCATTATGATCGCCCGGATCGCCGGGCATTCATTGCTTCCGCGCGCACGCCGGGTCCCTGGAATCGCGGTTTTCTGCATGCGGCGGGAGGGATTTGCCTCATCGTGGGGGATGAACTCTGGTTCTACTTTGGCGCTTGGTCTGGAATATCGCCAAAAGGAGGCAGCGATCGGGTCGTCCGCGCAAGTGGATTGGTGCGAGTCTGCTTCCCCCGTGGAAGCCTCGTCGCAGCGAGCGCAAGGCAAAGACGTCGGAGTTCGCTTGTCTGCCTCAACCGCGCGGTGATCGCTTGGGCGCTCATATCAGTCTTCATCGAGGATTCCCTTCAGACGTTCAATGTCGTCTTGATCCTGCCCGCTGCGGCGCATGGACTTCAGCGCGATAAGCCCCCCCGGCGATACTACGGACAACATGCCGTTTTCCCATTCCAGGCGACGCCGGCCATCCCACACTTCTCGAATCTGAGGCGTAACCAGGAGAAGGTCAAGAACAAGCGCGTCGGAAGCGTCTGTCGGAATCTTCGTCAGGCGATACATCCGGATCGCTCCTCTCTGAAATTCCAACAGGCCGACATCAACGGAATAACCCAAGTCCTTCGCCACCGCCTTGACCGCCCCCAGCGACTCCGGCTCGATCATGACATCAATGTCGAGCGTTGCCCGTGGGAAGGCATAAACGGCCATCGCCAGACCGCCACAAAGAGCGTACTCAATGCGCTCACCCTCAAGTCGGCCCAGCAACTTTGTCAGTTCATTTAAGAGATCCATCACAACCCTCAAGTCTCCGCACTAACGAACCAGCTCTAAGGGGCGCGTCGGCTTTTTGCCGCGTCCCTCTTGAGCGCCTTGCTACGCAAAGTCTTTGGGATCGGGTTTCCATTTGTTCCCTCAAGCTTGGCAGACCAACCGAATCTTTTTTCGGCCAATCATTCCGCCGAGTAAACCTAGAGGACCTAACAAAAAAAGTCCAACAGCTGCCTTGCCAAGCCCAACCCCTTTTTGGCCTGTAGAGATGTTCATGGAGTTGCACTTTGGAGATCGGATATGGAGCCCCGGTGCGCCCTCTCCACAATGAGGGCACGTTGGAGCTGTTTTAGATACTTCCTTACCGCATGTCTTACATTTTACGAGTTCTGCCAGTATGACCCCCTCCCGCAAGGCTCGATAAGGGTCGCTCGCCTGAACTTCTATCTATATAGTTCCACATAAAACCTCTAGACAGGCTTTTTCCTTCTGTATAGCATGTAATGGCGTTTGGCAGGGAATGGACATGCCGCTGGAGCATCTGGTGGAGGAAAAGGGATTTGAACCCTCGACCTCGGCGTTGCGAACGCCGCGCTCTCCCAGCTGAGCTATTCCCCCACCGCAAAGTTGAACGGATGTTCGGCTGGTCTGCGATCCGCTGTCAAGTTGAAACCTTAGCGCGACGGGCTGGGCGGGACCTGAAGCTCGACCTTGCCAAGGCTGGTCAGCATTTCCTGCGCCTGCTGAATTTGTTCCCACTTCGGATACTTGGCAATCAGGCGTTCGAGCGTGGCAACGGCCTGATTGGTCTGCCCCATCTGCTGGTCACAACGGGCCATCTTGAGCAGCGCCTCGGGAACACGCGGACTCGCCATATACCGTTGCTCAACCACCTGGTAGGCCGCTTTGGCTTCGTTCCATTTGCTCTCGCGGTAGAAGCTTTCGCCAATCCACATTTGCGCATCGGCGGCTCGTAGCGAACTGGGAAACTGTTTCAAGAACTCCTGGAACGAGCTTCGCGCGGACACAAAATCCTTGCGCTGAAGCGCCCTCTGGCCATCGAGCAAAAACTGCTCGCCTTGGAGGATCACAGTTGAAGCACGATCGCCTTGGCCGACCCGAATGGACATGCGATCGGGGCTCTCGCTCCCTGTCCGATAGCGGAGCTCATCCATCTGGGTTCGAACAGCATCGAGGCTTTCCTGTAAGGCTGCGACACGTTGTTCGAGTTCGGCCAACGTGCGCAACATCAGCTCGGACTGGGTCTGCTGACGGGTATCGAGTGTTTTCAGCGCCGTCTCCACGACCTTTTGGGTATCCATATTCAACTGATAGATTCGCTCGATTTCCATGGCTGTCTTGGCCAAGTCACGCTCAAACGATCTCTGGCCGAAGACCGACGGGGTGCAAGCGAGCACAAAGAAGAACGGCGTAAGCCCCACGAGAACCGTCGCAACGCGTTTTGCTTTCCGCATCATGACAGGTCCTCACCCCCCTGAGGTTGCGCAAGATGGCGACGCCTTGTCCCGCCGCCGAAAGGTGGCGATGACAAGGCGTCCCCGGTAGCCCAACAATCCAGTCCCAACTTTTGCGCCACAGGCATCCCACCCGTGATGAGCAAGATGCCCAGGCCACCGGTCCTACTAATAACGCGAGAACTGCACGCGACGGTTCTTTGCCCAGGCGGCCTCATTGTGACCCGGATCAACCGGACGTTGTTCGCCATAGCTGATTGTGAATAATCGAGAAGGATCAACCCCGTTCTTGATCAGGTAGTCCCGGACACTATTGGCCCGGCGCTCGCCAAGATTGAGGTTATATTCTTCGGTGCCCCGTTCGTCGCAGTGACCTTCCAGCTGGACGCGAACAGTGGCATTGGCCTTGAGCCATTCGATGTTTTTGTCCAGAGTCCTGCGGGTATCGTCTCGGAGAACCGCGCTATCAAAATCAAAGTAAACGGTCTGAAGAGCCTTTTCGGGCGTGGGCGGCTCAGGCGGACGCGGTGGTTCCGGCGATGGCGGCGTCGGAGGGGCTGGAGTCGGTGCGGGTGTCGGTATCGTCGGAGGAGGTTCAGGAACCGGCTCGGTAATCGTTGCCGGCTTTCGTCCGACGATGTGGAGCTTGCTTGCGATGTTCTGGCAAGTCTGACATCCCGTCAGCCCCAGGCCCAGAACGGTCAACATCAACGCATAACGTAACACGGCGGTTTTCCCAGATTTCTTTCCCATCTCAGGTTTTTCCTCCTTTTGATTTCCCGGGATCACAGTATTCGCCGAGACAGCCAAACATTGTGAACCTTGTATCTCATTGTTCAAGAGAAAAATTCTACTCCCCAGTGCCGGCCTAAGTGCCGATTTCCCAACTTTCTACGTTGGGTTACTGGTAAATCTGGAATTGCACCCGACGGTTTCTTGCCCAAGAGGCCTCGTCGTGGCCCGATTCAGGCAGTGGACGTTCTTCGCCGTAGCTGATCGTGGACATACGGTCGGCTTGAACGCCCTTGGAGATCAGGTATTCCCGGACGGCATCGGCGCGGCGCTGGCCCAGATGGAGATTGTACTCTATGGTCCCACGGTCGTCGCAATGGCCTTCGACCAGAATGCGAATGTCCGGATTGGCCGACAGAAAGTCGGCATTCTCGTCAAGGAGCTTGCGTGCTTCCGGCTTCAGATCGTAGCGATCGAAATCGAAATGCACCATTTGCAACTGCGTAATCGCCCCGGCAGGCTTGATGGACGGCGGCCGACGAGTCTCGGGCACTCCACCGGCAATATCCACCGGTGGCTTGATTCCCTGGTCTATCGGAACTACTGTATCTGTTCCAACCGCTCCAATCCCCGGAGCCGGAGGGGGTGGCGGAGGCTGATCCAGATCTTTGGGATAGAACAAATCCGACGACGGACGTTTGGGCTTCCAGAACTCCCACCAATGCTGACGCGGGCTTTGTCGCATCCGTTTCATCCACGAGCAGTTGGTCGTCACGGCGCCGATCAACAGCAATACGATCATCAAACGAACGAACGATTTTCCGCGCGACATCATGATCTTTCCCTCCTTCGGGGATAACCTTCCTGACTCCATGCGGTCAGATTACACACCTTGTTTATGATCGCAAGATGATGCCCGGGCCGTCAAAGTATTTTTTCCAGGCCACACCCGGGCCATTCGTACCACTTCGTGCTTTGTGCTCGACGCAACGTCCCAGCCTTTCAATAGGCGTGGAACTCCACGCGCCGGTTCAATCGCCATGCCTCCTCATTATGTCCCAGCACGGCCGGGCGCTCCTCTCCGTAGCTGATCGTGTGAATCCGATCTGCGGCCACACCAAGACCGACCAAAAAAGATTTCACAGCATCGGCGCGACGTTGGCCCAAATTGAAGTTATATTCCACCGTCCCTCGCTCGTCGCAATGTCCCTGGGCCTGAACTTCGACCTGCGGATGCTCGCGCAGCCATGCGGCGTTTTGCCGCAAAACTTCTTTTGTCTCCCCGGTCAATTCCGCACTATCAAAGTCAAAATAGACCGTTTTCAAAGCGGGTTGAATCACTGTCGCGGGGGAACGCTTAACGTCGCCCGACTCGGCCACCGTTGTACCGGGTTTGGGAGGCTCGAGCTCACGAAGCGAAACATTGGGCATGACCACTTCGGGCGGCGCAGGAATTTCCACCGAAAATGGAGATTTCGATGTTTTGTCCCGCGCCCAGAATTTCCAAAATGGGTGCTTTTCACCTGGCTTGCTCGAACAACCAGTGAGGCATGCCACTATCAAGAAGCAGACCCCAAGGAGCCTTACGTTTCCACGCAGCATGACCGACTGCACCTGCCCCGCCGCCACTTGCCCACGGCAATGGTCAATTCGATATTTCGGGGTTTAGCGGCCTGTCAATAGAAATCACGAGAGGCGATCCCATGCTCTTTGCTCGCTTCTCGCGCCTGTGATCTCTCGACCCCACCTTTTGTTGACTCTCAAGTCGTCGCAAAGGTTTGACTCATAGTGCCTTTCTGTTTCGTCCCCCCAATGGTTGACACGGATCCGACACTTTTTCCTACTTGGACTTGGCGTAGAGGAATGGCGACCAAGCCGGCGAGATGTTATACCCTCGATGAGTCAGCTGGCGCTGATTCGACCCGTCGCTATTCATCACAAAAACCTGCGGCGAACCCGTGCGATCCGACGTAAACGTCAACATCAACCCGTTGGGTGCCCAAGTGGGATCTTCGTTGTTGCCCGAGGCATAAGTCAGGCGCTTGGGATTGCCTCCATCCACTTCGACAACAAAAACCTGGAACTCTCCGTCCACCCGGGCCGAAAAGGCGATCTTGTCGCCCTTCGGTGACCAGGCGGGTCCGTCACAATAGGTCGCACCGATGTTGCTGATCCGGCGGCGACCGCCCCCCTCGGTATCCATGATGTAGATCTGTGGGCTGCCCGATTCGTCGGAGGTGAAGACAATGTCATCGCCGCTGGGCGACCAACAAGGCGAGCAGTCAATCGCGCGGCTGAACGTCAGGCGCTTCAGGTTTTTCCCTTCGCGGTCCATCAGATAGATTTCCGAGTTGCCGTCCTTGCCCAGGGTCAGGACGATCCGCTGGCGGGCCTGCGACCAGGAAGGCGAGACATTCAGCTTGGGAAATCGCGAGATGAACCACGACGCCCCTCCCTTGAGATAGATAGCGCACAGGTCGGGATTGTAGTCTTTATAGGATGTGTAGTATATCTCGGTGGCATTGGCCCCCCAGCAAGGCGTGGCATTCAAGCTGTTGTCCTGGGTCAACTGGCGGGCGTTCTCGCCGTCGGCATCCATGACGCAAATCTCGCGTATCTGGTGCGCCGGGTCGGTCGAAGAGACGTAGAGAATTTTGGTATTGGCCACTCCCTCTTCAAAAGCACAAAGGCGAAAGATCTCATCACTGATGCGGTGGGCCAGCACTCGCTGCTGGTCGAGCGGATTGGTAAACCGCCTGCCGAAAAGGCCCTTGCCCGTTGGCACATAGTAAAGCATCCAGGTCGAGTCTATCTGGTCGCCCGAAACCTCATATTTGCCTACCACAAGGAAGTCCCCACCAAGGCGTTTCCATTCCGCGAAATCCACGTTGCCCGTCTTGAGATCACGCCGGTGGGTCTCTTCAACGAATTCTTGGTTGCGAGCGCGCTGGAAATACCCTGTCATCTCCAAGTCATTGTAAATGATTTCGTGGAAATTGTTCTGTTTCAGGGCCGCCGACGACGGACCGACATCGAACGTCGGCAAGGCAATTCGGGATGGCTCGCGGGCCGTTGCCTTAATGACAATCGGTTGGTCGCCGCCCAGGGACGACCCGGCGGCCTCAACCGCCTGCGAGAAGACGGCCATTGCCGTCGTCACCGCGACCATTGACAAGACCAGAGCCGTCACATGCGCTGCGATTTGCCCTGTCCTATCACCCTCTGAAGGGCAGAACTGAATAGGAAGCATCGGTTTCTCTCTTGCCTCCGAGAATCCTGGTCCCCGCAAGGGACCAACTCTGTTCTACACGTTGTGTCGCCATGGTTTCATGGCGCTGGACCACGACGGCACAAGGAACACGACTTCGAACCGTCCCGAAGCAAACATACGCTGTCAACCCAAAGTGCGTTCGCCCTTCAATCAGGGGTGCATGTCCAAATTCCAGAAGAGGTGCCGTTCCGCACATTTGTCAGTTTCCCCGACAGGATAGCCCGTCTTTCTTCCCACGCTCCCCTGAAAGGGGAGGCGAAAATAGCCAGGGGCAACGCCCCTGGAACGCAAGACCGTCCTCGGACAAGCTCTGTAGGAGCGAGCGAAGC
>Ga0315280_10008865_pt1 | contig 13087 bp, 10 predicted proteins | sample YL17G06_40_MG_FD_203697 | JGI IMG/M metagenome (GOLD analysis project Ga0315280, IMG submission 203697) | Sediment microbial communities from Yellowstone Lake, YNP, Wyoming, USA - YL17G06_40 | ecosystem: Environmental > Aquatic > Freshwater > Lake > Sediment | place: USA: Wyoming | collected...
AAGAGATTGGATATGAGCCTCTCATCGATCTTGTCGGCTTCAACCGCAGATGTGACGACTAAAGGAGCACTCAATGAATTCTGTGCCGGTCCGACCGATGGAAGCAGGCCGCCGCGGCCCCTGGGGATGCTTTCGCCCCGGAGGATCGAGATGAGTTCTAGGTACGACTGCTCGAAACTGTCCGGATTCCTGAAATCAACCCAACGACGGACACGGAGTGTGGGGGGTAGAGAAACGTTTTCGATCAGGATTGGAATCACTCGTCCCTTCGAACCAGACGGGTCTGACCATACTGCGATTGTTCGCTCCAATGTCGGCCAGTCTGCGCCGAGCGAGGCCTTTGACAGCACGACGCCGATAAAGCGGCATTCATCGATTTCCCGTTCCAGTTCCAAGACGATGTTTTTCGCGTGAGCAAAATCCCATTTGTCGTATATAACTCCAAGATAGCGATCTCGGTAAGGGACAGCCTCGATCAATTCAGCTAATCTTTCCACCCAAGGCTTGTCCGCTCCCGTATGAGAGAGAAACAAATCTTTCCCGCGGCTTAGGTGTTTTCCCAGGTCGAATGCGGTTTGGTCTTCCATTTGAATGTGCTACGCCTCCGTCGCAGGGGGTTGCGCATGCATGCGGCTGTCTGGTTTGTGCGCGGCCACGTGCAGATGTACCCACGCATGCAACGTAAAGATCATAACTCTGATTGCAGTATGGGCGGGTGGCGCAGACATCGAGTTTTGATGGCCGCGAAAGCGGGCGCTGTCGTAGCACGGCCATCTTGGCCGTGCCGGACACACCCACGGGGCGGGACGCCCGTGGGCTTCGGCGATGCCCTGTGGCGATATGAAATGTAACAACAGGGGCCAGGTTTCAGGGAACAGCCGAAATCGTGGGGTGACTGCTAGAGATCCTTCGCTCGCGCTCAGGATGACACGCTCCGCCCCCTCACCCGTCCCGATTAACTGCATCGGGACCCCCTCTCCCGGAGGGAGAGGGTTGGGGTCAACCGCGTGGCGATATGAAATCGCCGTTACGCCGACGGCGATTTCAGATTGAAGACTGCAGATTCCAGACCACGAGGGCCACGGGCGGGACGCCCGTGGGCTTTGGCGATGCCCCGTGGCGATGTGAAATCGCCGCTGGGCCCCTCACCCGTCCGTCAGTTGTCGGACACCCTCTCCCGGAGGGAGAGGGTTGGGGTCAACGGCGTGGCGATCTGAAATCGCCGCTACGCCGACGGCGATTTCAGATTGAAGATTGCAGATTCCAGACCGCCAGGGCCACGGGCGGGACGCCCGTGCTACGGCAAACGCCCACGTCGTCCGCTCTGACACCTTGACCGCAGTCAAATTTCTCCTTGCACGACCCGCGCGGCGGCCTGTAATCTGAAAGGCTCTCAAATTTCGCTTTTCTTAAGCTGGAGGAAACATCATGGCAGTAGCAACCGCCGCACCAACCACGGGGACCCGCGCGGGACGAAACAGCGAACGGGTCAAGGAAATCCTGAGCTGGTACGAGAGTGACAATCCCGGGACGAAGACCAACATCGCCCGCCTGCTCAACACCGGGCGCCTGGCGGGAACGGGCAAACTGGTGATCCTGCCGGTGGACCAGGGCTTCGAGCACGGGCCGGCGCGCAGCTTTGCGGTCAACCCGCCTGGCTACGATCCGAACTACCACTTCGAGCTGGCAATCGAGGCTGGGTGCAACGCCTACGCGGCGCCGCTCGGATTCCTGGAGAGCGCCGCCGCTCGGCACGCCGGGGAGATTCCGCTCATCTTGAAGCTCAACAGCCACGACGTGCTGCACGACGAGAAAGATCCCATCCCGGCCGTCACGGCCAGCGTCAAGGACGCGCAGCGGCTGGGCTGCGTGGCGATCGGGTTCACAATCTATCCTGGCTCCTCGCACGCGCAAACGATGTACCAGCAACTGCGCGAATTGGCCGAGGAAGCCAAGAGCTGCGGACTGGCGGTGGTGGTGTGGTCGTATCCGCGCGGCACGAGCTTGAGCAAAGAGGGCGAGACGGCCATCGACGTGGCCGCCTATGCCGCGCAGATTGCCGCGCAACTCGGCGCCCACGTCATCAAGGTCAAACTGCCCAGCGCGCACATCGAGCAGGCTGAGGCCAAGAAAGTCTACGAGAAGGCCGCGGTGCCGATCTCGACGCTCGCCGAACGTGTGCGGCACGTTATGCAGGGGGCCTTCAACGGCCGCCGCATCGTCATCTTCTCCGGCGGCGCCAAGAAGGAGAGCGACGAAGCGGTGTTTGATGAGGCGCGCGCCATCCGCGACGGCGGCGGCTTCGGCTCCATCATCGGCCGCAACTCGTTCCAGCGTCCCAAGGAGCACGCGCTGAAGTTCCTTGAGACGATCATGAAGATTTACGCGGGAGAGATGAAGTAGCGCAGGGTTCGCCTTCTAACCCTGCGGCCTTTCCATGCGGCGTGCGGCGGCTTGCCGCCGCCTTTTCTCTTGCCTTCCCGATCTTTCATGCCGTGCGAGGCGCGCCTCGCACCATGGCTCCGTTGCCTACTTGGAAGCCTGACCGCCGTGAGGAGAGTACTTGTTCAGCACCGCCACGAGCCGCCGCGCGCCTGCGGGCACGCCGACAGTCCCCGTGACAAGGATGTCCTTGGGATCCACCCTGCGGCCATAGATTCGTTCGTTGGCATCGTGGTCCTGCTTCACAATCTGGCCGTCCAGTGAGAGTCCAGCAAACAATCCCCGCGAGCGGGAGTAAGTGAGGATTTCGGTGTGGAGGAGCAGATCGGTCTGGCCCGCCGCCGTGCGCCCCACCGGCCCGGCCGCCACCGAGGCGTCCGCGCCCAGCTTCGTTCTGCTTTTCAAGAGTTTCTGGACTCCGCCCGCGTTCATCACGATGAGGACAAAATCCGTGGCCTGACCGCCCAGTTGCAGTCCGATGTTCGGCCCGCCGACGGTGAACATCGAGGGGCCGCCCCAGGGGCCGTTCCCGCCGCGACGGCAGACCAGCGCGCCGCGACCGAAGCTGCCGCCAATTCCCAGGGCCACCTTCTTCTGCGAAGGGATCACGCCCACGCACACGGCCTTGTCGAGAAGGTCCTTGGGTATACCCTGCTCGGGCGTGGACATGACTTCCTGGATGACGGTCGCCGCCTTCTCGAGCCGTTCGGCCTCCTTGCTCGCCTCAGCGGCCAACAAGGTGGCACTCGCACTCAACGCCAGAACCAGCGAAAGAAGCGATTTCATGCTCCAGTCCTTTCTCCGGGCGGCCGGATACCAGCCTCGGCCCGACCCTCCGCGGACCCAGATTTCCGAGTGATAGCAAGAGGAGATTCTGCCACATTCCCGGGCGATTGTCCGGCAAGAATTCGAGATCGCGGCCCGCCCGGCTTGTCATCCTTGTGTTCCGTTGGCTAGACTGTAGCCCGTCCATGCGCGCGATGGTTCTTGAAAAGCAGGCTCCGGCAGAGGAAAGCCCACTCCGGCTGATGGATATCCCCACGCCTGACCCGGGACCCGGTGAGGTCCGAATTCGCGTGCATGCCTGCGGTCTTTGCCGGACCGACCTCCATACCGTCGAAGGCGACTTGGCGCTGAAGAAATCGCCCGTCGTTCCCGGACATCAGATTGTGGGCGTCGTGGATGCGCTCGGCTCCGGGGTGCGGCAGATCCGTGAGGGCGATCGCGTCGGCGTCGCGTGGGTTTACTCAACGTGCGGCGAGTGTATGTACTGCCGGAAAGGCCTGGAAAATCTCTGCGAGCGTGGCCGATTCACGGGCTGGGACACAGACGGTGGTTACGCCGAAGCCATGATCGTCCCGGAATCCTTTGCGTACCCATTGCCACAGAACTTCTCGGACCTGGAAGTTGCACCGTTGCTCTGTGCGGGCGTCGTCGGTTACCGGGCCTTCCGCTTGAGCAATGCAAAGCCCGGAGATCGCGTGGGACTCTACGGTTTCGGCGCCTCGGCACACATCGTCCTTCAGGTGGCGCGCCATTTGGGTTGCGAAGTCTACGTGTTCACCCGAGCCGAGGGGCACCAGCAGTTGGCCCGCAGACTGGGCGCTGCCTGGGTGGGAAGAGCCGAGGAAACGCCGCCGGAAAAACTGGACGCCGCAGTGATCTTCGCACCCGTCGGTTCACTGGTGTTGGACGCCTTGCGTGTCCTGCGCAAAGGCGGAACCGTCTCCCTTGCTGACATCACAATGACCCCGATTCCATCCATCGACTACGACCGGCTGCTCTACCACGAGCGCATCATCCGCAGCGTGGCCAACGCCACGCGCGAGGATGCCCGCGAATTTCTGCGTGTCGCCGCCGATATTCCCGTGCGGACCGAGATCGAAACGTTCCCCCTGGAGGCCGCCAACCAGGCCCTCCAGTCACTCAAGCACAGCCGGATCCGCGGCGCTGGCGTGCTGAAGGTACTGTAGCGCCGGTCTATGACCGGCGTCCCTGGTTTCCGTTGCCTTCGCCGCTCATAGAGCGGCGCTACAGCTCCCCCCCTCGCCCAGGAGCCTGCCATGCGACGCTGTTCACGAAGACAACTGCTCAAGACAATGGGAGCCGTCGGCGCTGCAGTTACGATGCCCCGGCTGCTGCCGCTGCTGCCCGTACGGAGTCCGCTGTCGCTTGCCCAGGGCTGGAAACTCTCGTCGTCCCTATGGACGGCCCATGGTTCTTCAAACTGGACCGAACCGGCGGCGCCCGGTCGTACGATGAGGTTCAGACAGCGCAGAGACCTGCGGACGCCGGACGCATTACGGTTCCCCACACCTGGCAGATCCAGGCGGAAACCGCAAACTACAAGGGAGTCGTCTGGTACAAAACCGAATTCGATGCGCCGGCGAGCTGGTCCGAGAAGACAGTGCGCATCGAATTCCAGGCTGTTACCCACAGCGCAAAGGTCTGGGTGAACGACGCGCTGGTCGGCGAACATCTCCACAAGGGCTATACGGCCTTCACCTTCGACATCACGAAGGCGCTCCGATTCGGCGCAACGAACACGCTGGCGGTTCGCGTGGACAACTCGTTCAACGCGTTCATGCTTCCCCGGGACAAATCCTTCGACTGGACGGTAGACGGCGGAATCATTCGGCCGGTGCGCCTTCTGGTCACGGCGCAGACTTACATCGAGCGCATCGAAATTGAAGCTATTCCTGACCTCACCAGCATCAAGCCAAAGGAGCGTGACGAGGGGGCGGAAACCCGCATCAGTCTCCGCGCCGTTGTCCGCAACAGCAGCAGCCAGGCGAAGCAGGTGCGAGTCAGTTGGCGGATTCTCGACAACTACGCGCAGTCTTCTGGATCAGTCGAAGGAGCGACAAACGCTATCCCTTTGGCTGCGGCTGCGACCGCCACCCTTGCGCCGCCAGCTACAACCCGGCGAATGAGCCTCTGGCATTTCGACCATCCCGACCTGTATCGGGCCGCCGTCACCCTAGAATGTGATGGGAGGCCGGTGCACTGCTACGCGGAGAGCTTTGGTGTACGAAAGTTCGAAGCGAAGGACGGGGGCTTCTCTCTGAACGGCGAGCGCGTCCGGCTGATGGGTGTCGAGCGCATGGCGGGGAGCAACCCGGACTACGGCATGGCCGAGCCCTCGTCCTGGATCGAGCACGACCACAACGACCTTAAGGAGCTCAACGGCGTCTTCACGCGCGTTCACTGGCCGCAGGATCGGCGCGTGCTCGACTATTGCGACCGGCACGGGATCCTCATCCAGGAAGAAGTGCCTGCCTGGGGGCCGGATACGTTCCAAGGGATGAAAGATGAGCCTTCACCGGAGATCATCGAGAGCGGCCTCGAGCAGTTGCGCGAAATGATCGAGCGCGACCGCAACCATCCGAGCATCATCACCTGGGGACTCTGCAACGAAGTCGACGGGACGAATCCCCCGGCCCAGAAGTTCATCCGCAGAATGGCGGAAGAAGCGCGGAAACTCGACCCGACCCGCCCCCTCACTTACGCCTCGCATTCCTTGTATGACGCTCCGGAACGCGACGTCGCCGGCGAGGTGGATTTCATCTCCTGGAACGAGTACTACGGGAGTTGGCACAAGGGCGATCCCGGCTCCGTGCGCAAGAGTCTCGAGGCAATCCACCGCGCATTTCCGTCCAAACCTATTGTGGTCTCGGAGTACGGCTATTGCGAGTGCGCGCCGGACCGCCTGGGGGGCGACACGCGCCGCATCGAGATTCTGCGCGATCACACCAACGTCTTCCGCGATTACGAATACGTGGCGGGAGCCATTTTCTTCGACTACAACGACTACCGGACGCACGTCGGCGACAAAGGCATCGACGCGCTCAAGCAGCGCGTCCACGGAGTAGTCGATCTCTACGGTGAACGCAAGCCATCATTTCAGGCGCTGCGCGACGAGTCGAGCCCAATCGGAGAGCTCAAAGTCAGCATCAACGGCCGGTGGATCACTGCTTCTATCCTGACGCGCGTCGACTTGCCCGCCTACACCGTGGAGGGCTACACCCTGCGCGCGATTGTCTACGGCTTCGGCGACCTGCCGGTGGAGCAGTGCTCCGTTCCGCTGCCGAAAATGGCGCCCGGCGAAGGGGTGATCCAGGAGGTGGCTTTCGAGGAGAAGGCTCCCCAGCGCATCCGCGTGGATGTGCTGCGGCCCACGGGTTTTTCGGCGGCGACCGCGTGGTGGAAACCCTGAGTGCCGGGCGCCTCGCCAGCGATCCGCCCGTGATAGGATTCGGATTCGGCGCCAATCCTTCTCGAGGTGAATCGTTCATGGCTCAGTCCAAACTCGCTCTATCCGCGTTTGCTTTCTCCGTCCTTCTTGTCTCGAGCTCGCCTCTGCGCGCAAGTGAGTCGGTAGACGTGAGGCACACCGATCATCAAATTGACGTCCTCATCGGCGGCAAGCCCTTCACCACATTTTATTTTGACCCCAAGGTCCCCAAGCCCTATCTCCACCCGCTGCGCAGCGCGGAGGGAATCGTGGTCACGCGCGGCTTCCCCATGCGTAAGGACATTCCCGGCGAACGTACGGACCACCCTCACCATCGTGCCATGTACTTCGCCCACGGCGACGTGAACGGCGTGGACTTCTGGACCGAGGCGGAGTTTGAGGAGAAAGCCCCTGTCCAGGTGGGGGGCAAGCAATATGCTGTGTCCGAGCATCTGCCCAACGGGCGTACGGTATTCACCAAGCTCGAGGAAATACGCGGCGGCGCTGATTCAGGAACTTTGCGCGCCGACTTCAACCTGGTCGACCAGAACGGCAAGGTCATCGCCGAGGAAACCCAGGCCTACACCTTCCGCGGGGACGTGACGACGCGTACGATCGATTGCGAATTCACCCTCCACGCTCTTCGTACGCCGGTGAAGATGGGCGACACGAAGGAGGGAACTTTTGCCCTTCGCGTGGTCAAAGCGCTGGAAGAAACCTCCGGAATGAGGATGACCGACTCCGAAGGCCGCGTCGGTGAAAAGCAGATCTGGGGGAAGCGCGCCAGTTGGGTCGATTACTCCGGCATCGTCGAGGGCAAGAAGCTCGGCATCGCCGTCTTCGACAATCCTTCTAACCCCAAGCATCCCACCTACTGGCACGCGCGTGGCTACGGGTTGTTCGCGGTCAATCCCTTCGGCGAGCACGATTTCTATAATGACCCCAAGCGCGACGGGAGCATCACGATCCCACCCGGCGGAAATCTGACTTTCCGCTATCGCGTGCTCATTCACGACGGCGACGCAACTCAGGCCAGGGTCGCCGAAGCCTACAATGAATACGCGAGCGGGAAGTAGCGTCGAACCCAGCCCGCGTGCCAATCTGTTCGCAGGTGGGGTTCCAGCCCACGGGCATCGCAGCTAGGAGTCATTTCGCGCAGCGCGAAAACCCAACCTTCCCGCCGATGGCGCCCTAACCAAGCCCCGCGGCTTCCTCAAGCACACAGATGCTCGAAGTTAAGCAGCAGCAAAAATCAACACGATTTCTCGGTAGTTGTCGCAGGTCTCAACAATCGCTGGGCGTGCGCAGGTACAGAAATACTCAGAATTGGGAAGTCGTGTCTCTCTCCGCTCAAGAGGGCTCCGAGCAGGTCATAGGGATGCTCGGCAAACTTTCAGCCGAGAGTGATGGCCCGCGCCGTGCTATTTGCCCGTCGTGAGGAAGTGTCCCAGGGTAGGGGGCAAGATGTCCGATCTGCCCTGTGCTCGGGGATGGCTTCCGTTGCTCTGGCAAGTGATTGTCATTCCCGAGAATGCCGCAGGATGAGGGGAGGCGAAGGGATGGCGCGTCCCACTTTTTCCCAGAAGGTCAAGTACGAAAAAGAGCTGAAGAGAGACCTTGCCGCAGAGGTTGTCGCTACGCCGGGCGGGGAGAAGATCTTCTCCTGCCTGCAATGCGGGACCTGTGGCAGCGCTTGTCCGGTCTCCGTCTACATGGACTACACGCCGCGGCGCCTCATCGGGATGGTCCGCGAAGGGTTCAAAGAAGAAGTCATCACCAGCTTCGCCATTTGGCTGTGTTCTTCCTGCTACGAGTGCACCGTCCGTTGCCCTGCCGGAATCAGGGTCACAGAAGTTATGTACGCGCTCAAGCGCATTGCCATCCGCGAGGGCATCTACCCGCGGCGCTTCCCGGTGCCGGTCCTGGCAAAGGAATTCATCGAGATGCTCAAGGGCACGGGCCGCAACAACGAGTTCTGGCTCGTCCTAAAGGTTCTGCTCAAGAGCGCTCCCATGAAGCTGCTGACTTCCTGGCCGCTGGCTTTGCGGTTGTGGCAGCGCGGGCGCATGTGCCTGATGGTGAGCCGAATTCCCAAGCCGGCGACCACGGACCTGCGCCGGATGCTGGAGGCGGTCGAATCGGGACCCGGACCTACCGCGAAGCTCCCGTTGACGGCGCCTGCGGCTGCCGGTGAGCGAACCGATCAGAGTGACCTCAAGAAGGCTGTCTGAAGTTGTCGGAGAAGGCCCATGGCTTACACGTATTTCCCCGGCTGTTGCATGCACGGTTTCGCGCGGCACTGCCAAGACTCTCTTTATGCGGTCTTCAACGCGCTCGGCCTGGAACTCCGGGAACTCAAGGACTGGAACTGCTGCGGGGCAACGACGTACATCTCGGTGGATGAGTATCAGGCTTTCGCCCTCGGCGCGCGGAATCTTGCCATGGCCGAAAAGTTGGGCCTGGATCTGGTCGCCCCCTGCACCGCCTGCTACATGATCCTCAAGAAGACCAAGGATTACCTGGCTCGCTACGGGGACCTGCGGGAGAAGATCGATAAGGCGCTGGCCACCGTGGGACTTCGTTACGAGGGCAAGGTCGAAATTCTGCATCCTCTCGAGATCATTCTCCGCGACGTCGGCGTGAAGGGTTTGAAGGCCAAGGTCAAGAAGCCGCTGCGCGGCTGGAACGTCGCTCCTTATTATGGTTGTCTCATCGCTCGGCCCTACGCCCTGAGCGAGGGATTCTCACTGGAAGCCTTCGATGAGTTCGTGCCCGCCCTGGGCGCCAACCTGATCGACTTTGAATTGAAAGCCCGCTGCTGCGGAGGCTCACTGACCGGAACCGTCGAAGAGGTCGGGCATCGGCTGGTTTACATCCTTCTTCATCAGGCCAAGCTCGCCAAGGCCCATGTGCTGGTTACGGTCTGCCCGCTCTGTCAGCTCAATCTGGAAGCTCATCAGGGGAAGATCAAGAAGCGTTACGGCGACGACGTCACGATTCCTATTCCCTACTTCACGCAACTGATCGGCATGGCCCTGGACCTTCCGGAAAAGGCCCTCGGGCTGCAAAAGCTCCTAGTGCCGTTGCATTGGGAGGTCGGGCAAAAAGGTCTTGCGGCGCGTGAACCCGCGGCCGCCTGAGGAGCCTTAAGCCTCAGATGATAGAGGAGATGCCATATGGGTAACCTTCAACCGCAGCCAACTCCCGAGCATCCGGCCGTTCTTTTCCCGGAAATTGCCGATGTTCCGCAATTGTTTCGGACCTGCATCCAGTGCGGTGTGTGCAGTGGTTCCTGCCCGATGGGTGAGGTCATGGACTATCCGCCGCGCAAGGCGGCGATGATGCTTGCTGAAGGCCGTTTTGACGAGGTTGTGAGCAGCAACACCCCCTGGCTTTGCGTGGCCTGTCACACGTGCCAAGTGCGGTGCCCCAGCCAGTTGCTGATTCCGGACGCCCTTTTCCCTGCGTTAAGGTCGGCGGTGATGGCAGAGGGCAAACCGATGGAGCAGGACCTGCAAAAGGCTTTGCAGAACACATACCTTTACGGGAACCCCATGGGCCAGTCCCCGCGAAGACGCGCCGAGTGGACAAGAACGGCGGGTGTTCCGGTTCCCATCATTTCCCAGCTCAAGAGGCCCGTGGATGTCCTATGGATCGTGGAATGCTACCCATCCTATGAACCCCGGAACCAGGAGATTTCGCGGAAGCTGGCGGCAATCCTGAATGCGTTGGGTGTGGACTTTGCCATCCTCGGGCATGAAGAGCGCTGCATTGGGGACTGTGAGTGGCTGGCGGGCGAGCGAGGCTTGTTCGAGATGCTCATCGAGCGGAACATCGAGATTCTGAACAAGTACCGGTTTAAGGAAATCCTGATCACCGACCCGCATGCCTACCGGACTCTGCTGAATATTTACCCGAAGCTGGGCGGCACTTTCCGTGTGAAGCACTACGTGCAGTTTCTCACCGAGCGGATGGGCCAACTCAAGCCGCTGCTCAGGAAGAAGCTAAGCTCTGCGGTCACCTATCACGACTCCTGTTGCCTGGGCCGCAAGACTGGTCATTACGACGAGCCGCGCGAGCTGCTCCGGGCCATCCCAGGCCTGAAGCTGTTGGAAATGATCCAGAACCGCGAGTCGAGCCTCTGCTGCGGAGGGGGGGCAAGCACCATCTATCTCGACCGCTACATCCAGGAGCGCGTCAAGGATCGTCTGGCCGACCGGCGGGTCCAGCAAGCGGCGGCAACGAAGGCCGAGACCCTGGCTGTGGCCTGTCCCTATGAGCCGTCGCGCTTTGATGACGCCGTGAAGATTACAGGCCTCGAGGAAAAGCTGGTTGTGCGCGACATCATCGAATTGCTGGCCCAGTCCATGGAAATCGCCTGAAGGAGGAAGGGACCATGAACATCGCGGTGCTCACCAAGCAAGTTCCTGACCTCGTCGAGGGTGTGGAGATCGATTCCACCGGCAAGGCTGTCGATCCCGATACCATTCGCTACATCCTGAGCGAATCGGATGACCACGCCCTTGAAGAAGCCTTGCTCATCAAGGAGCGGACGCAGGCGCACGTGGAAGTGTTCTCACTCGAAACCGGTGAGGTGCGGGACACGCTGTGCACGGCTCTCGCGAAGGGCGCCGACCGCGTCGTGCTGATCCGCACGGGGCTGGAGACGCCACCGAGCAATCACACCGCCGCAAAGATTTTCGCCACGGTGCTGCAGGGCCTTTCATTTGACCTGATTTTGACCGGAGTCCGCGCCATCGATGACCTGGACGGCTCGCTCGGCGGATTGCTGGCGGGCTATCTGGACGTTCCTTATGTCGGCCTGGTTCGCAAGGTAGAACTCGCGGAGGGCGCCGCGGTGGTCGAAAAGGAATATCCCGGCGGCTACGCGGCGGAACTGGAAGTGAAGCTCCCGGCAGTCCTGGGCATCCAGGCCGCCGAGCAGCCGCCGCGCTACGTGCCTGTCAGCCGCCTGCGCCAAGTGATGAAGACCGCCAAGGTCGACGAGCAGGAGGCGACGCCCCCGGAAGGGAAGGCCGTGCCTGTCGAAAGGCTATTCAAGCCCGAAGAAGGCGCCGGAGCAAGAATGCTCTCCGGCAGCCCGGAGGAAATCGCGCGCCAGATCGCCGACCTCCTCTCGGAAAGACACTTGGTGAGGTGACCTATGAATCGCGATATCTGGGTCGTCGCCGAACAGTTTCAGGGACGCTTGAGCGACATCACCTTCGAGCTTTTGGGAAAGGGCCGCGAGCTGGCTCGCGCCTTGGGCGTGAAGCTGGCTGTAGCGCTCATCGGACAGGATGTGGCACGGTTCACGCTGGAACTCGGGGCTGCCGACGTGGTGTATGTCGTGGATCGACCGGAGCTCCGCGAGTTCACAGCCGACGCCTATGGCGCGCTGCTGGAGGCTGGCCTAAAGGATGCGCAACCGCGCCTGGTTCTGTTGGGAAGCACATCGATGGGTCTCGATTTGCTCAGCTTGGTTTCGGCCTCCGCCAACGTGCCGTGTATCGACAACTGCACGCGGCTGGAGCTGAAAGACGGCGCCCTCATGGCCACCAGCCAAATCTACGGAGGCAAGATCTTTGCGGAAGTGGCTCTCCCCCGAACGACCACGCTGGTGGCCGTTATTCCGGGTGCGTTTCCCGGCGAAGCGGGCAGGGTCAGCGGACAGCCGGTTGTTATCTCGCCGCCGCTCGCACCGGAGCACCCCGCGACTCGAACAGTCTTTCGCAAATGGATTGAGCCTCCGCCTGGCGACGTGGACATCACCAAAGTTCCCGTTCTCGTTTCCATCGGCCGCGGCATCAAGAACGCCGAGAACGTTCCCCAGGCGCAGGAATTGGCGGATCTGCTGGGTGGCGCGGTGAGCGGGTCGCGCCCGGTGATCGACCAGGGCTGGTTGCCCAAAACCCGACAGGTGGGCAAATCCGGCATGACCGTGAAGTCCAAACTCTATTTGGCGCTGGGAATCAGCGGCGCGCCAGAGCACGTCGAGGGCATGAAGGGTGCGGAGTTGATTGTGGCCATCAACACGGATGCTCAGGCCCCGATTTTTGGTGTCGCGCAGTACGGGGCGGTGGCTGATCTGTTTGATGTCATTCCTGCACTGACCGAGGAGATTCAAAAGAGGCAGGGTTCACGTGCCGCCTGAGAGTCCAACGCGCGAAGTCTTCGCCGGGTTCGGGCAAGGCGCTGAGGTAACCTTCTACGTCTTGGCCGTCCTGACCATCCTGGTGTTTCTGTACGGGGTCTACCTGCGGGTGGGCAAGTACCGGCGCGGCCGCGCGGACTACCGCTTCGATCGACTGGGAGCGCGGATCGCCCGTGCCGCTCAAATCGTCGCGCGCAATGCGACCGTGACACGCAACGATCTTTACGCTGGCCTGGGGCACCTGGCCATCATGTGGG
>Ga0315280_10008866_pt1 | contig 13085 bp, 24 predicted proteins | sample YL17G06_40_MG_FD_203697 | JGI IMG/M metagenome (GOLD analysis project Ga0315280, IMG submission 203697) | Sediment microbial communities from Yellowstone Lake, YNP, Wyoming, USA - YL17G06_40 | ecosystem: Environmental > Aquatic > Freshwater > Lake > Sediment | place: USA: Wyoming | collected...
ATATCATAAACTTGAATGCGCCAGTGTGTATAATATTTTATTAGAATAGCTTTAGTATCTAGGCAGTTAATTAATGCGTCTGTGTTTTCAGCGTAAAGGGTTAAATCATCATCGAAGCTATCATATACTGCATATGATGTATATACTCCTTCAGCTAATACAAAGCTCATGGTAAATCATTCCCTTGAATTTTAGCCATAGCTAGCTTACACGTCTCCCAGTTAGCAGCTGCTTTATGATGCTTAACGTGTCTAGAAGGGCTTGTGTCGCTACGTCTACTACTCCTCTCAGAACAGTTATCCTAAGATAGAGAGTATGATCATACGTGTCGTCTAGGTTCCACGTCTTAAGTTTTAGTAGGGCTGGGGCTTCTAGCTCGTAATTGTCTTTCCAGATCATGGGGACTGCATTTCCGTGATATGCCTCGTCTGGGTTAGCTGGGTAAAGCTGATGTCCCCCTCTATGGATACTTGCGTAGGCTAGCCCGTGGCATCCTTCGGGGTGAACCATCCAAACCTCTACTATGGTCCCAGTTGTGAGTTTTAACTCTGTTTCTATGGCGTTTTCTTTAGCTATGTTTTTTCCGGTTGTAACAGCGTAGGAGTAGTCCATTTAGAGGTAGACCCCACGGGCTACTAGATAGCATACATCAGATGCTGTGGGACCCTCTATCATGCCTATGGGCTTATCTCCGTCTACTAGGATCATTTTTCCATCTTGAGCTATACCGTGAACGTCTGTAGCTGTGGGTGTTTGTTTAAACCAGTATTTGGTTCCTTTTCGGTCTATGCCTAGCCTCACATTTTTTGCAGCGTTAGTATGATCGTAGACGTAGAAGGATTCTAGCAAAACTGCTTTTCCCTTTGCTACAGCTGGACCCTCAATAGTTAGATCGCTTGTGTCTGGGGCTTTTTTGGTCTCGAGAGCTTCATAAATGTCTGCTAGTTTAATTTCTCCCATGTTTTACACTCTCAGAAATAGGATATAAAGAAAGGGGGGTTAAGAGTTTTGCGTTTGTTGTTTGTCTGGGCTTATGCGTATTTGCGTAGCTGTTGGAGAAGTATGTAGACGGTTGTACTGCCCCCAGCCTTCAGACGTAACTTGATTTTTCCTTTGACCGATACATCATACCAGTCTGAGAGGTCCATGAGGTCTCCACAGTCTAGCGGAACTACTCCGTGGGGTATGATTCCTCTTATTAGGGCTCTGAATGCTTGTACTGCTGTGTTCTGAATTCTGAAATAGCCCCCAGTAGCTTCTGCGTCTGTGCTCATAAGTGTTGAGCTTCCGATCCCAGTTAAGGCTACAAATGGGGCTTCTGTTGGTGTGACATACCATCTCTGGTCTGCTGCTACGCCTGGGGTTGTTCCTACGAGGGTCTCCTCGTATTGTCCATACTTCGTTACTGCTAGCTGCATGAGATCGTAAGCGTCTATACTCCATGGTAGCCTCTTTTTGTTTTCTTCGTCTAGCTCAATCTCAGAAAAGATGTTATCCCACCATAGATCAGCCTTGTAGGCTTGAAGCAATATTCGTCTTATTGGATAGTCATTCGGGAGATCCGTGTACTCGTTTGCTTGTGAGGCTCCCGTAGCGTAGTTCTTGAGCTCTTTCATTTGTAAAAAGCCTATGGGGGAAACTGGTTTCTCATCGAAAACATCAGCGAAGACTTCTAAGGTTGCAGCGTTCGGGGCTGAGCCCCCGAGGGCTAGATTATGTGTAACCCTAAGCTGGGGATTCTTGAATTTTCTCGGGTCAAAAGCTAGCTCTGGATCCCACAGTTTACGCCCAAAAAGAATGTCTAGGACCATGCGGTTTTCAACGCCATTTCGGTACTCCATCTCGTAGTTTCTGCCTTTTTCGTACTCGTAGAACATTAGAGCCTCGATTTGCTGAGCACTAAGGCTGAAGAGAACGTCGCTACCGTCTACAATCTCGACTTTACTGATTTGCTTAGCTGGGTGATCTGTGGGGGTATGTCCATTGTTTGTGCTGTTAAATTTGATTTGCAGCCTACTTATGATCTCTGAAAGGTCCAGGTCTATGGGCTGTGTTTTTGCTGTGCTTGCATCTGTTTGCTCATAAATCGTAGTTTTTCTGTACTTCATGCTTTAACACATCCATGTCTATTTTGGGCTCCCGTTTAGCCCATGCGTTTCTTATTCAACGCATCTCCAATAGCCTTAACTCGAGCGTAGTTTTTGGGATCTCCACGGGCTCCCTTCTCTGGGAGCACTATGGCTGAGATCACACCATGATAGGGGGTAAAGCCTTTTGCGTAGTCGTCTGCAGCTGCCGGGACACCTTCTCGGAATCTGCTAGGTCCTACAGCTGCTGCTTTTCTGGACCATTTCTCTGATCCTACAGCCTTGATTTTTGTGTTTCTGAGGGCTAGGACTTTTGGATCTCGCATAGCAGCCTCGTAAGCGGTCTGTCCTTTGGATGCTTCAGTAGCCCAGTCTTTAGCTGGGGCTTTAATGCCTTCCTCGTAGTATGGGGCTCTTTCCGGTGTAACTGTCTTCCACTTTGTTGTGATCTTGTCTAAACTCTTAATATTCACCATTTATGGTTCCTTCACATAGAGGATAACACCACAAAAGTTTTAAAGCGTTTAGCTACGTATGTAGGGGTGTGGGTTCCTATGCCCGATGTCCGAGTTTACATCAGAGAGAAGAGCTGGGCTATGCTCCTAAAGGAGTGTGGACATGACTCTCAAAAGGCTAGACGTAAAATAGCTGAGATGGTGCATCAAAAATATGGCTGAAACTTGTACATGTTGGATAGATGGAACCAAGTGTTATGCTAAACTGGGTTCAACAACCCTAGACGCTTGTAAATTATGCCAAAGGGCTAGGCTAATCGCAAAGTGTCTTAGAAAAGGTCTTGAACCTAACGTGGTGATTGAGTAACATGGCTAGGGCTGAATCAAAACAGAGAGAAAGACGCTACATTCCAGAGTACGTTAATGAAAAATATCCTAACCGAGTAGCTGTTTTCTATAACATGGCTGTGGGACCAGCCCCAGAGGAGCTGTGGAAAACACATCCAGAAATCCCCTACGAGCACTTTAGAAGATGGAGATTCTGGATTGACGCTGTAGTTATTCTTTCAGACCGCATGGTTTTGTTAGAGGGAAAAATACGTAAACCAGCTGAGGGCTTAGGACAGCTGCTACTTTACCGAGAGCTTTTGAAAGACACCCCAGAAATGAGCCCCTATAGAAATTTGCCCGTTTACATGCTGCTAGTCACCCCGAGACCAGACCCCCGAGTGATCGGAGTAGCAGCCACGCTAGGCATACAAATAGACATCTGGACTAAACCATGGGTGCAAGACTATTTACGGAGTGTAGGGCTAGCATGAAGAGACCAGCACGAAACAGAATAGACCTCAGTTATCCGTCTGTGGACCGCTTAGCTCAAGACATAGAGAGCCTAAAGAAACTAGCTGAGCTAACTCAGCATGGAATAGAAATACACATAAAAATCAAAGTCAAATAACACTTAAGAAGGTTTGAAAATGACACTAGCAAATTATGTTAAACTGGTCCGAGACGTGGAAAAGGTCCTACGAGTTAAAGAGGGATCCTTCAGAATAGAACCGAGGATCATCTTAGACCCAGTTACTAAATCCCCTAAAAGCGTTCATGCAGCTGTTATGGATGTTTACGAAGAGGATGGAACCCCCGTAACTAAGACCTTTAGCACCCTAGGGGAAAAGCTAGCAGCTGCACTTCAAGTAGCCCACAGCAACGGAACCCTATACCGAAACAGAATAGGCATAAAAATGGTGGGAACCGGTTTTGTCACTGAATACCAAATCAGATTCTTCTAAAACCGAGAGCATACTCGAAGGGCTTCAAAGCGAGCTTCTAGACATGCTAGACAAAGCTCGCAACCTCGAGGATCTAGTGCAGAGCTTGAAAACCCAAAAAGCCATCATCGAAGCCATACTAATACTACTCGAATAAACCCCCCTTTTTCTTTCGAAACACTTCGAACCTCACTTCGAAAACCACTTCGGAGCCCCCTTCGAACAAGCCCGAAATGGGCTTTAAATGGGTAGAGCCCCCCGAAAAACCCCGAAGTTCGACCGAACTTCGACCCCTTTTTCAACCTTTCGAAATCGCCTCAAAAACAGCCCCGTTTGCCAAAATCAACATTTTTACGGTACTTCGAAAAAACCGAACAACTTCGAACACCGAACAAGACCCGAACCCTCGGACATGGCAATTTTCTTGCACGCGGAGAATCAAATTTTCATGGCTCCGTAGTGGGTTCGAAGCTAGTGTTCGGTTTTGTTCGGTGTATGGTTAAAGTCCGTGGGGTTCGTTCGAAGTGGTTCGAAGTATGGGTTCGAAAGGATTTCGGTGTTATTCGGGGTTGTTTTGTTGTTCGGTGTTCGAATTGGGCTTCGTTTTCGAAGTGGGTGGTTCGAAGTTCGAAGCTAGGGCTTTATGGTAGCCCGTTAAAAGGTCTCGGGCTAATTCCTCACAGTCTGGGCATACCCAGATATAGTTTTTGCCTGTGTCTGGAAGCTCCTCTGCGCAGAATCTGCATCTTATGGGGATCCGTGTGGGCTTTCCGTTTTGGGTGAACGTGGTCTCGCCTTCTTCTGGTGTGAAGTCTGGGTTGATTTTTTGGGTGACTCGGGCTTTTATTTGGTAGGCTGTGTAGCCATAGGTTACAGCGTCTCGGGCTACGCTGATCTGATCGCTGGCACTTGAAAGGTCTGCTATGTAGAAAGCCCCGGTTACGGGGATCTGAGCTCTTTTCAGATAGTCTTTTATTTCGTCTGGGAGAGTTGCGATTTTGAGGAGTTTCTTGGCCCAGTCGGGGCTTAGGCCTAGTTGTTTAGAAGCGTTTTCTAGGGGGAAGCCTCGGATCCTTACCAGGTAGTCTAAAACGTCTGCTTCCTGGGCCGGGTTGCTTTTGCCTCGTTGTCTGTTGCGTATGAGGTTTTCTATGAGTAGGTCCTCGAGGGATCCCTCTTTAATTATGGCTGGGACCTGGGAGATCCCGAGTTTTTCAGCGAGTAGGAGCCTATGCAGCCCGTCTGTGAGCCATAAGCCCCCGTCTATTTCTAGCAGCTGCACCGGTTCCAAGATGCCCTTGGCCCGTATGCTCTTTTCAAACTCCTCTTCTATTTCGGGGTCCCAGACGCTGGTAACCCTTTCTTTTGGAACATTGATCTGGGACACGTCTACCATGACTATTCGCTGAGGAGTTTCGCTACTTTCTGGTCTAGGTGTTTCAACCATCGGTTTCTCCACTTCCTTAAAATTTTTGTCACTCATCTTTATCCCCCAAAATGTATAGGATCCAGCACACTAGCCAAACTAGAACAGCCACGGGAGCTATGAATACTCGTAGTAAACGCTTAATCATTTTTCTCCTTCCCACATGTTACAGCCTTTCGCAAACATTCCTTTACCACAATTTGGAAGACTTAGTTTAGCGAACCGACAAGTACAACATTCTTGAATTGGTTTAGGCATGGACACACCCCTACATTTCCGCTCCAGAGAGCAAAACCATGCCTATCATTTTCTTAAGCCCTCTTTAAACTTTCCATGAGCAAAAGGCTGAGGGTGATGTCTCTCTTCTTTAACGAAAAATTCTCCATGCGAATACTCTAGGTCCGGGAAGAGCTCTCGCATAAATTTCCAATACATGTGAATTGTGCTAGGGGCCATGTGAGCTTCAACTGAGAGTTTTCCAAAACCGACCCGTTTATGTTTACGGATGATTTCCGCTAGTCTATTGTACTTCGCCATTATTTCATTAGAAAACATACTGTTTGTCATGGTTTTTTCTATATATATATGATCATATTTAACTCTTGTGTTAAAAATTCTGTATATATGATGTTGCTACTGCAAGTATGTTAAGAGAATAGTCTAGTCTCATAAATAAGAGAGTGAGACTTTCACTCAAAAAATAGAGAGTAATGCTTTAGGCTTAAAAGGTTTGTCATATATATACAGATTTTTAGGTTTTGCTGTAAAGAGAGATAGAAGAAAGCCCTATTTTTCACTTTTTCCTAAACAGTTCTTCATACTCAGCAAGAACCTTCTCTATGTCCCACACATGAGGCTTACTGTCAAGTAAAAGCTTAAGGTAGTTGAGTGTGCGTTTTCTATCAACGTAATACAACAAAGTAACAAAAGGACTAAGCATCACAGCAAATATGAACCATATAAACACACCCACATGAACAACTAGGGCAACACAAATCATAAGCGAAGGATAAAACATGATTACCAAAAAGATAGAAAAAAGGGGAATAAGAAAGTTGTCCATTACGTCATCATCCTAGAGGTTCATAGGCGTGATGACACGCCATCCATACTGAGCCAAAACGCAAAGCACTAACAACGACAGTTTCAACAGCAACGCTTTCTTATTCATTGAGGTTACCTCAGTATAAAGAGAGAGTTGCTTCCTTTTTAAATTGTGTGGAAGACTCTTCTATAACAATGTTCTGGGGCTGCTGGGCTGCAAAGGTCGCTGATAGAAAGGAGAGAGGATTTATTATCTCTCCCCTGCAGCCCAAACAGCCTTTCCATAGGAAACTGGGGGGTGTGGGCTTAAAGTTTAACGCTTAAGTCTCTTATGATAGTTTGCAACTGGTCCAAGAGCTCTTTTTGCTTCTCTATCAACGCGCTAAGAGCTCTCAGAAACTCCATTAGGTCTTCGTCTTTCATGGTTGTCGAACATCCTCTCTAAACACGGTCCTCACCTTTTTGTAGAGCTCTGGATCCTCATTCAACATGGCTACGATTACCTCAAACTTTATGTCTGTTGCACTCTTTATGGTTTTTCCCAACATTCTCACCCCCATTAGTCTAGGATCTCCTTAAACCATGCTAGCCAAAAATCAGCTAGCTCCCGGAGCCATTTCTCAAGTTTTTTCTCTATCTTTTCGATTTTCATGTTTTCCCCTCGGTTCGTAGGGTTTACCATACCATTTCTCATAGATCTTAGACTTGTAGCGTTTACCCTTAGTCATTTTTCAGAGCCCTCTCCTTTCTCCTCTTCGGAGTAGTCCCTCTTGAACAAGTCTAGCAGCATCACCTTAACCCGGTCGCTCCCATTGATCTCGTAGACTTCACATAAGTCTTTAGGCAAATAGAGATATAGCCCCTTGCCATGAGTAGACACGTTTAAAGTGCGTCTCTCCTTAATCTCCTTAACAATTTTCCACTTCTTAACCATACCTTAACCCCCAATGAGTCTGATGATGGCTTCTTTGATCAAGCAAAACTTGTCTATGTGACTCCAAAACATACAGTTATCGTTACAGTAGCCATCCTTAATGAGACAATAACACTTAGTCTCCATCCTAAGCCCCCTCTTCAATTTCTAGGGTTCCGTTTGCGATAGCCCTCTCGAGCTCTGCTAAGTCAATGTCTGGAAAGGCTGAGGACCGCAATATACCTGCTAAGACGTTATGACCTTTTTCCTTCATTTCGTAGTATCTGATTATCTCCCTTAAGATGTACTTGTTTACCTTCATTCTTAAGCCCCCAGCAGCTGCAGAACACCCCAGTAGGTGACTACAGCAAACCAGACACCGATCCCGATTATTCCAATCCACATTTTCACTTTATTCATAATTCATCACTTCCTCAAGAGAACTCTGTTCAATGCTCCGATGATCTCTTTTCGTTCTTCCTCACTCAAACCATGTTTCTTTAAGAGCGCACGTAGCTCTAACGTCAAATCAACTTTTTCCTCAATGTCCATATTTCAACCCCCCAATTTTACCCTTTTTTTTCGTTTACAATTAGTTAGGTGTATTGCACCTATTTAAAGATATAGATTAACGTGTGCTACACGTCTACAGATAGAAGATTATGCAGAGAGTAAGGTGTGATGGTGAGTAACCCTATCAAATTGGTTTATTTTGGCTTAGTCTCTGGTTTCTTTATGAGTTTGTCTTTTAGGATCTTGTAGGGCTGTTCTGGTTCTGGATCCTTCTTACTCATGGTTTCGCTTCCTTCTTTGCGTAAGGACATGGTTCTTTATGTTCAATATCATTCACGGTAAAATAGTGGAATTTACCATCACAAAAAACTGAGTTACATTTAGGCTTCACTTTAACTTGCCTCTCCTACCGTTCAGACATTGTATTGTCTTTTCCCATCCTTTTAAACAATTAGGATAAAGCGACTTGCTTCCCATTCTGGACCTCTATTCAGCCACTTGTGGTCTCACTTCTTAGCTTTTTCCTCTGCTATTAATGCTGCTATGTCCTCGGGCTTGTATTCTCTACGTTCCAGCTCATATCTGAGCTCTCCCTCTGTTATGATGTCTGTTCTGAAAGCTTTTCTTAAGTCGTCTTCCTTAAGTTTCGCTAGTTCCGTAAAGAGGATCACGTTTATTGCGTCTAGGCTGTAGCCTCTGTCTACTAGCTCTGGTCTGATGTACTCCGTGGATAAGACTAGGGCTCTGAGGGCTGCTTTCATTTCAGCCTCGCTTAATGTTTTAACCATTTCGGGCTTTACTGGTTCTGGGGGTTTGATTTTGCCTTTTTCAGTTTCTATGATGATTTTTATGTCTTCGGGGCTGTAGTGTCTATAGTCTAGCTCAGCTGCTAACTCGTTCTCTGTTAGGACCCCCACTCTGAAAGCAGCCTTCAACTCTCCTAGTGTGAGTGTGAGCATCTCTTCGGGGGCTGGTTTCTCTGGAGTGTTCAATGACACTAAAAGGTCTATGTCCTCAGTGGAGTATTTGAGGGCTGCTAGTTTGGATCTGTACTCTGTTTCTGGGATTAAGCCTAAGCGATATGACCGTGAGTAGGTTGATTCGGTTAATGCTTTGTTTGTGACGGTTGTTTCTTCTTTTACGGTTTTAAGTTTTGTCGCATTCGCTTTTGTAACCTCAATGGCTATGCGGTTTTGCTGAATGCCTAGCCTACTGAGCTCGTTAGCAAATTCGGCTTCAGATAGGTCTCCTTTTACGTAACGGTTGATTAGTGCAGCCTTTAAATCAGCCTTATCGGTCCGTTCTTGTCTCAGCTTAGCTTTAGAGATCCTCATTTCAATGATGCTGGGGTTGTAGGGTGTAGCCCCATAATCAGCCTTAAGCTGGTCCTCGCTGATCCAGCCACTCATAAAGTCTGTGTCTGATTCTGTGAGTAGCCCGTCTATTTCGGATCGTAAGACAAACATCTTTTGAATGTTTGCTAAGAGCTCAGCGTCTTTAGGTTCATAGCCCGTGTCAATAAGCCTATTCACTAAGGCATCATCGTTTAAGAGGTCCATCTCCCAGCCCGTTCTTATGTCGTAGATTCTCCATGTGTTCCAGCTGATCGCTTCTAGAGGCATTCTCCACATGGGTTCAAAATCATGTAGTTTAAGCATGTTGCGGAGTACGTCGCTGGTTACTCCTATCTCTGGAAAATCCCCAGCTGTTCGGTGCATCATTTCATAGAGTTGTGTAGGGCTAGGGTAAACCCAATGTTTGCCCCAGAGCCTTTGGGTCCAGTATTCGCTGTAGCCTAGCTCCTTAAAGTTGTTTACCATTTCAGCTGGGAGCTCAACCCAATGCGATTCTAGGTAGCCCTCTCTAACGTAGATTTCTATGAGGTCTTGATACATGGGTATGTTAGGCTGGTAGTTTTTGAGAATGTAGCGTTTATAGGCTGGTCCTAAGCCTTCTAATAATGGCATGGATGCAAACTCTGTAGCGACTTTCATGGCTGCTGCAGTATTCGGATAATTCCATGCCTCGGTTAGGGTGACATCTACTTGTCCTAGACTCGCAGCTTCAGCTACTATGTTAGCTATGTGCAACGAAACGGCTGCAGCATGCACTCGAGTAACAAAAGATGAAACGGTTTCTACAGTTTCTTCTGGTTCTATGGGGCTATGGTGCAGCAGAGTCGAGGTTAAGGCTGATTCAGCCATGCCTAAAACATTACTTGCAGCTCCCACGATTCCATTAACGTCTAAGGCTCCAAAACCAGAGAATATGCCCCCCATGATTCCGCTTATAGCGTTACCCATGCCATCAAAAGCAGCCATTAAGACAGTTTGGGCTGTTTCTAGGGCTCCCGAAAGTGAGGATCCTACTAGGTCTATTCCGTTTGAAAGTGTGATCCACGCATCATTTAGAAGTGTTGTTAAAGAGGATCCTAAGCTGCTGAGCCCAGAGGTTATGGAGCCCCGGAGTGCGTCTAGTCCCCCTACAATTTGGGATCCTATGCTCGCTAGCCCCGTGCTTATCTGGTTCCAGAGACCAGTTAGGGCTCTGGTAATGTCATTCCAGAGAGTAGAGAGCACACTCCATGCAGAGCTTAAAGTGGTTTGTAGAAAGCCTAGAGGATTTGTTAGAAACCCAGTTATAGAGTCAATGACTGTTTGAAAAAGGGGGGTTAAGGTGTTTACGACTGAATGAAAAAGGGGGGTGAGTGTGGAGACTAGACCGCTTAGGGCTGATGTTACAAAACCGGTTATGGGGGCTACGACTGCATTAACTATGTCGTCTAGGCTGGGGATACAGATCTCAATGCCTAGCAAATTAAAGCATGGCATGGCTGTAGCCCTTAAACTTTAAATTTCATGCCCACGTACTTAGCCTTTGTCTCCACGTCTTTTCTGATGGCTGCTTTAATCTTTGCCTCTGTGTAGTCCTCTTTTGGGACTCGGATCATTCCGCTTTGGTATGGACCTACTCTGTAAGTTACGAGTACATCAATTTGACCCATTCGGTCTGGGCTAATTGCTGGAACATCGACAGTTGCTAATATCTCAACTTCCCTCTCTGGTGATGCTGGTGATACGCCCATTACTTAGTCCCTTCTCCGTCACCAGAGCTTTTAGACGTAGCGTACTTCATTAGCCCAGTTAAGGACACAAAAACCGTTATCCATGTGATCCATAGAAAGTTAAAGAGGTCCCAGTAGAATCTCTGAGGGTCCGATAAGTAGACTTCATAGCCATGCACGGGCATGAACGCTGTAGCAGCTAAGAACATCATTAGGATTGTTGCTACGATTGCAGCGTCTCGGTAGCTCATGGGCTTCTCGTTTGTACTTAAAGGATCTGGATTCATTTCTCAAATTCTCCTAGAGAAGGATTAGGGGGCTACGGTTTAAAGAGTTTTTCTGTTTATGAACATCTAAACCTAAATTCCGACTCCAACGAGCAAACGCTTTTTAGCAGCCACAACAGGTGTGTAACTGAAATTTGCTATTCGAGCAGCAAACGTTGATGCAATTCCCCACAGCAAACTCCATTGAGCATAACCATCAGCACTAATAATTTTTTGAATGCGATAGCGAACCGTCCATTCAGTAGCTTCAAGAGTTGCACCGCCAAAATCTTCAGTTAAAAACCTCGAACCATAACAAAAAGTAGGATACGAAGGGGTGCAACCGCAACCACGATACCCCGCATCACCGCCGCCACCGTAACCGCAAACTTGCTGAGGACTCCAAACTTGAGTCCAAAAACAAACCAATAACCATCTAACCCCGGTCGTTTTAGGCGGCGTGTAAGTGCCATAAGCAAATTCATTGACGGTTTCTCCAATGGCGGCGACTCTGCTCTGTTTCGCAACAATGCCATTACTGATGTTTTGAATTAAAGATACGTTTACTCCGTCAAACAATACGTTGCGGACATCTATGCCAAAGCAAAAGCGACTGTCATAATTACCATCTACAAATGGAATGGTGTTACATGAACCCGCTGGAACGCCTAAGAAAGTGTTGAGCAACTTTCTCCAATCAGTAGCCCAATAGTCTTCTCGGAAATAACGTGTTTCAGTAACCATGTTTTAAGCCCCCATCTTAACTTGCATCATCATCCGAATATATAGCGGTTATGGTAACTACTACAGCAGCACTCAACGTCACATATAAAGCCGTGTTCACCCCAGTTATAGCCCAATATGCTGGAGCGTTAGCCATAGGGATAACAGCTCCTTCTCTCGCTTGAAAGCTCCACTCCATAAGGCTTGAGCCCCCGCTTCCATTATTTAGATTTACGACAACTGTGTCCTGGGCTTGAATGGTTAAGGCATGAAGTTTAATCACTTTACCCGCTACTGCAGCTACGAGGTTTCCGCTTGCGCTTGCATCAAAAACAGCGGTCTTATACGTTTTAAGGTCATGCAGAGTCTTAACGTTAGCGTTGAGGTTTGAGGCTGTGGCTTGTTTCACTTCTACGCTGTCGCTTGCTGATGTTAAAGCCCGTATTGCTGTGGGATCCTTTTCTACACCATTATGTCTAAGTTGAACGATTAAATCGTATGTGGATGCTCTCTGTAAGAGGGCTTGAGTTTGAGATCCATAGGCTGTTATGATGTCGCTCGAAGTTAGAGCTCTGATCTGTGTAGGATCCTTTATGACCCCTTGATGGGCTATTTGCACTAAGAGCTCTTTCGTGGTTGCTTGTTGCTGCAGCTTGTCTAGGCTCCCATAAACGACTCCCATGAGCCTAGCAGCCCGATCAGACACGTCTCGGGGATCTATCCATGCTGAACCATCAGTTAATCTAGCTATCACGGGGTTTGCATGGCTGAGGGCTGCTCCCAAAACCTTAGCTAAGTCAATTTGTTGTATAGCTGTAGCGGTAATTGATTGTATGTTTACGTCTAATGTTCCAGCAGCCCATTCTAGTATCTTAACTTTCCATGCGTCTAAGCATGGTTCATAAGCTAAGTATGGACCTTCCCAGCTTATTGGCACAGTTAAGGGGACCGTTGGATCTTTAAGGGCTAAACCCTTAATTTGTTCATGGCTGATTTTAACGATGTGTTCTATGCTGATGGGAACGCATGCAGCTACAGTAGGATCTTTCAAAAGAACGCTTTTAATGTACATTAGATCTACGAAGGCTTTTGACCTTGCTGTAAAGTCCTCTTCTCCATGAACCATGTTTTACGCTTCTCCCATTCTGCCTTTTTTCTCGTAGTCTGGCAAATCTGTTACCATAATCATTAACTATGTTCCTTTGAGTACTACCCACCCGTTGTGTCCACTAGCTGAGCGTTCTCCTGCTAAAAAGATGTATTTTCCACGTGGACTGAATGATATTTTGAATAAGGTGCCTGCTGTTATTCCTAGCTCGGTTG
>Ga0315280_10008867_pt1 | contig 13085 bp, 14 predicted proteins | sample YL17G06_40_MG_FD_203697 | JGI IMG/M metagenome (GOLD analysis project Ga0315280, IMG submission 203697) | Sediment microbial communities from Yellowstone Lake, YNP, Wyoming, USA - YL17G06_40 | ecosystem: Environmental > Aquatic > Freshwater > Lake > Sediment | place: USA: Wyoming | collected...
TCGTAGAGGGGAACGATTTCCGCTCTGGACAGCACACCCCACCGAGAAAGCAAGCGCTCCAAGTACTTCTTCCGCTTGGGGTAAGGATCGAATCTGTGAGGTTTGTGAAGAGTACGAGCGAACTCGTCGGTGGTGACACCGATCATGACCCTGCGCCCGATAGCGAAGGCCTGCTTGAGCAGCTTCCGGTGACCGCGGTGCAAGACATCAAACGTCCCGCCCATCGCCACAAGGTCAAACTTCGGACTCTCAGCTTCACTACCCGCGCCCGAAGTCGACTTCCTCAGCCGCGACATCTGCCATGCATCTGCTGCTTCCTAGCTTGAGCATTTAGTGCTTTGGTTTGCGATGTGTCGTAACTCGAACTCCTCTTTCGTCCAAGCGGCTTACGAACACGGTGGCGGTCGGGAATTTCTTCTTGACGAGCCGAAAGACTTGAACAGCCTTCCTGTCTTCAACTACTCCGTGGACAGCCTTTCCGATCATATTCTGTGCGGCTCCAATGGCTCCAGCGGACATCATAGTGTCGAGGAGATTCGTAATGTCTGGACTTTCCAAGCCGATTTCCTGCCCAAACTTTCGCGCCTCTGTCAAGAAGGTGTGCAATTCTGGTTTTTGACGAATGCTCTCCATTGCGCGTTCGGCGGACGGATTCACTCTACTCGCGAGATCCGTCTGAGAAAGTAACTTCCGAGTCGGCAGCGGCGCTAGGAAGGCGCACACGATTGAGTGGTCTCTGGGGAAGAGCAATCTGTCGACGGACCCGATTCCCGGCGCGCCTGGTTCCGTTACAAGGACGAATCCCCCAACGAATACTGCAGCAGCAGTTCCCAGCCCCGTTCGATTAATGACTTCAGCGACGTGTGTGATCTTACCTAGCTCATCGTAAGTGACTGGCAGTTCGAGCACGTCGGCTAGCGCAAGGCATGAGGCGGCTGTTCCAGCAGCGCTGCTACCGTACCCTGCTCCGATTGGGACTCTCACCCTGATATCGACCTGAACATTCAGCGTTGATCCGGTTCTTTCTAGGAGGCGCTCGAGTGCCCATCGAGTTGTGTGCGCTTCGGGTGCAGGTTTGGAGTTTATGCTAATCTCGATTCTGGTACTGTGAGACTTCTGCGTCTGAACGCGAGCTCTGACCCCGTGTGTGATGGCGAATCCGCCGCCTCTTGCTCCGATCTGAGCAGGATCGGTGAGCGGAGTTCCAGTTGAATCGACATTGCAGATCTCAAAGAAGCTTGAGATACCAGCGGGACAGACTGCCTCCGACACTGGCAACGATTTTCGTCCGACCTAGCGTGTCTTTCTCTCGGGAGTCCGAACACCCGTTCTGAGGGCCGGAAATGCAGCTCTGCACGCGGCAACCACCGGAGGTGTAAGTATGACGAGGAATGGAATCTCCGCAAAATAGTTGGAACCGGTGACAATGTAGATGAACGTGACTGCCAGCGGCTCTGTACCAAGACCAACCGCGACTGGGAGACCAAATATGGCGCTGTATACGACGATTCCAACTCCAATAATGAGCGTCCCAATCGCAAGACCAATTGAGGCGGCAATCTCAAAATCGGCCCACCTATTCCTGAGGATCGTCAGCGCTAGAACCGCGACAATCACAATGAGACCAGCCAAACCTGCTAGATACTGCGGGCTTTCAAACCCTGCTGTCCCGAACAAAGCGTAGATCCCATACGCCAATGCGATTGCAAAAATCGGTTGAATGCTGATGCTAATGACCAATAGAAAGCGCCTCCCAATGCCTTCGTAACTCCGCCGCGTCAGCCATCCTATGATAAAGAACCCCAGGAAGTTGGATGGGACTCCAACGAGCAAGCTTAGTAGTGCATCGTGGTGGCCATAAAGAACATCAGCTAGAAAAATGCCGATTGCTGCTCCGACTCCCCCTACCCATGGTCCAAACAAGACGCTAAAGGTCGCGGGAACAAACACCTGTGGCCAGAATCTCACGCCGAACACCAAGAGCGGAAAAGCTCCCCACAAGGCACCAACCGCGGCGTACAGCCCAGCATTCACAGCTGTCGTGGCCAGCTGCAGTGACAACGGCATCCTTTCGCGGTTCATCAGAGTTCTCTCAGAAGGGAGACGCTTTGCATATTCTAAGCTTGCTCTGCCCCTTGCCGAGCTTGATGCACATTGCCTCGTCAGACGAAATGTTAAGATACGCCGGGTCGGGTGGCTTCTTTCGGTAGCCCGGTGGTGTAGTGGTCAAACCCTCGTGGGACTACGCATAGCATTGGCGCCAGAAAACTGCCACTAGACGGCTCTGGATCCCCTCCACCAGAGGAGAGACCTGCCGACGGGAGAGCTCAGGGCAACCCGAATTCGAATCTCCCCCGGGCTACCAATAGCCTTGTTCGAATTACCAGAGGAGTAGGTCTTTTAGCGATATTCAGACAGTCCCTAAGTGCAAATCTGAACATAAGGTAGGTTCAGGAAGTGGCTACGAGCGAAGAGAAACGAGACAAGCACTTCCCCCTCTTTGCGCATGATAACCCAATCAGAAGGCTGTTTGAACCTCCTCAAAGATTAGTTAAATCCTACGTCACAAATGGTCAGGTGCTTGCTGACCTCGGTTGTGGCCCAGGTTACTATACACTCGCTTTGGCTGAATTCGTTGGTCCTGAAGGAAGGGTCTACGCAGTTGATTCGGATGAAAAGGCTATCCGAGCATTGGAAAAGAAGGCGGATAAACGTGGTTACCACAACATCGAAACGCACGCTTCATCGGCCTCCGACCTGAGCTTCATAAAAGACGGGTCGGTTGACTTCGTTCTTGCCAATGGACTATTGTGTTCTATGGCACCACATCACCACGAGTCAACTGTGAACGAAATAAGGCGTATCCTCAAGCCAAGAGGACTGGCGTACCTTAGCGTGGCCAGAGGTTTCTATAGTTATGTGGGCAAAGAGGAGTGGGAGAAAATACTTGAAGCGTTCAGAGTCGAGCGAAGAGGTGGTGATGGTTTCCTGGCGATCGCGGATAGATGGGCGGTGCTGTCCACAAAACAACGGTAAACATATGCCGGGAGACTATGTAACAACCCAAGCGCCTTGCCCTCGCTCAGTGTGAGATTCCAACAAATCTGTTGCTTTCCCCTGAGCTACCAACACTACAGTGCGAATCTCACGCATTTCGATGTGTGAGGCACTTAGTATGCTGCAGAGGAATCTTAAGCCTGCGTCTGGTCGGGAAATGCTCCATTCCTAGTTCTTCGCCTCAGCGCGACGGCGACAACAGCTAGTAGTAATAACGCGCTGAAACTTGCACTCCACTGAAACTCAGGAACCGGATATGCAAAGCTTGCTGTCCATGAGCCTTGCGTAGGGGTTGACTGACCCTGCGGTATCTGTGGGTATGGCGAGCTCGTGAATGTTATTGCAACAGTGAAGTTCCCGTTTGCGTTCATTGAGGTATCTAGTTGGCCGGTCCAGTTGCCTTGGCCTAGGAAATCGGCATCATTGCAGGAGAAGATGATGCAAATATGGATCTTCCCTCTCACATTGCGTATCGCTCCTGATACTGCCGAGCCGTTTCGAACCCCATCCCAGTTGCCCGTCGCTTGGATTGGGAAAGAACCTTGAGCTGTTTGAATTTGGTCGTTCACAGTCATTGTCATGGCTATGGCATTACTCTCATGAATGGTTGCATTCTCTAGTTGACCGTGGATCGTTCCGTATCCTGGGATCCTAAGCAGAACGGATCCGGTACCAGTACTAGCGCTCTGTACCAGCGGGTTGGTCTGGGCGAGCAAAAGCAGAATCATTGCCATGATGACTATGCGCTTCCTTGCCCACACTCTTGTTGCCGGCTTCAACTTCTGGTGTTTCACGAGACTAGATTGCAATGATTGATGTGATCGAGCCCGCCTGCTGTGCGATGTGTGGTCGCGTCACTCATGCTTTGTTTTTTTGGGTTCTTCAGATTCTTCTTGCGTGCTCGTCTTGCGGCGTCGGAAATACATAACGGCTAGTGCGACAATAGCTACCGCGAGGATGACTGCAACGGCTTCCAGCAGCGTCAACGTTCCTTGAAGCAATGACAGCTGTTTGTTCAAGCCTGCGATTGTTGAATCCCTTTCTGCAATCGTATTCTGAGCATTCTGGAGGTCATGTTGGAGTTGCTGGTTTTGGGCTTGAGTCTGGTTCAGAGTTTGCTGAAGCTGCTGATATTGAGATTGTAGAGCCACGTACTCCGGTGTCGTCGCTTTCACGTACGTAAGTGGCGTTATCGCGTCGTCTGAGACTGTTCTGTAGTAGTATGACGGGTAGGCGAAGAAGTATGGCCAGGAATAGTTGTCATACGGATACCAGTAGGGATACCAGTACGAATAATAATAGTAGGTCATTCTCACGCTCTCCGAGACCACCGCAATTAGAGATGTTCGCGGCGCGTCGAGCGGGACCGACACTTGGATGTCCTTGTTGATCTGTCCTCCGCTGGACATCGACAGATCCTGCGCAACTGTGGTGCTCGTCAGTTGTCGCAGATTGCTCGAGTCGGCGAGGTAGACTTGTAACACGAGGCTGGTCAGTCGGAAGCTATCTTTCGCCTTTGCCTGCAGGTTGACAGTAATCGACTGCCCGGGCAGCACTTCGGATGGATAGGTGAGCTGCACGTTAAGGTGTTCCAACGTCACATTATTGGTTACCTGACTCGATTGCGCGTACGCAGGTTGATTCACAAACAGCGAAGCGGTGAAAACAGCAATCAGAATCAATACGGCTGCTTTAGGCTTCATTCTGCTTCTGGAAAACGCGCCATCTGACTGAATATAAATGTGCCTCCCATCTCTCGCAAACTCGGTTGGACTACAGCGGCAGAGGGGGACAGGTGAACGGCATCGTGATAGTACGATACTTGCACAGCGGATTCTCGGCCTGATGCTAAAAGGTTAGACAAGTAAGTATGTGACCACTGCCACAACCGCCGCTAAACCGGTGCTGATGAAGTTCACAGCCTCGTTGGTTACAATCTGAGAACCTTTCACGTGTTGTGTGCCTGTGCCGCATTTGTGAATCCTTCTCTCCGTTTCTTTCTTGCACGTGGGGCAGTAGTAGGCGGCCTGAACGGTTGCTCCAAGTACGCTGTCGATGTGCTCCCCGATGATTGCGGCAACTGTGGCGACCAAGAGCAGAACAACCTGAGCATCTCCAAAGGCGCCCAGAACACCTGCGACGAGTGCAACGAAAAGTGAGCCTGCAACTGCGGATAACTCACCTAACCATGATATACCTCCCGAAGTACCTGGCGCGACCTCCTTCGAGAATTTCGTAATCAGCCTAGGATTTCGTTTCGAGAGGACACCCAGTTCAACAGCCCATGTATCCGCGTTGGCCTCTGCCAATGTGCTCACAAAAGCAACACCTAGCAGCGCTGGGTCGCTTGGAAGGAGAAGTGCGACCCCAGCGATCATCGCGGCGAAACCTCCCTGTCCCAAGGTTTGCCAGACACTTCTGGCGCCTGCTTTCAGTTCGCTTACTCCTTTGGCAGCTTTGACTGAGTACTTGAATCTAGTCAGCAAGGTTGACGAGAAGAAGAACGAGAGCAGAACAACATACCATGTCCATCCCCCATAGCCAAAGATCGCAGTTCCAATGACTATTGCCCCAATGCCTCCGCTTAGGCTCAGACTTCGAGCGCGCACTGAGAGAACCGCTAGAATAGTGCTGGCTACACCACCGATTGCCAAGTTGAGAAGAATTTGATCTACCACAGCAAGCCCCTGGAAAATCCAACCTAGAGAACTAAGAGAGCCAGCAGAAAGGAGACTATTGGCACGGTCAGGTTGTCCGTGCCTGCTGGTGACACTGCTTCGATCAATGTGCCGAAAGCCGCGATAGCTAACGAAAAGATGGGAATGTTAAGCTGAGGTGGCAATGACGAAAATGCACCGAAGAATGTTAGAGTGACAGCAACGGCCAAAAATCCGACTATTAGGAAACCTACAGATCCCTCAATGCTCTTGGTTGATCCCGCAATTCTATACTTGTGGGTTCCATATCTTCTTCCTATAGGATCGGCCAGTCCATCAGCCCATGCCATCAGAATGATTGCGGCAGCTGCAACCCAGTTCTTCCCAAGCAACATGGCGATTGGAGCGATGATCGTCAGGGATATCGCATAGTAGACTGTTCCGAGACCTCCGGCTTTCTCCCTCCTTTCCATTGCCTTGAACAGTTCGCGCCTATACGAAACATAGTTCAACACCACAAACAAGGCGGGCGGCACCAGAATTGCGTACCAGTTGTCGAAAGCAAAGGGCCAAAGAAAAATCCAGTTGCCCACGCCTACATGTATGACCTTTCTCGTGAAGTTCGACGAGAAGGAGAATTGTCTTCTGATAAGTTCTGCGAATCCTATGACGAAGAACACAAAGACTATCGTAGCCACTATTCCACCGATATCACCCAGCAGAGCCCCCAAAGTTGATACCCCAAATTTGGGTTACACACCCTCATCAGGGCTTAACGTTTTGCATGACATGCGGTGTTATTCGTGCATGTAAAGAAGTCCGTTTTCGCGCACGAACCTCGGTGATTGCAAATTCAAGGAGAAATTCCTCTACCGGCACCAACATAAGCGGCAGCGTGTGAGAATTGCCAGACGGGAAAAGTTCCATGCCAGGCATGCCTGACGAGAGCCCCATCGGATGGCTCTTAGAGGAGAGCAACCCTAGCGTCAGGTATCTGACCCTCACCTAGCTGCTTGGGGTATCACCTCGCAAGGGAGAAGCAGCAGAAGCAAGGAGCAAGACTGTCGCCGAGGTTGTGTCTCCACATCGTGGTTTGTGTTTTCTGCCGTTGCCATATGAGTCATACATCACGGGAAGTCCGCCACCGACGCATAAATCACGAAAACACAATTGTCGATCTCTATGGACAGTGAGATTTTCACAAGTTCTCCTGCAATGAGTTCGCGCATTGCTGTGTTCATGTTAACGACCTCTCTCGCAAGCTCGCGCCTACTTCGCAAACCATTTCCTCGAGATTTTCACTCAAACCTGTGATCGCGCCCAGATACGCTTTTTTTCGGGACGATAGGCTGACAACTTCGGTGATGTAGAAATTGCGAAAAATGTTGCTGTTCATTGTCATAGCAGGCCTTATCTTTCCAACGATGCTAGCCGCAAGTCCTGTCTCAGCGGAAACCCAGCACAAGGCGTTGATCCTCTCACCGATTGATGAACTTGCCCCGACGAGGAGTTATGATCTCATGACAATCAACGACTCGTTGACACGGGCAGGTTACACAGTAACATACGTTGCGGACACTGCGGTGACCGTCAATCTGATCACAACGCAACTTGACAACTATGATGTTATCATATGGCGGACAAACGTGTACGAGCACGCTCACACAATATACTACTACGTTGGGCAACTAGACAGCGCAACAACGGCTCAGTCTTACGCCCCAGATTTCGCTTCAGGATCGCTTGACTATTCGCATGGAATTCTCGGAGCGAGCATCGATTTCTTCAACAACCACTTCGGCCACAATTCCCTCTCCAATGTCAAACTAGTTGTGCTGGTCTCAAGCATGTCATCTTCAATAGCAAGCATATTCCTCAACGCGGGAGCAAAGTCCGTCATCAATTTCGCAGGCGTATTCTCACTACAATTCGGCGTCGTCGACTACTTGACAGGTGTCATCATCCGATTTCTATCCGAGGGCTATAGCGTGGCAGATTCTGTCTCAAACACAATGATGCCGCTTCTAAACCTGAGGTTGCGAGACCCACTCGATTCGCTCACCGTGCCATCAGTGGTTTACACCGGAGACTATGCGGTAACAATCACATAACGCTCCCTATTCTCTCTTGAGGATACCGAGGCAACACTAAACTTCCAACTCTCTTTTTTTCTCTTAAGGTCGATCAGCTCAAGCAAATCAATCTGCTCTTCAGGAGAACTAAAATACATTTCTTGAAACTCACTCGAACGATCGAAGGCTTACGTTTTGTAAGTCTTCGTTAGTCGCATAGTTACCGCTCCTTCGCATGGTAGCCTTTATCATTTCGCGCGCATGATCGAGGATGACGAATTATGCTGTTGATTGTCGGTCTGTTGTCGAAAAGCAACGTCTTTCCCGTGGAAGCTCTGGCACATTTTGATGCGGTCTTGGCCCAGGGAGGTTTCAAGAAGGAAGTTCGCTCAGTCGTAAAGCCAGGAAAGCAGTTCTCTGTTACTTATGAGGGTCCGAACACGCAGAAGAGCCATGTAGAAGAAATGCTGAGATCTGTTGCGAAAAAGTACGGAATTACTTTCACTATTGACGTTGAAGAATCTGTAAGGTTCCCGTAGGCTTCTGGTCTCAGGCATCAACGCACCCCCGTTTTTGATGTTTAGTTTCACTAACGTCCGAGGTCCCATAGAGCCCGGGCTCGGTTAAATCGGGAATTCTGGTCCGTTGGTTTGTATTGTTGTTTGCATGGTGAAATGTCGGATGCTTGAAGGATATGCGAAAATAATTCTGCCAACGCGAAGCGATCGGAGTAAGACTGGGATTCTGTACATTCCCGCAGACGTTGTCAAGGATTCATCGTTTCCATTCAACCCGGACCAAGAGGTCATGATCCGCATTGACGGAAAGCGACTTGTCATAGAGGAAATATGCGCATGACGACCATAGACAATTACAGGAGTCGCTACACGTTCGCGATGGACTTTGGAACAAGCGACTTCAAGTTCGGCTCGATAACCTGCGGCGAGACCCCCAGGATTGTCAACAATCGGGGCTACTTCCCGGACAAAAAATCGGTCATGTACAAAGCTTTCGAACCTACGGCCGATATCATCGTAGGCGATGAAATACCGCTCTACCTCCAGTCCAGCGAGGATCTTTCCAGTCGTCTGGTCTACCCCATGCGGAACGGAGTAATAGAGAAAGGAGACGAAAACGCTTGGCGAGTTGTGAGTGCGCTGTCGACACTTGGTCTGACCTCATTCAAACCTGAACCAAACAACAGCTTCCAAGGCTACTACGTTGTTGCCTCACTCTCATCTGTATCACCGCGCTACATGTACGAAGAACTCTTGAAGATCTTTAGGGAAAACAACGCAAACGGTTCTGTGCGGGCAGTCACCGTTATTCCTCAGCCCTTTGCTGTTGCGATAGGACACGGCGTGACGACCTGCGTGGTCATAGAATCTGGACATGGTAACAGTCAGGTCTGTCCGATCTCAAAATACCCCATACGCGCAGCTCAAGTCGCCTTGAACCGAGGCGGAGGCGACGCCAACGCAATCACATCCGAGATCATGAAAGATGCAGGGTATGCAGACCTCACTAATGAAGAAGCATTGGTCAGGAAGGTGAAAGAAAGCATCGGGCTCGTTCCTGCAGACTTGGACACAGCTGTGCAGGAGGCTCGAAACGCGCCTAGAAAATTCAGAGCCAAGTACAAGGTCCCAGGAACGCGCGTGGAAATCGACCTCGGAAAAGATTCTTGGGCTAGATTCCTAATCGGCGAGTACGTATTCAATCCAAACCACGAGATCTTCGAGAGTTACTTCGGTCGAGGAATGCCTCGGCCAAGAGATGTCAAGATGGGTGACACTACTTTCCGCGGCATGTTGGACTTCGGCGACGCCATCATCGCGTCCGTAGAACGCTGCCCCGTTGAACTCCAGCCTCTACTCTACCGCGAGATACTTCTATCTGGAGGCAACTTCAGCTGGACCGCACCTGAACGCCTAGAGGGCGTCGCTGTTGACGCTCCCACAAAAATCAGATCGCTCCTGCGAGACAAAGGGATCAAGAACGTCTCGATAAAAATGACACACTCACCTCAGTTCTCAGTCTGGCACGGTTGCATAATCTATGGCTTCGCCGTTCCAGACGAATATGAGTGGGATTGGCAACGACTTGAAGGATGGATGAAGCTTAATGGCTAACCTTCCGATCGAGGAACGACTACTACACTACTTCCTCGCCATGGGCGCCCAACCCCTCGAACCGCTACAAGATGCTCCCACAGGACTCACAGTGAGCCTCGGCTCCGAAAGAATTCACATAGCCATTTTGAGGACCGATGCCTTCCTCCAGAAAAGCAAAATCATAGAATCGATAATGAATCTCGCGCCCCTGACGAGGTCGGCGGATCAAGTGTACCTTGCAGCTCCGCGACTGCTTGGTACAACAGTCGATGCCGGGGTATTCCGCTCACACGGAATCGGTTTGCTCCTGTTTGATGATCGAAGGATTGATGAAACGGTCGCACCTCAATCGTTTCATGCATCTCACCAAGAACAGCGCGATCAGACCCCCGATCCTGCCTTGGTGACGGAAGTTGCGACACTAAAGTCAATGTACTTGGAGATGGAGAGGACTGTCGCCAGGCTCCGCGAAGATCTCGAAAACTTCCAACAGAATATCAGCTCGACACCGGCGGCCCCCGTAAGAATTTCTCCACCAATCGCACACCAAGAATCCAGATTCACTAGAGTAGGCGCCGGGCTGCCGTCATTTTTCAGCAACAACCCATGGATAGATGTCTTGTCTAGGCGTGGCAGGGAAGAGGCCGCTCCGATTGCCGGCTAAGACTGTGGTGCGGGTTCCAATACGCAGAATCCCGGTTGTGCTAGATCTCAAGGACCCTGTAGCACCTGAGCTGTCTCTCGATGATTTCAGAGGACTATTCGGGAAAGAGCCGGATTTGGATCGATACCGGATCGTCACCATAGAAGTCATCACATCCCCTGACGACTTGCAGCCCATGTTAGTTTCCGAGTGCGCCCGATATTCCAGATTCATCCGCCGAGAGTCCGACAGCATCTACTTCCGGAAAGAACTAGACGTGGCCTAACCGAGCTCTGGCAACCCGACATGACATACAAGGCACTTGATTCTGACCAATCCGCTCGTTTCTCTCTCTCCTTAGTCGCCATACCAAGAATTGGCAATGACAATATCGAATAGGCGAAAAACGGTTTGATGCGCACCTTTTGACTGAGAAATGCCTAAATTCAGCGCAAGGCTTAAATAGGGTGTCGCTGCGGTTATTATAGCTTTCGGGCCGGATGACTGCTTCTGAAGCAGAACGACGTGTGTTGTTCTACTGAGGAGATGGCTCGAGCGTAAAGCATGGAGTAGGTTGAAGAAAAATGAGTACGAGTGCAGCAACCAGGAAGATGGGAAAGGTTACCAACTGCCCAGAATGTGGTAGTGCGAACCTTGTTGAGGATTATGACCTAGGAGAAATAATCTGCCACGATTGTGGTCTGGTTCTCAGTGAGCATGCGCTCAACCAAGGTCCAGAATGGCGCGCGTTCACTAAGGAAGAAAAGGATGAACGAGGCCGTGTCGGTATTCCGACCTCCTTCTCAATTCACGACAAGGGATTGTCGACCGTGATTGATCGAGTCAACAGAGATGCGTACGGCCGACAGCTTCCGCTGGCTACAAGACTTGAGATGCTTCGGCTAAGGAAATGGCAGATCCGAACCAGAGTACATTCCTCAGCTGATAGAAATCTTGCTCAGGCAATGGCAGAACTCGACAGACTCACAGACATGCTGCATATCCCGGCGTCAATCAAGGAACGCGCAGCAATCGTCTACCGAAAGGCGCTGGACAATGGTCTGGTCAGGGGGCGTTCCATTGCAGCCATAGCCGCCGCATCACTATATGCCGCGTGCAGGATGTCAGAAACACCGAGAACGCTGAAGGACGTGTCAGCCGCAAGCAGGATTCGCAAGAAAGACGTTGCACGATGTTACAGGCTACTTGTAAGAGAGCTGGACCTTCGAATGCCAGTCGAAGATCCTGTCAAATGCATTTCTAAGATAGCAACCAAGGTTGAGATATCAATGCCCACGCAGCAGCGCGCGATCAGGATCATAAACGAAGCCAAGAAGAAAGGTATCGTCGCAGGCAAGGACCCGATGGGCTTGGCAGCCGCATCCCTCTACGTTGCGTGCGTTCTCGAAGGAGAAAAGAAGACCCAGAAAGAGATAGCTGAAGTGGCTAACGTTACCGAAGTCACCGTCCGGAATAGATACAAGGGCCTCAAGGAAGCCCTCAAGCTGGACATTTAGATCGGTTGGATCGGCCTAGCAGCTGTCTCAAATCTTTCTTTTATCCTCTTTACGATTTCGTGGTCGTCAGCACCGAAGGCAGTTTTCTCGCACTCTTTTAGTGTCCTGACCGGATGCAGCGCTATTCCCTCCTCAGCTAGAATGCGCATCTCGTCAGAGGCGCTTTCGAAGTTCGCGGCGGGAAGGATCAAGTCGCCGACGCGGCGCGACTTCAGAATGCCTACAATCTTTCCTGTTTGTGTTCCATATCCCCCGAGGCCACCTACAGGACCGATATCAAGCTTCACGCCAATTGTGCCCGTGGCTACTATTGAAGGGGATATAGTCAAGCCTGAGAGTTCTGACAAAAGGGCGAAAACCATCGCGAGGCCTGCACTCGGCCCGGATACGCCGCTTCCCGGGGTCCCCTCCAGGATGCTTCTCATCTGAAAGTGCACGTGCAGATGGCTCAGATCTACTCCCCAAGAAGCCCAAAGCCACGACAGAACAGCCTCAGCTGCATTTTGCGCGCTCTGGACGACAGACGCATCTGAAACGACAGACTGCCCGACAACTGCTGATGTTGAGTTGCCAGTCACCGAAACCTTGCGCTCGCCGAGAACCATGGGTCTTACTGAGCATTCCACGGTGATGATCCCTCCTGTGCCCTCGTCCGTTGCGTAGAGTCCGTAGGATGTTCCGACTGTGGGTGTGGTCGGAATCAGAGAGTCCTCCAGCTGTCTTCGCTGCCGGTCTTGGCCGGATTCGAGCGCCTGAATGGCTTTTTCAAAATGGTAGAGACGCAGCGGATAGCAGGTCTCGTCCAGCTTCTCCATCGACAGGGGATGTCCCTCGGTACGGCAGATCGCCAGAACATCATCAACTCTTCGCAGATCAGCCTCGTATCGTCGTTTGATCAAGGAAATACGCGACTCATCTTTTGTTGAGGTCACTTCGGTGAAGGCACTCAGCTCCGATGCCCATAACCTGTGAGCTTCTGATATTGTTTCAGCCGCTGCTCTAGGGCTGAGTATTCGCTGCATTCT
>Ga0315280_10008868_pt1 | contig 13084 bp, 10 predicted proteins | sample YL17G06_40_MG_FD_203697 | JGI IMG/M metagenome (GOLD analysis project Ga0315280, IMG submission 203697) | Sediment microbial communities from Yellowstone Lake, YNP, Wyoming, USA - YL17G06_40 | ecosystem: Environmental > Aquatic > Freshwater > Lake > Sediment | place: USA: Wyoming | collected...
CGGAGCTGGCCGGCGCCGGTATCGGCAGCGTCGCCATCGGCGGCATAACTCTGGAAAATGTTGAGGAAGTATTAAATGCCGGCGCAAAAGCAGTCGCGGTCTGTTCCGCGGTAAGTAAAGCTGCCGACCCGACATCACTCTGCCGCAAGCTAAAGGAGAGAATCACCCGTTTCAAAAAGAGCCTTGGAAACACGGACTGACACGGACTTGGGGACACGGACTGACACGGAGACCACCACCAAACACAACGCACAGGAGGTTAATTATGACCGTAATGCAAAAGGCCAACCCCCGAATATTTCTGTCGTGGGCGGGCTGGATATTGTTATCGTTGTGCCCTGCGGCGCTTTTTGCTCCGCCACGACTGCCTGGCGGACCGGAAAAACCGCCCGGAAAATACTTTCCGCTGCAGGCCCCAGACCACAATAGCGCCTCCTCATTCAAGTGGGGCCAGCCGATTGTCGGCACCACCTATTTCTACTGGTACGACATCGACACAAAGGCCCACATTATCGACCACGATGGGACAGATGCGATGACCACACACCCGGCGGATATGAACGACCTCAGCTTCAAGCGTGTCTCGTGGCATAAAGCGCAGTTGGTGGATATGGTCGAGGCAGGCATCGATTTTTTGATGCCGGTTTACTGGGGCGTGCCGGGCAAATACGATGGATGGAGCTTTGTCGGACTGCCGCCATTGGTTGAGGCGCACGATGCCCTGCAGAAGGAAGGGCTTCACCCGCCGGCAATCGGCTTGTTCTACGACACATCGATACTTCTGTGGAACGGCTTCAACAAAGATGGGAGCAGTTACCACGTCGATTTGTCAACGGATTTTGGCAAAGAGTGGTTCTACACGGCGATACGCGACTTCTTCAGTCTGATTCCGCCCGCGAAATGGGCACGCGTGGACGGTAAGCCGATTATCTTTATTTACGAGGCCGCCTTTGCCAAAAAGCAGGACCCGAACCAGTTTGAATATACAAAGCGCAGATTCAAAGAAGACTTCGGCATAGAGCCGTTCATCGTAAAATCGCCCAACTGGACAGGCGAAACCGATGCGGTATATTCCTGGGGCGGCGCGGTGAGCGGCCCGCTCATTTACAAACACGTGGCTGCTCTCGGTCCCGGATACGACCACAGCGCCGTGCCCGACAGGACGCCGCTAATTGTCAAGCGGCTGGATGGCAAAACTTATATCGAGCGATGGCTGAAGGTGCTCCAGCTCAAGCCGGAGAACAGGCCCTGGATGGTGCACGTCGAGACCTGGAGCGAATGGCACGAAGGCACGGATATTGCCGCATCGCGCGAATACGGACGAACCTATATCGTTCTGACACGATTGTTCTCGGATATGTGGCGGACAAAAACGCAAATCCGGCTCCCATCGTCATATCTTGACGCCAAATCCGTCAGTTGGCAGCCGGCACAAGCTAAAGGCCTTGCACTTGGTGAGAGTGTCGGCGACGGCGTGTGGAAGCCGGCGAAGTTCGCAGAAGTGGAGGCCGCTGTTTCCGCCCCGAACCCGCATTCGGGCAAGAACCGTTACCTCTACTTTAATGTGGACGATGCCTTTGCATACGAGCTGTTCGGCCAGACTGTCACCGTATCCGTTACCTATCGAGATGCGGGGTGTTTGTCATTTTTGCTCGAATACGATAGTTCCAATCCGCAAATTGGCCTTCTTGAGGGTTCGTTCCGACCTGTCGGCTATGTCTCAATTGAGGGAGGCGGCAAATGGAAGACGGCGGAATTTACGCTGCCGCAGTGCCGGTTTATGAACCGCTGCAACGGCGCCGACCTTCGAATCGCCATCCTCGGCGGCGATGTGGAACTTGCAGTAAGTAAGGTAACGCTCACAAAAACAAAGTAGCAGACCAATGTTGAATAGAGTGTCTCCAACCTTAATGAAATAACTTGTTTATGTCGGTTCAGGAGAGTGCAAAAATGATTAGGTTCAGATATGTCAATATTGTCACCACAGGAGTTCTGACGCTGCTGATTGCTTTGCCGTGCCGTTCGCAACCGCTGTGGGATTTGGCAAAGGAAAATAGAGATGTCCTGAAGATTTCCACGCTCTTTACGGCGCAGAACGTCCGCGACCTTTTATCCTCAGATGAAGGGATAAAGAGTGCTATCGACTGGTGTAAAAAGACCGGCGTGACGCATGTTTTCATCGAATCTTATCGAGATGGATATACCGCTGAGAGAAAAACCCTCGAACACGCACGAGACCGTTTCAAGGCCGAAGGTTTCGAGGTCTCCGGCTGTGTTGCCACAACAGGTATCGGGAAAAGGTCAACCGGCTGGCAACATATCTCCTGCTATACCGACCAGCCAACGCAGGAGCAGCTTCAAAAAATCTTTGAATACACCGCATCAATATTCGATGAGATTATGATTGATGATTTTCTTTGCACGGATTGCAACTGCCCGGATTGCGAGAAGGCCCGCGGCCAAAATTCCTGGGCAGATTACCGCTGTGAGCTTATGGTAAAAATGAGCCGTGAAAAGATTTTGAAAGCTGCACGGAAGGTAAATCCGAATGTCAAAATCATAATCAAATACCCGCAATGGTACGATGACTTTCACAACCGCGGCTACGACGTTGTGCGCCAGACGGCGGACTTCGACAAAATCTGGGTCGGCACCGAGACGCGAGACTACACCGATAATCACTGGGGAGGAAAAGTCCAGTATGAAGCGTATTACATTATGCGATGGCTCGGCGGGATAGGCGGCACAAAAACCGGCGGCGGCTGGTTCGACCCCTACGGCACCACCGAAAATACTTACGTAGAGCAGGCACGCCAGACCGTCCTCGCGGATGCCGGAGAAATGCTGTTATTTTGCTACGGCTCGCTTCTGCATGAGACCGGGCCGGCAAATGTGGAAAAATTGCGAGCAGAAATCCCGGGGCTGTTCAAGCTTGCCGCCCTCGTGCGAAATAAACCTGTAAAAGGCGTTCTCGCACCCAAGCCGCCAAACAGTGATGCACACGATGAGCAATATGTCTTTGATTTTGTGGGGATGCTGGGACTGCCCCTTGTGCCCGCTGCCGAAATCAACACGGATGCCAAGACCGCATTTTTCGCAGTTCACGCACTCAAAGACCCGAACTTTTCTGATAAGCTCAGGAAAATGCTCGATGCCAAAAAGCCCATCCTGATAACGGATGCACTTGCCAAAAGACTGAATGGAATCAGCCTAATGGACGAGAACTTGATGGTCTTAAAGGTCGAAGGGAATCCGCACGGTCTGCTTAAGCTGACACGAGAAGAGCTTAAGCCCATTCGGGACAAATTGCTTGGACCGTTTGGGATAAAATTCGATTCTCCCAACAAAGTGGCTCTGTATTTAGTCGGCGAAACTTGTCTGGTTGTCGAAAATTTCAACGATGAGTCTATCGATGCGTCTGTGGAATTCACGAAAGCCGTTAAAGCAAAGAAAACGCTGATATTGCCGACTGAAGGTAATGTTGAGTTTTCCTGCGAAGGTGGTAAGTTGACTTTCACGAAAATAACGCCGCGGACCCTGGCAGCGGTCGAGTATCAGTAGTCCGTTATACATAGAATGATGAATGTCATTTTGAATCCACCTGGCGGATGTTAATCTGTGTCTGGCTTCTTCAACAGGAGATATTCGTATGGAATGCAAGAAGGACAAGAACCTGAAGGGCTGCGGGTGCACCTATCCCGGGTGCGAGCGGAAGGGGATGTGCTGCGAGTGCCTGAGCTATCATTTGTCGAGCAGGCAGCTTCCGGGCTGCTGTTTTCCGCCCTCGGCTGAAAAAACATACGACCGCAGCTTCAAGGCCTTTGTGAAGGCGTGGAATTTATAAATTCCCACGGTACGCAGAAAGCGGGGAGAGAAAATGCGCACATTAGACGATACACGAGAGCAGGTAGCACAAAAAATCCATCGGGTTCCCCGCTGTGGGGGGAATTTGCTTATTTTACCTCAACGACCGAATTGAATTCGCCGAACGGATTCATCTCGGTCTGCTCGTTGTATGGGTCCTGCTGCCATTGGCCATCGACAACCAGCCGATAGCGATACTTGCCGGGAGACAGCTTTATCTTTGCCTGCCAGATGCCGCTGGGACCGACTTTTTGCAGCGGGTTCACTGAAGGCTGCCAATTGTTGAAGTCACCGGCGACCTGGACGGTCTGGGCGTGCGGATATAGCGTCACAAACACCATCGCATCACCCATCTGGTTGACGCCATAGTAATCGGAGAGCTTCTCGCTGATGTCGGCGGGTTTCTTCTCCCCCGCTCTTGCTTCGCAAGAAGCTGCGGGGGTCGGCTGGGCTTTTATGGCGGGCTTTGTCGCCTCCAACAGCTCATTGGCGGTAGCACTGATGGATTCGAGCTGATTGGACAGCGAGTTCACAAATTCGCGGCGCTGCTGCTTGACCTGCGAGCTTAAGACCTCCTCGGCCAGGGCGCGGAAATCTTTGAAGCCCTTGCTGGTGGAATCATACTCGCCGATGGGCTGGCCGAAGCTCGACGCCTCCTTGATTTTGGTGTTGAAATTGACGATTGTCTTGAACATCTTGTCGCCAAAGTGGCTGCGAAGCTCTCCCAGGATTTCGCGGGCCATCTTCGTTCTTATGTCGTACATACTCGCAAGCACCTTCACATTCACCTGCTGGCTGCATCGCTTGCAGAGGATGCTCAAGGTCTCAAGCTGCTTGCTGAGCCCGTGCAGTGCAAAATAGCCTGTCTCCACGGGCACGATGACATCGGTGGCGGCCCGAAGGGCATTGAAGGTAAGCAGCCCCACGGCCGGGGGGCAATCGACTATCGCGTAGTCATACTGGTCTTTTACCTCTTCCAGGGCTTCCTTGAGACAGGATTCTCGCTCAGGGATGCCTGCCATTTGCTGCTCGAATGCGGACAGGTCTATGCTGGCCGGCGCCAGCTCTAAGCGGTCGCTAATCTGCCAGAGTATCTCGGTGAGCTTTATAGGCTCATTTCGGCTTCTGCTTATCAGGACATCATAAATGCTTTGCTCGATTTGCTCCTCCGGCACAGCCAGACCGACTGCGCAGTGGGATTGCGAGTCCATATCGACAAGCAAGACCCGCTGGTCTCCCTGGGAAAGGGCATTTGCCAGATTTATCGATACCGTTGTTTTGCCGCAACCGCCTTTTTGATTAACGATAGCGATAGTTCTCATAGTTTCTGCAGCCCCTAAAATGAGAGTACGAAGCCTCTTTTTGCCGAGGGAAAATACCTTTCAACACAACACAACGCGTGTTAGATACCCTGATATTTTTATTCGGCAAAGAAAGCGGAAAAACTTTATCTTTTTATGGGACGGGCCGATAAAAAAACAAACATATCTGCTTGCACCAAAGATATTTTAGGTCTGGCGGACTGTATTGTATAGGCCGAAAAACGGCAGCCATACACGCGTTTCCGGCCAGCGCCATACCCTTATTTAAGATTTTCCGCGAGGCCCGGCTTATTGGCGGCAGGGGCTGTTTTTCAATTTGGATTTGTTCAGAAAAGCTGGTATATTGTTACCAGTTACAGAAAACTGGACCCGGCAGCCGCGATTTTTTCAGGGTTGTCCGCGGCTGGCGGATAGATAAAGGGACATTAGTGGAGAAAAAACAATGGACGAGAAGGTAATGGGGCGTCGGGGTTTCCTGAAATACACCGCTGCGGCGGCATTGGGAGCTATGATGGCCGGCAGGAGCGGCCCGGCGGAAGAGAAAAGCAAGGGCAGAAAGTGGTATAAAGCATTGAAAATAGGGATGTTACCGGCGGACCTGTCTGATGCCGAGAAGTTCAAGCTCGCCAGAAAGTGCGGGTTCGACGGTATTGACGGCTCGCCTATGGATGACCTGGACGCTGCACGTCGGCAGGCGAAACTGGCGAGGGAGGCGGGGGCGCCCATACACGGCATAGTCTTTGGCGGCTGGCAAGCCCCCTTTTCCGACCCGGACCCTAAGGTCATCGAGAAGGGGATAAAAGGGATGGAAAACGCCCTTCGATGCGCCAACGCTATGGGGGTCGGCACGGTCCTGCTGGTGCCCGCCATTGTGAACGAGAACGTTTCATACGCCGATGCCTACAAGCGCTCGCAGGAGCATATCCGCAAGCTGCTGCCGCTGGCACAGGAGATGAAGGTAGTTATTGCCATCGAGAACGTGTGGAACAAATTTCTTTTAAGCCCCCTTGAGTTTGCGAGATATGTAGATGAGTTTGAAAGTCCGTGGGTGCGGGCATACTTCGACGTCGGCAATGTGATTATTTACGGCTACTCCCAGGACTGGATACGCACGCTCGGCAAACGAATCATAAGAATCGACCTCAAGGACTTCAAACGCGAAGGCTACAAGTGGACCAACCTGCTTGATGGTGACGTGAACTGGCCGCAGGTCTGCAAGGCGCTGGATGAGATTGGCTTTGAGGGATATATGACCGCGGAGTTATCGAGCGGCAACGAAGCATACCTTACCGACGTAGCCAAACGCATCGACCGCATCTTTGCAATGTAGAAAGTTATCTCTGGCCGGCTGAAACGTGCGCGAAAAAGTAATGGGCCCTCACTGTGCAGGTGAACGCACAGGGAGGACCCCTCTCTTCGGCACACAAAGTCCCGGGGTTAGTGTATGAGTAAATGAGTTTATGAGTAGATGCGTTTTGCTTTTACTCATTTACCCTTTGACCTTGACCTTGACGGCCTTTGACTTCTCAGCTTTCGGCAAAGTTATTGTGAGCACGCCGTTCTTGCATACGGCGTCAATCTTGTCGGCATCGACCTCTGCGGGCAGGGTCAGGTCACGCCTGAAGCCGCCGTAGGTGCTCTCGATATGGTAATAGTCTTTACCTTTTTCCTCTTCGGACTCTTTCTTTTCGCCGCTGATGGTCAGCGTATTACCATAGACGGAGATGTTGATGTCCTCGGCCTTGCAGCCCGCCACCTCGGCTCTTACCACTATCGCATTTTCCTGCTCGGCGACGTCCATCGTGGGCCAGAGCTTCTGCGAGAAGAACGGCGTATCCAGCCCTCTGAAAAAATTGCCAAACAGGTCATCGATATCGCTGTGAAGTCGTGACAGCTCGTTTCTGTGCCTTCTGAAAGGAACCAGTGCCATAGTAACACCTCCTTTTTTGTTTCCGCCAAAGGCGGATTCAACTGCACTACTTTTTCCGCCCGCACGGGCGGGCCCACTTTCAGAAGGTAAAATGGCAAAACGCGTGCCAGACTATTTTGCCGATTACAGGCCCGAAATGCGTAAAAAGAGTCGGCAGCAAGCTGTCAATTTGACATTTTTCTGTCAAATTTGCAGGGTTGATTATTGTTTGCAGGCGGCAGTTCTGAAGTGGGTCTTTTGGTCCCGTTAAAAAATATCCTGCGCCGATGGCGCACGTAGCATCGCGAGCTTCGATTTTTCACCCGATGAATCTTGAAACCGACCGCTGGGCTGTCATTGACAAAGGGGTTACGCCATTGCTCCAGAAATGCGCTGGCGGACCTGTCTTCCGATGGCCGGATTAACCTCAAAGACTTCGCAATCCTCGCCGACAAATGGCTTGATGAGCGTCTCTGGCCGTAACCGTCAACAAACCTCTGGCAGCATAAAACTGCCGTCAAAATCGACATGCAGCCCCTCACAGAGTAATAAGAGAAATTAAGTTTCGACAAAAAACGGATATGGCGTATAATGCCTTACTTTGTAATGGTGGTTGCTTATGCCAGCAAGAACTAAGAAACAATTAGGAATAGACGAGCAGATTTACCAGCTAACCACGCTGGTGGCGGGAGATTTTTCGCTCCAGGAGGTGCTGGATAAATTGGCCGAGGCGGCGGTCAAAATTACGGGCGTCAAGGCCTGCTCAATTCGCCTGTTGGATGAAGAAAGCGGCGACTTGAGAATGCGAAGCACCTACGGCCTGAGCGAAGAATACCGCAACAAAGGGCCCGTCACCAAAGATGACCCGGTTATTAAAGCCGCCTTTGCAGGCCAGGCCGTGGTCCTTGATGATATGCGTGTTGACGACAGGGTCAGGTACAAAGGTGCAACCATTAAAGAAGGCCTTGTCAGCCAAATGACCGTAGCGATGCAGTTTAGAGGCAAGCCCATCGGAGCGCTTCGCCTCTACAGCCCCAGGCCCAAACATTTCGACAGAAGCGACATCGGCGTTGCCCGAGCGGTCGCCTCGCAATGCGCGGTCGCAATAACCAACGCCAAGCTTTATTCGCGCGCAATCCAGGGGGCGCGGATAGCCGAGCAGGTCCGCCTGGCGGGTCTTATCCAGCGGAAAATGATTCCGGAACAAGCGCCTGAGGTGAACGGCCTCGATATTGCGGGCACATATATCCCCTGCTTTGAAGTGGGCGGCGACCTTTATGATTTTCTTAAACTAAGTGACGATTGCATCATAGTTGCGGTCGCCGATGTGATGGGCAAAGGAATCCCGGCCGCTTTAATGATGAGCTCCTTTAGAAGCGCCCTTCGCGCCTACGCAGACACCGAAACCTGCAACACGAGTATAAGAGGCATCATCGACAAGCTTAACAAAATGGCCGTCTGCCATTGCAGCAGCGCAGAGTTCATCACGCTCTTCTACGCAATCATTAATGTCAGGAAGAAGACAATTACCTATTGCAACTGCGGCCACGAGCCGACAGTGCTGATAAGAGACGGCCAAACAAAAGACCTCGACAAAGGCGGCCTGGTCCTCGGTGTTGACCCCAACGCAGAGTACGAAATTGAGACCATAACCCTCAAAGACGGCGATTTTCTCTTATTTTACACCGATGGCCTGATTGACGCAGCAAACTTCGACGGCCGGTTGTGGGGCAGAGAAAATATGCTGGAGACCGCGAGGAAATTCACCTCGGGCAGCGCCGAGCAATTGGTCAAAAACATCCTGGTCTATAGACGGCGCTTCGTGGGCCTGGCCGAGCAGATTGACGACACCAGCATCGTTGTAGTCAAGGTCAATAAAAAGTTAAAAGTAAAAAGGCACAAAAGCACAGAGCACCTAATAGCCTAAGTGCACAAGTGCACAAGATACAAAGTACGCAATACGATATACGCACGACGAACCACGTGGAACATCCGGCGAAGCCGTCGCGACGGAATTCACGAACCACGATTCACGAACCACGAGAGTTTAGATGGCCGATTTAGTCATCACAATTGACGGTCCCGCGGCGAGCGGCAAAAGCACCATCGCACGCCTGGCGGCACAAAGGCTAGGGGCGAGCTTTCTCGACACCGGCGCAATGTATCGAGCGGTGACGTTGGCCGCAATAAATGCCGGGGTCGATATGAGCGACCAAAAGCAGCTCCTCGCCGTTCTGAAAAAGAGCAGATTTCAATTTGCGGCCAAAGAAGGAAAAATGTTGGTCATTCTCGACGGCGTCGATGTCACCGACCGAATCCGCAGCCCCGAAGTCACCGACAACGCCCGCTGCATCGCCTCATCGCCTAAAGTACGAGGAAAACTTGTCGAAATGCAAAGGCATTTCGCAGCAAAAGAAGAAAGAATAGTCACCGAAGGAAGAGACCAGGGAACAGTCGCCTTCCCAGACGCCGGCATAAAGTTCTACCTGACCGCCCACCTAACCGAACGCGCAAGAAGAAGACAGGCCGAGCTTCACGCAAAAGGCATCGGTTCCTCCATCGAAGAAATTCAGGCCTCTCTCGAAGAGCGTGATAGAAGCGACCAAAATAGAACAGTCGGACCTCTAAAGATTGCACGAGACGCCGTCATTATCGATACTACCAACCTGAGTATTGAACAGGTCGTTAAAAAAATTCTGGACTTTGTAAAGGAAAAATGTTCAAAAAAGCGCTGAATGCAGGATGGTACTGGTTTTGCCGCGGGGTCTGCAGATTCTTCTGCATCCTGTTCTTTCGTCTCCGCGCCTACGGAGTGGAAAACATCCCCAGGAAGGGCGCGTTTATTCTTGTCGGCAACCACCAGAGCTACCTCGACCCCGTATTCTGCGGCATCCCCCTAAAAAGACAATTGTGCTTCCTCGCCCGTGAGTCGCTCTTTACCAACTGGTTCTTCGGGAAATTGATTTCCTCCGTGAACACAATCCCATTAAAACAGGGTGAAGCAGACCTGTCCGCCATAAAAACCGTCATCGCGAAACTCAAAGATGGTAGAGGCGTCTGCCTCTACCCGGAAGGCACACGCACAAGCGATGGAAAAATCGCGCCCTTCAAAAGCGGCCTCGGCCTATTGTGCAGACGGGGCAACGCAGCAGTAGTGCCAGTAGTAATCGATGGCGCCTTTGAATGCTGGCCAAGACACAAAAAAATCTTCTCCTCCGGCCCCATTACCGTCTGCTACGGCAAACCCATACCAGCCGACCAGGCAAAAAATATAGGCGATGAAAAACTGGCAGAAACCGTAACCGCTGTGCTGCGCCAAATGCAAAATACCTGCCGCACCAAACTCGGCAAAAAACCTTATGATTATAGCGTATAGCGGACAGGGTATAGGAAACCTAAATTTGAAATCTGAAATTTGTAATCTGAAATTGGACTGTAAACAAATTGAGCCGAACAATGAATAATAAGACTTTCATCTTCGCCGGCGGCGGAACAGGCGGGCACATCTATCCCGCTATCGCCGTCGCAGAGCAACTTCTCAAGCTCCGGCCGGGCGCGAAAATACAATTCTTCTGCAGTAGCCGCAGCATCGACACCCAAATCCTCGGTAAAACAGGCTTCAAATATACGGCGCTGCCCGCCAAAGGCTTCTCCATCAGACCTGCTGAGCTGCTTGCCTTCTTCGGCTCATTTCTTAAAAGCTACAGAATCGCCAGACAAGCATTATCTGAAAGTACAAATGCAATAGTCGTAGGTATCGGCGGATTTGTCGCAGCGCCGGTGTGTCTGGCCGCCCACAAACTCAAGGTCCCCATCGCACTTCTCAATATTGATAGCGTCCCCGGCAGAGCAAACAAGATAATAGGCCGCTGGGCCGACGAAATTTTCCTGCAGTTTGAGGACACGGCACAATACTTCGCCAGGTGCAGAGCGAAAATTAGTGTCGTGGGCTGTCCTCTGCGAGAGGGCTTCAGCAGCCCGCAGCCCCACAAGGTAATCGAGGAATTAGGCCTCGATAAAAATAAAAAAATCCTGCTTATAACCGGCGCATCAAGCGGCGCAGAAGATATCAACACGGCAATCTGCTCGCTGCTGGAAAAGTTGAGCGCCTTCGCCGACAACTGGCAAATCGTCCACCTGACGGGGACGGCTAATTACGAAAACGTAAAAAGTAGATACACAAACACCAAAATCACTCACACGGTTATAGGATATTATGATGATATGCCGAATCTGCTGTCCGCCGCGGATTTGGTAATTGGCAGAAGTGGCGCTGTCAGCGTCGCCGAATACGCCGCCGCGGCTGTGCCGACTATCTGCATCCCCTATCCCTACCACAAAGACAAGCATCAGTACCTTAACGCCCGCAAGCTCGTTGACGCAGGCGCGGCAGTCATTGTCGATGACCTGCCTGATAAACAGCAAACCGCCGAAAACCTATGGGCACAGTTACAAATACTGATGAAGGATAACAATAAACGAGAGCAAATGAAGCAAAACGCCCGCAAAATTGCCAACACCCAAGCCGGCTTAAAAATCGCCGAATCGCTCCTGCGATTGATCAATAGTCGTTAGTCGATAGTCGATGGTATTTAGAAATAGAAGAATCTTGCGCTATTCCTCGAGGACTGCTTTTGAGCAGTTCCGGAAAAAGGGGCGGTCAAGCAATTCGAGCTTGACTTTCACCGCCTAAAGAGGATAATCTGAAACCAAACGATAACGATTTTTACGAGGTGTCTCATGTGTCAGGCATGTGGGTGTTCGCCGTGCAACAAATGCGGTCGGCCGATAAAGAACAGAGTCTGCTCCGGCTGCAATAAGCCCGCCAAGGATTGCACCTGTCCGCCGAAAAAGTAACGCGGCTGCATCTTTAGTCGGCGTAAAATTTTGCCCGGCCTTTGTCAATCGGGGGTAAATACGAGGATGGCCTTTTTTCGGCTTTTCTACAAACCTTATCCAGACTCCCTTTCCAGGTTCCTGCAACCTCAACGCCGCACTTTCCGCCGCCTGAAACGAATTGCAAATCAGCCCGGAGTCTGTTTGCGCTCTATTTTGCGTAGAATTCGCTTGACAAATAAGGCCTTGCGGAATATAATGCTGCTTTATTTTCGAGGAGGCTTAAGTTAAGGTATTGTCGTGAGTAGCCGTAAGAAAACATTAAAAATCCAAAGCTGCTGTCCCGTTTCAGCACACATCTTTTACAGGGACGAAGAAATGAACACACGCCGCGATTTCCTCAAGCACTCTTTCTATCTCGGTGCCGCCGCAGTTGCCGCAGGGCCTTTAAGTAAAATTCTCGCTGACGCTTCCGGCAAAGTCGCACCAGCAATGAAATTCGGATTGGTCACCTACCAGTGGGGCAGGGACTGGGACCTTCCCACGCTAATCGCCAACTGCCAGAAGGCCGGGGTCCTCGGCGTGGAGCTGCGGACCGAACACGCCCACAAGGTTGAGGCGAACCTCACCGGCGAGCAGCGTCAGGAAGTCAAGAAACACTTTGCCGACGGCAGCGTTACGTTAGTCGGCCTGGGCACAAACTTCTGCTTCCACCACACCGACCCCGCGAAGCTCAAACAGGACATAGAAGGTGCCAAAGAGTATATCAAGCTTTCTCGCGACGTGGGCGGCCTGGGCGTGAAGGTCAAGCCAAACGACCTGCCCGAGGGCGTGCCCCAGGAAAAGACGATAGAGCAAATCGGGAAATCGCTCAACGAACTTGGGCGATTCGGCGCGGACCTCGGCCAGCAAATCCGCTTAGAGGTCCACGGTTCCTGCTCGCCGCTGCCGGTGATAAAGCAGATAATGGATGTCGCCAATCATCCCAATGTAACGGTCTGCTGGAACTGCAACTCGCAGGACCTCGAAGGCCAGGGCCTCAAATACAACTTCAACCTCGTCAAGGGCCGCTTCGGCGACACCGTTCACGTCCGCGAGCTGAATAGCGGCGATTATCCCTACCAGGAGCTGATAAATCTGCTTGCCCAGATGA
>Ga0315280_10008869_pt1 | contig 13084 bp, 11 predicted proteins | sample YL17G06_40_MG_FD_203697 | JGI IMG/M metagenome (GOLD analysis project Ga0315280, IMG submission 203697) | Sediment microbial communities from Yellowstone Lake, YNP, Wyoming, USA - YL17G06_40 | ecosystem: Environmental > Aquatic > Freshwater > Lake > Sediment | place: USA: Wyoming | collected...
TCGGCTTTCCCTCTCATCTCCCGATATCTTTTGCCTCAATTCTAACCCCTTTCCTCTTTCTTGCTTCCTGTTTTATTACTTCGGGGTAGCGAGAAACTCGCTACCCCGTTATTCATACCATTACCAAAATCATGGCTATGTTTTATTCTTCCTTCGCCTCACCAATCCCCAACAAACCAATCCCGCCAACCCCGTCAGACCTATCCCCGCAATGATGAGGCTGCAATCCCACGATTGGTAGTGGAACTCTAGCATCAGCCGATGCTCCCCTGCCGGTGCTACCACACCCATTTGCCAGCCGTTCACCAGCAAGATATCAGTTAGTTCCCCATCCCATCGCGCCTGCCACCCGGGATAGAACAACCGATCCAGGATTAAAAGCTGCGGCGCGGAAGCAGTGACAGTTGCCTCTACCCGGTTGTCATCTTCCTGCCAGTCAGTAATGGCACTTCTGCCGCGCTCAATCCCGATGAGTTGTTGACCCACGATGGCATGGGAGAGGAAATTCCAATTACTTGAAACAGCCTTTGCCAGCGCCTGAGTCGCATCAGGTTCTGCCTCCACTTCACCGACCAGATACGCCCGCGGCACCGCCCCATCCAGACGGCAAACCCTGACCCCATCAAACTCCCCTGCCTCCGCGATGTCTGCCCCAGCCAACGGATGCAGCCGCACGATATAGTCAATGCCGCACATTTGCAGCACTCGGGGATTGGTCAACTCATCGGCGTTCAGCTTCTCGCGATATGGAAATGACCCATCGCCGGGAATGGTGAGTGTGTCTTCCAGCGCCTCCGCCAACCGTGTCCCCGATGCTGACAACAGCGACCCGCGCGGAGTTGGCATTGCCAGGTTCCACAGTGCGGCGCTATTGGGATGCAACATAGCAAAGCCTTGCCGTTCCTCGCCGGGGAGCATATCCCACCCGCTGGCAAAGATGCGGTGAGGCTTTTGTGCTTCCAGATATCTGGCTGCCGGTGGTTCCAGGCTGTAAATGTTCGGCGCGCAACTGCGGTTGTAGTCGATCCCGAACTGCATCAACTCTGCGGTAACGGCAAGGAAGATGACCACTGCTGCAAATCCCGCCGAAATACTGTCCCGGCGTAAAAGCCATAGTGTGATTATGGAAAGAAAGACCATACCCAGGGGGATTAGATGATTCAACTGCCAGGGGTTGATGGCTTGTGCTATGGCGGAATTCAGAAATACCTGCCGATTGAGCTTGCCGGCTGCCGAGAGCCCCTTCCCCTCCGCCAGTTGCGATATAGCGCCTGATCCTAGGAGATTGGTGATCGCAAGCACCGTTACCATTGCTGCAAGGCAGATGCCCAGCAGCCAGAGCATTCGTTTGACGGTAGACGCCGGTTGGGTGCGCAACTGCTGTAAACCCGCCCCCGCCAGTAGCGAACCCAGCAACACTGTGATGAATCCCAGCCTCGCCGGGATGCGAAAGAGGCTGAATGGCGGAAAATTAACCAGGATTTGGTCCCCGGGCAGGTATTTGCCCAGAGCCAGTATCAGGAAGAGGACAGCAATTATGCCATGCAGCCGCCACCCCTTGCGCGTCGCCGCGATGATTGCCAACACCAGCCCTACCGCGCTCAGGTAAAGTGTAAGCTCCCAGAACGATCCCTGCCCCCAGTAGAAGTTAACTGTGGAGTAGCCGAAGAAGATGGCGTGATCCGCCCTGCCGAACAAACCGGGCAGGATGAGGGAGACAAGCTGCGGCGGAAACAGCGAATAGTCGGTAAGGGACGCAAATGACTGACTGCCCCGTGCGCTCATGCCTGCCAGCTCCAGGGTGGGTAAAAGCTGCGGGGCGGCTAGCATCACCCCAAGCACTATGCCGGTACCTACGCCCAACAACGACCTAAACGAACCTTTCCAACCTGCAGCATTCTTCGCTGCGGCAAATGCAAGCATCACTGCTACCAACAAAGTGTATGAGGTGATCTGGAAGTGCCCGGTCAGGAGCATCATGGCGGTGGCGGTGGCAAGCCCGGCGAGAGGCAGTGGTCGGGGCTTTCGCGCAACGCAAAGTGCCGACAACACCACCCAGGGCGCCCAGGCTCCATTGGTGAAAAAGTTGTTGATGTTGACCCGCAACACGATGAAAGATCCATAGGTAAAGGCAGCCGCAGCCAGTATTGACGCCATTCTTCCCAGTTGGTGATGTCGTGCCAGCAGATACATCCCCCACGACATGAAAAGGAGATGCAGTATTACAGTCATATTATAGCCATCGGCTGCGTCCCAAAGCAGGTAAATGATAATATTCGGCGGATAGAGGAATGCGCCCTGGCTCTCGGCATGGGCCGGGAAGTTGAGCAGTTGCGACCATAACGGCAGATGACCCTGGGCTAACGCACGATGCAATATCTCGGCATAGGGCAGGCTGAAGGTGAGGGTATCCTTGCCCAGCAGCGATTCACCACGCCAAAGCCCGCCCACAAATATCAGGTTTAGGCACAGAAGAATCAGCGCTACCGCAAGATTCCTTAAGTGGGGTTTATGCACTATCTCATCCCATCGTGCCAATTTGTTAATCTCCCGTTCTACTGCAACACAAACCATTTTGCTTGCATCAAGTTCAATAATCCGTGCTATCCTTGCACCAGATGCCAATGCCGCCGATATTCATCATACTATTTATTGTGGTAATTGCCATCCCCGTGGGGCTTGCACTGGGCTTTGTGCTGGGGCGCCACGCCCGTTTCGGCATCCTGGGGTGGACCGCAGCAGCACTTGTGGGCGCTTTCGCAGGCTGGTGGCTCTTTTCGCCCGGCTACGAATGGTTCACCTCATATACGCTATGGAGCATTCCCCTGCTGCCCGCCATCCTCTTCTCAGTGATGACAGTGCTGGTCTGGCTTCATTTCGCAAAGTATCATCACAAATAGCTTCCATCTCAATCCAACTGCTTCGGTTATGCCGTCTGGCTTCCAGCCAGTTGCCCGCATGCCGCGCTTATCTCAGTCCCCAGGCTCTTGCGGAGCAGCACGGGGTTGGGACCCTTATGCAGCCACTCCTGGAACCTTAGCATCTGCTCCGGCTCCGGCGCCCGGAACGGCAGATCTGGATTGGCATTATAACCGATCAGGTTAATCTTGCAGGGCAGCCGGGCAAACAACTTCAGGATTGCCTGCGCATGCGCCTCGCTGTCGTTGATACCTGCAAGCAGGAGATACTCTATAGTCGGTCGTCGGCGGGTGGTATGTGCATGATGGCGCAGAGCGGCGATGATCTCCTTTAGGGGATATTTGCGCGCTGAGGGGACGAGTTCTTCCCTCTGTTCCTGAAATGGGCTTGCCAGGCTGAATGCGATCTTCAAGCGGGGTTCCAGCCGTGCCAGTTCATGGATTGCCGGTGCGATACCAACGGTGCTCACAGTGATGCGCCTGAATCCCACATCGGCACCGGTGGGATCTGCAAGCAACCTTGCGGCAGCGATGGTGTTGCCAAGGCAATCCAGCGGCTCCCCCATACCCATAAACACAACATTGCGCGGCTTTTCCCCCGCAGCCTTGGTGAGTAAGTGGAATTCCTCCTCTATCTCGTATGGCTCCAGATCGCGACCTTTTCTTAGCCTGGCAGTGCGGCAAAACCTACATCCCATGCGGCAGCCCGTTTGCACCGAGAGGCAGGCGGTGGAATGATCCTTTTGTGGAAGAAAGACGCACTCGGTCAGACATCCATCGGCATAGGCAACCGAAAGCTTGATGGTGCCATCGGTTGCAGTTTGAGTCTTGGAGATTGTTATGGGATTCAAAGCGAATTCCTCTGCAAGCGATTCTCTTAACCGCCTGGGAAGGATAGTCAGCTCTTCCCAATCCCCCACGCCTTGCGCATGCAGAGCCTGCCAAAGCTGCCCTGCGCGATAGGAAGGTTCGCCATGCTCGCGGAGCCACCCCGCCAGTTCATCAAAGCTCATGCTGCGGATGTCAGCGGGAGATTGGTTCATGCCCAGGAGTTGGGGGTCACTGCAGGATCGCCAGGGAGATGGGCTGGTCCCGTCACGCTTTCCACCCGGGAGAAGGGAACCCCCTGGCTTAGTATGTAGATACGCTGTATAAATTCACCCAAAAACCCGAAGAAGGTGATTTGCACCCCAAAGAAGACCATCATCCCGATAAGAACCTGCAGTGCCGGAGCTGCTTCCAGACTGCCTGCCCAGCGCAGCACGGCATAAATTGCTGCACCAATCAGACCCAGAATAAAGAGGATGCTGCCCGAGATGCCCACCAGCTGGAAGGTGCGCGGCTTATAGGAGACGATGAATTCCATCCAGAAATACATAAGCGAGAGAAGCCCATACTTGCTTTTACCGCCCTTGCGAGGGTAGTGCCCCACCTCCACCTCGGCGGGATTTTTGGCGCGGCGAGCGACTAGAACGCCAAGGAAACGCCTCATCTCGCCGTAGTCGGCAAGGTGGGTAATGGTGGAACGATGGCAGAGCTTGAACCCGCTGGAGAAGTCCTGCAGCTTAACTCCTGTGAAGCGCCTCATAAGCCAGTTAGCCAGTCGCGAAGCACGGCGGCGGGAGAGTTTTTCGTGACGCATTACCCGGGCACCATTTACCAAATCATGCCCCTCCAGCGCGGCTTGCCACAGGCGTGGAATATCGGCGGGATCGTTCTGGAGGTCAGCGTCCATGGTAACGACCCATTCCCCCCGGGCACGGTCCAATCCGGCGGCAATGGCAGGATGCTGCCCGAAATTGCGAGTCAGCCGCACCAGCGTCACCCCTAAATCGGAGGTGAACTCCCGCAGGATCTCGCTGCTGCCATCGTTAGAGCCATCATCCACATAAATGATCTCCCACGGCTCGCCGATTGCTGTCAGCCCCGCCTTTAGACGCGTATGCAACTCTTGCAGGTTGAAAGCCTCATTGTAAACAGGTATCACCGCGGAGATAGTCGGTTTATCCATGGTTGCCCTAGCTTAAATCACCATCGGCACCCAGTCAAGGATTGAATGAATGCTCAAGCGGTTATAAAATAGCAGTGTAGAATCAAATAAATCCTTTGGATGAAGGAAACCCTATGAAGTTGACGGCAATTCTGGCAGCGATAGTGCTTCTGGGTGGATGCGGTGGAAATCAGGCAGCAAAGCCCGAAGCATCGTCGGACAAAACCGCAACCGCTGAAACAGCGCCAAAAGCTGGGGAGGAAATCCCCGCTGATCCCTATGCTGAGATGGAGGCGGAGCGCAATGCGGTGAAGGAATCCCTTGCCGGCAAGGTTTCAGAGGTGCCGGATACCGGTGAAAACGCACAAAGGAAAGTTTATTCCGGAATTGTAGAAATAGCAGGCAAGGGAAGTGCCCAGCAGACTATCATTCTAAAGAGCAATCGTGGTTCGTTTGTGCTGGTGGGCGGAAAAAGTGCAGAGTTATTGGCAGAGGAAGGGAAATTCATCACGGTGATGGGCAAACCCGCCAAAGGTAATCCCACGGTGCCCGATTGCAGGGATCTGCCCCAGCTTGAGGTTGATGGCATCGTCAGGCAAAAACTCGGCAAATGACCTCCCTTCTCAAATCCCTTGGCAAAAGCATTTCCAGTAAATCACTTTTATGGATTGCTATCTTCGCTCTTATTCTAAGATTACTATTCCATTTCTACGCAGCTTATACTCCCCGCATCAACCTGGGCGAAGCCTGGTTCTACCTTGACCTTTCACAGAATCTTGCATCCAGTCACGGGCTGAGCATAGATAACTCCGTCTTCGCAGTGGAGGGACCACGTGATGCCGGATCGCTCGCTATTATCAATAGTTGGCAGCGCATGAACGGCTTCTATGGCATCATAGTGCCGGGGCAGCCCACCGCCTATACCATGCCTCTCTTCCCTCTCTGGCTGGCATTCCTGCGTTTGCTATTTAGTGACCCCGTGCTGCCTGCACAAATCGCGGGGTCGCTCATGGGTGCGTCGCTGGTCTACATGGTGGGGATTATTGCCTGGCGGCTGGCGGGTAAACCAGCCGGGGTGGCGGCAGCGCTGCTGGCGGCGATCCATCCGCACTTTATCTACTATTCGTGGACATTAACGCCACAGGCGGGATTCTCCCTTTGCATGGCATCAGCTGTGTTGGTTTTTATTGGGTGGAGGGAAAAAGGCGGGTGGGGCAAAGCTCTTGCGATGGGTATATTGACCGGCACAGCATGGCTTCTGCGCACGGAAGGGTTGGAACTATTATTGGCTCTTGTCTTTGTAGCACTTTTCCCAACCCGCTGGGCGATCCCCTGGCTTAAACGGCTGGGTGGATTATTCTTGGCGACGGTTGTTACCCTGGTAATGTTGCTGCCGTGGGGGCTGCGCAATCAGGCGGAAATGGGACAGTTCCTGCTCACCACTACAGCATCCAGCCGGATTATTTACGAATTCAACCTCCTGCCCCTGTCCCCCGAGATGGAGTGGGAACAACCGGTGGAGCAGGAGCATTTCGCTGAACTGCGCCGGCAGGAGTTACCCGGGCTTAACCATCCGGAATGGGCATCCTTCCCCGATTTTCCACCCGATACGCCGGAGATTGTTCGCAGCGAGCAATTGACCAGTCAGGTACTGGGGTTTATCACCGCTAATCCACGGATCTACCTGCGCCTTTGCCTGATGCGCTTGGGCGATTTCTTCCGCTTCGTGCCCCGTTTTGATGCCGGCGTCATGGTGCGCCTGGCGACCATCGTCTTTGTGCCACTGCTCTATCTGCTTGGGTTGATAGGGCTGTTGCGTCGCACCAGAGGATCGCTCATACTGGGGGTGCTGGCTGGGGGCTTCTTCCTGGCTATGATGCTAATCGCTATGGGCGTTGCTTACCGCGCCACGACCTTTGATGTAGTATGGGTGCCTCTGGCGGGCATAGGCGCCGGCTGGATTTGGGAAAGAATTTGGGGAAGGAAAAGGAAACTAAAGGAGTTTGCGCAACCGCCAGACGGTAGCTCCACCGGGCAGCCACCACCCAAAACATAGCGCATCCATCAGCGCGACCGCCGTCCGCAACCAATCGCCAAACCGCAACAGGGAATTAGGATTTCGTGTCCGACTGCCATCTTTCCCGCCTTTGCGTCGTCCACCCAGCACTGCTTTTAACGGTTCATCCACCAGCATGCGCAGCAGTGGCTGAAACAGATGTTTGTAATGCATCCGCCATTCTGCCTGTAATCCTGCTTGGTGAATGAGTTCCGCAAGCTCCCACTCGGCAAAGCGGTTCTGGTGTCCATCCTCATAGTCAAATTTATCCAACCGGCTTTTATCCCCCCCCAGCATTGCCATCAACCGGCGCAGATAGAACCCCCAGCAGCTCGTGTTGAGCACCAGCACCCCACCGGGTGCAAGCACGCGAGTCATCTCCTCCAGCGCTGCCGGGACATCCTTTGCCGGAAGGTGCTCCAGCACATCACTTGCCACGATTGTCGTAAAGCTACCCGATGCATAGGGAAGCTGCTGTAAATCCGCTGCGGAGGGAATGGCAGAGGGATGGTGCTTCCGCAGCCCCGCCAGCGAAAAATCGCACAGGAAATGGCGCCTGCCCGCCAGCACCAGCGCGCCGAAGCAACCGTCCCCCCCGCCGGCGTCCAACACCCGCCCTGCTATCCCTCGCAGCCCGATGCGACCCAGCAGCCACGATGTATAGCCCAGCGGTCCCAACTCTATGGGCTGGTGGACATGCCCTAGGTCCCATACACCACGCAGATGGTCGCGGTCTGCCTGGGCGCGCAGGTCATCCCCCGCGTTCACAGCGCCTCCGGAGGTCGGGCTTTACCCGCCAGGCAGGCTTCCACTGCGTCCGCCATGGCTTCCACCGTGGTCATCGCGGTGCACATGGTGAAGGGCTGGAAGCACAACGGGCGCTTGCATCCCCAGCATTCGGAATTGTTGCGCACCACGATGGCGGGACCGGCGGGACGCCACATGCGATGGTCGCCGGGACCGAAGAGCACGGCTGCCGGCGTGCCCACTGCTGCGGCGATGTGCCCGATGGAGGTATCGGGACCAACGGTGGCGTGGGCATGAGCGACCGCTGCAGCAAGGGTGAGGAAGTCAAGCTCGCCGGCGACTATGCGGTGCGGGAAATTCCAGCCACGCATGGTCTCCTGCACAAATTCTCTCTCGGCAGCGGAGCCGGTGACCAGCACTGCTAAATTACTGAAGCGTTTGTCCAGGATCTCGCCCAGCGCCCGCCAGTGATCCGGCGACCAGGTGTAGTTGGCAGAGCTAGCCCCCGGGTGGATGATGAGGCGCACGGCATCTGGTGGGGCGAATGACCACACTTGCTCCCCCTTTGCCCGGGTGGCTTCATCCAGCGCTATGGAGGGTGGGAAGATTGCCGCGCCCGGTTCCACCAAATCAGCCCAGAGGCGGGTGACATGCGGCACTGGCATGGGCGGAGGACTGTGCCAGGCGGGGAAGTTTGCGGCAGGGCTCGGCTGCCGCGGTTCACTGAGGGCGAAACCCCTCCCGTTAAAATCGTAGCCAATGCTGCGGGGGATGCCGGCGCGCCACGGCAACATCAGACTGACGGCATCGCTGACCAGCACATAGGCGAGATCAAAGTGCCGCGATCGTAGCTCTGCAATTAGTTTACCCTGATGAAGCAGAGCTGCCGGGGGGCACTCCAGGATTTCAGCCACCGCGGGGTCGCAGGCGACGACGGGGCGCGATGCAGGCAGGCAAAGGCTGACGATATGCGCCTCGGGGTAAAGCTGACGGATAAGACGCCGTGCCGGCTGCGCCACCAGGCTATCCCCCCAGCGCAGCAACCGTTCCACCAGCAGGATAGTGCGCACAGGCTGCTCTGCCGGCGGGGCGGGAGGATGCGACAGAGCGTAGCGCCAACGCCACGATGTCAGCAGCAACCTTTCGCGGGCAAGGCGGCGCTGCTGCTGCAGGCTATAGCGGTGCATGAGGTCACCGGCTATGCCGGGCGGCAGGCTGGAGCGTGGCGGCACTTCAGGCGGCATGTGGGGATTGTAGCACGGTAGTGATATTGGCATCGTTGATTAATCCTTGCCATCTGTTTAAAGAACGATTAATATATTTTAAAGGGATTTGGGGGGTTGATTGTTTGCTCAAATCCAACCAGAGGAGTTGATAATGGATGATAAGATTTGGAAAACCATCGGGTCCTTTGATGGCGATAAAGAGCGAATTCTTCACACAAAACGATTCAAAGTTGGAACAGGCGCAGAAATGGGCGCAGCTGTATAAATCCCAGCCACCCCGAACCAAATGCATGAATTGCAGCAACCAAATGGGACGGGCTGACTTTCTCAAGCTGGGAGTCGGGTATGCTTTCTGTTCCAATTGTGGACATTTAAATGGACTTCACGAAGACACCGACGAGTTTTGTAATGCTATCTATATGGATAATAGCGGGAGGGAATATGCAAAAACTTACCTGTCTTCAGATAAAAAGGCATACCGGGATCGCGTCAAGACCATCTATTTACCCAAGGTCAAGTTTCTATCCAAAATCCTGAAGGAACAGAATGAGAATCCCGCTGAATTTGGCTATGCCGATATAGGAGCCGGATCGGGATATATGCTGGCAGCGCTTGATGCAGCCGGTTTCTGCGCTATTAATGGCTATGAGGTAAGCAAATCCCAGGTGGAATTCGGCAATCGCATGCTTGGTGCTAACCTGCTCCATCAACATAAACCTGAAGAATTGGAAAATATTATCACCAGGCTTGAGGCTAATATCCTCTGCATGATAGGGACGCTTGAGCATTTGCAAAATCCGCAGCAGGTTTTGAAAGCTATTATCAGCAACACACATATCAAGTATCTATACATTTCCGTTCCCATGATGAGCCCCTGCGTCTATCTGGAGATGGTCTTTCCCGGGGTCATGCCCCGTCATCTGACGGGCGGGCATACGCATCTTTATACCAATTCATCGCTGGCATACATGTGCCGGACTTATGGTTTGGAACCCATTGGCGAATGGTGGTTCGGGACGGATATGGTTGATCTCTATCGGGATGTGCTGGTCTCGCTGGGTTCACGAGAGGAGACTAAAGGAGCGGTTGCATCGTGGAGGGATATGTTCGTGCCACTTATAGACGACATGCAAAAAGCAATGGACCAACTTAAAAGCGGATCCGAAGTTCATCTGGTGCTGAAGGTAAAGAGGGGATAGCTGGTTATGCCGGGCGGCAGGGCGGAGCGTGGTGGCAAGTATGAGGACATTTTACTGGATTTTTATTCTCTTATAGTTTATAATAAACATGATGAATTCAAGATATCCTTTTATTCTTCTTTTCAGTATATGCTTATTATGTAGAATACAATAATCATATACTGAATAATTAATATCTAGATCTCCAAATAACCTATTTATTTCGTTTATAATGTTAAACATCTCCTCCTTTTGTAAATTGAAACTTTTTATTCTTAATCTTGCGTTGTTCTTTTGTTCGTTTGGTAGTTCAAGATATTCTCTCTCTGTAGCCATACTATTCACATATTGATCTATTTGATTGATAATATTAATATAATTCTTTATCATAAACATATAACTATTATCGTCTTGAATATTACCTAGTGGTATTTTATAAAACGTGTCTTTTATATCACCAATATACTTGTATACTTTATCACCAAGCGAACCAACCCACTGTTGCCTTGTTATTTCATCTAATTGAGCAATAACGGTAATAAATCTTTCAAATATTTGCCGTTTTTTTCCAGCTTCCTCTAGGAAAGCTGATCTTTCTATAAATGTTGTCTTAAATAAATATAACACCATCAAAATGAATATTAATATAAATAAATAATTAATGTATACAGTACCAAGTTTTATCATACAAGTACCGTCAATATTAAATGGCAAGCAATATATTACATATTCAGAATAATAGGTAACTGATATAATTATAGTCGTAATTGAGAATAGTAAAACCACGAACAAGCAAAGTGTTAACAATCTTTTTAAAGATGGATAGCGTTTAGGTCCTGTAAAAATAACATCAGAAAAAAAAGTGTCTGAAATAATAAAGGGAGTCATATGTGAAGATTTAGTAATCATAGTATCATATTCACCCGAAGGTGCAGAAAAATATATTTTAACCTCATCATCTAATTGCCGATATAGAAGATAAAGCTTTAATATATTCGAAAATATTGAAAGACAAAGAAAAAACAAAGCCAAGACTTTTATAGTTAAAGTAGTAAACGAAATATAGAATAATTGACCAAAGAAATTCAACTTATTGCTATCAGCTGCAAAAGGTGATATTAAAAATATTACTATCAAACCAAACAAGAGATATATATCGCGAATTAATTTAGAATTGATTGCTCTTATTGATTTCGCCATCTCAGGAACAGCGAATTTAATGTTATAAACTGAGCTTGATCTAGTTTCTTGTTCTTCACCAGGCATTTCTGTTTACTCTTTTAGCGTTTGTGATTATTACCGTTCTTCCCTGCCGGCTTGGGGAGTCCCCCCTCTGCTTCTATCGCCTCATCGGTGGATTTCTCCATCATCTGCGTGATTTCGTCCAGCCGCTCCTGCGTCTTGGCTTCAAAGCGCAGCACCAGCACCGGCTGCGTGTTGCTGGCGCGCACCAAACCCCAGCCGTCGCCAAACTGCACCCGCACCCCATCCACCGTGATGCAGTCATACTTCTTCACATACTCCGCCTTGACCCGCTCCACCACCTTGAACTTGATACTATCCGGGCAGTCCTTGCGAATCTCCGGTGTGGAAACATACTGCGGCAGTTCGGCGAGCATCTCGCTCAGCGGGCGCTTCTCGGCATCCAGGATTTTAACCAGGCGGCAGGCGGCATAAATGGCATCATCATAGCCATAGTAGTTATCGGCGAAATACATGTGCCCGCTCATTTCGCCCGCCAGCAGGGCTTTCTCCTCGTGAATCTTGGCTTCAATCAGGCTGTGCCCCGTCTTCCACATGATGGGCACCCCGCCGTGCGCCAGCACATCCTCCACCAGCGCCTGGCTGCACTTCACCTCAAAAATGATCTTGCCGCCGGGGTGCTCCTTGAGTATCTCGCGGGCATAGATAGCCAGCAAACGGTCGCCCCACACTATGCCGCCCTTGTCGTCAATCACGCCGATGCGGTCGGCGTCGCCATCAAATGCGATGCCGCAATCGGCGCCCAGCTCCAGCACCGTGTCCTTTAGCTCCTCCATATTGGCGGGGACGGTGGGATCGGGGAAGTGCCCGGGGAAATGCCCGTCCGGCTCGCAATAGAGCGGCGTGACGACCACCCCCAAGTCGCTGAGCAGCTTGGGCACGATGGGTCCCGCCTCGCCGCTGCCGGCGTCCAGCACCACCAGCGGGTGCCCGCAGAGCGATCCCATGCGTTTGGCGATCTCATCCTCGTAGTCGGGGAGGATGTCCTCCTTCGTCAGCGTCCCCTTGCCCTTGATGAACTTGCCCGCCAGCAGCACCTGATAAAGCCGCTGGATTTGTTCGCCATAAATGGTGGATTTGCCGATGCAGAGCTTGAACCCGTTGAACTCGGGGGGATTGTGGCTGCCGGTGACCATGATGCCGCCCCAGCGGTCGTAGCGCTGGAAACTGTAATAGAACGCCGGAGTGGGCACCATGCCTATGTCCAGGACATCGGCGCCCGATTCCAGCAAGCCCGCGATGACGGCATCGTGGTAGGCGGGGGAGGAGAGACGCATGTCGCGCCCCACCACCAGCGACTTGATGCCCTGGTGGAAGGCATAGGTGGCAAAGGCGCATCCCAGGTCATGGGCTAGCTCGGGCGAGAGGTCTTTATCCACCTCGCCGCGGATGTCGTATTCACGAAAGATATTGGGATTAACCTGCATGGTGTCCCCCTTTTAATGCAAACTACTATTATAGCAAAAAGGGGCTTGGGGGGCTAGGGATATGTTTGCAAGGGGAATCTTGGACGATCGTGGGGGAATTCATGAATTGTCAGATAAAATCCCACTCCTATCAAATATCACATTGTAGCCGTGCCGCCCCCGGCATGCTGATTCGTCCCCGATGCAAACCCCGCCGAGGGCGGCGGGGCTACAGAAATAGTGCGGGGGTAGAAGTAACACTGTAGGGGCATCCTGCAGGATGCCCCTATCTATGGATAA
>Ga0315280_10008870_pt1 | contig 13082 bp, 10 predicted proteins | sample YL17G06_40_MG_FD_203697 | JGI IMG/M metagenome (GOLD analysis project Ga0315280, IMG submission 203697) | Sediment microbial communities from Yellowstone Lake, YNP, Wyoming, USA - YL17G06_40 | ecosystem: Environmental > Aquatic > Freshwater > Lake > Sediment | place: USA: Wyoming | collected...
CCTGACGGGGCGCGCGAACGGCGGGTTGGGCCGGCCGGCTTCGCTCGCTCCTACAGAGCTTGTCCGAGGACGGTCTTGCGTTCCAGGGGCGTTGCCCCTGGCTATTTTCGCCTCCCCTTTCAGGGGAGCGTGGGAAGAAAGACGGGCTATCCTGTCGGGGAAACCGACAAATGTGCGGAACGGCACATCTTCTGGAATTTGGACATGCACCCTTCATCCTTGAGGTTGCTTTTTTTCTGCATTTTCCTCTTCTCTCGGCGTGAAAAGTCATGGAAAGCCGAACGGACCTGGCGTAGGCTATTTGCACAACCTCAAAAGGAGGGTGTTGAGTGGAACGGAAAATGGGACAGGACGAGATTTCATCGAGAACGATTGACCGGCGAGGTTTCCTTAAAGGTGCAACAGGTTCGGCGCTCGGTTGCCTGGCAGCCAGCGCGCCGGCGACGGTGCGGGCCGGTGAAACGTTGTCGGGCGAGGCCAAGTATCCGCCGGCACGGGCTGTTACCAGCGGCCCGAATCACCATTTCTTCGGCTACTATGACAAGTGTCCCTGGGACGCGACCGGTCGCTATTTGCTGGGCATGGAGATCGGCTTTTTCGACCGCCAGCCCAATCCCGGCGAGCCGTTGACGGTGGGAATGGTGGACCTCAAGGACGGCAGCCGTTTCATCGCGCTCGACACGACAACCGCGTGGTCGTGGCAGCAGGGAACGATGCTTCAGTGGCTAGGCCCGGTCTCGGATCGCGAGATCATCTACAACGCGACCGAGGAAGATCACTATGTCGCCGTCATTCGCGACATTCACAGCGGCAAGACCCGCCGACTGCCTCGTCCGATCTACGCCGTCAGCCGCGATGCCAAACAGGCGGTCACACTGGATTTCGATCGGCTCAACCGCTTGCGGAGCGGCTATGGGTACATGGCGCTGCCAGAGAAGTATAAGGAGGTCGCCGCACCAGCGGAGGCCGGCATTTACTGGATGGATCTCGAGACGGGCAAGAACAAACTGATCATTCCTATTGAATGGGCGGCGAAGAATACATCCGACGGTCGTTTTGCCGGCGCCAACCACTGGTTTAATCATCTGCAATTCAACCCGTCGGGAACGCGATTCATCTTTCTCCATCGTTGGGCCTTGCCGGGAAAGGGGTGGACTACCCGAATGTACACGGCCAAGCCCGACGGCAGCGACGTTCGGTTGCTTTCCGATACTGGAATGGTGTCGCACTTTGACTGGCGCGACGATGATACCCTCCTGGCGTGGAGCCGAACGAAAGAGAAGGGGGATCACTTCTATCTATTCAATGTTATGACGGGGGAAACGCAGGTCGTTGGCGATGGCGTGCTGACGCGCGATGGTCACTGCTCTTATTCGCCGGATCGAAAGTGGATTCTTGATGACACTTACCCCGACAAAAATCGTATGCAGACGCTCATTCTATATCGTGTGGCCGACGGCCGCCGGAATGATATCGGTCAATTCCACCTGCCGCCGAAACTGACCGGTCCCTTTCGCTGTGATTTCCATCCTCGCTGGAATCGCGACGGCACGCAGGTGTGTATTGATTCGGCCCACGAAGCCACAAGGCAACTATACGTGATTGACGTGAGCCGGGTCACAAAGGCATGAGATTTCGCGTCTCAATTTCCACGAAAGGATGGATGCGAAGGCCATGGGTGATACTTGGATCATTCTGTTCGGGAGAGCTGTGCGCGGATCGGGTCTCGTACAGAGGCTGCTGGTGCTTGGCATGATTTGGTCCGTCACCGCGGTGCCCCGTGCTAATGCAGAAAAAGGAACAGCGATTTTGCGGGTTACCGTCACGGAAGAAAGACAAACATCAGAATCCGGGACCTTCTCTCCGCAATCGAAAATCCAAAATCTAAAATCCAAAATGGCCCTGCTTCCCTGTCGTATTCATCTTGCCTCGGGCGGTAAGCCGATCTACGCGCCGGGATTTCCGCGTTGGGAACGCGATGCGGACTTTTGCTGCGATGGCAAGTTTACCGTCGAAGTGCCCGCCGGAAAAATCGAACTACTTGTCGAGCGTGGCCCCGAATGGGAATCCCATGCCGAAACTCTCGATATGGAAGCCGGCACGACGCGAACAATCGAGATCGCCCTTTCGCGCTGGATGGATATGAACGGTCGGGGCTGGTATAGCGGCGACCTGCATGTCCACCGCCCGCTCGCCGATATGCCGCTCCTCATGCGCGCCGAGGATTTGAATGTCGCGCCCGTCCTGACGCACTGGAACGTGCGAAAGGTGGCCACCCAGCCGCCCTATCTCGTCGAGGTTCGGGATCGGGACACGGCCTCGCCCAGGCCGCGTTTCTATCATACGTTGAATCAGGAAGATGAACGAAACGGCGGGGCGATTTTGATTTTCAATCTGCGCCAGCCGATCGTCATCGAGGGCTTCTACACGCTCTGGCCGAGCGGAATGGCATTTCATCGCGCTGCCCTCGAACAGAACGCCCATGTCGAACAAGAAAAACCGTTTTGGTGGGAAGCGCCGGTCCACGTGGCGTTGGGAAAAGTGGCTTCGATGGGAATTGTTCACAACCACTTCTTTCGGCGCGGCTTGATGGAGGAGGAAGCATGGGGGCGGCCACGCGGCCGCGAGCAATATCCCGGTCCGCTTGGGTTCTGCCTGTATTCGCTCGACCTTTACTATCGTTACTTGAATCTCGGCTGGGACATCCCGGCGTCGGCGGGATCGGCCTCGGGCGTTTTGGCCAATCCGCTGGGCTATTGCCGCGTCTATGTCCAAATGGACCGGTTTGACTACGGCGGCTGGTTCGAGCGACTGCGGGCGGGGCGCAATTTCGCAACCAACGGACCCATGGTATTTGCCACTGTGAACGGCCAGGCGATCGGAACCCATTTTGACGCCCCGGCGGGCAAGCCTTTCGAGGCTACCGTTCGTTTTGAGGTTTTGTGCCGCGAGCCGCTCGACCGCGCGGAGATCGTGGTTGGTGGAAAGGTTGTCGAGATGTTTCGACCGGCCGCCGGAAATCCCAAGCGGATAGCCGCCGAACATCATCTGACTTTCGATCATAGCGCGTGGATCGCCGTCCGCGCTTTCGAGAGTTACAAACCAACCCTCCGTTTCGCTCACACAAGCCCGTTTTACGTTACGATTGGTGGCAAGAAGCGGTCCGATCCCGAAGCGGCGAGATTCTATGTCCAGTGGCTGAACGATCTGATTGCCCGGATGGAAAAGGACCGAGAACACTTTCAAAACGCGAGGCATCTCGCTGAAGTGTTGGAGACGTACAAGGAGGCCGGCGATGTCTATGCCAAGCTTGCGAACAGCGAAGCATCAAAGTGAGAAGGCAGGCAGGATCTGCCGGATGCCAGACATCGAGATATTCTGCAAAGATTCTGCGAGAGGGCTTCGGCAAGAGGATTTCCCACTGTTGAGATCGGCAGCCGGAAGCATGGGCCGTAAACTACTCGTGGCATGGATTGCGAGCGTTTTGTTGCTGCGCGCCGCAGCGGTCAATGCCTGCACCTTATGGGCGGCAGCGGGTGACGAATGGGTCAAGGGTGGCGGGACACTGATCGTCAAGAATCGCGATGTTCAGCCTAACCATTGGCAGGAATTGCGCCTGATCAAGCCTTCCTCCGGTCATCCGTATCTGGGGCTTTTTGCCGTCGGCGGCGATATGCCCGGACTCAAAGCGGGGATCAACGAATGCGGTTTGGTGGTTGTCACTGCCGTTGCCAGTTCGATTCCGAGCAAAGAGCGATCTGCCATGAAATCTGCCAAGGGTGTGAGCCGCAGGCTTCTGGCGGATTGCGACAGTGTGGATGCCGCACTGAAGAAGACCGATTTGTTTCTGGGGCCGCAGTATCTGATGCTGGCCGACAAGAACAAAATCGCTTATGTCGAAATCGGACCTGAAGGCAAGTTTGCCACAAAAACGGTGGATAAAGGAGTATTATATCACACCAATCATTACGTTGAGGACAAGTTGCTTTGGGCCAACAAGAAGATCCCAACGGGCAGTCAGGTCCGCTATGATCGGATCAAGGAGTTGCTCGGTGAAACAGCCCGTCCTTTCGGCATGAAGGAGTTCATTGCCTTTAGTCAGGACAGGGCGGCAGGGCCGGACAACAGTATCTGGAGGACGGGGAGCAAACCGGAGCTCCCAAGGACTCTTGCCACATGGATTGTTGCCTTGCCACCGATAGGCAGCCCGAAACTCTATGTGAAACTTGCCAATCCGGGGGAAGAGGAAAAGCTAATAGAAGAAAACGTCAGTGATGTTTTTGCCGGTCAGGCAAAGAGCCACATCACCACCCATAATGAGCCGATGAAACAAGCCGATGTACCGCAGACTTTGAAACGATGAGTTCAGCGTTTGTCCTGTTGTATGAACGGAGAACCGTGCTATAGACGGCGAGGGGGCTCGGGGAGTTGGAGTTTGGTCAAGGAAAGGAAGCTTGTGAGGGGGACCTTTTTCGCAAAGGTCTCCCCTCACACACCCCTCCAAAACTTCTGCGCCCTCCAGCGCTTTTTCTTTTGAAATTGCTTGCATTTCGTGTGGCTGCTCCTAGCCTCAACGTTTACATTTTTCCACGAGAGGGCTGATACAAAAGCTATGCGTGGTTGTCAGATTGTCATAGATGCTCTGGAACGCGAAGGCGTCGAGGTCGTTTTCGGCTACCCCGGCGGGGCCATTCTCGACGTCTTCGACCAGATCAACCGAAGCAAGAAAATCCGTTTTATCCTCACCCGCCACGAGCAGGGTGCGACACACATGGCCGATGGCTATGCGCGCGTTTCGGGCCGGCCGGGTGTTGTCATCGTAACCTCGGGACCGGGAGCGACCAACACCGTTACCGGCGTGGCCACCGCTTACATGGATTCGATTCCGTTGGTGGTCATCTCGGGCCAGGTGGCGACTCGCGTCATCGGCAACGATGCCTTTCAGGAAGCCGATACTATGGGAATCACGCGCCCCATTACCAAACACAACTATCTCGTCAAGAATATAGCCGAGCTGCCGCAGATCATCAAAGAGGCTTTCTATATCGCCAATACCGGACGGCCCGGGCCTGTTCTTATTGATTTGCCCAAAGATGTCCAGCAGGCAACGCTCAAGGACTATTCGTATCCGGAGACGATAGACATTCCGACCTACAAGCCCACTTACGAGGGCAATCCCAAGCAGATCAAGAAAGCGGTTGCCGCGATCCAGCGCGCGTCGCGGCCGTTGCTCTATTGTGGAGGCGGTGTGGTTCGCTCGCTCGCCCACGAAGAAGTGCTGGCGCTGGCCGAACGTTGCGAAATCCCTGTTGCCACGACGCTTCTGGGTCTGGGCGGCTTTCCCGAAACGCATCCGCTCGCGCTTCACATGCTTGGCATGCACGGGACGCAATATGCCAACTATGCCATGCACGAGTGCGACTGTCTGATCGCCGTGGGAACACGATTTGACGACCGCGTGACCGGGAAGCTCGATGAGTTTGCTCCCCACTGTCGCGACAGCATCATTCACATTGACATAGACCCTGCCTCGATCTCGAAAAACGTTCCCGTTTCGGTGCCGATCGTTGGCGATTGCAAGTTGGTCTTGCAAAAGATTCTCGAAGAAATCCAACCGTGCAAGCATCCCGAATGGATCGCTCAAGTGCAGGAATGGAGGCAGCAATATCCGTTGCGCTACAAGAACGACGATCAGTTGCGGCCGCAGTATGTGGTGGAAAAGATTTACGAGGTCACTCACGGCGACGCCATCATTGCTACCGAGGTCGGCCAGAACCAAATGTGGGCTGCCCACTACTATCTTTACACCAAGCCGCGCACATTTCTTTCGTCGGGTGGGTTGGGAACGATGGGCTATGGTTTTCCTGCGGCGTTAGGTGCACAGGTTGCTCGTCCCGACAAGACCGTCGTGGATATTGCCGGCGACGGCAGTATCCAAATGAACATCCAGGAAGTCGCGACGGCCGTGATGAACAACCTGCCGGTCATTGTGGCGATTCTCAATAATGGATACTTGGGCATGGTTCGCCAGTGGCAGGAGATGTTTTACGGCCGCAACTATTCAGCGGTCGAACTCATGCGGCCAACGGATAGCGAGGGGCGACCGACGGATGGCTTGCCCGACGATGTGCCGTCCTACGTCCCGGATTTTGTCAAGCTGGCCCAGGCGTTTGGAGCGCTGGGGAGGCGAATCACGAAAAAGGAAGAGGTGGTGCCCGCGGTGGAATGGGCCGTCAAGGCGCGCAGACCCGTTTTCCTCGAATTCCGCGTCGCGCGTGAAGAAAACGTTTTCCCGATGATCCCCGCCGGCGCCAGCGTCAAGCACATCATCGGAGGGCTGGCCTGAAATGGAACACGTCATCTCCATTCTGGTTCAGAACAAATCCGGGGTTTTGGCCCGCGTCGCCGGACTGTTTAGCGGGCGCGGCTATAATATTGACACGTTGTGCGTCGCGCCGACCCAGGATACGGCCGTTTCGCGCATGACGATTGTTTGCCGCGGCGACGACCCTATCATCGAGCAGATTCTCAAGCAGCTGAACAAACTGATAGATGTCGTAAAAGTCCAGGACCTTACAACCGACGAACACGTCGAGCGAGAACTCGCGTTAGTGAAAGTTGCCTGCACGTCCGAAACCCGTGCGGACATCATCCAATTGGTCAACGTATTTCGCGCCCGGATCATTGATGTAAATTTGAAGACACTGACCGTCGAGGTTGTCGGCGACGCTCGCAAAACCGATGCGTTGATAGACCTCTTGCGCTCGTTTGGAATTCGCGAGCTGGTCCGCACCGGCCGCGTCGCGATTCTGCGACACTGAAAGACGAGCCAGAAGAACGAGTCTCGTCCGAGATAAGGCAGTTAGTCATGGGCGCTAGGTCCTTGCAAGTCACTGTTCAGCCCCGAGTGCTCGTCTGGGCGCGAGAAACTGCGGGAATGTCTGTCGGAGATGTCGCCAAGCGGCTAAAGGCCAATGAAGATAGCTTGGCAAAGTGGGAAGACGGACGTGGAAGGCCAACAATCGTACAACTGCGAAAACTGGCACGGATCTATAAGAGACCCTTGGCCGCATTTTTTCTCCCCGCACCGCCCGACGAGCCCGCCCTTCCCAAAGACTTCCGCACTCTATCTCCTCAAAACAGAAAGCCCTTTTCCTTTGAGACCCGGCTAGCGATTCGCCGAGCGCGACGACTTCAGTCCTTGGCGAAGGAGTTAACAGAGGAGTTGGAGGGTGGGGGCATCGCAGGAATGCCGCCGCTTAGTTTGCAGGACGCTCCAGAAACTGCGGCTGCAAAGATAAGAGAATATCTCGGTATTGATCTTTACACTCAGTTCGCGTGGCAAAGCGAAAAAGAAGCATTCGGGAAATGGGAAACTGCGTTGGAAAAACGCGGTCTTATTACATTCCAGCTGCCCTTTCCATTTGAGGAGGCGCGTGCCTTCTCCCTGGCAGACGAACGGTTTCCAGCCGTTGTGCTCAACCTCCGCGATTCAACAACCGGGAGGATCTTCTCGCTCTTTCATGAGCTTGCACACTTGCTTCTCAATGAAGTCGGGATATGCGATATAGGCGACGCGAGCATTCTGTCTCCTGAAGAGGCCAGAGTGGAGACATACTGCAACCGCCTTGCTGCGGACATCCTGGTTCCAGAGGACGCTTTGCTCAATCAGCCTTCCGTGGCGTCGGTAGCAGGCCCCAGCGAATGGGAGGACCCCCCGCTTGCCGATCTCGCACGGTTATTCAAGGTAAGCAAAGAGGTTATTCTGAGACGGCTCTTGAGCTTCGGACGCACCACGGAGGCGTTCTACGAAAGGAAGCGCGCGGAGTGGCAGGAAAAAGCCAAAGAAAGGGCCCGCCGTAAGGGCGGCAGAAAGCTTCCGCCGGCAAGACATTGTGTCCGAGAGAATGGAGTTGCGTTTGTCTCTCTTGTTCTGAGCGCCTACCAGCGTGGCGACGTTTCGTGCGCCGATGTCGTTGACTACCTGGGGATCCGACTCAAGTACATACCTGCGGTAGAGCAATTGGCCGGGAGGGCCTACTGATCCAATGGACCTGCCTTTGGGGCCGTATTTCTTTTGCATTGACACCAGTGCGCTCCTGGACCTGAAGGTCCACTATCCGAGCGAAGTCTTTCCCGATGTCTGGAATGACCTGGCTCGTTTGGCTGACGGAGGACAGCTGATTGCACCTCAGGAGGTTTTGGCGGAAATCGAGAAGGGGGACGATGAGGTTACTCACTGGGCAAGAGAACACAACGCGATGTTCCTCAATTTGGATGAGGAGCAACTCGCAATTGTCACGGAGATCATGAAGAAATTCCCCCGGCTTGTTGATCCTAACAAGCCAACCCCCGACGCAGATCCATTTGTTATCGCGCTTGCTCAATCGAAAATTGCTACAGTCCTTGCACACGAGAACCGAGCGGACCCGAACAAGAAACCAAAAATCCCAAATGTATGCGACTATTATGGCATAAGGTGCATCCGATTAAAAGACCTCTTCGTGGAGCAAGGATGGAAGTACCAAAAACCAACCGAAAAGGAGACTCACTAATGGCCAAGATGTACTATGATCAGGATGCCGACCTTGGCGTTCTCAAGAAGCGCACGGTCGCCATTATCGGATTTGGCAGTCAAGGTCATGCCCAGGCGCAGAACATGCGCGACAGCGGCGTCAAGGTCATCGTCGCCGAATTGCGCGGGACTAAAAACTATGCTTTGGCAAGAGAGGCTGGCTTCAAGCCTGTTTCGGCAGCCGAAGCCTCGAAAAAGGCCGACATCATCCAGGTTCTCGTGCCCGATGAGCACCAGCCGCGCGTCTATCGCGAGGAAATCGCGAAGAATTTGACCAAGGGTAAGGCGCTGGTTTTCTCGCATGGTTTCAATATTCACTTCGGTCAGATCGTCCCGCCGCCCGATGTGGATGTCTATATGGTGGCGCCAAAAGGGCCGGGGCGCCTGGTTCGAAGCGTTTTCCAGGAAGGCGGCGGCGTGCCGGCATTGATCGCTGTTCAGCAGGATGCCACCGGCAAGGCCAAGCAATTGGCCCTTGCCCATGCCAAAGCCATCGGAGCGACGCGCGCCGGAGTGATCGAAACGACCTACCGCGAGGAGACCGAGACCGATCTGTTTGGCGAGCAGTGCGTTCTGTGTGGCGGCGTGACGGAGTTAATCAAAGCGGGATTCGAGACGCTGGTCGAGGCAGGCTATCAGCCCGAGATCGCCTATTTCGAATGCTGCCACGAGCTCAAGCTGATCGTGGATTTGATTTACGAGCGAGGACTGGCCGGGATGCGCGCGGCGGTCAGCAATACAGCCGAATACGGCGACCTGACGCGAGGGCCGCGGATCATCAACGACCAAGTTCGCGCCGAGATGAAGGCGATCCTCGAAGAGGTCCAGTCAGGCCGGTTTGCGCGCGAGTGGATCCTGGAAAACCAGGCGAACATACCGGTCTTTCGCGCCCTTCGCGAGCGTGCACGCACCAGCCTGCTCGAGCAGGTCGGCGCCGAACTTCGCAAAATGATGTCGTGGTTGAAGAAGTAAAGAAGAACCTCTTATCCACTAAGGGCACGAAGGGACACGAAGGAAAGCGCAAGTTCTTTGCTCTTTCTTCGTGCCCCTTCGTGTGGCTTCGTGGATTACAACACAAGCCGTTTCCATTCCAGGCGACCGACGCTGCCGAAATTTATCAGAACGCCGACTCGCAGTCCCGTTGCTTTGAGAGAGTTGAGAACTTGCGCTTCTTCTTTTCCCGAAAGCGTGTCCAGTGCTTTCAACTCCACGATGATTTTGTCATGGCAAACGAGGTCTGCCACGTATTCTTTCTTCAAGGGCTGGCCCTTGTAACTTACTCGCAGGGCTCTCTGCGCCTCAAACGGAATTCCTCGCAACCCCATCTCCATTTCCATCGCCTCTTGGTAGATCGGCTCCAGAAACCCGTGTCCCAGTTCCTTGTGTACTTCCATCGCTGCCCCGACGACAGCATACACCTCGTCTTTCAGGATTAGTTCGCCCATGATCGTTTCCCTTCTTTTTTTGTCCACGAAGGCACACGAATACACACAAAGGAAAGCACGAATTTCCGTTTTTCTTCGTGCCCCTTCGTATGACTTCGTGGATATACTGTCGCTACTTCGCGGCCTTTTCGATCTTGGCTTTGACCTCGGCCAGGGTGGGATCGAGGCGCAGGGCGGCGCGCCAGTTTTCGAGGGCTTTTACGCGGTCGCCCGCCTTGGCGTAGGCGTCGCCGATGTGGTCGTAGAGGACGGGGTCTTCGCTCGAATAATCGAGCGCCTTTTTCAGGAAGGTGAGCGCCTGTTCCGTGCGGCCTTTCTTGAAATGGAGCCAACCTATGCTATCCACAATGTGTCCCGCGCGCGGCTGAAGTTCGAGCGCCTCGGTGAGCAAATGCTCCGCTTCATCGAGATTGATTCCCTGTTCGGCAAACATATAGCCGAGATGGTTGAGAACTTGTGAACGAAGTTCCCGATCTTCGGCGGTCTTCGGCGCTTTCGGCAGCATTTCCAGGCACTGGCGCAGCACTTTCTCGGCTTCTTCATTCCGCTTCGCTTCGTTCAGAGCGGAACCGAGCTCATAGTGCAGGGAGATGTTGTCGGGGTCGTCCTTGAGCAATTCCTGGTAGAGCGCAATCTCCTCGTCGTAGCGCTTCATTTCGCCCAGTGCGCGGGCACGAAGCATTTTCATTTCTGTGGGGTCGAGTTTGCCAAGTTCGCGTTCGGCGCGTTCGAGGAGTTTGCCGACCTCCTCGGTCTTGTTCATCCGACCCAGGTTATAGATGAGCGACCCATAGAGCGTGAACCGTTCGCCGGCGAGCTCTTTCAGACGTGGAACCGGTGTTGCCTCGAGCAATTTCAACAGGGCCTCATAGGCCCGCTGGTGTTCATACCTCATGCCGTAGTAGCGAGCGGCGAAACGATGGAAATCCGTCGAATCGCCTCCCAGGTGGTCACGAGCCTCCACGGAAAGGCGCTCGCCATTGGCCGGCTGGCGCAAACGCTGATAGGCTGTTGCCAGATGTGCATAGAGTTGCCATCGGTCGGGATGGCGTTCGATGAGCGCACTGAGCTCAGGAATCGTCTCGGCATATCGGTGAAAATCGAGTAACAGAAGGGCCAGTCTTTCCTGAAATTCATCTCGATTGTTCCGAAAAGTTTCCCGCCCTTGCGTCACGAGTGAATCAAAAGCCTCTTTCTCTTCGACGGTCAGCAAAAGCTCGGCAAGGGCGAAGAAAACGTTCACGTCTGTTCGATCCAGCTCATATGCCTTGCGCAAAGTGGCCTGCGCTTCGCCATACAGCCTCTTTTGTTGCTGGAGAGAGGTCAGGAAGATGAGCAAAATCTTTTGGCTTTTGGGCTGCTCGATGGTCTTGAGGCCGCGCTGGATCACCTCGACGGCTTTGTCGGGCTCTTGCCGTTGGTCGTAAGTTTGAGCCAGGGCGAGATAGATTTCCATCCGCTTGGGATCGCGTGCGAGCGCTTTGTCGAAAAACTTCAGGGCCTGGTCAAAGAGCTTGGAGTGAAGATAAAAGGTTCCAATTGCCTCATAGGTTTTGACATCCTCGCCGGCGATCTCGGCGGCGCGCTCGAAGCGCTTCTCTGCCTGGCCCGTCTCGCCCAGCTCCAGGTCCAGACCGCCAATGGCCAGCAGCACTCTGACGTTGTTGGGCTCGATTTTCAGCAACCGCTCGTATTGCTCGCGGGCCTCGCCGAACTTTTGGTGCGCCGTCAGTTGGGCGGCATAGAAATCGAGGATTTCGACCGACGTCGGATACTCGTCGGCGAGCGCTCGATAGGCGGCCAGGATTTTCTCGTCATCCCCGTCGGGCGAAACCAGTCGCTCGAAGGCCCTTCGGATTTCGCGGTCGGAGGGATCGGCCACGAGACCGCGCCGCAATGTCGCCAGCGCCTTGTCGCGCTCGCCGAGCTTTTCGTAAACCTCGCTGAGACTCTGATAGAGTTTGGTAGCCGCCGGTTTCGATTCGAGCGCCTTCTCGTAATACTGGACGCTCTCGCGATAGAGTTGGATGTCATTGTTGGCCTGGGCTTTGAGGGCGCAAGCATAGCTCAGCATCCAGAGTGTGGGGAAATGGCGTGGTTCGCGTTCCAGCCGCCGCTTGCAGATTTTAATTGTCAGGTCGAGATCGCCCCGACGGAATGTGAGGTCCAACAGACGCCCCACCACAGGATCGCAATTGGGCCAACGCTCGAGCGCCTGGGTGTAAACGGCGATAGCTTCCTTGACCCGACCGTTCTCCTCGAGTATCCGACCCTTCAGTTCGTAGGCATCAAGGCGAGCGGGGTATTCCTTGATCAAGCGATCGCATGTTTCCACCGCTTGCTGCCAGTTGGGTGTGCGGCCGTCAAGGCTCGCCAGGGCCAACCGGATGTCATAATTATCGGGAACGAGTTTGGCGGCTTCCTCGAGCGCTTCGCGCGCCGGCTCGACACGTTTCCGAATGAGAGAGTACGCGGCACGCAGATAGAGTGAGTAGGTCTGCAACGCTCGCGACGTGGCTTCGTCCTTCAACGCAGAAGGCGGAAACGGACGATCCGCAAGATCGCGTTGGCCGTAAAGATCGAGCGCCTCTTGCGCACGATTCGATAGAGCAAAATCGTCTGTCTCGGCGGTGGCAAGGAAACTGCCAATCGCAAGGAGTATTGCTGTCAGCACCAAGACATACGTGAATCGGCAGAATCCAACCCTGTCATCCATAGGGCGCCATGCGTCTTTTCTTTGGTTGCTTGAAAACCGCTCCATCTTGATAGCGACCATCCCGACCTGATGTCGCTCACATGATCGGACTATTTCGCACCCATCCAAACTGGTCAACCGAAAAAGCAGGAGGGAAAACTTGGCGAGTGCATCTCAATTTTGCCCGGGTTTGTTGGTTCGGGACCTTGGAAGGTGAAGGAACATGGGGGAAACCCTTCTTGACCGAAGGGTTCTCCCCCATGCCCCCTTCCGAAGACTTTCCCATCTGTCATTTCCGCCGGGGGGCGGAAATGACCGGGTCGGTCCTGCGTTTGCTCGCAGGCCCAAAGGCGCGAGCAAACGCAGG
>Ga0315280_10008871_pt1 | contig 13082 bp, 13 predicted proteins | sample YL17G06_40_MG_FD_203697 | JGI IMG/M metagenome (GOLD analysis project Ga0315280, IMG submission 203697) | Sediment microbial communities from Yellowstone Lake, YNP, Wyoming, USA - YL17G06_40 | ecosystem: Environmental > Aquatic > Freshwater > Lake > Sediment | place: USA: Wyoming | collected...
CTTGCGCGCCCGCGTGGCGCAACACCTGAGCCACCAGCAGCCCGAGCTTCCCGTCTCCCAGGACGGCAGCGGCCACGCCGGACTCGAGGCGCATCTGCTCGAGGATTTCTGCGGCAGCGGCCAGCGGCTCGGCGAAGACGGCCGCGTGATCGGGAATTGATTCGGGCACCTCGTGCAGGTTCGCTAGCGGCAGGGTCACGAACTCGGCAAATACGCCGGGGCGGTTCACAATTCCCGCCACGGTCCGGTGCGGGCAGTGCCGGCCGAGCCCCCGGCGGCACCAATCGCAAGCGCCACAGGCCACATTGATCTCGCCGACCACGCGCTTGCCCAGCCACTCGGGCCGTTCGCACTCCACCACGCGGCCGACAAACTCATGGCCCAGGATCCCACGGAAGTTTGAGTAACCTCGGAGAACCTGTAGGTCCGTGTCGCAGAGGCCGGCCAAAGCGACCTGAATAAGGGCTTCGCCGGCGTCGGGCCGCGGCTTCGGGACTTCGCGTAGCGCCAATTCTCGGTCAAACCAGAGTGCTTTCATGAGACTTTGTAGGGGAGGGCCTTTATGAGTCTGTCTCAAAACTCGGAATCTAGGGCTGTAGCGGCGCTCTATGAGCGCCGAAGTCTTTGAAAAACCAAACCTGGCGGTCATAAACCGCCGCTACAAATCAAGTTTTGAGACAGACTCTTTATGGCCCTCCCGACTTCCTTTTTCGTGAGCACTTGGTAGGGGAGGGGCCTTGTGCGCCCCTCCCGCCCGTTTTCCAATTCGGGAGCACCGCAAGGGTGCTAGCCGGAACGGCTGTAGCGCCGCTCTATGAGCGGCGAATGGATTGAAATCTCGCGACGCCGGTCATAGACCGGGGTTACAGTTTCGGGAACACCGTGAAGGACCCAATCACCGCGAAGGCCGTGGCGAGGGTCTCGTCCTGATCTTCAAACACCGTGCGCAGATCGAGGAGCAGTCGGTCGGCCTCGACCCGCGCCACAATCGGCGGCGAGTTTTGTCGAAGCCGGGCCTCAAGCTTTTGCGCGCTGTGGGCTGTATGGCGAATGGCCACGAGCTTGGTGGGGAGGGATTGCCCGGGCGTCGAGCCGCCCCCGATGACCGATTCACCATCTTCAATCTCGACCGCGTAGCCCGGTAGTTCGGATATTCTCTGCGCCAACCGCACTGCGCGCGCGCCGATCTCCTCCGGGCTGAGTTCGACCATCCGCAGCACGGGAAGGGTCTGGGTAAGGCCGCGGAGGTAAAGTCCGAGCGTAGCCTCAAGCACGGCAATCGTCAGCTTGTCCACGCGCAAGGCGCGGAACAGCGGGTTCCTGCGGATGCGTTCGAGTGGCGCGCGTTTGCCGGCGATGATGCCGGCCTGCGGGCCCCCCAGCAGTTTGTCGCCACTGAACGTGACGACGTCCACTCCCGTCTCGAGACTGGTTACCGCGAGGGGTTCATCCCGCACGCCGTAACGCGTAAGGTCAACCAGGCAGCCGCTGCCCAGGTCTTCGACCACCAGGAGATCATGCCGGCGCGCGAGCTCCACCAGTTCTTTGAGTCCCGGGCGTTCCGTAAAACCGACGATGCGATAGTTGCTGGGATGCACGCGCAGCAGCACGCGCGTGTGCTCGGTGATGGCGTTGGCGTAGTCGGCAAGGCGGGTGCGGTTCGTAGTCCCCACTTCGCGCAGGATGGCGCCACTCTTGGCGCAAACGTCGGGAATGCGGAACGACTCGCCGATTTCGATCAGCTCGCCCCGCGAGACCAGAACCTCGCCTCCCTCCGCCAGCGTGTTCAGCGCGAGGAAGACCGCGGCGGCATTGTTGTTGACTACCACCGTCCTTTCTGCGCCCAGCAGACGGGCAAAGAGGTGGTCCGTGTGGGTGTCGCGCTTGCCACGCTCGCCCCGCGCCAGGTCGAACTCGAGGTTGGAGTAGCCCCGGGCCGCCGCGACCAGATGTTCGAGCGCCGCCTCCGCCAGCGGGGCCCGGCCCAAATTCGTGTGGATAATTACGCCGGAGGCGTTGATGACCGGCCGCAAGGAAAAGGCCAGCGCCGCCTCCGCCGCGGCGACGACTTCCTTCTCTGCCATTTCGGGAGAGAAGGCAGATGCGGCGCCGCTTGCCAGCCGGTCCCGAAGTTCCTCCAGCACTCGGCGGACTGTGTCCACCACCAACCGGCGCCCGACGCGCTCCTCCAGCCCCCGCAGTCCGGGCCGCTTCAGGAATTCGTCTACGGAGGGAATCTTGCGGAAGGCGGCCGCCGCCCGGTTGGGACCCCGCTTGGCAGGTTTGCTCCTCACCGTTTTATGCACCCGGCAACAGAATGTGCGCGCCCCGCCGGGGCGCAACGAACTCACCGGCATTTGAACACAGATGCCCCGAACCGTCAACTTCAGCCTGCGCCCCCTGAGGGCTACTTTCACATTGACTCGCTTGGCTGCGAAGGGGGTATAATCTCAGCTTAGAGACGAGCCGCGCTTGAGGCTGGTGCTGTGACGGTTGACGAGGAACTGGACAGGCTTGAAGACGGCATCCGCCGCCTCAAGATCGAATACGAGGTCTATTTCAGCGGGGGTATGCCCCGTCCCCCTCACGATACTGTCTACCGCGTGGAAACCCTGATCAAGAAACACACCTCGGATACCTCCAAGTTGAATTTTGGCCAGCGGTTCAAATTCACTCAGCTCGTCCAGAAGTATGCCGTCAACAATGAGCTCTGGCGGAAAAAGCTGCGTGACAAGGAAGAGGGCCGCGGCCAGTTCGGCAAGCCCCGGCGGGAAGTCGAAGCGCCTCCGCCCGAGGCCGGCGTGGTGGTGGTCTGCTCGGACCCGGAGAAGGAGACCGGTAAGGTCGAGCAACTGCTCAAGGCCCTGATCGAGGCCAAGAAGAAGGCGGGAGAGAGTGTGGACAGCCTGGACCCCCTGGCGTTTGCCAAGTTTGTCCAGGCGCAGACCCAACGGGTGCGCACGTCTTTGGGCTGTAGCAAAGTGCAGTTCTCAGTGAACGTGGAAGAAGGCAAGGTCAAGTTCCGGGCCACCAAGGCGGAGTAGACGCTTCCTAACCCCTGCCAGAGGCTTTCAAGGCCAACCAGAATTTGTGGCTGGTGATTTTCGCCCCCATTGCGGGGGTGACTCTCAGCGCTGAGCGTCGGGTTTCTTATTTCTTTGGCTTCATTTGGTGCTTGCTTCCCTTCCCTCCGAACAGCGCGCCCGAAAGGGAAAAAGCAGGGATGTCCTTTTCAACAGCCGCCTCGACCGCCTTAATGAAAAAATCCCTAAGTGTTAACCCATGAAGAGCCGCACACGCTTTGGCCCGTCTTACCACTTCCTCTGGAAGGTCTCTGAGATTAACGGTTTTAGTTGCCATGGATAATTTTGTATCATATGATACATGAGATGTCAAGGAGATAATGCGCTTGACGCCTTCGGCCTGGAGGTGTAACAAAGTGGCTCCGGCAGCATCAAAGATAATGGATAGCCGTCGTGGAGGAAACTATGTCAGAAAGTCGGACTGTTGATTTGTCTACCCTTCTCAAAAGTGCTCCGCGTAGTTGCTGGCTCGCTCTGAACGACGATGAATCAAGAATTGTCGGCAGGGGAGAATCGGTTGCCCAGGCTGTGGAAGAGGCAAGAAAGGCTGGAGTAGAGGACCCCGTGGTCGTGTGGTCTCCCAAGACCTGGATTCCGATGGTTCTGGAGGCACGCGGTGAGGAATAAATTTCCCTATACCAGAATTCCTCTTGACCCTACTCAACCTGCCCAAAAAGAGGAAAATACCTTATGGGTGCCAATCCTACTGGTCCGGCTCGGATGCCTAGGAGGCAAGCGGTCTCCTAGACTCCATGCCTTTGTGGATTCTGGTTCTCCTTGGTGCATGTTTAAGTCGGACTTGGCGGACTACTTGGGTATTGAATGGGAGAAGGGCGAAAGGGCCGAAGTTGGTGGAATCCTTACCGGCGCACGGGATCCAATCTACTTTCACAAAGTCACTCTTTTTGTAGAAGATCATTGGACATTTCAAGTGCGTGCGGGGTTCGTGAAGAAACTAAGCGTCCCAGGAATCCTTGGCCGGGACGGGTTCTTCGACCACTTTCGCGTTCAATTTGATCAATCGTGCAAGCCTCCTTTTGTGCAGCTCGAGAAAGTGGAAAGGCCAAACTAGAAAGAACCCTGCTTTCAGGAGCCTCATGAACATCTCGCGGCCAACTCTTCCGAGGCCGCCAGCAATCACCAACGCGAATTTAGGACATTACCCAGAATCTTACCCGATAAGAGACCGAATAAGCTGCCAGGACTGTTGGCGGGGCCGCTTGGTATCGAAATAAATGGTGCGGAAGGGGGGACTCGAACCCCCACGGTCTTGCGACCGTCAGCCCCTCAAGCTGGTGCGTCTGCCAATTCCGCCACTTCCGCACGAGGAGCAATCAACTCTCAGCGATCAGTCATCAGCAACCCTTGAAGATTTCTCCGCGCTCCTTGCTGACGGCTGAGCGCTGAATGCTGATGGCTAGCTTATTTCTTGGCGGGCGCCGGGGTGCTCGGCAGTGTCTTCTGGGCCGGCGCTTTTTCCATGATCGAACCCGCGGTATGCTTCGTGGCCCAAATCGCCAGGGTGATCGAGGTAACCACAAAGATACCCGCCAGAACCCAGGTGGTTTTCGCCAACGTCGAAACCGCGCCCCGCGGACCGAAGGCCGCCTGGCTCACGCCGCCAAAAGCCGCGGCAACGTCCACATTCTCACCGCCCTGGATCAGCACCGCCAGGATGAGCAGGACGCAGACCAGGAGATGAATCATCGCAATGGCTGTAATCATTCGACCTCTACCGCCTCCGAGGCATCCTATGACCGGGGGTAATTCACCAGCGCCAGAAAGGAATCCGGCCGCAGACTCGCGCCCCCGACCAACGCCCCATCAATCTCTTCCTTCGCCATCAAGCCGCCGATGTTCTCAGGTTTGACGCTGCCGCCGTACAGGATTCGGACCTCGCTGCTCAGCTTTTCCCCGAATTGCCGGCGCGCCAGTTCCCGCAAACAACGGTGACTTTCCTCGGCCATCTCCGGAGTTGCCGTCCGCCCCGTGCCGATGGCCCAAACCGGCTCGTATGCAATGATAATACGGGAAAAGTCCTGAGGGGTCAATCCGGCGAAACCACCGGCGAACTGCCGCTCGAGAACTTTCTGGGTCTCGCCCGCCTCGCGTTCCGCCAGGGTTTCGCCTACGCAGACGATGGACGCCAGCCCAGCAGCCAGCGCGGCCTTCAATTTGCGGTTCACCTGCTCGTCCGTTTCGCCGTGGTCGTGCCGCCGTTCCGAGTGGCCGATGATCACGTGCGTGCAGCCGGCGTCCACGAGCATCGGCGCCGAAACGTCACCCGTATGCGCGCCTTCCTTGTCCCAATGCACGTCTTGCGCCGCGACGCCAATCTTGGTTCCTTTCACGGCTTCGGCCGCCGCCCGCAGCGCCGTAAACGGCGGGGCCACCACTACCTCACAGTGCTCAGCCTTTTCCGCCGCGGGCTTGATCTTTTCGATGAAATCCACCGCTTCCGCGATGGTCTTGTACATTTTCCAATTGCCAGCAATGACGGGACGTCTCACCATCGGCTTTTTCACCTTGTATTTCTCAGGTTCGTATTCCTCGTAGATCTTGTAAGCAGGGAAAAGGGGAGGCCTCCTTGCGATCCCTGGTGCATCCGCGCTTCTTCACAGAAATCCATCGTAACCCAAGTTCGTCATGTTCCCCTCACACGGGGCTTAGTCACTGTTCCCTTTCCTTCGGCGGTCGCCGCACTCGGACCTTGCGTTCCGTTGCCACGACAAAGCATCTCGCCCACTGGCTTACGTCCTCTTCTCCAAACAGGTCCTCAACCCGTGCGATCAAGGCTTGCCGACTGGGTGGGTGCAGCCGAATCAGCAGAATGCCGTGATGTGTCCCAGGAGCGAAGCGTCTCACCTGGGAGAAATCCAAGTCCTGCGTGATCAAGAAGCGCGCTTCGCGCTGCGCAGCTTCCCAGATGACCGGATCGGTTTGGCCCGCGATTCCTTCCTCCCCGACCGTCTGGCCGTCGTGGCCCATCCCAGCTAGCCGTGATGCCAAGCGTGACGGCAAATTCTCGTCGAGTTTGATCCTCATCGAATCTGGGGGATAGCTGGCAGAGGAAGATCCTCTTCGGCGGAAGCTGCCGCAAAGGCAATGGCGGCACGGACGTCTTCCGGCTTGAGGCTGGGGAAATCCTTCAAAATCTCCTCTACGGAATCGCCTTGCGCCAGGCTGGCGAGCACGGTCCGCAGAGTGACGCGAGTGCCTTTCAACACTGGCTCCCCGCCGCAGATTTGCGGGTCACGGATAACCCGCTCAGTGTAAGAGGCCCTCTTTCCCTCTGCCGTGTTCATGCTGGTCCTCCTCAACTGCTCCCATTTTACCAAAGCGCTCGCAAAGTGGCGAGCCGAAATGGCAAGCAGGGAGCAAGGGTAGATGGCATAGCGTAGACGGGGTGTCGGAAAGAGCTCTTGGTCTCCGCCCTTGTCTTCCGGCTTGTCGCCCGCTGTCCCCGCTTCACGATCTGCTGCCTACTTCTTCTCCGTCAACGCGGCGACGCCGGGGAGCGTGAGGCCGGAGAGAAACTCGAGGGAAGCGCCGCCGCCGGTCGAGATGTGGCTGATCTTGGCCTCCACGCCGGCCTTGTGCACGGCCGCGACCGAGTCACCCCCGCCGACAATCGAGACCGCCGAGGAGGCCGCCACCGCCTGAGCGATCGCCACGGTTCCCTGGGCAAACTGCTCGATCTCAAACACGCCCATGGGGCCGTTCCACACAATCGTCTTGGCGCGAGCAATCTCCTGCGCATAGGCCGCACGCGTCACCGGGCCGATATCCAGGCCCATGCGATTCGCCGGAATATTCCCGGTGCCGACGTTTTCCGCCACGGCGTCCTTGTCGAGCTTCTCCGCAACGACATGGTCGCTAGGCAGCAATAGCTTCACCCCACGGGACTCAGCAGAAGCCAGCAATTCCTTCGCCAAGTCCAGCTTATCCTCCTCCACCTGGGATAGGCCGACTTCCACGCCCTGCGCCTTCAGGAAGGTGTAAGCCATGGCGCCGCCGATGAGGATGCTGTCGGCAAACTTCAGCAGGTTCTGTAGCAAGTCGATCTTGTCGGAAACCTTCGCGCCCCCCACGATCGCCACATACGGGCGGGCCGGATTCTCGACCGCCTTGCTCAGGTACTCGAGCTCCTTTTCCATCAGCAAACCCGCCGCCGCCGGGCTCAAATACCGGGTAATCCCTTCGGTGGAGGCATGAGCACGATGGGCGGAGCCGAAAGCGTCATTGACGTAAACCTGGGCCAGAGCGGCAAGCTGACGCGAGAACTCGGGGTCATTCTTTTCTTCCTCGGCATGGAAGCGCACGTTTTCAAGCAGCAGCACGTCGCCGTCCTGGAGGCTGGCGGCCTCCTTTTCCACCTGCGCGCCTACACAATCGACGCCGAAGGCCACCGGCTTGCCCAGCAACTCCGCCAGCCGCGTGGCGGCCGGCCGCAAGGTGTACTTCGGGTTGGGTTTGCCTTTCGGCCTCCCCAAATGCGAGGCGAGGATCAACCGCGCCCCGCGCTCGACGGCATACTGGATCGTGGGCAGAGACGCCCGGATGCGCGTGTCGTCCGTTATCGCCCCCGCATCATTCAAGGGCACATTGAAATCCACGCGCATGAAAACGCGCTTGCCTCTCAAATCCAAATCACGAATCGACAACTCTGGCATCGCAACCTCCCGCATTAGGATTGGCAAGGCTGGACCGGGAGCGCCTCAGTTCGGCTTGCTCCTCCGCGCCAGGGAGGGCGAGGCACCACTGCCATTCCAGATGTTTCCCGGGGCTCTCAGCAACCTTGCGGTGAGCAGAGCTTTTCAGGAAAAAAGGGGGAGCAGACACCCAACGGCCCCGCTCCCCGAGTTCGGTTCGACTTCGGGCTAGAGGCTCTTGGCCACAAACTTGATCAGGTCGCGGACACGGCAGGAGTAACCCCACTCGTTGTCGTACCAGGCGGTGACCTTCACGCAGTCACCGTCGATCACCTTAGTGAAGCCGGCGTCCACGATGGACGAGTTCGAGTTGCCCCGGAAGTCCATGGAGACCAGTTCCTCTTCGCAGAACTCGAGAATCCCCTTGAGCGGTCCCGCGGCGGCTTTCTTCAGCGCGGCATTGACCGCTTCCGTCGTCGTCTTCTGCTCGACGAGGACCACTAGGTCCACCAGCGACACGTTCGGCGTCGGCACGCGCATGGCGTAGCCGTCCAGTTTGCCCTTCAACTCCGGCAGCACCAGGCCCACGGCCTTGGCCGCGCCCGTGGTCGTCGGGATGATCGAGAGGGCCGCCGCGCGCGCCCGGCGCAGGTCCTTGTGGGGCTGATCCAGAATCTTCTGGTCGTTGGTGTAGGCGTGAATCGTGGTCATCGAGCCCTTGAGGATCTTGAAGTTTTCGTGCAGCACTTTGGCCACCGGCGCCAGACAGTTGGTGGTGCAGGAAGCGTTCGAGAGGATGTGGTGCTTCGCTGGGTCATAGGCGGCGTCGTTCACACCCAGCACGATGGTGACGTCCTCATTCTTCGCCGGGGCGCTGATGATGACTTTCTTCACCGTTCCCTGCAGGTGCTTCTTGGCATCCTCCGCCTTCGTCCACAACCCCGAGGACTCGACCACAATCTGCACCCCGAACGATGACCAGTCGATCGTGGCCGGATCCTTGACCTTAAATACGTGCATCTTCTTGCCGTTCACCTCGATGTAGTTGTCCCCGTAGCTTACCTTGGCATCCAGGTTGCCAATCACCGAGTCATACTTGAGCAGATGGGCAAGCGTCTTGGGGTCCGTGATGTCGTTGACCGCGACACACTCGATCCCCGGATCTTGCAACGAGGCGCGCAGAATCATCCGTCCGACGCGCCCAAAGCCATTGATTCCGACCTTAACTGGCATAAGCTACTCCCTCCAGTGCGTTTGCGGTGAATAGAAGAGGCTTACATGTTAAGCGGGCCACCTAAGCTCTGTCAAACGCAAAAGGGTCAGGGCCCACCCCGCGCCGCTGCCCGCTCCATGTTCCGTAAATTCAACTACTTATCGGCCTCCGCCCGGCTCCCTTGGAACTCGATTAGAACGCCCTTGCCGTGAAAATCTGGAGCCCCGTACTCCGGCCCGGATAAGAGGTATCTTTCGGAGTGAGTTGCTTGCGGGCGCCGCCCGCCTCGGCCACACCGCCGCGGCGGGCTGCAGCCGCCGGTTCTCTTCCTCTAACGGCCGTAGCCGCCGTGCTTCGCGCCCTTCCAACCCGCCGTACTGGCGCTGCCACCGCTAGTACGTCTGCGCGCAGATTCCGTGCTTCCCACAGACCTCCGCCACCGGTATCCTCGCTTCCCCTTCCTTCAAGACCCCGAGGATCTGCTCCTCCCTGAACCGGCGCCTTTTCATCTTCAAGTCCTCCTTTCGGGTTTATACCTCAGGCGAACGCACCTTTGCACTGGCCCAGTTTTCGGGGGGCAGGTCAACGGCCAAAACTCCAACTAACTCTCCCCTCGCCCGCCTTGGGGGAGAGGCTAAGAAAAACTCGAACTAACTCCCCCCTCGCCCCTTTTGGGGGAGAGGGGCCGGGGGTGACGGGGTGGTAGCCTGCGGCGTAGTCTCCGGCACGCCGAGACCGGCCACTACCCGGCGAAGCGCCTACCGTCCCTGGCGACCCCGCCAGCTACAGCGGCTCTGTCCGCAGCTTGCCGAATCGAATTGAGACCATGGGTAGAGCCTGGAATTGCGGGAGAGATTTTTCGCCGAGGCAGACATGTAGCGCCGGGTCTATCCCGCCAGGGTCGTTCTTCCCTATTCGTTACTCCTTACTCGCTACCCCCAGCTTTTGACCTGGTAACGCAATCCCGCCGTGCGGGATTGCGGCTCTTCAAGCTCCGCATCTGGAAGCGCCACAAGACTGGCAGGCGAATCTTGCGTTACCTGTTCCCTTCTGTTGATGGACCGCCTCCTTGACCGCACACATCCCACAAAGCGGGATGTATGCGCCGCCGGGCGGAGAGCGCTCTCCTCGCCGTGGGCTGTTGGCAAGGCCGCGAGGGTGCCGGTTTCAACTGCCCCCGACGAATCGGAAAGCGGATTCGTCGTGGCTACCCCTGAAGTACCGAGACAGAGCTGCGGGTGGCTTCAAGGTAACGCTGACGCACGCCTGACGCTTCGAAGGGTATCCGCAATCCGGATGGCGGGGAGCATGGCCGCCACGTCGTGCACGCGGACGATATGCGCTCCGCCGAGTATAGCAGCGACGACCGCGGCCGCGTCCGCGGTAAGCAGGGAGGCTGCTTGCGGTGTCCCCGGTTGCCGCGTCAATGGCCAATAGTCTGCCTGCCCTCTGCGCCCTTGCACAGGCTCGAGCCCCTCTCCGCTTGCCACTGCCTGTACAAAGGACTTACGCGAAGTGCCCACCAGCAGGGGCAGGCCAAAGCGCTGAAGACGCCCGAAGTGAGCAAGGATTTCGTAATTCTGGCGGCGGCTTTTGCCGAAGCCCAGGCCGGGATCGATAATCAACTGGGATCGGCGAACGCCCGCCGCCAGCGCGCGCTGGACCGACCGGGCCAGGCCGTTTTCCACCGCGCGCCAGATGTCGCGCACGAAAGGTTTCTGCTGCATGGTTTCGGGCCGGCCGCGGAGATGCATCAGAATCAGCGGGCAGCGGTAGCGCCGTGCCACTCCCGCCAGGCGCGAATCGAAGCGTAGTCCGCTCGCGTCATTGATGATGCTGGCCCCGGCGGCCAGGGCTTGTTCGGCCACTTCGGCCTTCGTCGTGTCGATGGAAATGGGGACGGAACGCAACTTGCGGCGAAGGCCGCGGATGACCGGCAGCACGCGCCGCAATTCTTCTTCTGCGGTTACGCGGCGCGAGCCGGGGCGCGTAGATTCACCGCCCACATCGATCCAGTCCGCGCCTTGTCGCGCCAGTTCGATGCCGTGCGCGATGGCGCGGGCCGGGGCGAGATAACGACCGCCATCCGAAAAAGAATCGGGCGTTACGTTTAGCACCCCCATGATGAGGGTGCGCTCGCCCAGGCGAATCTTACGGTGCCTGACTTCCAGTTCGAAAATGGGGCGCGGCCTCATTGCAGAATACTCCCCCATTAGCTTAAACCCGAGTGGGACATTGTTCCAGCGAGGAGTGATTTGAAAATACTACTAACTGGGCTTCCGCGGTTCTGGAAGGCTTTCTTATTGATAGAGGAATGATCGGAATGGGAACCCGCTCAGCGATCCAAGTCCCTGATCGCTAGCCCCTGACCCCCAGCCCCTAGTCCCTAGCCCCTACTCCTCACGCCGGCTGCGGGCGCCCCGTACCCTTCAGGCCCGTCGTGGGTTGAGGTTTGAGCACCTCGGTCGTCTCCGGTTCCGGTGGCTTGGGTGGCTCGAGCTTGACGCGTTCGGGCAGGGGTTTACCTTCGAGGAGCAGGTTGAGCTCGCTCGCATCCAGAACTTCGCGCACGAGCAGTACCGTGGCGATGCGAACCAGCATGTCGCGATGGGTGGTGAGGATATTCTTGGCACGTTCGTAAGCGAAGGTCACGAACTTCTTCACTTCCTGGTCGATCTTGATGGCCGTGTCTTCGCTGAAGTCGCGGGAGGTGGTCAGGTCGCGCCCCAGGAAGATTTCCTGCTGGTTCTTGCCGAAGGCCAGTGGGCCCAGGTCCGACATGCCGAATTCGCAAACCATACGGCGCGCAATTTCGGTGGCCTGCTCGATATCGTTGCCGGCGCCGGTCGTGAACTGGTGCAGGAAAAGTTCCTCGGCCGCGCGTCCGCCCATGGCAAAGGCCAATTTCGATTCGAGGTAATCGCGCGTGTAAGTGTGCTTATCATCGAGAGGCAACTGCATCGTGACGCCCAGGGCCATACCGCGGGGAATGATGGTTACCTTATGGATCGGGTCGGCGTTGGGGATCATGGATGCGACCAGCGCGTGCCCGGCCTCGTGATAAGCCGTGTTCTTCTTCTCCTCCTCGGACAAGATCATGGATTTCCGCTCGGCGCCCATGAGAACCTTGTCTTTGGAAGACTCGAAATCGACCATGGTGACTTGCTTGCGGTTCTGCCGCGCCGCCAGCAGCGCCCCTTCGTTCGCCAGGTTGGCGAGGTCGGCGCCGGAGAAGCCCGGCGTGCCGCGCGCCAGCACCGAGATATCCACGTCTTCCGCCAGCGGAATCTTCTTGGTGTGGACTTTCAGAATGGCCTCGCGGCCACCCACGTCCGGGCGCGGCACCACCACGCGACGGTCAAAGCGGCCTGGACGCAGCAAGGCGGGATCGAGCACATCCGGCCGGTTCGTGGCGGCGATCAGAATAACCCCCTCGTTGGACTCGAAGCCGTCCATTTCCACCAGCAGCTGGTTCAGGGTCTGCTCGCGCTCATCGTGCCCACCGCCCAGGCCCGCGCCGCGATGGCGCCCGACCGCGTCTATCTCGTCGATGAAAATGATGCAGGGAGCATTCTTCTTGCCTTGCTCGAACAGGTCGCGGACCCGGGAGGCGCCCACGCCCACGAACATCTCCACGAAGTCCGATCCTGAAATCGAGAAGAAGGGAACATTGGCCTCACCCGCGATGGCCCGCGCCAACAGAGTCTTGCCCGTGCCCGGAGCGCCCACCAGCAGCACCCCTTTAGGGATGCGGCCGCCCAGCTTCTGGAACTTCTGGGGCTCGCGGAGAAACTCGATAATCTCCTGCAGCTCTTCTTTCGCTTCATCCACGCCCGCCACATCTTTGAAGGTGACCTTCTTCTGCTGGCTGGAAAGCAGCCGGGCGCGGCTCTTGCCGAAGGAGAGGGCCTTGTTGCCGCCGCTTTGCATCTGCCGCATGAAGAAAATCCAGATACCCAGCAGGAGGAGCACGGGCATAGCCTGGACCACCCAGCTCATCCAGGAACTGCTGGAACTGTCCTTGATAACAACGTTGACCTGCTTTTCCGCGAGCGTCTTGTAAAGGTCGGGGTAGTTGGCGGGGATGGTCGTGCGGAACTTGGCGTTATCTTTCTTCAGCGTGCCGACGACTTA
>Ga0315280_10008872_pt1 | contig 13082 bp, 10 predicted proteins | sample YL17G06_40_MG_FD_203697 | JGI IMG/M metagenome (GOLD analysis project Ga0315280, IMG submission 203697) | Sediment microbial communities from Yellowstone Lake, YNP, Wyoming, USA - YL17G06_40 | ecosystem: Environmental > Aquatic > Freshwater > Lake > Sediment | place: USA: Wyoming | collected...
ACTCACACACAGAAAAAAAGACTGATGAACCGCATCGTCATCAGTCTTTACCTTTTCATTGCCCCGTGCACTCAGCGTCAAAACCCATCTGCGACCAGGTTCGCTAAAGGCCAAAGGTGCTGCCGATCACCTACTCGAAAGCAATGCCCAAACCGATGCATGCGTCTTTGAGTATGCTCTTGCGCTCAACTCTTACTACTCGGCCCTTCTTGATTCGAGCGAACTGCCCTTTCTCCTCAGCCAACCCTGCTGTCCGTGGGAAGTTCAGCTCGACGACGTTGCCTGTGTGGACCGGCGTAGTCATAGGAACGGTGATGAAAGCCCCAACTTTGCTGATGTTAGCACTTCGACCGTTGAAAAACCTGTTCGCTTGCGGCACCCAGACACTGACGGGCCAGCACAGGCTGGTCCGAATACACTTCCGCTGTTCTGCTAAAGCCTCCATAGCCTAAATCCCTTCAATAATACTCCATTTACACAAGCGTAATCGGCAATGTTAGTCTGGGCGGATTAGCACATTTAGGCAAAACGGTCGTGTTTTGCAGGATTTCTCGTGCCCGATCATGCATCTTTATCTTCTGTCCTTTTTTATCGGTCCTTCCTTAACCGGACGAGCCGGAACCAAACAGGTGTATCATGAGTTCCCAAAAAATCGAAGTTGGACATACTTTGAAAAGCAAAAATGCGGCAGCTTCTTTGCTTTTCAAACCATCAGAAGCCAGCCCGGGACACCGATCTGTACTAATTGAGCAAATACTGCGGAGGATTTGCTCAAATAATATGTGTCCAACTTCAATTTTTTGACCATCTTGCACACAATTTGATTGCTAAGGGACTAAACCCTACAGGCACGCGAAATTGGGGCCCACAATCAGGGAAGTTGCCTTGCCGTTCATCGTGCGTTGGTGTATGCTCGTACCCCTGGTGAAGACAAAAGTCATAAAGCTCGATCCCCACAAACCTGAGATAGCCAGGATTAGGGAGGCTGCGGCGCTCGTCGATGCGGGCGGACTAGTTGCATTTCCCACCGAAACCGTGTATGGAATTGCATGCAGAGTAAAGGAAGACTCGCTGGCCAAGCTCGACAACCTAAAAGGAAGGACGCCCGACAAGCGGTACACGCTGCACATCGGTCAAAAAAGTGAAATCACCAAGTATGTGCCCACGATTGCGCTCAAGGCTCGAAAATTGATGAAAAATGCCTGGCCCGGTCCTCTGACCATTATTTTTGAACTGAACGAACAGGACTTGCTGAAGCAGCAAAGCAATCTGCACAGGCAGACGTTCGAGAGCCTATACAAAGATGGTTCCATAGGCATCCGCTGCCCGGATAGTCCCATAGCCTCAATATTTCTGCGGCTGGTGTGCCACCCTGTAGTAGCGCCGAGCGCGAACATAACGGGCCAGGAGCCGGCTACAGAGCCGGAACAGGTTCTATCGCAGTTTTCAGGGCAAATCGACCTGTTGTTAGATGCCGGGCCATGCAAGTACAAAAAGAGCAGTACGGTCGTAAAGATAGGCAAAACCGGATTAGAGATATTAAGAAAAGGTGTGTACTCCCAAGCCGACCTGGAGGCACTATCGACGGTCAGATTTCTGTTTGTTTGCACCGGCAATACCTGCAGAAGCGCGATGGCGGAAGGAATATTTCGCAAGTATCTGGCTAAAAAATTGCAGTGCGATGTTGACCAACTCGACAGAATGGGCTATAAAATTTCATCCGCCGGCATTATGAAGATGAGTGCTGCGCCGGCAAGTGCCGAGGCAGTAGTAGCCTGCAAAGACCGAGGGATCGACATAAAAAAACATAAAAGCAATATATTGTCGCCACAACTTATCGAAGAAAGTGATTTTATATTCGCGATGGAGCAAATTCACTGCGACAGAGTTAGGGCATTTACGCCCGAAGCGGCAGATAAATGCACGTTATTGGCTGAGAACAAGGAGATTGCCGACCCGATAGGCCAGCCGCAAGAGTTTTTCAACCGCTGTGCGGAGATGATTGAAAATGCAGTCAGGAGAAGAATTGACGAGATAGTGATATGAAGATAGCAGTAGGAAGCGATCATCGCGGTTTCGAGGCGAAACAAGTAATCAAAGCTATAGTCTCCGAGCTGGGGCATGATTGTATTGATCTTGGCACGAATGACAACAACCCGGTTGACTACCCTGACTTCGCTTATGCCGTGGCAACAGCGGTGTCGAAAAAAGAGGCCGACAAGGGAATTCTCGTCTGCGCAACCGGCCTGGGAATGAGTATAGCCGCAAACAAAATAAAGGCGGTCAGAGCCGCGCTGTGTCACGATGAGTTAAGCGCTCAGATCTCACGCGACCACAACGACGCAAACATCCTTTGTATCTCAGGCGACCAAGTCGGCCAGGTATTGCTGCGAAGAATAGTAGAAGTCTGGCTCAATACCAAATTCAGTGGAGGAAGACATCAAAGAAGAGTAAAGAAAATAACAGCTATCGAAGAAGGTCGAGACCCGAGAAAGGTTAAGAACGTATAGGTTGGCATCTCGTCCGTAAGAATATTGCTTCTATTTGCAGATTTTTTGGTCGGCGATATCAGGAATTTCTGGATGAAGAAAGGGATCAAGAATGAAAACTGCAAGCATACTTGATGTGAAACGACCGGCTGTCGAAGTCGCCTTGTATGCGGTAATAGTTGCAATGAGCATGATTTTAGTCGGCTGTGGCAAGCAATCGGCGGGGATCGAACAGAGCCGGCTCAAATTGCAGGCGATGGGCGGACCAATCGCCCATCAAATAGCCCGTATTGGCCCGCGTATAGAGCAGGACCAGCAGAAGCTACACGGTGAAAACGCCGCCAGTGGGAACAACGCGCGCCTGGTAGCTGCGGATATGGCTGCGGTCGCCGACGCCCAGATGAAAATGCAACAGACGCTTCAGCCACACGACCGGAATCTGACCAACACGCTGCCCATAGTCGACCAACATCAACGAAACCTACACGTCGAAGTCCGAGACGTTCGAAGCAGTACGCAAGCGGCGGGCGGGCTTTAGGCCTGGCCTGATTCCAGAGTAGGAATCTCAATCTTAAGCTGATCTTGCAATGTCTTTCTGAGACTTCTTGCCACGTCTGGAAACTCTTTAATAACGTTTTTGGTTTGCTTCAGATCGTTCCTTAAATTGTAAAGGCAGGGTCCCTTACCCTGGTCTTTGCCGGCTACATTTTGGAAATAGTGCCAATCCAAATTGTGGATAGCCCCGAATCTTTGAAAAACCGTGTACACATTGTCGTGTATTGCGGGAGCTTCGCCCGTCGCCAGCTTCCACATATTCTGCCCGTCCATATGCTTATGATCTTCAACCCCGAGCATCGCCAGAAAAGTGGGCATAAAATCGACAGCGCTGACCAGGCCATCGACCCGTTTGCCTGCAAATTTCGTATCGGGATGCCTTACAATCAACGGAATATGAGTGACACAGGCGTTAAGAAGAGCGGGCGTTTTCTGCACACAACCTTCTTCGCCCAGATGAGTACCGTGGTCCGTAGAGAACACGATGATGGTGTCGTCCATTAGGCCCATCTGTTCAACGCTTTTTAGAAGTTGGCCGATACAATAATCACTGAATGTCACCTCCGCTGCGTAAAGGTCTTTGATAACAGGCAGGTCGTCAGGCCGTATGTCGGCATTTCTTACGCCGTAGCCGAACAAGTATCTCTGGTAAGGGAATTCGGCTCGATACATTTTCTGGAATCTCGGCGGCGCGTCCCACGGCTCGTGAGGGTCGAACATGTCAATCCAGAGCATAAACGGCTTATTATTCATATTCTGCTCAAGCCATTCCATAGCTGCCTGACATGACCTGGCACAAAAATAATCGCCCTCGCCTTTTCTATCCTGTGTGTTCATCAGGTATTGGCGCATGTTTTGGTCATAGCGCTCGTTCCACAGGTGGGCTGGCATGTGTTTTCTGGGGTCGAAGTTTTCTTTTGGGCCGCTTTTCCACTTATCGGTCTCCTGCCCCCGGACCCACTGCCAGGAATCAAACCCGCGATGAAAATTATAGTCGGGCTTAAAATAATGATACGTATCGACGATAAAGCCGGTTGTGAAACCGCGTTTGCTGAGGACCTCCGCAAAAGTAACATCGCCGGCAGCAAGGGGCTGCCATTTGGCTTCAGGCAGGACGCTCTTTCCGGTGTGGTACACTCTCCGGCAGGGAATAGTAGGCAGACCTTCGGCGGAAGCGTTAGCGAAAACCACACTTTGCTTGGCAAGTTCATCAAGGTACGGAGTCTTTACGGCAGTGCTGCCATAGCAGCCGAGATGGTCGGCCCTGAAGGTGTCGGCAATTACCACAATCATGTTCAATTTGTCCCTCTTTGGGCCTCTCGGTACAGACCTCACGGCAGGCGTTAGGCTTCCGCTCCATATAGGCATTTCGGATTCCTCGTGCGCCGGCTGCCTCTTGCTCGCTGTGCAGCCGGCTAAGCCCATGGCACCTGCCGCCGCCACCGTCCCGATGAAGTCTCGCCTGGTAAGCAGCTCTTTGTCTTTGTTCGATGCGCAGCGAGATTTCTCCCCTTCTGAGTTCTGTTTCTCCACTAACATTGATGGTCTCCTTTTCCAAAACGGTACAATAATACATCTGGAAGGCAATCACACCTAACTACCGGCGTGGTAATAGGTTAGCGGAATACGACTTCGACTTGGCCGGGAAAACTTTGGCCACCGCGGTTATCCGAACTGGGGCCCCACGCAGCCTCTTGCGATTGTTCACGCAGCTTGTGCCTACTGACCGCCATTTATTATATCTAGCTTCCAGCAGATTCTCGATCTTTGTGCGTTTAAGGTCTGCCAAGGTTTTGGCAATATACCTTTCAACATTATAGACAGTATCGTGAACATTGCGGTGTGCCCCGCCGAGTGGCTCCGGGATAATCGCATCGATCAGCTCCAGCTTGTACAAATCCTTACTGGTCAACTTAAGGGCCTCTGCGGCGTCGGCAGCCTGTGAACCATCACGCCAGAGAATCGCCGCGCAGCCCTCGGGCGATATGACCGAGTAGTATGCAAATTCAAGCATTGCCATCCTGTCGCCTACGCCTATTCCCAGCGCTCCACCTGAGCCCCCCTCGCCGATGCAGATACAGATTATCGGCACCTTCAGGCGTGACATCTCGGTGAGATTCACTGCTATTGCCTGGGCCTGTCCCCGCTCTTCGGCGCCGACCCCGGGATAGGCACCCGGCGTGTCAATTAATGTGACGACCGGAATGCCATACTTTTCAGCAAATTTCATCTTGGCAATCGCCTTACGGTAACCCTCAGGATTGGGGCAGCCGAAATTGCAGGCCACTTTTTCTTTAGTTGTTTTGCCCTTGCTTTGGCCGACAATCAGTACCTTGTCCCTGGCAACCTGGCCAAGTCCGGTAATAATTGCCCGGTCGTCCCCGAAGCATCTATCCCCGTGCAGTTCACGAAAATCTTTTACCATTAGCTCAAGGTAATCCGCCAGCATGGGCCTTTTGGGATGACGTGCGACCTGGACCGTCTGCCAGGCCGTCAGATTTGAATAAATCCGCCTAAGCTCAGCGACCTGCTCCCGCTGAAGCTGGCGAATCTCAGCAGAGTAGTCGATGCCCTTGACCGAACTGAGCCTGCGCAGCTCATTCATCTGACGGTCCAGATCAGCGACCCTCTGTTCAAAATCCAGATAATCACCAGCAGTTATTCGATTTTCGGTACTCGGCATATTTGCTGTCAGCTAATGGGTAGAGGTAGAATGTTAGCACTTTGACAGCCGAAATCAAAGAAAAAATTTGACATCGCAACTGTCCGTGCTATACCTTTAGCGGAAACCATTTTGCACTTATACGCATAAGGTCTTTGCTTTGAAGGACTTAAGGCAAATAACCGTCATAGGGCTGGGCCTGCTCGGAGGTTCGGTAGCACTGGCGATTTCGCGCCGGCTGCCCGCAGTTGCCGTGGTAGGATACGCACACCGTGCAACTACCCGCTGGCGGGCAAAACGCCTGGCGGTGGCGAACAAAATCGTGGATGACATCCGCCAAGCCGTGGCAGATGCAGACCTGGTCATTGTGGCGACGCCGATAGGTACGTTTGAGCGAATCTTCTGTGAAATCGCCGATGCACTGCCGCCCGGCTGTATCGTTACCGACATAGGCTCAACGAAGGTTCTGCCCCACCACTGGGCAAACAAGATACTGCCCAAGACAGCCTACTATGTCGGTTCTCACCCGATTGCCGGTTCGGAACAGCGGGGCGTCGAATTCGCAAGAGCCGATTTATTTGACCCAGCTACGTGCATCCTGACGACTACCAAAAAGACTAACCGCCGAGCGGTGCAAACGCTTGAGAGGTTCTGGACGGACCTGGGCTGCTCGGTCAAAATAATGAGCCCGGCTGAACACGACAGAATCCTGGCAAACATAAGTCATCTGCCGCACGTAGCAGCGGTAGCATTGGTAAACGCCAACAAGAGCGAAGAGCTAAAATTAGCCGGCAAGGGCTTCTTAGACACCTCCCGTATAGCTTCGGGACCACCTAACATCTGGGCTGACGTGCTGCTTACAAACGCCGGCAACACGATCAGGAGTATTGACAAAATTATCGCCGAACTATCAAAACTAAAGAAAGCCATCAAAAACCAGAATAGAAGACAAATAGAAAAGCTGCTGGAAGCAGCAAGAAATAAACGCACCTCGCTGTTGAACTACAAAGTAAGAGGGAAGGAGTTGCTGTTGTGAGACAATGGCGCTTTGAAGTTTTTAGCCGCCCAGGCTTTTCAGACGTGCACGGTAGCAGTGTATTGCAAGACATCAGAGAGCTGGGCATCAGTTCCGTCCAGGCGGTTCAATCTGCCAAGGTCTTTTTAATCGAAGCGGATTTTGATCAGAGCTTCGCCGAACGCCTGGCAAGAGAACTCCTATCCGATCAGGTCTGCGAACAGTACCATATAGGCAGGAGCAGCCCGCCGGCCGGCCCGGCAAAGGCAACCATAATTGAGGTGCACCTAAAAAGCGGCGTCACCGACCCCGTAGCAGAATCGGTAATGGCGGCAATTGCCGATATGGGCGTCAGGGCCAACAATGTGCGGACCGCACGAAAGTATGTTCTGCTCGGCGATACTACTCCGGCCCAAGCCGATACGATTGCGAAAAAAATCCTGGCAAACGATTGCATTGAGGTCGTGCTGATCGGCAACGAAGCCGAGCCGCCCAGCCCGCATCTGAAACCATACGAACTGCGGATAGTACACTGGCCAATCCGCAGCCTTGACGACAAAGGACTGACCGCTCTGAGCAAGGAAAAAGACCTATTTCTAAGCCTGGTCGAGATGCAGACTATACAGAAATACTACCATAAGCTCGGACGAGAACCCACCGACGTAGAACTGGAAGCAATTGCCCAAACCTGGAGCGAGCACTGCGTCCATAAAACCCTCAAAAGTGCGGTCGATATGTCAATCAACGGCAAGCAAATACATTTTGACAACCTGCTGAAAGAGACCGTTTTCAAGGCCACCAAGGAGCTGAATAAGCCGTGGTGCATATCTGTTTTTGTCGATAATTCCGGCGTCGTTGAATTCGACGATGACTCGGCGGTTTGCTTCAAGGTTGAGACGCACAACCATCCTTCAGCGCTCGACCCTTACGGCGGCTCAGCTACCGGCATCGGCGGCGTGATCCGCGACCCGATGGCGACCGGACTCGGCGCAAAACCAATCGCCAACACGGATATATTCTGCTTCGGACCGCCCGACAAAAAACTCCAGGAAATCCCTAAAGGAGTTCTGCATCCCAGAAGAATTATGAAAGGCGTGGTCGCAGGCGTGCGGGATTACGGCAATAGAATGGGAATACCAACGGTCAACGGCGCAATCTACTTTGACGACAGGTACTTGGGCAACCCGTTGGTCTACTGCGGCAACATCGGCATAATTAGCAAAAAGAAATGCTTCGGCAATGCACAGCCTGGTAATCTTGTGGTCGTGGTCGGCGGTCGAACCGGCAGAGACGGCATACATGGGGCAACATTTTCCAGCGGACAGATGACCCACGAGCACGAGACCATCTTTTCCCACGCGGTGCAAATAGGCAACCCAATAACCGAAAAGAAAGTGCTGGACGTGCTGCTTCAAGCGAACGAAGCTGGGCTTTATGAGGCGGTAGCCGATTGCGGGGCCGGCGGACTCAGCGGCGCGGTAGGTGAAATGGGCAAAGACCTGGGAGTGGAGGTCGACCTGGAAAAAGTCCCATTGAAATACGCCGGATTATGCTATACCGAAATCTGGATTAGCGAGGCCCAGGAAAGAATGGTCGTAGCCGTCAAGCCGGAGAATCTAAAGGCCATAAAGAAAATCTTCGACGGCGAGAACGTCCAGTCAACGGTAATAGGCAAGTTCACCGGCGATAAAAAGTTGAGATTGCGATACGACGGCCAACTCGTGGGCGAGCTCGATATGGAATTCTGGCACGAAGGGCTGCCAAAATACTCCCGCAAAGCGGTCTGGAAAAGTCCAAAGTTAGCCGAGCCCAGCCTACCTGAGAAAGATAATTACAATGATGACCTTTTGCGAATCCTATCCTGCTACAATGTTGCCAGCAAAGAATGGATTATCCGTCAGTACGACCACGAAGTTCAGGGCGGTTCGGTAGTCAAGCCGCTGGTCGGCGTAAATAACGACGGCCCAGGCGACGCGGCGGTGATAAAACCGAAGTTCAATTCCGATAAGGGCCTTGCCATTAGTTGCGGGATGAATCCGCTGTACGGCGACATCGACCCGTACTGGATGGCACTGGCGGAAATCGATGAGGCAGTCAGAAACCTGATTTCCGTAGGCGCCCGCCCCGACAGGATTGCCCTACTGGATAATTTCTGCTGGGGCGACTGCAGAAAGCCGGAGACGTTTGGCCCATTAGTGCGAGCAGCACAGGCCTGCTACGATGGGGCAATGGCTTTCGCAGCGCCATTTATTTCGGGCAAAGATTCGCTGAACAACGAGTTCGTCTGCGAAGATGGGCGAACAATCTCTATCCCGTCGACACTGCTTATAAGTGCAATATCCATAGTGGATGATGTCAACAAATGTGTGACTATGGATGCAAAAAGAGCAGGCAATTTTCTCTTTATTGTGGGCCAGACCAAAAATGAATTGGGCGGCTCTCATTACTACCATATCCACGGCGAACTCGGAGCCAACATCCCAAAAGTCGATCTCAAAAAAGCTCCAAGGATTGCCAAGGAGATTTCGGCGGCGATAAGTCGAGGTCTCGTGGTCAGTTGTCACGACTGCTCGGAGGGCGGCTTGGCGGTTGCTCTTGCGGAAATGGCCTTTGCAGGAGAACTCGGTATCCAAGCAGACCTGCGGGGCCTGCCGAAAAGCAAGGATTGTGCGCGGATAGATGCACAACTTTTCAGTGAATCAAACTCGCGCCATCTGGTGGAGGTTGAGCCGGAAAAGTCAGACGCCTTTGCCAAGCTTATGGCCAATCTGCCGTTCGGGCAAATCGGAAAGGTGACGACCGACAACAGAGTGGTCATAAAGTCGCAAGACGGCAGAAACGTCATCGAGTCAGACATAGAGTCGTTGAGAAAAGCGTGGCAGAAAACCTTCAACTGGTGATTAGGTATGAGAAATAACGGCGCAACGACGGTAACTGAATTGAGGCGATATGCTGTGGTGGACGTCAAGCAGGCGAAGGAAATCGGTCTTGGGTGGCTCAAGGGCAAGCAGTTGGACAATGCGGTTGGGTTCGGGCTGCCGGAGGTTGACGACCGGTATCATGTCTGGCGAGTGCCCCTTCTATCTCAGCACACAGATACCAAGGTCGGAGAGATTGTGATAGACGCCAGAACGTCTCTTGTTCTCGGAAACAAGACTACTCGGCCCGATGTAATCGAAAGCCGTATATTGGGCAGGGACCAGACGCTGCGTCCTTCGCACAGAATCAGAGCCGGTGAGAACTACCCGCTCTCAACTTTGAGGAACACGATAATAGTGGGTGACAGCGAGTCGATGCTCCTGGAGCTGCCCGCTGGTTCCGTGGATCTGGTTTTCACCTCGCCGCCCTATTATAACGCCAGACCGGAGTACACCGACTACATTACCTATGAGGAATACCTGCTGAAGCTCAAGAAGATAATCCAGAATTGCCACCACGTCCTGTCGGAGGGCAGGTTCTTCGTGATGAACGTCTCGCCTGTCCTGGTCAGACGAGCGAACAGAAGTGAGGCGTCGAAGCGAATCGCTGTGCCCTTCGACGTGCACCAGCTATTTGTTAGTGAGGGTTTTGATTTCATAGACGATATAATCTGGGTCAAGCCCGAAGGCGCCGGGTGGGCAACCGGGCGGGGAAGGCGTTTTGCCGCCGACAGGAATCCTCTTCAATACAAGACCGTACCTGTGACTGAATACGTTCTGGTGTATCGCAAGAAAACGGACAAGTTGATCGACTGGAGCATAAAGGCGCACCCGCACCAGGATTTGGTTAAGGAGTCCAGAATTCCTGACGACTACGAAAGAACAAACATCTGGAAAATCAAGCCTGCCCACGACAGAAGACACCCTGCGGTATTCCCGCTTGAGTTGGCGCAAAAGGTCATCTCGTATTATTCGTTCAAGAACGACGTTGTGCTGGACCCCTTTGCCGGCATTGGGACAACCGCAATTGCTGCAATAAAACTAAAGAGGCGATTCGTGATGATTGAGGAAAATCTGCAGTACGTCAAGTATATGAAGAACGATATCAAGAAATTCTTTGGTAAGGCCGCCAAGAGCGTTCTTACAAAAAACACCGAGAGCATTGATATATCGGATGTGCTTATCTGAGTGCTACATGAGCAGCAAAAATCCGGTTAAATACAGGAAGCTTACAGACCTTGTCTCGGCAGACGCTCTCGACCTGCTTGCCGCAAGCGGGACGAGGCTGGTCGAGAGGATCGGCGTGGAGATAGTCCGGGGCGTTGTTCTGGATGTTCTGACAGGCAAGAATCTCAGAGATTCGACGGAAGCGCTGACCAGAAAACGAATAGGCACGCTGAATCTGGCTCTTTTGCAGATGTTCTTGAACGGGACAAGCTACAACTCCAACTTTGGCACCGAACTGCTGGATTTTGCCTGCAAAAGGTTGAGCGGGACGAAGATAACCAAGGAAGAAAGATGGCTTGGGCAGTGGGTACTGGGTCTTACCGATAAAGCTTTCCAGAATGTTCTGCGAGATGAACGAAAGGCCCTAATTGGCTATACAAATGAATACAAAACGACATGCCGTCGGATCGTTGAGGATTTCGAGGAAACCCACGGTCAATTAGCCGGTACGCTGGCAATACAGGCAGACGTTAAGGCTGAGATAAACACCCTTTTTATGGTATATCTCTTAAACGCCGTAGGCTCTGAGACACTGACCATAAGAGGATCTGAAAAGTCTGCATACGGCAAGTTGTTCGAGAAACTGATACTTGGTTCTCTTTTGAATATACTTGGTTTTAAGCTCGTTGACCGGGACAATCTGACGGAACTCAATAAGGTCTTCTGGCTTTCTGAGCAGGGGGAGCGCAGAGAAAGCGATGCGACCTTGTTATACACCCCCGGCAAAGGAGTCAGATTTGATATAGGTTTCATTGGGCGAGGCAATCCTGAGATATCGCTGGACAAGGTTACGAGATTTGAGAGGGAAATCGAACTTGCCAGCAGGAGATGGTATCTTGCCACAATCATTATTGTGGACAGAATCGGTAAGAATAGCAGGATAGAAAAGCTTGCGAATAGGGTTGGGGGAGCCATTGTGCAAATGAGTATGAGTTATTGGCCCAGGCAGGTGGCAAGGGAATTAGCCAAGGCGGTCGGTTACTCTCACAAAATGCTGAAAGTATCAGATGACCAGTTCGAGAGCTACGTGAGACGAGAAATGCAAAAGGTATCCATTGAACAGTTCATTGGGATTCGGACATAGAGTCATTGAAACGGGCCTGGCAGAAGACGTTCGATTGGTAGCAGACGGAGGTAATCTATGGCCGAAAACGTTTTGTATTATGGCGATAATCTTGACATTCTCCGCCAGTATATAAAAGATGAAACGATAGACCTTATCTATCTCGACCCGCCGTTCAAGAGCGATCAGGACTACAACGTTCTATTTAAAGAGCAAAACGGTAGTCGATCGGCCGCTCAAATCAAGGCTTTTGAGGATACTTGGGAATGGGATATGGCTGCAGCAAAGGCATATCAGAATATTGTGGAAGGTGGAGGCAAAGTTGCGGAAGCTATGCTTGCATTTAGAACATATCTTTCCGAAAACAATATGATGGCATATCTGTCAATGATGGCTCCACGGCTTATTGAACTGCAACGGGTGCTTAAGAATACGGGAAGCATTTATCTTCACTGTGATCCAACAGCAAGCCATTATCTTAAGATTCTGATGGATGCAGTATTTGGCCCCACCAACTTCAGAAACGAGATAGTCTGGCATTATCGCAAATGGCCCACGGGAAAATACACATTTCAAAGAAATCACGATATTATAATTTTCTACTCGAAATCTGGAAGAAGAACGAGAACATTTAACCAGCTCTATATGGGGCGGACACCCTCCACACTGAAGCGATTTGGGACAGCGAAGATTGTTTCGGGTTATGATAAGGAGGGTCGACGTTTACCCTCCAAGACAGAAAGCAAACCTTCGGCAGGAGTCCGACAAGATGATGTTTGGGAGATCGGACGTGTACCACCTATAAAACAACTGTTTCCTACAGAGAAACCTGAGCCACTTCTGGAGCGAATAGTGAGAGCCAGTAGCAATGAAGGTGACATCGTTCTGGATCCCTTCTGTGGATGTGGTACCACGATTGTCGTATCAGAAAGATTAAAAAGACGCTGGATTGGCATCGATATAACCCATCTGGCAATTACCCTCATAAAACATCGGTTAGCCGATGCATGGGCTCACTGTAGAGATTCACGTGCCAAGCCGCAGTACAAGGTAATAGGTGAACCAAAGGACCTTTCGGGCGCCCGTATGCTCGCCAAAGAAGATCCTTATCAATTCCAATGGTGGGCGTTGGGATTGGTCGGGGCAAGGCCTG
>Ga0315280_10008873_pt1 | contig 13081 bp, 11 predicted proteins | sample YL17G06_40_MG_FD_203697 | JGI IMG/M metagenome (GOLD analysis project Ga0315280, IMG submission 203697) | Sediment microbial communities from Yellowstone Lake, YNP, Wyoming, USA - YL17G06_40 | ecosystem: Environmental > Aquatic > Freshwater > Lake > Sediment | place: USA: Wyoming | collected...
CGTGCGCTTCGACGTGGACGGCTTCGCCGTCCGCCTGTGCGCTGGGTGTGGCAAGGATTCACGAAGTCCCCACAACCAAGAGGCCTTCGTGAATCCCTGCCACACCCAGCGCACAAGCCGCCTTTGGCGGCTGTCGAAGCGCACTCGTTTGTCTTGAGCGGCCCTCGCCCGTGCCGACAGCGGGAATCTGTGCCAATGTGGGCCGGTGACAGAGCCTCCCGGTCACTCTTTGAAGGGCCGCTCGGGAAGCACATACGCAATCGCTCGCAGGAGCGGCTGCTCGTCCGGTCGTGCGCGTCGCAAGCTGTAGAAAGAGGCACGTCGGTCGCTGAGGCTGACTTCGCGGCGAACGAGCCGATGGCGCCAGAGTGGATCGACCGATACGGTATGCCCCAAGAACGAGACCGCACCGCGCTCGGACGTTCGGCGCAAGAAGATGATACGACCACGCAGCGGAGCCTGAAGGTCGAGCCGCCAGCGACGCGGGAAGGCCAAGCGCGGTGGTGCCATCTCCGATCGGGCCGCGGCGCGCTGTCGACTCGCGACCATGTAGCGGTTGGAGTGAGCGAGCAATTCCGCCAACGAGCCCGGGGTAAAGCGCGCCCACACTTTGGCTTGCCATCGGCCATTGAGATTCTCCACGGCGTTCTGAAACCCCGGTTCGCACGGCGGTGCAAACACCGGGGTGGTGCCCAGACTGAGGCGCAGGCGCATCACCCGTCCGACGACGTCGACGTACTGATGCGGCCCCCGAAACCGGTTGTCGTTGTCGAACTGCGCATACGCAGGCAAGCCCAGTTGACGCCAATGGGCGAGCAGCGTCGCCACGACGTGCCTGGCGTTCCACGACGGTGCGGGCCACGCGCCCACGAGGCCGCCGTGCAAGGATGTCCCGGTCAAGACATCCATATCGGTCGCGTCGCCGAGTCGCAGACCTTCAATGACGTCGAAGCTATCCAGTTCGGCGCGGCCGGCCGCGACGTCCGGCAGGTACCACCCGGGCGGCGGTGCCGGGCGACGCACCCGGCGGCGATAGTCAACGGCCCCCCGTCGCTCGAGAATGCGTCCAATGGTTCGCACGGTCGGGATGTGGCCGTACGACCGGGCGCGCAACGCTCGCTGAATGGCGGCCGCCCCGAATTCGCCGAGCGCGCTCTGGTCCCTCAGCTCGGCCCGCAACGATGTACCGCGCCGGACCAATGTCACCATCCGCCGTCTTCGATTCGCGCTCGCGTTCTTTTCGGCATGCTGAAGTATCCGCTGATTTCAGCTGATCCGAACGGGCGGTGGACGCTGATCGGGATAGGGGGACACCTCGCGATGTCGCCCCTCCCACACCACCGGGCATACGGGTCCGTACCACGGCGGTTCGGCCGGTTGAGTGTCACTCGCCCGCCAGATAAGGCAGCCCGAGCGAGTCGAAGTAAGCGCCGGGGAGCGCCCAGCAAACAGCCGCCGTCAAGGTCGCTCGCCACGGGCCGCGATTACTCCGCGCCGTGAGAATGGCGTCCTTGGCGTTGACCCCGCGTTTCCGCAGCTGACGGAATCGCGTGCCGGGCCGTGCCCATTGTTTCCAGACGACGGCACGAAGCCGTCGCCGAATCCACTTGTCAAGCCGCCCGAGAATCGTCGGCGGCTGGCAGAAGCCGAAATACGCCCGCCACCCGCGCAGATACGCACCGAGTTCCTGCACCATCTGGCGCAGGCTCACGCCACGCACTCGACAGGTCAGCGTCCGGACTCGCGCTCGGAATCGCACCAGGGTCTTGTCGGCAAGGCGCCGCTTCGGCCGCTGGCCGTGGGTGAAGCTGAAGCCCAGAAACGTCCGCTCCCTGCCCGTTGCCACCGCACTCTTCGCGGCGTTGACCTTGAGCTTGAGCCGCGTCGTGATGAAGAGCGTGATGCTCGCCATCACCCGATGTCCCGCTCGGGCGCTGCGGACGTACACGTTACAGCGGCCCCCCTTGCGGGGTGCCTTCCTCCGTCGCACTGACCAGTCCATTCTCCATGACCCCGGCGTTGAGAAACGCACGGACCAATTTCAGCACGCGCGTGTCCCACACGCGCTGAGCCAGTCGCCCCATCAAGAGGTCGTGATTCACTCGGTCGAAGAATTTCTCGAGGTCGAGGTCCACGACCGACCGGTAGCCGCTCGCCAAGTAGTCTTGGGCGGCGGCCACCGCTTGATGCGCTGAACGCCCCGGCCGAAAGCCGTAGCTGTGGGCAGAGAAGGTCGGGTCGAAGATGCGTTGCAGCACCTGCAGCACCGCCTGCTGGACAAAGCGGTCGAGAGCCGTGGGGACGCCTAACTTTCGCACCCCGCCATCGGGCTTCGGTATCTCGACACGTCTGACCGGCGACGGCACATAGGTCCCACGCAGCAGTTCGTCCCGATGCTGTACCCAGTGCGTCTTCAGGTAGCCCGGGAGTTGCTCGACGGTCATCCCGTCGATGCCCGGGCTCCCGTGATTCGACTTGACGCGATGCAGCGCCTTCCTCAGGTTCTCCCGCTCACACACTGCCTCCATCAGCGAGTTGGTGTCCGCTGGGCGTTCGGGCTCGCCTTTCGCCACGACCGGTTCGGCGTCCTCGGCGACGACGGGCGGGACGGCCCCTTCCCCGCCGACGAAGACCAGCTGTAGCTGTTCGGTCAGCCGCTTTCCGCTCATGAGTCGTGCGTCCTATGCGCCACTCCGTTTATCCCCTCGCGGGGACCGTTCGGGCCTTCAGTGCGGTGAGGCCTCCGGTCATCCGGCTCGTTCCCGTCACCTACTACGCCCTCTGCTGACTTCTGCATCGCGATCGGGGACGTTGCCGTCTCCTCAGTCCTCGCGGACACGATACAGATCTCCCGAGGTAAGCTTGACCGCCTTCGCCGCACACCTGCCGAATCTACAGCCCCGGCCTTGGTGGTCGAGGACTTCGCGGAATCGGGCCCGCTCGTCCGACCGGAGTTGCCTCATATTCGGTTTCTGTCCGTCAGGTCGCGGTCTTGCGTCCGCGCTTCTTTCAGACGGCCCTTCGCGGCGACCGCCCTTGCGCCTCGCTAGCCCTTTGTCCCACCAGACCTGGGCAGAGGACTTTCACCTCCAAGCTGTCAAACATGCTCGGCACACCCGGAGCTGTGGATGCCAAAAGCGCATCCACCAGCTCCTTGGAAAACGCTGGAGAACGCCACACGCCATCATCGTCGTACTGAATCAACGCAAAGTGACCGCAATGGTCTGTCCTATACGTGACCGGGAGGCTCTATCACTTCGCCAATGTGCGTTAGTTTCGTTCGGCGTAGTCTAGTCCGCGATGCCTTCTCGGCGGAATCGGCGGAATCGGCGGAATCGGCGGATGCCTTCTCGGCGGAATCGGCGGAATCGGCGGATGCGATGCCTTCTCGGCGGAATCGGCGGAATCGGCGGATGCCTTTTCGGCGGAATCGGCGGAATCGGCGGGATGCCTTCTCGGCGGAATCGGCGGAATCGGCGGATGCCTTTTCGGCGGAATCGGCGGAATCGGCGGATGCGATGCCTTCTCGGCGGAATCGGCGGAATCGGCGGATGCCTTTTCGGCGGAATCGGCGGATCACTCCGGTGAATCTGCCGTCCCCAGACCCAGCCTCACTATCAGCTTCGCCAGTCCTTGCCGGCTGATCCCCATCGCGGCCGCGGCGCGGCCCCGGTGGCCGCCCGCCCGGGCCAGCGCCGCCTGCACGAACCGGCGCTCGAAGACTCGGCGGGCTTCCTCGAGCGTGGCCCGGCCTGTCTCCGCGCGGGCGACGACCGCCGGGAGACATGCGGGGCCGACACTGCCCCGCCGCGGCGCCGAAACAGCCAGCGCCGCCATGACGTTCTGCAGCTCGCGCACGTTGCCTGGCCAGTCGTAGCGCGCAAGCGCGGCCAGCGTCGCAGGCGACAGCGTCGCGCGGCCCCCGATGCGCGCAATCGAGCGCTGCCAGAAATGTCCCGCGAGCACCGGAACGTCTTCCGGCCGATCGCGCAGCGGCGGCACGTCAACGTGCACGACGTTGAGGCGATAGAAGAGATCCCGGCGGAAGGTACCTGCGGTCACCTCCGCCTCGAGGCGCCGGTTCGTGGCCGCGATGACCCGCGCATCCACGTGACGCGCGAAGTTCTCACCGATGCGCCGCACTTCCCCGTCCTGCAGCACCCGCAGCAGCTTGGCCTGCGCTCGCGGCGACAGGTCGGCCACTTCGTCGAGGAACAACGTGCCGCCGTCGGCGTCCTCGAACAGCCCGACCCGCTCGCTGATGGCGCCGGTGAAGGCGCCCCGCACGTGTCCGAACAGTTCCGCTTCGAGCAAGTCATCGGTCAGCGCCGCGCAATTGAGCGCGCAGAACCGCCGCGCACGACGCGGGCTGTCATGATGAATCGCTCGTGCCACGAGCTCCTTGCCGCTGCCGCTCTCGCCTTCGATGAGCACCGGGAATGGCGCGCCCGCCGCCCGCAGTGCAGTCTTGCGCAGGGCCTGGATCGCCGGGCTGACGCCGACCAGCTGCGCCTCGTCGCGGTCCGGCGCGGGCGGCTGCGACTCGCGCCGATCGAGGAGGGTGCGGACGTGCGGCGCCGTCGCGGCGGCCGCCGCCGACAGCAGGCAGCCTGCGCGGCCTGCATCCACCAGCGCGCCCGCCGGCCACCGGCAGCCGACAGCGCCGATGACGGCACCCGCGTACCGGATGGGCGACGCCGCCTCCAACCCAAGCGGCGTCGCGGCGGCCGCAACGGGAAGCCCGGTGTCGAGCACGCGGTCTGCCACGGTGCACCGCCCGCCTGCGGGACCCGCCCGCGCGAGCACCGCCGCCGCACCGTTGTTGCGGCCGACGACGCTGATCGCGACCGCCCGCATCCGTTCCCGCACCGCTTCGCACACCCGGCCGAGGGCCGCCTCCTCGTCTTCGATCTCGTGGCAGACCTGCAGCACGCCCGCGATCTGCTCGGCCATATCGACGGGCGCCGGGGCGGGACGCCAGGGGCACGACGCTGCCACCAGCGTGGGGAGCGCGGACGGAACGGCGGGCTTGTCCCGCATGCCCGGTTCATCCCCGGAGACGACAATCTGCAGCCGCGCGCGGAGCAGCCCTGGGAATCGCGCAGGGTCGAGCCTCGCCAGCCGGCGAAGCAGGCGCGACGCCTCGGCCTGGCGGCCGGCCAGGCGCAGGTTGTCACATGCCAGCAGCCGAAGGCGCAACGCGCGCAGCGGTGCATGTGCATGCCTGGCCGCCTCGAGTCCCTCGCGCACATGATCGAGCAGGCCGTCGACGTCGTTCAGCGCGCCGCGAACGCACGCGACCGCGGTATGGGCGATGCAGGCTTCCACGGCCGGTGCGCCACGCGCGGCCGCGTCGAGCGCCCGGGCGGCATGCACGGTCGCCGCCCGCAGATCCCCTCGCGCCACTGCCAGGCGTGCGGCAAGCGCCATCACCCTGACTCGCCGATCGCTGTCGCTCAGCGGGACGCTGTGGCGGAAAGCCGAAGCCGGCCGCGGTTCGCCTCCCCATGACTCAATCGCCAGCGTTTCCCGGACCAGCGCGACCTGGTGCTCCCCTGTTTCGCATGGATAGGCGCGATCCGTCAGGAGCGGCGGCGGCGTGTTCGCCGATGCCCGTTCGAGGCCGTCCACGAGGGAGGCAGCAACAACCGTTGCTTCGTCGAAGCGCCTTTGCCAGTACAGGCACCGCGCGAGCCCCAGGTTCGCCTCGATCGCGAGATCGCTCAACCCGGACTCCTGCGCGGCGATGAGAGCCGTCCGGCACGCGGCCTCCGCCTCCGTGAGTCGCCCCTCGTCTGTCCACGCCAGGCCGAGGTACACGGTTGCGCGCCCCGCCCCCTGGAGGTCGGCCGCCCGATCGAAGTAGGCGCGGGCGGCTTCGAACATGCGTGCCGCATCGAGCGCGCGACCCCGGTCCAGCAGCAGGCAGCCGAGATTCAGCGACACCCACGCGGCGCCGGCTGCGTCGTCACGCCGTGCGAGGCCGCCCAGCACCTCGCGGAGGTTGTGCTCGGCGCGCAATGCCCTGCCCGTACGCGCCTCCCTGATCGCGTCCGCCGCGCGCGCCCGCAGCCGTACGAGGTCGGATGCGCGCGTCAGTTGATAGCGTTCGTGCGCTTCGGCCGCCAGGTCGAACCTGGCGGCTGCCGCGCCAACCGGGTAACCAGTTTCCATGCCCGCGCCGCGCCCGCGGTCGCCGGCTTCGTCCTCGACCAGGCAGGCCGGGGTCGTCGCAGGCGCGCCCGCGCGGCAGTCGCTGATTAGCAGAAGCACATTCGGCCGCGCGCTCTTCGCGGCAGTCGCGAGGACCAGCCGCGCGACGGCCACCGGACATACAGCGACTCGTGCGGTGCGGCGCGCGCACCAGCCACGTCGCGTGCAGGTGGTTGGCGCGCGGGTGATCAGCAGCAGGTGTCGCGTTTCGACGATTTCACGAAGAGGCGGGCCAAGGTCGCTCGGGCGGCGTTCGGCATTCGCGAGCAGTTCGACCGAAACCGGAATGAAGCCGTGCAGGCGTGCGTGGCGGGCGAGCGCGTCGAGTAACGCCGGCGGCAGCAGGCCGCCGGCCAGCGACAACCGAAGGACACGGGGTTCGCCGAAACAGCCGGTTTCGAAGAGGTCTGCAGCCTGCTGGACAACCGATTCGAACCCGTCGTCCGGGACGTCATCGGCGCAGCACTCTCGATCTCGACGATCGACGGCAGAATCCGCGTACAAGCGCTGGCGCACCTCGCGGCCGTTCACGATGCGGCGGGCTTCGAACCGATCTCCGTCGTTCAAGAACCCGTAGTCGATGAGGAGGGGGGCCGAACCGTTGGCAGCGCGGCTCAGTGCCGCGCAGCGCTCCGTCCACGCCAGGTGTTCGCGTCTATCGGAGGCTGCCAATCGCCGAAACACGACCGGGCGCCCGCAGGCCAGATCGATGGTGCGGCCGTTGAGCGAGATGAACCGATCGGCAATGAGCATGGGACGGATCGGGCATCGCGGCCTGGGGGACGCCGAAACAGGAAGCAAGAAGCCGGCCGGCATCGCGGGCAGGCAAAATGCCGCGATCTTCCGGGCCGACCGGCACCGGGCCCATCGCGCCGGATCCCGGAACAGTGCAAAAACTTCGGCTACAATACCTTCTACATGCTGCGATTTCTGACTGCCGGCGAATCGCATGGCCCGTCGCTGGTCGCCATCCTCGAAGGCCTTCCCGCCGGTCTGTCATTCGATCTCGAGCGAATCAACGCGCAACTCCGGCGCCGGCAGCAGGGCTACGGGCGCGGCCGGCGTATGGCCATCGAATCCGACCAGGCGGAAGTGCTTTCCGGCATCCGCTACGGCCGCACGACCGGCGCGCCGGTGGCGCTGCTCGTTCGCAACAAGGACTGGGTCCACTGGCAGGCGACGATGTCGGCGGCCGAGGCGGACAGGCAACTCGCGGAACGGCCACCGGTCAAGCGGCCGCGACCCGGCCATGCGGACCTTTCCGGCGCGCTCAAATACGGTCATCGCGACCTGCGCGACGTGCTCGAACGCGCCAGCGCGCGCGAGACCGCCGCCCGCGTCGCGGTCGGCTCCATGGCACGCCAGCTGTTGAGCGCTTTCGGGATCGATGTCGCAAGCCACGTGATCGCTATCGGCCCGGTGGCTCTCGAGAACGGCGAGCAGGTGGCCTTCGAGCGCGTTCGCGACCTGCCGCAGGACTCCGCGCTTCGGTGCGTGGACGCCGCCGTCGCGCAGCGGATGCTCGATGAGATCGATCGCGCGAAGGCGGCGGGCGATACTGTTGGCGGGGTCTTCGAGGTGATCGCGCACGAGGTCCCGCCCGGCCTGGGCAGCTACGTGCAGTGGGACCGGAAGCTGGATGGCCGGCTGGCGCAGGCGATCATGTCGATTCCGGCGGTGAAGGCGGTAGGCATCGGCATGGGCGCGCGAACCGCCTCGACGTGGGGATCCGGCGTCCACGACTCCATCCTGCCGCTGCCCCCGCAAGGACGCAGCGGTACGCGCCCCGTTGCGCGCGGCAGCAACCGGGCCGGCGGCCTCGAAGGAGGCGTCACCAACGGCGAGGACGTGCGCGTTACGGGCTACATGAAACCGATCGCGACGCTCATGAAGCCGCTCCCCTCCGTGGATCTCGACACGCTGGAAGCGGCGCCGGCGGTCATCGAGCGAAGCGACGTCTGCGCGGTTCCCGCCGCCGGCGTCGTTGCCGAGTCGATGCTGTGCCTCGTCCTCGCCGATGCGTTCGTGGAGAAGTTCGGCGGCGATTCCTTCGACGAGATGTCGCGCAACTACGAGGCGTTCACGCGCGATCTCGCGCAGCGGTTCGGGGTGCCACGGTGATTCGCCCCATCGTCAAATACGGCAGGGATGTCCTGCACCAACCCGCCGGTCGCGTGGAGGAGATGACGCCCGACCTCCAGCAGTTGATCGACGACATGGTGGAAACGATGTACGCGGCGCCCGGGGTTGGCCTCGCGGCGCCGCAGGTCGGTGTACGCCTGCGCCTGTTCGTCATCGATGTTTCTCTCGGGCACGACCCCAAGGGCCTCATCACGCTGGTCAACCCCGAGTTCGTCGAGCGGCAGGGCATGCAGCTCGAGGAAGAGGGGTGCCTGAGCCTTCCCGGCTTCAACGCGACGGTTGCGCGGCCGGAATTCGCGATCGTGAAGGGCATGGATCGAACGGGCGAAGAGCGCACGATCGAAGGCCGAGGCCTGCTGGCGCGCGCCTTCCAGCACGAGATGGATCATCTCGACGGCAAGGTGTTCGTCGATCGCCTGCGCGGCATCAAGCGCGAGCTCATCGTCCGCAAGATCCACAAGCTGAGTCGCACGGGCAAGTGGTGAGCACCGGCTCAATTCCCGGAATGCGCATAGTCTTCTTTGGCAGCCCGCAGTTTGCCGTGCCGACGCTCGAGCGCCTGATCGCCTCGTCTCATCCGGTCGTGGGCGTCGTGACGCAACCCGATCGACCGCGGGGACGCGGCCAGATGATCGGCGAGGGGCCCGTCAGGGCGCTGGCGCGCGCGCACGGCATCCCGGTGCTGCAACCCGAGCGGCTCAAGGCCCCGGAATTCCTTCAACCCTTCGCGGCCCTCTCGCCGGATCTCGGCGTTGTCGCCGCCTACGGCAGGATTCTGCCGGAAGACGTCCTCCGCATTCCGCGCTTCGGCCTGATCAACGTGCACGCCTCGTTGCTGCCCCGGTGGCGGGGCGCCGCGCCGATCGAACGGGCCATGATAGCGGGTGACACCGAGACGGGAATCACGATCATGCGCGTTGTCCAGGCGCTCGACGCCGGGCCGACTTTCGCGTCCGTCGTCCGACCGATCGGAGCCGATGAAACCGCTGAGGAGCTCGATCGAGATCTCGCCTCGATGGGGGCCGCGCTCCTCCTGCAGGTGGTCCATCGGATGCAGGAAGGCAGTGCGGAAGAAACGGCGCAGGACGACCGTCTTGTCACCTACGCCCCGCGACTGACGAAGGAAGAAGGGTTGATCAACTGGCAGGAACCGGCCACCGCCATCCACAACAAGGTTCGTGGCCTCCACCCGTGGCCGCACGCGTTCAGCTTCCTCGGCGGCCGCCGCTACATCATCCTGCGCACGTCGCCGGGCGGTCGCGATGTACCCGACGCGGAACCCGGGACGGTCGTTGCGGCAGCCGGCGATCAGATGATCGTTGCGACGGGTAACGGCCTGGTCCGGATTCTCGAGATTCAGCCGGAAGGACGGCGGGCGATGACGGTGCGCCAGTTCCTCGCGGGCCATCCACTGCGGCCGGGCGCCGCGCGGTTCGAAACGCCGGCGCCTCAATCATGAGCGTCGCCCCCGCGCGTCGCGCGGCCTATCGCATCCTGCTCGATGTCGAACGCGGCAAGTCCGACCTGCCCCGAGCGATGGCTGCCGCGCGTCCACGCCTGAAAGATCCCCGCGACCAGGCGCTCGCCGCCGCCGTTGCCATCGGCACGCTGCGTTGGCGCGGCGCCCTCGATGACCTGATTGAACGCTTCGCGCGCCGCCGCCCCGGCGCGGTGGACGCGGAGGTTCTTACCAGCCTGCGCCTCAGTGCCTTTCAGCTGATATACCTCGGCCGGATCCCACCGGCCGCCGCCGTCGCCGAGGGGGTCGAGCTGGTGCGCGAGGCGCGGAAGAAGAGCGCCGTGGGATTTGCCAACGCCGTGCTCCGCGCCATCGCCCGAGTGCGCAAAGCGCCGCCACTACCGGACCGGCCGGATGCGTCGATCGGAGACGCGGAGCGGCGACCTGGCCTCCTGGATTACTTCAGCGTCACGCTCTCCCATCCCCGCTGGCTCGTCGAGCGGTGGCTGGACCGCTACGGCGAGGCGGCAACCGAGGCGTGGCTGCGCTTCAACAACCGGGAAGCACCGATCACGGTGCGAGCCAACCTGTTGAAAGCGTCCGTCGCGGAGGTTGCGGCTCGCCTGCAGCGACATTCCGTGACGACCGCCCGAACCCGGTATGCGCGGCACGGCCTCGTCGTGACGTCCGGCAATCCCATCAGGACGCCGCTCGAGCGTGAAGGCCTGTTCCTGCTGCAGGACGAAGCGTCGCAGTTGGTTGGCCTGATCCTGCCTGTCCGACCGGGCGACCGGGTGCTCGATGCCTGCGCCTCGCCGGGCGGAAAGACGACGCAGTTGGCGGCCGAAATGGAGGACCGGGGCCTGATTGTGGCGTCCGACGTCCGGGTCCGCCGGCTGGCGCTGCTGCGCGAGACCGTTCAACGAAGCGGCGCGAGGTGCGTGCGCGTGACGCAGGCCGACTTCACGCGGCCGGCGCCGTTTGGTGCATCTTTTGACGCGGTGCTGCTCGACGCGCCCTGCTCCGGTCTCGGCACGCTGCGGAGGGATCCGGACATCAAGTGGAGGTGCGCTGAGGCGGACATCGCAGCCTTCGCCGCGGCGCAACTCGTGATGCTGCAGCACGCTGCCGACACCGTCCGCCCGGGCGGCTGGTTGGCGTACGCGACCTGCTCCAGCGAACCCGAGGAAAACGAAGAAGTGGTGCGCCGTTTCCTCGAAACGCGACCCGACTACGTGGCTGTACCGGCCCCCGCGCGGGCGATCGCCGTTCCGGAAGGAGGTGCATCGCCGATCGATTCGGCCGGCCACCTGCGGACGTACCCACACATCCACGGCCTCGAAGCCTTCTTCGCCGCCCTGCTTCAGCGCCGGCCCGTCGCGGCCGGGTCGTGACCGACGGCGAACCGGACGAATCCGCTCAACGCGTCAAGTGGCGCGTCGTGCGCTCGGGCGCGTCACGTACGGATCCGTAGATTACGCCGATTTACGCCGATTAGGCGCGTCGATGCGCTTGGACGGCGGACGGCCAGGCGTATCTCCGGCGTCGTTGCGACCCTCGCTGACCTTCGGTTCGTGTCCATACGTTTTGAAATCGCGATCGGGAATCGGCGTAATCGGTGTAATCGGCGGATGAATTGAATTGGATCTGACGTCAATTCGTGTGATCCGCTTCCGCTGTGCGGGTTGGACCGCGAATCAGCGCAGAAATCCGCGGCTTTGGCGGCGGGCAAGCAGTTGTAGTACATTCGTCGCAAGCGATGGCACTGAAGACCCGCGTCCTGGGCGCGGGGAAAATCCTCATTGTTTCGATAGCTCTGGTTGCCACCTACCTCGTCTTTGCGGTCGGCGCCGCTCGCATTGCGCTCAAGGCCCGCGAGGTCAGGATCCCCGATCTGCGCGGTCGCAGCGTCAACGACGCGTCCGCCCAGCTCGACGACCTCGGCCTCACGCTGAAGGTGGACGAGATCAGGCGATCCGATGCCCGCGTGGCGGCCGGGCATGTCGCGGGACAGGAGCCGGATGCGGCGACGGCCGTGCGCCGCGGGCGCAGCGTGAAGGTGTGGCTGAGTGCCGGCGCTCGCGTGGCCCGCGTACCGAACCTCACGGGCGAGACGGAGCGGACCGCACAGCTGCGGCTTCAACAGGACGGCCTCGGGCTCGCCTCGACTGCCGAAATCCGGTCCAACGACTACCCACCCGACACGGTGGTCGCGCAGGAACCGCCGCCCAACGCAAGCGGCACGCAGGTGTCCCTGCTGGTGAACCGGAGCGAACGAGGGGCGACATACGTCATGCCCGACCTGATCGGCCTCAACGGAGACCGCGCCGCGGACGTGATGCGAAACAATGGCTTCCGCGTCGCCGTGGTCGGACGCCAGTCCTACCCCGGTGTGCCGGCGGGCGTGGTGCTGCGCCAGTCGCCGCAGGCCGGTTTCCAGGTCGCGCCCGGCGAGGCGATATCGCTCGAGGTGAGCCGGTGAAGATTCGGCTTGCGCCTTCCATCCTGGCCGCGGACTTTGCGGCGCTGGGCGACCAGATCGCCGCCGCCGAGCGGGGCGGGGCGGATTACATCCACGTCGACGTGATGGACGGCCACTTCGTCCCGAACATTACCGTGGGGCCGCCCGTTGTTGCCTCGCTCAAGCGCGTAACCCGCGTGCCGCTGGATGTCCACCTGATGATCTCGGAGCCGGACCGGTATATCGACGCGTTCGCGAAAGCCGGGGCGGACATGATCTCGGTGCATGTCGAGGTGGCGCCTCACCTGCACCGGACCGTCTCCTACATCCACAGCTTCGGCCTGAAGGCCGGTGTGGTGCTGAATCCGTCGACGCCGGTCGTCACGCTCGAGGAAATCGCCTGCGACGCCGACTACGTGCTCGTCATGTCGGTCAACCCCGGGTTCGGCGGGCAGACTTTCATTCCCCGCAGCGAGTCTAAAGTACGGGTCGTTCGCGCGCTGCTCGATCGTGCCGGCAGCCGTGCCGCCGTCGAAATCGACGGGGGCATCGATACAAAGACCGTCGGGGCGGTGGTGGCAGCGGGCGCCGAGATTCTGGTGGCGGGGTCCGCGATCTTCCACACGTCCGATCCGGAGACGGCCGCGCGAGAACTGAAAGCGCTCGCGCAGCGCCACGTTCCGGCAACGTGGGCGGACCGGTCGTGACGCGCCGCCGCTCAAAGTCCACGCGCGACGCGACGCATCCGTCCGGGCGCATCGCATGCACCGGGCTCCGGGTCCGGTACGCCGACACGGACAAGATGG
>Ga0315280_10008874_pt1 | contig 13080 bp, 12 predicted proteins | sample YL17G06_40_MG_FD_203697 | JGI IMG/M metagenome (GOLD analysis project Ga0315280, IMG submission 203697) | Sediment microbial communities from Yellowstone Lake, YNP, Wyoming, USA - YL17G06_40 | ecosystem: Environmental > Aquatic > Freshwater > Lake > Sediment | place: USA: Wyoming | collected...
GGGATGGAGCCTCCCACGCCCAAGGCCGTCACTATGGGCTCAATAGATTCATAGGGCAGGAACATTCCTCCCACGGATACCCCCACGCCGAAGTGCGGGAACTGTCCGATGTAGGCCGGTGACCAGTTCAGGCCGATCGATGCCGCGATGGGCAGGCTGTTCGCGACGTGGTCGGCGAAGCTCTGGAAACTGGCCTGAAATTCGCTATAGTCGACCTGCGCCCAGGCGCCGCCGGCGAAAACCAGGAGCAGCGCCCCGATCACGAGCATTCGTTTCATCGCTAGTCCTCCTGTTCCAATAAGATATACCCTCGGCAGCAGATTTCCAGGCTATAAAAGAAAAATCGGCCGGCGGCGCTTCAGTCGGAGAACCAGCCTGCGCCCAAGCCCTCGAGCCCGGGTTCCGTGCTCATGCCCTCGAGCAGCCGGCCTTCATCCGGCTCCGGGTGAACCAGGGCTCCTTCTACCCCGCCGGCCAGCGGCGCGGCATAAAGCCGGTCCACGGCCGCGGACAATCCAGCCCGGACGGCGCGGGCGATGAGCTGGGCATCGAAGAGCCGGTACGCGCCCCACCCGGCCACCATTAGCGCTGCAGCCGCGGCGGCAGCGAGCGCCCAGATGCCCCGCCGGCGGCGCCGGGTCCCCGCCACGGCGCCGGGAGCGACCTGGCCGGACGGGCGGGCGGAAAGGAGCGCCTCAAGGTCCGCAGGGGGCCAGCCCCGCATGCGGGCATCCAGGCCCGTCTTCAGAGCGCGCGGGTAGGCGGTCAGGAAGTCCCGAAAACCGCGACAGCTCGAGCAGCGGTCCAGATGCGCCTGGAGTCCTTCCGGGAGCCGCTGGCCGTCGGCCCAGGCCTGCAGGGCGGCCCGGACCCGACGGCAGGCGGGCGGCGATCGTCTGTTCATCTTCCCTCCCTTAGGATGCGGGCCAGGCGGGTCCTGGCCCGGTGCAGGCGGGACTTCACGGTCCCTACCGGCAGCGCCAGCGTCGCGGCCAGCTCTTGCATGCTCAGCCCCTCCACGTCGCGCAGGAGCAGCAGCTGCCGCTCCGCGTCCGTCAAGCGGCGGAAGCCGGAAAGAATGCGCTCAGCGCTCTCAAGCTCCTGGACCTGCTCCCGGGGGGCCGCCAAGGAGGGAGCCAGGAGGCGCAGGGCCCGTTCCTCCCGCCGCCGGCGTCCCCGGCGCCGCAGCGCGTCCAGGGCCCGGTAGCGGGCCATGCTGAGCAGGTAGGTGCGAAACGAGGATTGGAAGCGGAAGTTGCCCAGGCCGCGATACAGGGCGAGCAGCACCTCCTGCTCGACGTCCTCGACTTCCTCCCGCGCTCCGTCCAGCATGACCCACAGCAGGCGGCGCACGGAGGGCTGGTGGCGTTCCACCAGGCTGCGGAAGCACCGAGGATCACCGGTTTCGAGGAACCGGCGGATGAGCTGGAAATCCTCGGAAGGCTCAGTCGGCGGAATCGGTCGTATCTCGGGGTCGCGCATCCCGCCGCTGTTTCCGCAAAGCCTCGAAGAGCCGGGCGTACTTCCGGTCGCCGAGCAGCTTGCGGATCTCCACCTGGCGGGTGATCTGGGCCAGGCGCAGCTTGTACTCCCAGTCCAGGCTGGCCCGCAGGAGCCGCTCCACCTCGTTCATATCCACCGGATCCTGGAACAGGGCCTTCTTGAGCTGGGCCTTGAGCACGTCGATCTCCAGCCGGGATTGATGCACGGTGCGCTCGGTGCGGTCGAAGATGTCGGTGAGCCGGGTGATCTCCTCCTCGCTCAATCCCAGCCTGGTCCAGAGCCTGCGGTCGCCCGCATCCTGGCCGAAGGCCAGGGCCAATCCCAGGCAGAGCAGCAGCCCGGCCAGAGCGAAACGCTTCTTCACAGGGTCCTCCCTTACGGTATTCGCTCTATTAGTCGTCCGCAAGGCCGTTACGGTTTCAGAAAAAAAACGAGACGGACCGGCGCGGCCCGCCTCGGCATCCCCCAAATATGGAAGCCTATTTTTTCAAAAGGCTCTTGCCCACTTCCACGGCGCTGGCCGCGTCCGGGGCGTAGCCGTTGGCTCCGATCTCGTCGGCGTAGTTCTGAGTGAGAGGAGCCCCGCCGATGATGACCTTGGCCTTGGCGCCCTTCTCCTTCAGGCTCTCGATGACCCCCTTCATGCCCACCATGGTCGTAGTGAGCAGGGCCGATAGCCCGACGATGTTGGCGCCCTCCACGGCGGCTTTGACGTACTTTTCCGCCGGGACGTCCACGCCCAGGTCCACGACCTCGAAGCCGGCGCCCTTGTACATCATGGCCACCAGGTTCTTGCCGATGTCGTGCAGGTCGCCCTTGACCGTGCCGATGGCCAGCTTGCCGATCATCTTCACGCCGCTCTTGACCAGCTCAGGCTCGAGCACCGCCATGCCCGCGTGCATGGCCCGGGCGGCGATCAGGACCTCCGGGATGTAGATCTCGTTGCGCTTGAAACGGCCTCCGATGATGTCCATGCCGGCGATCAGGCCCTCTTCCAGGATCTTCTTGGGCGTCTGCTTCTCGGCCAGCGCCTGGCTCACCATCTTCTTCACGTCGTCGGCCTTGCCTTTCTGCAGAGCTTCGGAAATGGCGTTCAGTGCGACCACTGTAATCCTCCTTACAAACGAATCGGGTTGCGTGGCTCTCAATATACCCGAGAGCCCGGCCAGCCATTTGTAATTTGAGAGCTTTTTCAGGTATTTTGGTGTTTAATTTTCGGGAATTGTGCTATACTCGAGCCTCCGGAGGCGGGCATTGGCTATTGATCAGTGGAAACGGGTGGTTTCGCCCGAAGACTTCGGCGCCTTCGCCGAGCGCTATCAGCAGGAACGCCGCTTCGGCGCGGTCCTGGTCTATGAAGGCCGGATGGTGCTCAACCACTGCCTCTACTACCCCTGGCGGGGCATGCGGCAGCGCCGGCTGAACCCGAACCAGATGATCCAGGAGTCCCTGCGCTGGGGTGAACCGAACATCGCCCTGGACCGGGAAGGGCTGTACGTCTGGTGCGTGCCGCTGTGCCTGAACAGCCGGGCCATCGGGGGGATCTTCTCCGCCGTGCACCCCGACCGGGCGGAGGAGGAGAACGGGCCGCTGATCAGCCAGGCGGCCTGGAGCCTGCTGGAGCTGGCCGGCCGGGCCAACCTCTGCAACGAGAGCCTGATGCGCCAGAACCGGGAAGACGGAAGGGCCAGCGCCTTCAAGGCCGAGGCGATCCACTCGGCCAAGCGCAACCTGTACCAGAACTCCCGCGAGGTCTACCTCCAGGAGGAGTTCGGCCTTTTGGCGGCCATCCGCAAGGGGGACAAGGAGCGGGCCCGCTCGATCATCAACCGCATCCTGATCCGCATCTACTCCCTCGGCCAAGAGGACCTGGACGTGCTCAAGACCCTGGTGCTGGAGATGGTGGTGCTCATGTACCGAACCGCCGTGGACAAGGGCGCCAATCCCAGGGAGCTGCTCGGCGTGAACAGCTCCTACCTCAAGGAGTTCAATGACCTCAATGACTACATCGAGCTCTCGCACTGGCTGACCCGCTGGCTGGAGGACTTCATCTCCTCCAGCCTGGTCCAGGTCGCCCCCTCGCCGCCGGATTCGATCGCCCTGGCCCTGGAGTTCATGAAAAACAACCTGAGCGACCCCATCACCCGGGATGAGGTGGCCCGGGCCTGCAACATGTCCTACGGCTATTTTTCCAAGATCTTCCACCAAAAAACCGGCCACACCTTCACCGATCTGCTGAACAAGTTCCGGGTGGAGAAGGCCTGCACCCTGTTCGACGAGACCAACCTCAACATCAACCAGGTGGCGCTGGAGTGCGGTTTCAGCGACCAGAGCTACTTCAGCAAGGTGTTCCGCCGCTACCAGGGCTGCACCCCGAAAGACTACCGCAGCCACCGGAGCTCCCGATAGCGAAACAAATCACGATTCTCCTTGACAGATGGGGGGTCTGCTCCTATTCTTGTAGCCACATCAGCAGGAGGAGGCTGCAATGGCAAAACTGGATCCTACGAAAATGAAGGACTGGGAAATCGCGGAAGCCGCCGAGAAGGACATGAAAACCGTGTACCAGCAGGCGGAGGAGTTGGGCTTGGAGAAGATGGAGCTTCTGCCCTACGGGCACTACGTGGCCAAGCTCGACTACATGAGCATTCTAAACCGGTTGAAAAACCGGAAAGACGGCAAATACATCGAGGTGACCGCCATTACCCCCACCCCCCTGGGCGAGGGCAAGACCACCACCTCTATGGGCCTGATAGAAGGCCTGGGCAAGCTGGGAAAGAAGGTCATGGGCGCCATCCGCCAGCCTTCCGGCGGCCCCACCTTCAACATCAAGGGCTCGGCCGCCGGCGGCGGTCTGGCCCAGTGCATCCCCCTGACCGACTTCAGCCTGGGTCTGACCGGGGACATCGACGCCGTGACCAACGCCCACAACCTGGCCATGGTCGCCGTGACCAGCCGGCTGCAGCACGAGTTCAACTACGACGACGCGGAGCTGGCCGCGAAGAGGCTCAAGCGCCTGGACATCGACCCTCGCAACGTGGTCATGAACTGGGCCATAGACCTTTGCGCCCACGCTCTCCGAGAGATCATCCTCGGCATCGGCGGCAAGATGGACGGCTTCATGATGAAGAGCGGCTTCCAGATCACCGTCTCCTCCGAGATCATGGCCATTCTGGCCGTCACACGCGACCTGGAGGACATGCGGGCGCGCCTTGGCCGGATCGTGGTGGCCTATGACAAGTCCGGCAAGCCGGTGACCACCTCCGACCTTGAGGTGGCCGGGGCCATGGCCGCGATCATGCACAAGGCCATCAACCCCAACCTGTTACAGACCTTGGAGGGACAGCCCGTGCTGGTACACGCAGGACCGTTTGCCAATATCGCCGTCGGGCAGTCTTCGATCATCGCCGACCGGATCGCCTTGAAGCTGGCCGACTACCACGTCACCGAGAGCGGCTTCGGCGCCGACATCGGCTTCGAGAAGTTCTGGAACCTGAAGTGCCGCTTCAGCGGCCTGGTGCCGCACTGCTCGGTCATCGTCTGCACGGTGCGGGCCCTGAAAATGCACGGCGGCGGGCCTAAAGTTGCGCCGGGACAGCCGCTGAACCGGGCCTATACCGAGAAGGACACCGCCCTGGTGGCCAAGGGGGTGGGGAACCTGCTGGCCCACATCGAGACGGTGCGCAAGAGCGGCATCGCCCCGGTGGTCTGCATCAACCACTTCTATACCGACACCCAGGAGGAAGTGGACCTGATCCGCAAGGAGGCCGAGGCCGCCGGGGCCCGGGTGGCCGTGGGCAAGCACTGGGAAAAGGGCGGCGAGGGAGCCCGGGAACTGGCCGAGGCGGTGATCGAGGCCTGCGAGGAAAAACACAAGTTCAAGTTCCTGTACGAGGACTCGCTGCCCCTGCGGGAGCGGGTCGAGCGCATCGCCAAGGAGGTCTACGGCGCCAACGGGGTATCCTACTCCCTCGATGCGGAGGCCAAGGCCAAGGCGGTCGAAAAGAACCCGGAGCTTTCCAAGCTGGCCACCTGCATGGTCAAGACCCACCTGAGCCTGACCCACGATCCGGCGATCAAGGGCCGGCCCAAGGATTGGACCCTGCCGATCCGGGACGTGCTGCTGTACAAGGGGGCCGGGTTCGTGGTGCCCGTGGCCGGGGCCATCAAGCTGCTGCCCGGCACGGCCTCCGACCCGGCGTTCCGCGGCATCGACGTGAACGTCAAGACCGGGAAGGTGCAGGGGCTGTTCTAGCCCGGCCGGCATAAACGGCGAGGAGTCGAACGGCAAGGGGGGGCGGCGAGCCCCCCTTTTTATTCATTAAACTTGTCGTTTCAAGATGGACAGATCGCGGGGAATCCGGCGAATTTGCGAACGACCCTCTGCCAGGCCAGTTCTTGCTGCCGAGTCAGGGAAGGCCGCGCGCTGCCAAGGGAGAAGTTGCAGGCGTCCAGGTAGGCGCTCAGATCAGTCACGAGCCGTTCCGCGATGTCGCGCTGGTACTCCATCAGCCATGCCGGTGCCACCCGATTGTCCTTCCGAAACCGCCTTGCCAGTGCCCCCAGATGCGGCAGGCATAGGCCATCCGAAGCAAGCAGGGCCTGCTTCAACTGCTCGTCCTCCAGGAACTCAGCCAGCAGGGCCAGGTAGGCATCCTCGGTCTTGGCCTTTTCGGCGCACACCGGACACCCGGGCAGAACTCCGGAAGGAGGTTGCACCGGAAAATCAAGTCCCCGGCTGAGCCATGCGCCCAGGAGATCCCGGTAGAGGATCGAGCCGGCCAGTCCGTCGTGATAGCCCATGAACTGGAAGGAATGAGGATTGCAAAATCCTCCAGCCGCGCGGAAGCGTCTGCGCAGCTCTGGATCGTTGACTTTCTCGTAGAGAAGGCCGTCGAAATACTGCTCCACTCGTCGGCGGCTAATATGACAAATCGGACATTCCGCTTGGCTGCAAGCCTCCACGAGCCGAAAGAAAGCGCTGTGTTTCTCACGGCTTTGCCTGGACCCTCGCCTGGATTTTCCCGAGGTCTCGCTCAAATCACTTCCTTCCGCACATGCACGGCCTGATCAAGACGACTTCGTGCCGGAGGGTGAAGCTTTGAACCGTCGCGCCACGGCGATCAGAAACGGCAGCGACGCCGCCTGCACGACCACGGAGAAGGCGATCAGCGCCGGAACCGACACACCGTACAGATACCCCAACAGCGCGCTTCCGGCAAACCACGCTGCGCCGTAACCGGCATTGAACAATCCGTATGCCCTTCCCCGCGACCTGAATGGAACGATCTTGGCAACAATAGCGCCCATGACCGACTCGTGGGCGCCCATGCCCAGCCCCCAGATCGCCATGCCGACGAACGCCGCCGGCATCGAGCCGGCGCCGCGGAAGCCGAACACCAGCGGGCCAAAGAACAGCGCCATGGCTACGCCCGCGACCATGGTCAGCGCGCCGATTCGGTCAAAAAGGGCTCCGAGCAACAAGGCACTGAGAGCGTCCACCGTCATCGCGACGGCGTAGACAACGGGTATCATGCCGGGTGTGACAATCTGCGCCTTGGAAAAATGAAACGCAATGAGAGGGAAATCAGCAAAACCGGCGGCAACGAGCATCATTGCTGCCAAATAGATCCAATACGTCGAAGAGAAGCGCTGCGGCCCTTCCGTCGCCGTACCGCCCTTGTTACCATCTGACTCAAAACGTTCCGGCTTGGGAAACACCACACGCCCGACAATTACTACAGCCACGGCGATGGTCGCCGGGATCAGGAGCAAGCCGTAGGCATGCCGGTAAGTACCTCGCAGCGCGAGGACAAGGGCCACGAGAAGCGGTCCCAATGTCGCGCCGATCTGGTCCATCGCTTCATGAAACCCGAACACCCGACCCTGCCCCACGACGCTGCCGGCGGCGGAGAGCATCACATCCCGCGGGGGATTTCGGAGCCCCTTGCCGACCCTCTCGGCGATCATAAGCACCGCAGCGGCCGGCCAGTTTCCGGCAAGGGCCAGCGCCGGAACGGCGAAGAGGTTAATTACGTAACCGATAATTGCTGTCGTCCAGTACGCGCCCCGCCGGTCAACGGCATTTCCTGAAAATAGACGGATCAGGTAGCCCAGGAACTCGCCCGCGCCGGCGACGATACCCACAGCCAGGCTTCCGGCACCAAGGAGGGCAAGATACGGGCCGTTGATGCTGCGGCCCGCCTCGTAGGTCATGTCCGCAAAGAGGCTTACCACCCCCAAGAGCACCACGAAGGTGAAAGCGCGTCGGCGTCGGTCGCTGGCAACAATCGCCTCGTCTGAAGGCCGGCTACCATTCGGGTCCATAGATGGTGTCCCCTATCGACTGAAGGGACTCCCAAAGACAGCCGCCCGGCCCAGCTCGGCCTCGATCTCCAGAAGCCGGTTGTACTTCGCGATCCGCTCGCTGCGGCAGGCCGAGCCGGTCTTGATCTGACCTCCGCCCATGGCCACGGCGAAATCGGCCATGAAGCTATCTTCCGTCTCGCCGCTGCGGTGGGAGATCACGAATCCCCAACCCGCCTTCCGGCACAGGTTGACCGCCTCGACCGTCTCGGTAACCGTCCCGATCTGGTTGAGCTTGATCAGAACTGCATTGGTCGATTTCTCCTCGATACCGCGAGCGATGAACTTGGTGTTCGTGACGTAAAGATCGTCACCCACGACCTGGATTCGCTCCCCGAGGGCTGCAGTGTGCGCGCGGAAGCCCGCCCAGTCGTTCTCGGATAGGCCGTCTTCAATGGAAACGATCGGGTACTTCTCGATCCAGCCCGCGTAAAGCTCGGTGAGCTCCCCGCTTGTTTTGGCGCCTTGGCCGCTCTTGGCCAGAACGTAGGCGCTGCCGTTGTAGAACGAGCTGGCGGCGGGATCCAGCGCGATTGCCACGTCCTTTCCTGGCTTATAGCCCGCAGCCTGAATGGCTTCGACGATAACCTCGCAAGCCTCCTCGTTGCTCTTCAGGTTCGGAGCGAAGCCGCCCTCGTCGCCCACGCTTGTAGCGTATCCCTTGGCGGCCAAGATCTTCTTCAGGGCATGGAATGACTCCGCACCCCAACGCAGCGCTTCGGCGAAGGTGGGAGCGCCGACGGGCATGATCATGAACTCCTGAAAGTCGACGCTGTTATCGGCGTGCTTTCCGCCGTTGAGTATGTTCATCATGGGGACTGGCAACCGCGCCGCCGCCGCGCCGCCGAGGTATGCATAGAGCGGCAGGCCTGCAGACGCCGCTGCCGCTCGGGCTACAGCCATGGAAACGCCGAGCATCGCGTTGGCCCCGAGCTTTCCCTTGTTGGCCGTGCCGTCAAGTTCGATCATCAGCCGGTCGATCTCCACCTGCCGACCCGGCTCCATCCCGACGAGCTTTGGTGCGATAGCCTCCGCGACGTTCCTAACGGCTTTAAGCGCGCCCTTTCCCCCGTACCGCCTCTTGTCGCCGTCGCGCAGCTCCACCGCCTCGTTCTCGCCCGTGGACGCCCCCGAGGGAACTGATGCGGAAACCTCCAGACCGTTGTCTAACGTGCAAACTACCCGCACCGTCGGGTTACCCCGGGAGTCCAAGATTTCTAATGCCCTGACGCTCGAAATCACGCTTTTCATGTTTCCTCCTCGGCATACACTCATCTAGGCTACGCAGATAGGGCTCCCGCCGCCTGTTCTTCTGCGAAGATTTTATCGTACAGGTCCCTGCCGTAGCTCGTCTGTAGCGGCTCGCCTTCGACCATCTTGAAGGTTCTCGTCCCGTCGTCCCGTCGTTCTGCGCGCAAGAAGATCGTGCCGTCGGTGTTCCGGTCATAGAATCCCCGAGCGAGTTCGTACATATGGGTAACGAAGAACACTTTGACGCGCTTGTCAAGCAGCGCCGCTACGATCTGCCGGGCGATCTCCGATCCCTCGCGTTCATTGGTTGCGGCAAATGATTCATTGAATAGTATGAGGGAGTTCTCCTTGAGGTGATCCACGATCTCGCTCATCCTAACAAGCTCTTCTTCGAACTTGCCGCTGTTCATGGTTGTGTCTTCTTTTCTGCGGTAGTGGGTGAAAACGCCATTGCAGATGTTCGCTCGAAAAGACTGCGCCGGCACAAACATCCCGCACTGCATCATCAACTGAGCAAGGCCGATGCTGCGCAGGAACGTGGACTTGCCACCCTGGTTTGCGCCGGTTATGAACACCAGTTCCTTCTCATCCGCCTGCACGTCACTGCCGACGACCGTGCCATCCATGGTCAAGGCCAGGGATGCGTCATACAATCCCGCGAAAGCATGCACACGATCGTGCTCCGCCGTCGGATCGGGCATGCAGACCGGCTGACCTTTTAACGTCAGCGTTTCATGGAGGTTAAGGCAACCGATGTAAAAGGCCAGCTCGGCGCGCAGCATGGTGAAGAAGCTTAGAATATGGTCAGCCGATTGGGCCAGCGCATTGGCCACCGGGTTGATCCCCTGATCTTTCATTTCAGAAAGGGCTCGAGCCCCACCTTCGTCCCGATCGGCGATACGAAAAGTGCAGGTAGTCGGCGTTTTGCTCAGCAGACGCTTCAGCCAGGCCGGTCTCTTGTTTGGCCGGCGAAGCACGTACTCGGTGCCCTTGTTGCCTTCCCCCAATCTGGCGCTGATCAGGGCCCCCTTGCGCAGCCGCAGCTCCCTTAGCTGACCCGAGATCAGACCCAAATATTCCTCGCTCAACTCACTCCGCAACATGGCAAACAGAGAGCCAAACCCTTCTGACCGAAACGCATTTGACTGCTGCTCTGCGATCACCCGCAACTGCCTGAGCAAATCGACAAACGAATGCAGCAGTCCCACCGCACCATACAGGATCGATGAGGGGTAGTATCTGGAATAACCACCGAACCAGCTCTCCCTCTTGCGCTTGATCGCTTCAAGAGTGAGATTGTACAACTCTCGAATCACCTGCGGGTTGCTGATGCAATCACTGAGGATCCCCTGTCGATACCGGATGGTTTCCACGTCCTGCAGGCTAAGCAGAACGGCCTTGTTAACCACCTCGAGCACGAACCTGTCGTCACGGGCCATCGCGTCGAAAACAGTCTGAAGCTCCAGGTCCTGCTCCAAGGCCTTATGGTTCCAGGGAAGGTCCGCCTGTTCATCGAAGTCGCGATCCTTGTACATGAGAAACACGTTCATGTTCGTACCCGTTCTCTGATAGTTTCGTAGGCCAGGCGGTGCCGGTCGGCCAGCGCGATAGCGTAGGCCAGGCCGTTGGCGGGCCCGCGCACAACCTTGAACGTCCGCACCATAGGGTCGTGCGGATCCACCGTGGCGACCATGCTCACCGTGTGGAGGCCTGGGGCGGCCAGCTCGTCCAGGAATGTAACCAACACCCCCCGCGCGCCTTTCTCGAATACGCGAGCCAATATATTCCAGCTCAGGAACAATGCATCCTGTATGGTGGTTGAGGTGAAAATCTCATTCATGATTATAATGCTGCGTGACGTGGAATGATTCAATATGGCTTGAATCCGGATCAGATCGTCTTCCAGCTTGCCGCGGAGCTCCGCGATGTTTTCCTCCTTTCCGAAATGCGTAAAGACGCCGTCGGTGAGAAGGAGCTGCGCATCCGTTCCTGGAATGGGGAAACCCAGGGCGGCAAGAAAGTGCAGCTGGCCGAAGGCGCGAGCGAAGGTCGTCTTGCCTCCTTGATTGGGTCCGGTGACCACAAAGACCCGCTCTTCATCACTCAGATGGAAGTCGTTGCAGATTACCGTCTTGTTCTCGCAAATCAGTTTGTAGGCCAGCGCCAGGTCGTAGCCCCCGTTGCTGTAGATGTCATTGCACGTCCTGAAGATGCGGGGATAACAGAACGGCAGACCGGCGCGGCGCAGATTGGCAGCATACTCCAGATAGGATACGTAGACTTGCACTTCACGATCGAAGCTGACAATCGTTGAGTCAGCGAACTCTCGGTATCGATCGCAATACTCATCCAACCGGGCGAATAGATCGGGAAACACCCGGGCGACGCAGTCCAGCGCCATTGCCTCCACATGATTCATATTCTTGCTTGCCTTAAACTCGACAAGATAGCTCTTCTGCGCATCATGCCGGAATTTAGCAAAGGTGCTTTCCACCTCGGAGGCATAATCCTTTTCCGACTCGTAACGGCGAACTTTCACGGAAAGTCCGTCGATCAGCAGGCAGTAACGGATGCCGGACAGTTCGTCTTTCAGCTTGCCGGCCTCCTCTTGGAGGGACCGAAACAAAGCGCTTTCGACGTATTTCTGCACATGACCCCGGATTGCAGAAAAGCCGCGGGAGCTAATCTCCGAACGGGCCAAATCGCCGGCTAAAGCGCTAACGGCACCGCAGTACTCGTCGATGGCCTCCAGCAGCCATCGCTTCTTTTCGTACCTGTAGTCGAGCTTCTCCGCGAACGCAAGGTGTTGGCGCATCGAGTGCATGCTCGCTGCGAAGGATTTGATACTTTCGAGCAGGAACTCCTTCTCCAGATCTTGGAACACCTCCTGACGATACTGAATATCGTCCGTGTCCCGCAGCATAGTATAGAAGAAAGGTTCTAGATTGTACTCTTTCTTGCCTGCCGTTAGGGTTTCGACGACCTTATTGAGGTTGAGATCGGCAAAGCAGGGCGGCTGCTCGAGGGTCAGGCCCCCGGCTATTGCTTCGGCCCGACTGAAAAGGATGGAAAACATAATGACCTCCTGGGCCATTGTCTACGCGCGACTGAAGTCGCCACATGGCTTTTGAAAGCCAATCAGGAGTTATCAGCCCGGCCCGGGCGGTTGTACAGGGAACTCCATCCCTGTTCCACGGTCAGACAATTCGGCCAACAGGGCATGAGGCCTGCCGTAACGGCAAAGTCACACCTCATGTTCCGGTCTCTGGTGCCTTCACTCTTGCTTCGATCAAGCTCAAGATCTTCTTGCTTTCACCGTCCCCGCCGCGCAACGCCAGCGCTCGAGAAATCCAATCCTGGGCTTCCCCGTATGAGCCCTTCTTATACAGGCACCAGGCCAAATGCTTCATGAAGCGTTGCTCAAAAGGATTCAGCCACACCGCTTTGCGAAGCTCGCTCTCGGCGAGGTCGAGCGAGCCGATCGTGACGAGATGAACTCCGAGAGAGTCGTGATCGTAGCCGATAAACCGGCTTGGCCGCATTCGCGCCTCACGGTTCTCGATCTGCTGGGGAGTCAGTGAACGACGTCTCGATCTTCTCATCGGGTCATCCTGCAGACAGCGCCATCACGCTAGCTGATGACTGCCTCAACGCCTCCTGAAACCCGCGGAGCTCTCCAAGAGCCTCCTTCAACCGCGGCAGCTCTTGGCCGGAAGCCCGCCGCAGCGTGCGCCGTTTCTGCAGCGTCCGCTGCACTGCGTCCTGAGTCGCCTCCAGGATCTGCGACAACCTCTCCCGTACCAGGGGCTTGTTTACCAGGAAAGCCCGTTGCAGGCTCTGCAGAAGGGACCAGCGCAGGTTCTCGACGTTTCGAACGACCAGTTCCTCTAGCTGCCCCGACACCCGCCGCAGCAGGCGAGCCTTGCGGCGGGCGCGGGACAGAAACTGGTCGAAGAAGCC
>Ga0315280_10008876_pt1 | contig 13080 bp, 7 predicted proteins | sample YL17G06_40_MG_FD_203697 | JGI IMG/M metagenome (GOLD analysis project Ga0315280, IMG submission 203697) | Sediment microbial communities from Yellowstone Lake, YNP, Wyoming, USA - YL17G06_40 | ecosystem: Environmental > Aquatic > Freshwater > Lake > Sediment | place: USA: Wyoming | collected...
AACGCCGGGCTGTGGCTGTCTCGCCCGTGGACCGGCGAGCAGGAGCAGGCCATCCTGAAGTTGACCGAGCGGACGTACGATCTGTTCGCCCGCCGCGTCGCTGACAGCCGCGCCGACAGGATCGAGGACATCGACTCCGTTGCCCAAGGCCGCGTGTTCACCGCCCGCCAGGCCCTGGCCAGCGGCCTGATCGACGAGGTCGGCGGGTTGAGAGAGGCCATCACCGCGGCCCAGGACGCCGCCGGCGTCGAGCGTTGCCACTTCGTGACCCTGCCCGCGCCGCGGAGCTTGCTGGACCTGCTGGCCGAGGACGACGAGGCCGCCCTGCTGCCCATCACTCCGGAGGGCCTCGCCGTCATCGGGCGGATGGCCAAGGCCAGGGGATTCGCACCGCACGGCGACTTGGCCGGGGTGGCCTATCTGCTGAACCTCACCCGGCTGCTGGGCGGGGAGAACACCCTGGCGGCGATGCCGTACTACCTTTCAATCCAGCCTTAACCCATGGCTAGGGACAAGCCCTTCAACCTGTTCGTCTACGGCACGCTGATGAACCCGTCTGTGTTCCGCGCGGTGCTGGGGATGCGGATGGTCTTCTCGGCCTCCGAGGCGGACGGCGAGGAAACCATCTACGCCCGCGACGCCGTGCTCAGCGGATACAAGAAGATCAGCCCGGACAGCACCTACCTCTACGCCGTACCCGACCCGATGGGCAGGATACGCGGTTATCTTATCGGCCCGCTCCCGCCGAAGCGGATGGCGGCGCTGCGGCACTACGAGGGGCGCAACTATACGCGGCGGACCTTGCGGGTACAGACGGCCGGCGGAGCCGAGCGGGCGGTGGCGTTCATCGCCAACGTCAAGCAGCTCGAGCACTCCTTCGGCTATGCCTTCCATGACCCGTTCAAGCAGGAGGTGCTGCTGCGGGAGAAGATCGAGGCGGCGCTGGTGGAGACCGAGCAGGAGCAGCTTCACACCACCGAGCCGACGGCCCGGCGTGCGGTCGGCGAGCTGCACGGCGACACGATTCGCGACATCGTTCGGAGGCACTTTGAGGCCGGGGGCATCAGCGACTACGCCATCCGCCGCAGCCTGAAGGACGTGCCCCTGCGCGACTTCGTGCGTCTTGCTGGCGACGCCCAGGCCGCCGCGTTCGCCCCCAACTACCTCTCCCTGGTCATCAGGCAGGTGATATTCAACCAGGTCGAGGACCGCATACACCAGGACTTCCGCTACGAGTTCGACCACATGCCCCGGGGCGACACGGCCCCGCCGCATCACGCCGCCGCTCCCGGTTTCTACGAGCGGACGCTGAGCTGCCTGACGGCCCTGAGGGTCCTGACCGCCTCCGCCGGGTTGCTGGACAAGCTGGTGGCGGACTGCTTGGCCGAGTTGCCCTTCCCCGCCAGTCACCTGGTGGACTACGTCCGCTGGGCGATCACCGCCGCCGACCGCATATACGACCCGGGCGCCATCCAGCAGGAGGTGCGGCTGATCTGCTCGCACATGGGCGAGAGGTTCGTCCCCTTCGGGGCGGAGCTGGAGTTCTCCAACATCGGCCACGGCGTCATCCGCGACCCCACCGGGCGGCTGGTGAGGGACAGCCGGTATGACGGGTTTTTCTACTTCAAGGACTTCGGGCTGGACGTGCTGACCTGGAGGCTCGGCGGGCACGTCGACGATCACCACGAGAAGGCGTCGATCCGGCCTCGGCGGGGGTTCTTCGAAATCGCGCTGGGCAGCCTGTCAGTTGAGGCCGACATCTCTAAGCCCGTCACCGACGACCCCTGGGTGTTGAACCAGCTCATTCACCACGCCAGGACGTTTTATCCCGTCGCCCCGCACAGCGTACACATCTCGCTCCAGATGCCGTCACGCCGCCACCCCAACGAAAACCGGCTGCTGCCGCTGGAGGTGATGAAGTGCCTGTTCGCCATCGCCGGCGATCCGGTTCGGGGCGAGGACGGCTCTGTGCGTATCGGGCGGCTGGTCACCGATGAGATCATCGGCCCAGCCGACAACCCCCACGTGCTGTTCTCGCAGGTCTCGTTGCGGCGGAGTAGCGACATCGATGGGGCCGCCAGCCTGGCGCCCGCCCAGCCGAGCAGCAGCGGCAGGTACGTCCAGCAGTTCAAGTTCCTCAGGCTCTCGCCGGAGGTCAACTACGAGCCGCTGGCTACGGCGCTGATGGGCGTGCAGACGGCCCTTGCCCCCGGGACGTTCATGACAGCCGCCCAGTACAAGGCCTGCGCCACGCACCGCAGGCTGTACCACGAACTAGTGGCGTGGGGCCGCCAGCCGCAGCGGATCAGCCAGCAGGAACTTGAGAACTTCCTCGACCACGTCTACGACGGCCTGACAGCCGCCCGCCAGAGGAGAACTAGCCACCGCGACGCATACATCGCCTGGTCGCTCAGCGAGCTCCGCGACATGATCTCGGCCTTCAACAAGCTCCTTCGGGGCGACGGCCATAACAGCAGTTCCCGCAACGCCTTAGGGAAGCAGGGTCTGGGATAGCCCGACCCCCCGCCTTGGTGGCTGCTCTGGGGGCGGTTGCCTGGACGGGCGCGATAGCCCGGCGCCAATCCCGGGAGGCCGGCCGGGGTTCCCGTTTGTCCTTGACTTAATCGGCTTCTGCGGTAGGATGTTGGCCAAGCGCCCGCTCTCGGAGCGGCGGGACATCAGTTACCCCTTCCGGCAGCGCCGGGGCTCGCTTACTCAGCGCTGCCCAGGCCGCCCTGGCCAAGTTCCTTGCTACCCACCGAGTTATCTTCTCTGGTGGGCATCTTGCCGTGGGTTGGCGGTAAAAGGGAGCACTCGTCATGAACAGGAGCCTAGTCATTCTGACAGTTCTGCTGTCGGCCTCATTAGTTATGGCGGCGCCGGGTCTGGACATCAGGAAACCGCCGGTGGTTTCCGGCAGCAATCCCTACACCGGCCCGCTGGTAGACACGTTCTCGACCCAGGGGCAGTGGTTCGTGGAACCCAACACAGGGGCGGAGTTCCCCCTGCCGCATGAGTTCTACGACAACCATGACCCCAACTACGGGGGCGGATGGAACTCCACCAACGCCATCACAGGGAAGGTGGTATCCGTCTTCGCGCCCGGCGGAAACATCGTAGCCTTCAGCATCATGGCCACCATCACCGACGACACGCCGGCGCTCAGTGATTGGGCCAACGGGTCAAACAGGCACGGTGAGACTCTGGACGCAAATGACCAGTACTATTGCACGTTGTACGAGCCGGTGCTGACCGCGGAGTTCGCCATTCGCGGGCTGGGGATGCTTCCTCCCAGCTTCCCGGACCCCTACCAGGACCGCCAGCCCTACATCATCGCGACCAACGCCGACCTCGGCGCCTGGTACTGCTGGACCCCCGGCTATGCAGACCCCAACGACCCCAGCGGTGGCTACTACGTGCCGGCCTGGCGGTTCGACGACATCCCCCACGGGGAGTCCCGTTCGCGGGAGCTGACGTTCATGGTGGACGGCGCGGGGATAGATCCCAACGACACGCGGTATGGTGTAATTTACGACTCCTACTACTACTCCACGGACGTCTTCAGCAATCGCACCACGTCCCTGAAGATCAGCAGGTGGATCGACATGCTGGCAGCGGACCCCGGAACCGCCTATCCCACTCCGCCGCAGTTGAGCAGTGACGTGTCTGTGTTCTTCGTACCTGAACCCGCCACGCTTGCGATGCTTGCCCTTGGAGCCGGCGCGCTGCTGAGGCGCAGACGCTCGCGGTGAGGACGGATTAGGGTATCACTAGCAGGACTAGCATAAGGCATGCGGGCGGCCCGTGCGGGTCGCCCGCAGCTTTTTGCCCACGGCGATTGCGATGGCTGTCCCGCGGCGATGCCGCGGGCTTCGGCGCATCCTCGCCGCGGCGGGCACACGCTATGACAGGGCCTTGATGATCGCCTGGCAGAATGCCGGCAGGTCGGACGGTTTTCGGCTGGTGATGAGATTGCCGTCCACAACGCACTCCTCATCCACCCACTTGGCGCCGGCGTTGATCATGTCGAACCGGATGGCCATGAAGCTGGTGGCTCGCCGGCCCTTGAGGACATCGGTGCAGCAGAGCATCCAGCCGCCGTGGCAGATGGCCGCCAGGATTATGCCCGCCGAGGCCGCGTCGCGGATGAACTTCACCATCTCGTCGCTGCGCCGCATGTAGTCGGGGCACCAGCCGCCCGGCACGATTGCCGCGTGGAAGTCGGCGGCCTTGACCTTCCCCGCGGCCGCTTCGCTTCTGGCCGGGTAGCCCAGCTTGGAGTGATAATCCTCCCCCGCCTGCGGGGCGACCAGAGTCACCTCAGCCCCCTCCTCCTTCATCCGGTAGTACGGATACCACACCTCGAGCTCCTGATACTCCCGCTCCAGCATGACGGCGATCTTCTTGCCAGTCAAATTGGCCATGACGCATGTCTCCTTCGCAGTCCGGACGGACGGGACAGGAGATTATAGGCAGGCAACACGTGGGTGTCGCGTGGCGGGGCCTGCCAAGGGGTAGTTGGCGCCGCCCGCGGGTCTGAAGAAGCACAAATGCCCTGCTTCGCCCGCCTTCGCCAAGGCGTCGGCGGATGGAGACGACGGGATTTGAACCCGTGACCTGCTGATTGCGAACCAGCCGCTCTCCCAGCTGAGCTACGTCCCCAGGAGCTGCTGCACCTCAATATACGTCCATATCTTCGACGTTGTGAAGGGAAATCCTTCTGCGGCGCACGTCCCCGGTTTCTGTAAGGTTCAGTGCGGGCCGCTGGATGTCCGTCGTGCCGACTGTGATTCCGGTGTCTTTTTGTCTGTTCCGAAAGGCCGAACAGTCTACAGCCTAACAGCCTGGTCACAGCTTCGGCTCTTCGTAGACGGGGGTGTATTTCTTGACCAGGCGTTTGAGGTCTTCCTGGTCGGGCTGGATGTCCAGGGAGGTGTTCCACTCATCCAGGGCCTTGTCTCGCAGGTCGGCGCGGCTGCGGTTCATGATGTACTGCGACATGTAGGCCACGCCCATCCCGCGGTGTGCCGCGGCGCTGCCGGGGTCCAGGTTCAACGCCTTCGAGTATGCCTCCTGGGCCTTAGCGAAGTCCCGTAGGTAGAAGTAGCACGCCCCGGTCTTCTCCCAGGGCACCGAGCTTGAGGGGTCTTCCTGGGCGGCGGCGTTGAACGACTCCAGGGCGGCCTTCAGCCTGCCCTGCCGCATGTACGCCGAGCCGAGCTGGACAAGCAGCTCCGGCTGGTGGGCGTCCTGCTCCAGCGATGCCTTATACGCTTTGATGGCCTCGTAGAGCTTGTTCTGGCATTCGTCGATCATTCCCAGGTTGCTGTAGGCCTCGGCGCTGTTGGGGTCGATCTGGACGGCGGCTTGGCAGTATTCCTCGGCCTTGTCCAGGTCGCCCAGCTCGAAGTAGCAGGCTGAGATATTCAGGTGGCTGTCGAAGTCGTCCGGGCTGAGCTCTATCGCCCGCAGGTAGACGGCCACCGCCTTCTCCAGCAGCTCCCTGACCTTCTCCACGGCGCTCGCTGCCTGCTGTGCGAGGGTCTGGTATGTCAGGGCGAGGTTGTAGTGCGCCCTGAAGGCGTAGGGGTTAGTCTGGCAGGCGGTCTCGTATGCGGCCCTGGCCAGTTCCCAGCTTTCTCGGCGGCGGTGGATGTCGCCGATGGCCGCGTAGGCGATGGAAAGCTCGGGGTCGGCCCTCACGGCCTGGGCGAGTTCAGCCAGGGCGGCGTCCACGTCGCCACCCTGCATAAGCATCTCGCCCCTGACGAAATGGTCGATTGCCGTCTCCTTGGGCGCGGGACGGGCGCAGCCTGTTGCGAGCACCCCTGCTGCCACCGCCAAGGCGACGGCTACGACTATCTTCGGCATAGCGACCTCGCTATTGTCGGTTCAGGATTTCGGGTGTTTGTAATGCCTGAGGGTGGCGGGGTCAAGAAAAACAGCCGCCGGCGTCGTCGGGCCGGCGGATTGGGGGCAGGATCAATGCCGTCTAGCCGTGGGCTCAGGCCCAGCGGATCATCGCCATCTCGTACGGCGTCGCCAGCAGGTCGTGCCTGGGCATAACGCGGAGCGTGTAGCCACTCCTGCCGCTAGAGTCGCACGGCATCTCCACCGAGTATCGCACTCGGCTGTCGCCTTCCTGGCCGACCTGCTGCATCTGGACGGGGGTGCCATTGTTGAGCTGCCCGTCTTCGTCGAGCGGACCATAGTACAGCTCCACCCGAACGTCGGCCGGGCTGAGCCGGCCCAGGTTGATCACGGCCTGCACGGCGACGTTCTTGCCCACCTTGGCCCCCCCGCCGCCGTCGCCCATGTTGTCGCTGACGCCTTCGATCCGCACCTGGTCGAACTGTTCCGCCACGCGTCGTCTCCAGGCGCTGAGTTCCTTGGCCCGGGCCAGGCTGTTCGCGGTCAGCTCTTCCCACCGCTTGGCGGCGGGTACGTAGAACCTCTCGGAGTATTCGCGGACCATGCGGTTGGTGTTGAACACCGGCGCCAGCGTGCCGATGGCCGCCTTCATCTTCGCAATCCATCCGCGGGGCAGGCCGTCGTGGCCGCGGTCGTAGAACAGCGGGAGGATCTCCTTTTCCAGCAGGTCGTAGAGGGCCTGCGACTCGACCGTGTTCTGGTACTCCAGGTCGTCGTAGGCCTCCCCAGAGCCTATCGCCCACCCGACCGCGGGACTGTAGCCTTCCTCCCACCACCCGTCGGGGACAGAGACGTTCAGGGCGCCGTTGGCCGCCGCCTTCATGCCGCTGGTGCCGGATGCCTCCATCGGACGCAACGGTGTGTTCAGCCAGATATCCACGCCCTGCACAAGATACCTGGCCACGTTTATGTCGTAGTCTTCCAGGAACACCAGACTCCGACGCAGCGGCTCTTTCCTGGCGGCGTGGACGATCTGCCGGACCAGGTCCTTGCCGGGGTTGTCGCGCGGGTGCGCCTTGCCGGAGAAGACAAGCTGGCAGCGTCGCCCCTGCCCGCTGAGCAGCTTGCCCAGGCGGTCTAAGTCCGAGAGGATCAGGTTGGCCCGCTTGTAGGTGGCGAAGCGCCTGGCGAAGCCGATGGTCAGCACTTCCGGGTCGAGCACCTCGTCTGCGGCGGCCAGCTCAGCCGAGCCCGCGCCCCGCTTGCTGAGCTGCTCGCGAAGGCGCCCGCGGACGAAGACCACCAGGCGCTCGCGCCTTCGCTCGTGCGTCCGCCACAGCTCCATGTCCGGAATCTGCTCCACCGCCTTGCGGACGACCGCATCGGCCGGCCGCTCGTGCCAGTCGGCGCCCAGGTAGCGGTCATACAGCGTGGCCATGTCGTGGCTGAGCCAGCTTCGAACGTGGACGCCGTTCCTGATGGCCTGGATGGGCACCTCGTTGACCGGCAGCCCCGGCCAGACGCCGCTCCACAGCTTCCGGGTGACCTCCCCGTGCAGGCGACTGACCCCGTTGCGCCCGCTGCTGAAGCGCAGCGCGAAGGCCGTGAGGTTCAGCGGCTCATCCTTGTTGCCTGTCTCCTGGCGGCCCAACGCCAGGAACTGGTCCCTGCCCAGCCCCAACTGGCCCCAGTAGTTGGAGAAGTACTTGTCGATCAGCCAGGGCTCGAAGGCGTCGTTGCCGGCCGGGACCGGCGTGTGCGTGGTGAAGATGTTCGAGGCGGCGACGGCTTCCCTGGCCTCGGTGAAGCTCACGCCCAGCTCGGCCATCATGATCCGGCATCGCTCCAGACTCAGGAATGCCGAGTGCCCCTCGTTCATGTGGAACACCTTCGGCGAGATCCCGAGGCCCTTCAGGACCCGCACGCCGCCGATGCCTAGCATGATCTCCTGGCGGATTCGCATTTCCTGGTCGCCGCCGTATAGCTGCGAGGTGATGTGGCGATCCTCGGGGGTGTTGTCCGGCACGTTGGTATCCAGCAGGAGCAGGGCAGTCTTGCCCACCTGTAGCCGCCAGACCTGGGCCTTGGTCACCCGTCCGAGCATCTCCACGCCGACCGTCAGCGGCTGGCCGGCGTCAGTCCGCACCAGATGCACCGGCATGTTGTGGAAGTCGTTCCGCGGGTACAGTTCCAGTTGCCAGCCGTCGGCGTTGAGCCGCTGGCGGAAGTAGCCCTGCTGGTACAGCAGACCCACCGCCACCAACGGGACGTCCATGTCCGATGCGCTCTTGAGGTGGTCGCCCGCCAGAACGCCAAGACCGCCGGAGTAGATCGGCACGCACTCCGTGATACCGTATTCCGCGCAGAAGTACGCCACTACCGGCTGGCGGTCCCCGCCGTAGGTCCTGCCCCACCAGCCCGGCTTGGACATGTAGTCCTTCAGGTCGTCGTTGACCCGCTGAAGGTGCGTCAGGAACCCGTCATCCTTGGACATGGCGATCAGCCTTTGCTGGCTGACCCTGCCGAGCATGGCCACCGGGTTGTGGTAGCAGTCCTCCCAGGCCGCCGGGTCAAGCCGGCGGAACAGGTCCTGCGCGTCGCCGTGCCATGTCCACCAGAGATTCCCGGCTATCTCCAGCAGGGGCATCAGAACGTCCGGTAACGACGGTTCGACCGTAAATGTCCTCAATGGTCGCATGGGCCGGAGCCATCTTCCTATGTGGCAAAGTGTAACGAACGCATCTATACTGATGCGGCCAAACGGCACGCTGCTAATTCATCGGCATTTGCCGCTGCGATGATTATAGCAATGAGGCCGTCCTGTGGCAGGTTTTGAGGCATTCTGCGACCAAACCCTGCCCTTCGCCTTCGGCAGCCAGCGCGGCGAACAAACCGCCCCCCCCCCACCGGCGTAGAATGAGATGAGAGGGCCCGTAACTATGCCGATGACAGGTATGTGCGTCTAGCCCGAGCGGGTGAGTCTGTGGGCGGGGCTGGGCGATCCCGACCGCGGTAGGAGGAAACGAAGTATGCAGCAAAGACAAAAAACAGAGTTCCAGGTTGGGCCGACTCCCCCGCCGGCGTCCCGGCGGCGCCGGGGGGCAAACAGACGGTTGCTATGGCGCGACATTGTGGTAAGCTCCAAACTGTACGGGCGCAGCCGGTGGCTTCACTCATTCGGGCAGGCTGCGGAGGAAAGGCCCAACCTGCGCCGAGAAGAGTGACTGCTCAGCAGGAGAGCGGGCCGTGAGGGCCGTCGGTCGGTACATTCTGGCTCTGAGTTGCCTGGGCGTGGCACTAGGCCCGGTGGCGGCACAGGTGCGAATACTCCAACAGGGGCAGGCACTCGACGCCAACTTCCTTGTCGGCAGCGGCGGGCAAAACATCACACGCTACCAGCCGCCGATAGACTCTCAGCTCTTTGTCACCGGCCAAGTGAGCGGCCTGGCCGGATTCCGGGGGTCGGTCGCCTACTACGCACCTGATCAACTCAACCTCACCTTGCCCTCGGCGGCCGTCGATGCGTTTCGCGGGCAGACCGTGGGCGTGAACGACGTCATCACGGGTACGCCCTACGTGACCGCCCCGTACTATGATAGGTCAAGCACCCTTCTGGGCGCGCGAGGGATCGTCTCCGGTCAGGCATTGCCAGGCACCGATGTCCCCATTTCGGCGATCCCGCCCGCTCCGCAGGGCCTGTACGGCCAGGCGGGGACCGCCGCCTACAATCCGCTGGGACTGGGCTCCGACAGGCTGGGGCTGGTCATGCCGCTCGCCGGGTCGACGCTTCGGCCATTCCTCGAACAGGGCCTGCGCGGCACCGCCACCGTCCCGACGCTGTTCACGGTGCCCGGTGCGGCGCGGCGGGAGGAACTGGAACACGAACTCGGCGGGGTGGTGTTGCCGGAGGACTTCGCCGTCCAGAGCGAGATCGATACCCGCCTGGACCCCACGGCCCGCAACAACAGGGTGGACCGGCTCAGGCCGCCGACGTTGGCCCCCGAACCGAATGAGCCGAACGCCGGGCTGAACGTAGCCCGATTGCCGCTGCATCCCCTGGGAGGCACCGAGGCAGTTCCCCCGCAGCCGGATGAAGACGTCTTCAGCGATATCCTGTCCCGCCTGAGCCGGGGCGGCGCCGGCGAAGGGCTGATCCCGCCGGCTGAGCGCAGGGCGATCTGGCGGGCAGCAGAGCCCAACGCCCCCGCGCCGGAGAAACGCAAGACGGAGGAGAAAGAGGGACGCAAAGAGGAGACAGTGGAACGGCCCGCGATGCTCGAGATCGACCGCAAGGCGCTGATGGAGACAACTGCTCGGCCCGGCATCGTGGAATACACGCCTGAGGGAGGGCTGCTGATCCACCGCCTGGCCGGCACCAGCCGCGACCAGTTCAACACGCTGATGGCCGCCGGGGAAGAAAACCTCAAAGACGGTAACTACTACGATGCGGCCGAGATCTACAGGCAGGCCGTCTCCGTCGATCAGAACAACCCGCTGGCCCGCGTGGGACTGAGCGTCGCGCTGTTCGCCGCTGGAGAGCCCCTGGGAGCGGCCGATCAGCTCAAGCGGGCCGCTGAGATGTTCCCGCCCATCCTTACCTCGCGCCTGGACCTGGCCGCGATAGTCGACAAGGAGCTGCTGGCCCGGCGGCTGGACTTCCTGGCAAGGCGCCTGGACAACCCCCAGACGGGTCCGGAACCCATGCTGCATTTCATCGCAGCCTACGTCTACCACAACCTCGGCGATGAGCAACAGGCCCGCGACTACGCCATCAAGTTGAGAGACAGCAGTCCGGACGACAGGGTCTTGGCCAGGTACGCCGCCTCGCTGCTGGGCGGCGCGACACCGGCTTCCGCCCCGGCCAGCCGGCCCGTAGCCGAAAGTCTGGCGACACAGCCAGGTGGGAGCTGAGAATCGAGCGGGGGTGTTACCTTCCTGCTACTGAACTCCGGGTCCATTGTCTCCGATATGAGCAGTGAAGTCATTCCAGCCAATCGGTGGCGGGCCCGGTGGGAGGAGTCGGGTCCGCCATTCTTTTCAGCCACGCCCGCGGTGCAAACACCACTTCGTCCCGCCCCCTATTTGCTCAGCCGCCCGGCCGGCAGATAAGGCGACTTGGGCTAGGCTATTAGGTTTTTTTTATAGTTGGGTCATCGCACCTCATGATAGCTTAACTCGGCAAACCGGCCCGCTTACGGTTTGGTCTTGCGGAAAGCGGCGGTTACAGTCGCCGAAGCCGGTTCGGTCCGCAACTCTCGCCTGAAGGAGACATGAAATGTCAAAACAGTTTGTCGACGGTGTCATGGAGACCGTCATCGCGCGCAATCCGGGGGAGCCCGAGTTCCACCAGGCCGTCCAGGAGGTGGCCGAGTCCGTCGCCCCGGTGATCGACAAGCACCCCGAGCTTGCCAAGGCCAAGATCTTCGAGCGGATGGTCGAGCCTGAGCGGCAGATCATCTTCCGCGTGCCCTGGATGGACGACAAGGGCCAGGTGCAGATCAACCGCGGCTTCCGCGTGCAGTTCAGCAGCGCGATAGGCCCGTACAAGGGCGGGCTGCGGTTTCACCCGTCGGTTTACCTGGGCATCATCAAGTTCCTGGGCTTTGAGCAGGTCTTCAAGAACGCCCTGACGACCACTCCGATCGGCGGCGGCAAGGGCGGCAGCGACTTCGACCCCAAGGGCAAGAGCGACAACGAGGTCATGCGCTTCTGCCAGAGCTTCATGAGCGAACTGTTCCGCCACGTCGGGCCGGACGTCGACGTGCCCGCCGGCGACATCGGCGTGGGCGGGCGAGAGATCGGCTACATGTACGGCCAGTACAAAAAGCTCACCAACACCTTCACCGGCGTGTTGACCGGCAAGGGCCTGGACTACGGCGGGTCGCTTGCACGCACCGAGGCCACCGGCTACGGGCTGGTGTATCTCGTCAGCCGGATGCTCGGGGCCCGCGGCATGAGCTGGAAGGGGCTGAAGGTCCTCATCTCCGGCTCGGGCAACGTCGCCATCTACGCCACGCAGAAGGCCCAGCAGCTCGGCGCCAACGTCATCGCCATGTCCGACAGCAACGGCTACATCGTCGACCCCAAGGGCATCAAGCTGGACACCGTAAAGCGGATCAAGGAGGTCGAGCGCGGCAGGATCAAGGAGTACTGCCAGGAGCACACCTCAGCCAAGTACACCGAGGGCTGGCATGGCATCTGGACGCTCCCCTGCGATGTCGCGCTGCCCAGCGCCACCCAGAACGAGATCGACGAGGCCGCCGCCAAGACGCTGGTCAAGAACGGCTGCAAGGCCGTCGGCGAGGGGGCGAACATGCCATCCACTCCCGAGGCCGTCAAGGTCTTCCAGGACAGCGGCGTGTCCTTCGCCCCGGCCAAGGCTGCCAACGCTGGCGGCGTCGCCACAAGCGCCCTGGAGATGAGCCAGAACTCCATGCGGCTGAACTGGCCATTCGAGGAGGTCGACGCGCGGCTGAAGCAGATCATGGACAATATCTACGACCAGTGCGTCCAGGCCGCCGAGACCTACGGCGCCAAGGGCAACCTGGTCGCAGGCGCCAACATCGCCGGGTTCCTGAAGGTCGCCCGCGCAATGATGGCCCAGGGATTGGTGTAAGAACCAACTACAGGACCTACCCCTAATCGCGGTGGCGCCCCCGCCCCATCGCTTTGTCGCAGCCGAGGATCAGGCGCGAATCCCAGTCGCGATGGTCAATCGCTGTTCCGGGAATCCTCCTCATCATCTGCACACAGGGCGACGCGCGAGGGGACGTACGCAACGCCCTGCAATCCGGGGCCCACCAGCGCGACCCACAACGAGATCGGCAAAGCTGTCAGCAAGGTGCTGGTCAAGAACGGCTGTAGGCCCGCCGACAACGAGGCAACCAACCCATCAGCCCCGCACGTCAGGCTCGTCAGTGGTTCCAGGTTCTGACACTGCAACAGCAATAGCAGATCATCCAGATCGAGAACCCCGTCCCCATCTGCGTCGCTCTCTTGGCCCTGACCGCCCCCTCCCATGAGACCGTCGCCACGTTGCCACATCCAGTATGTCGCCAGCAGGGCCAAGTCTCCAGTGCCAACGTTCGTGTGTAACTGTCCCAACGATTGTGGGGGTTTGTTTGAAGGTGTTCTGCCCCCACCCCAAGGGGTTAGATTACCTTGCGGATATCGCAGGTTCCCTGCCGGCCACGCAGGTAGGAGGCCAGG
>Ga0315280_10008877_pt1 | contig 13080 bp, 17 predicted proteins | sample YL17G06_40_MG_FD_203697 | JGI IMG/M metagenome (GOLD analysis project Ga0315280, IMG submission 203697) | Sediment microbial communities from Yellowstone Lake, YNP, Wyoming, USA - YL17G06_40 | ecosystem: Environmental > Aquatic > Freshwater > Lake > Sediment | place: USA: Wyoming | collected...
GTTATTACGCATGGACGCGAAATCCTCAAGAGTTAATGCATCGTATCTCTGAGAAACTTGAACAAAAAAACGTGCAATATGCTTTTACTCAAGAAGCCGGTGCTTCTCTGGTGGCGCCGTTTTCAACCTTTGAAATAGTCTCCCTGTATATTGAGTCATTGGAGAAGTTTCCGGCCGCATCTTTAGCGGCAGAGGATGCAAAGAAAGGATTCAACATTGTTTTATTTGAGCCTGTTGATACTGATATATTCAGGCAAGCACGAGAAATTAACAATCAGAAAGTCGTTGATGATTTACAGCTCTATCTTGACTTGATGAAAAATCCATTAAGGGGAGAGAAGCAAGCCGCGCATCTGTTGTCGGTAGTGAGAAAGAAATTGCAATGAGGCGCAAAATATTTGAGGATTACTTACCCTCAGAGATGGGGCCGCTAAAGATTATTTTGGCAGACATTTATTTGTCTTTGGGAGGCGTATCCAGGAATCTGTATCTTGTTGGAGGGCTTGTCCCTGAATTCCTTGTAACGAACAAACTTAGTTACCTACGGGAATACCTGGGAACTTTGGATATTGACCTGGCGGTAGAGCTGGCCGTTGAGGGGAATAGCCGGTTTGAAGATTTTTATGATAGGCTTCGCGGTCTTGGTTTTGAGAAGCAAAAGACCGATGATGGGCTTGACTTTATGAGCCATAGTTTTGTAAAACATGAACCCGGTAACAGAGAAGTAGTCCTGGATTTGATAGTTGATGATAAATTCGAGCCTCAAGCTGACAAACTAAAAGAAATTTCGCCAAATGTTGAAGCGGCGAAATTTAGGGGAGTTTCTCTTGTTTTTGCCGATTATCTAAGCCGCGACATTAAAGGAAGTAAGGGAGAAATAACTACCATTAAAATAGCAAATTTGATACCGTTTATAACGTTAAAATCGTTTACCTATGTAGACCCGGACAATGGTTCTGCTAAAGATGCTTTTGATATATGGTACACAATTGTAAACTACGGGGAAGGGCCGGATTCCGTAAATAGAGAAGTGTCGCGCTATAGAGATAATGTTGACGTTCAGGCTGCTCTTAAGGCAATAAAAGAGGTCTTTAATGACGAATCTTCCCAAGGGACTAAAGACGTCGTTGATATTTTGGTGAAGCGCTACGGATTCGATAGATCCAGTGCAAACAGAGAAGTAATATCTCCTTTAAGGTTGGTTAAGGGGTTATGATGCCTTTTATCCACTGGGATTACCCGAACAAAGGCTAATAACGAGTATATACTCAAAACGGGCTATTTTTGGATCGTAAATATAAGCGTTTTTTAGAAGGTTTTAAGGCGCCCTCAGAAGGAGGTGCAAAAAATGGATAAAGAATTAGAGGAGTGGCATAAGCTTCACAAATTTCACTTTTATAGCGGGAGTTATGAAACAAAAGAATTGGCTGAGTACTTAGGAGTCAGCTCCAGAACTATCCAAAGGTGGATAAAAGAAAAGACCAAGCCCCACAAAGAACAGCTGTTAAAGATTAGTAAATACCTTAGAGAATAGGTTTTATTTTTGTGTTTAGATGTCGCACTTGGGCGTATAATAGTTCTTATGTTAACTTGAGCATATTGGAATAATCTAATTTAACTGTTTATATGGCAATAAGTTACGATATTTTGGGATTTTCCTGTGTATAAGCCAGATTTGACTTACTTGGCTTTACTTATTCTTCTTAACCTTTACATTTAAAAACAAAACGTGAGCTTATCTGACAGGCTGAATTGGTGGGCGCATTCCAGGGTTTTATCTTTTAATTGGCGGCTGTAGTTTTGGTATCTGAGAGGATTGGTAGATTTATAGAGCAGTAATCTCCAATTAGCATACTCTCCCCTGCTTAACCCCTTTTTAAGGCTATCCAGGACACCCCAGCGAGGATTTAATCTATCTACGTATATTCGGTCCAAATTAAGGCCCCCCAATGCCCTAAAAATGCCTTCTAAATTGGCTCTGGTATCACAAAATTCCGGTAACAACGGCCCTAAAAATACCCAGGTTTTTATGCCCTTATCCTGGGCTTGTTTTAAGGTATTCAGTCGTTCTTCAGGCTCTGAAGCATAGGGTTCTAATACCTTTTGCAGGTTTCTGTTTAGGGTAGTAATGGTCATACCTAAGCTGGGGGTTTTATAGGCCCCTAAAAGGTCAAAATCGCGCAAAATCAGGCTACTTTTGGTAAGTATGGAGACCTCAAGGCCTGCCTCTAATAGTATCTTAAGACAGGCCCGGGAGAGCTTATATTTTGCTTCTAATGGCTGCCAGCCATCGCAGATAGAGCTCATAAATACCTCTTTAGGCGACCTTATTTTGAGGATCTGTTTGGCCAGGATTTCCGGGGCGTTTATTTTAACATCCACAAAATCGCCCCAATCCTCAGGCCTATCCTTGAACTTCTTCATATACCGGGCATAGCAATACAGGCATCTGTGACTGCAACCTACATAGCAGTTCAGGGTAAAATCAGCAAGCTCGGATTTATTCAGGATGGTTTTACAAGTAACTTCGCGGATTTTAAGCATGGGGATTGAAAATTAGAAGCGTCTCCCATTCCTTATTTTAATCATGCAATAATTTCATTATTCTTGTTTTGTACTCCGCGGCCTAAAACCGCCCCGTTGGTAGCGGGGCGGATAAGTTGTGGCCGCTTGAGTATTCCGCCCGTAGGAACCCCTGAGGCTTATAGCCTGGGTGGGCTACATTTCTGGCATAGGGGATTTGCCAGTTTTTAATTCTTCAATTGTCTTTTTTATTCTTGCTACACGTTCAGAAGAACTTGGGTGCGTAGATAAAAAATGCAGACAGGCATCATGTAACGACCGATATAGTAAGAAAGCAAGGGTCAGATTTATTTTTTGCTGGGTCAAAGTTAATTCTTAAAGCCATTTCCCGTTCCCATTCATAGGAAAGATTTGTTACCTAGATTATTATTTTGCGGCAAGGAGTTTTTTTACTTCCGGATGAACCGTGAACTCTCTACGGATTCCTTCAATAACCCACATTCTTATCAGGGTTTGATATCCAAGCCCTTTATATTTAGCAATAACTTTAGCTAAATCAATCTGACGCTGCCCCATTCTTAAAGTGAGCTGACGCTTTCTCTCCTCTCGCCTCATAGCAGCTTTTCTTAGCAGACTAGGAGCAAACTCAAACGGCTCTTTCACATCAGTGAACTCATTCGGATAATCAAGTGGACTGTGTGTATCCCAAAAAAGCGCTTCCTCTTCTTCAGATTTAAATTTAGGTAATCTCTTCATTTTATTTCACCCCTTTTCGTTTTTTATAATAATGTTTTTCCTTTTCACTCATATCTCTGGCAGTAATTACCCTTATCCGGCCAGGGCCTTTAATAACAACAAAGGCTATGAAAAGATATCTTCCCTCTTCTGTAACACCATAAGCATTGTAATTAATGCTGAATTTGGTGTCATCCAGGATGACCTTTACGTATACGCCTCTTTTTTGGGCGTTTATCAGGCTTTCCAGGAGAATTGAAGCAGGGTTGTTGGTGGGTGTGGGCTCTACATTGATGAGGTACATCGCCACGTAGATTGATTCTTTTGCATCTTGGATGGCTTGGTGGGTAGTTTGGAAGTAGTCTTGGCCAAGAAGGATGTTGGCTTTGGCTATGGCTTTGGCCATAGGGGGCCAAACCATGGCCTTGTGGCCTATCGGAAGCCAAACCACGGCCTCCTGGCTTGTGGTTTTGTCGGCAGAGGCGGGAGGAGTGGTGGTGAATGCGATTAAAATTATGAGGATTGAGAGTAAGATATGGCGCATCGGGAAGCGGTGTTTAGTTATAAGTATCAAGTTAGTATATTAACTCTTATCGGTGGATATTTCAAGTGGAATTATTGAATATGTCATTTCCATTCAATTCCAGTTAAATTGTTTGACATATTTATCGAATTATGTTAATATTTTCTCAAAAGGTGTTTGAAATGAAAAATTTTCAAGTCGATAAAAGAATATTTCAAAAATATAAGGTAAAACTGGCATATCTATTCGGCTCACAGGCAAAGGGTACATCTGCCAAAGAAAGCGACTTTGATATCGCGGTGCTATTTAAGAAAAACCCTTCTGACCCGCTGGCACTTGAAGAGATTTCTCTTCTTTCGGAAGAATTAAATAAATTTTTTCTTACAAGTGTTGATATTGTATGTTTAAACAATGCCCCTCTTTTACTTAAATATGAAGTTGTCTCCTATGGAAAAGTCATTTATTGCGATGATGAGTTTGAAAGAATAAATTATGAAGTCTCCATAGTAGAAGAATATATCGATGAAGCACCTATACGTAAACTTTATAACGAAGCGCTTTATAAGCGAATTCTACAAGGAGCTTAATTATGGTAAATCCTGAAATTATCAATGAACGATTAAAAGAAATAGAAGAAAATCTTCGTATTCTTGAAGAATTAAAAACCGTTCCTAAAGATAAGTTCTGCGATGACCCCCGGATATTTAAATTAGCTGAACGTTGTTTACAAATTAATATACAAGCTATGCTTGACATATCTCATCACCTTATTGCCGGCAATAGCTGGACAAGGCCCAAGGATAATTATGAGACTATTCAGATTATTGCTAGATACAAAATCATTCCCCAGGAATTTGCCGATTTGATTCGTCCTATGATTGGATTGCGAAATATTCTGGTTCATGAATATGCCAAAATTGATCCCGCCGCAATCTATCAACATCTCCAACATCTCCAGGATTTTCGCCGGTTTCAGAAATATATTCTTGCCGAGCTCTCGAAACACCATTCATAACCTCAATATTTAGCACCTGGTACATTAAATAGCGTTTTAAAACAAGCGCAATTAAAGAAAATGGAGGTGAAATAATAATGCATCGCTTTCTTATTGTCATTGAAAAAGCAAACGGAAATTATTCAGCATACTCACCTGACTTGCCGGGTTGTGTAGCAACAGGCGTAACCCGTGAAGAGGTTCGCGGAAAATGGTTATGAAGCTCAGATTAACGCAAAAGATGGCTCAAAGGATGGCTTTGACGCCTCAAATGAGGCAGTCTATACATATCCTGCAACTGCCTCTATTAGAACTAAAGAGTTATTTAGAACAACAGATGGAAGAAAATCCCATATTAGAAGATAGCCAGGAATCGGAATTTAAGGAGAATGTATCAGATAAAGAAATCCAGAAGCTGATAGAATTAAGCAGCCAGGATAGAAAAGATTCTGAAGATTATTTTAATACAGGATATAGCGAGGAGGAAATAAAAGAAAAACAAAATTATCGGGAAAGTTTGATTATAAAACAAACAACCTTACAGGAACATCTCCTTGGGCAATTAGGGCTGCAACCTCTTAATGAGATAGATTATAAAATAGGCGAGCTTATCATCGGTATGATTGATGAAAACGGTTATTTTCAAGGAGCACCGGAAGAAGTAGCGGGAACCTTAAAGGTTGGCCCTGGAGATGTTCAGAATGTGCTCTCTCTTATCCAGACATTTGAGCCTGTAGGCGTGGGGGCAAGGAATTTAAAGGAATGCCTGCTCATCCAACTTGACTCCAAAGGCAAGCACGATTCTTTAGCATATCGAGTCGTAGAAAATCATTTAGTCGATTTAGCCAAAAATAAAACCGAATTAATTGCTAAGCAACTATCCGCCGAAGGCGGATCCGCCTCCGGCGGAAAGGTCACTGTAGAAAGAATCAAAGAAGCCTTAAAAGAAATCTCCGCTTTAGAACCCAAACCAGGGCGTTCTTTTGGGCAGGTAGAAAGCAGGCGCATCCTGCCCGACATAATTGTAGAAAAAATAGAAGATGATTACGAGATAACCATTAACGGCCGGGGACTACCCCCGCTTAAAATAAGTTCCCAATATAAAAACCTGCTAAAACTTAAGGACACGCCAGAAGAGACTAAGGGGTATCTAAAGGAAAAATTAGATTCTGCACTCTGGTTGATTAAGGCAGTTAATAAAAGGCAGGAAACTATCCGCCGAGTCGCAGAATGTATAGTCCAGACACAAAAGGAATTCTTCGAATTTGGATGCGGCCATCTTAAGCCGCTGACAATGAAAGAGGTTGCTAGAATAGTGGAAAGGAATGAGTCTACTATAAGCAGGGTGGCTAATAGTAAATATATACAAACCCCTTATGGCATCTTTGAATTAAGTTACTTTTTTAGCGGCTCTTTTAAAACCGAGGCACAGGAAGTAGTCTCAACGGATGCAGTAAAGGCGCAGATTACCACCTTTATCGAAGACGAAGACCCCAAGCATCCATTAAGCGATGACAAAATTGTAACTATATTACGTAGCCAGGGTTTAAATGTTGCGCGGCGGACAGTGGCTAAGTATCGAGAGAAACTAAAAATTCTTCCTTCTCATTTAAGGAAAAAATAGCCTGCATAATCTTACTTATAGAGCCTTTCTCGTAGGGTCTTTACATATTCTACTTAACTTATTCAAAAATTGGTTCTATCTCAAAATATCCTTCAGGAATGTTAGTCTTAAATGAAAAGTGATCAAGAAAACCATAAACTCCCAATATCCCTGAAAAACCAATAGGCCTATCCAAGAATCCAATTATAGTTTCTATCTGCCAAGCATTTTTTAAACCAATGTCTTTATTATTTTTAAAAACAGCTAATTTTAATTTATGAAAATACGCGATATTTTCTGGCTGCTTCCCTCCAACGCCTGAAAGAGGTATCTTTTCTCTTGTGTCTTTATAATCTTTTATACCTAACTGCTTGGCAAAATCATTATTAAAAAGACACCATTGAGAACCTGTATCAATATAAGCCTCTGTTCTAAGAAGCATAGAATTATTTAATAGTCCAACTTTAATTAAGGGATGAAATTTAAACTTTGCTATTTCAGGTGTTAAGGGACTTGAAATACGAGTGTATAAAAAACGGTAGGACATTATAGAAGATAATCGTATTTTAAATCAGGAATCTTAGTTACAATTGGATTCTCAAAGCCTTTCTTAATTGCTTTACTTAATGCCTCAACTAAGGTTGAACCCGCACTGATGACTTTATCATTATCAGTAAAAGCAACCCACTTATTTTGATATTTCTTAAAAATCTTTGTTCTATCCATTGCTTTTTCCATATTTGTATCTCCTTCTTATTGAAAATTTATTTTACCATACAAACTAGGTCTGTCAAACAAATTCTTAGAGCCTCGAATTGACTCACATTAAATGTTACCTAATGACAAATACCAAAGCACAAAATTCAAAATAAGCTCAAAGCACAAATACCAAATGACAAAACCTTTGTTTTGAAATTTGACATTTGAATTTTTCCGCCGAAGGCGGATCCGCCTGTGGCGGAGGATTTATTTTGTGCTTTGAATTTTGACATTTGTCATTAAAATTGGATATTGGAAATTAATCCGTTGTATAAAGAGCGCAATCATTCTTTCTCATTCTTATTTAATCCATTGGCTGGCAGTTGGATAATAAAAGCCGCTCCTTTTTTATTGCCTTCCTCTAAAAATATTTTACCTCTGCACCTCTCGTGAATAATCTCGTAACAAATAGCCAGGCCTAACCCTGAGCCTTTCCCCATCTCCTTGGTAGTAAAAAATGGCTCAAAGATTCTAGCCTTAACTTCTTCAGGGATACACGGGCCTGTATTACTAAATTTAATTTCAATATAACCGTTTCTCCTTCCCGTAGATACCTTTATAGTTCCGCCATCGGGCATAGCATCGCAGGCATTCTTTATTAAATTGGTAAATACCAGCTTTAGCCCATTATCACGCACTAAAGGTGAATCAGAGTTAAATTGCTTAATCACTTTTATATTATTGGGCAGGATATAGTGATTCATCATCCCTAAGGAATCCTCGATAGCCTTGTTTATATCCATAGGCCTGTTAAATGCAGAAGAAGAGCTCTGTGCAAAATCTAAAAGCGCCCTGATTATGCTGACTATCCGATTTAGCCCTTTCTTTGCATTTAATAAATATTCGCGGACAATCCCTTCTTCACCTGTGCACTCTAATGAGAGGTTAACAAATCTTATAATTCCGTCCAATGGATTATTTAACTCATGAGCCATTCCCCCAACGAGTTTACCCATAGAAGCAAATTTTTTTAACCTATCCTGCTCTTCATCTTTAGCCTTTAACCTATCGTTTAATTCCTGGCCGGGCTTCTTTATATCCCCGCAGAGCCGCAGGGCAATATAATTACAGATAAGAGAAACACACCGCAGGTCTTTTAAGGTGAAGCTTTTTCCAGAAGCCTTATCATTAATATTGATAACCCCGGCTAATTTATCGTCAGACATTATGGGCGCAGATAAAAAGGAATTTGTCCGGTAATGGTTAAACCTTTTCAGGGTTTGGAAACGGGGGTCTTTCCTGATATCTTTCACTAAGAGAGGCTCTCTCTCAGCTGCGACCATTCCTGATATACCTTCTCCTAACCTCTGTCTTATGCCCTCAAGCCGCCTATTGCCGGAGTTACGGGCTACTTTCAATATCAATACCTGTTTATCACGGTCAAATAAAAAAATTGACCCTGCTTTTGATTCCAGAAGGTCCATACAATTAGTCAGGGTCGCTTTCAAAAAATCCCTTAAATTATCTTTTTGCACAGTGTTTTTCTCTTAGGTTTTTTGTGGGATACATAAAGCTAAAAGTATAACATATTTTTTTCTTAAGTCAAACAAATTTTTATGAAATTTTTATGAAAGATACCTTTTAATCACAGGCTGTTAGGGTAAATAATCTAACAATATGGGTGCGAGCTGTTTAATAAAAGCCTTTCCCCGGCTATCTGCTCTCTTAAGGTCGTCTCTGGTCCGGATAGATACACGCACCATAGCTCCGCCTTGGCGATTATGTCTTATTTCATCCCAGATAAAATAACATTGCTGGCGATAATAATTGGGAGTAACTCTACTGCCTGCTGTAAACCAATACCAGGCAATCTCCTTACCTGCCCTGTCTTCCATCACGAGCTTATTTACCTGCAGAGCAGACGAATCCTTTCCCCGTTGGGCTATGGCTTTGGCTATCGGAAGCCAAACCATGGCCTTCTGGCCTATCTCTACCTTCTCAATGCCCTTATTTAGCAATGTCCTTCCTCCGCCCAAATAACATATCTCCGGAGGATGAAATGAGCCTCTGTTTACCGCAGAGTAGACAATAACCAGGGCTACTCTTTCTCCTTGGGAATTGGTGTATTCCCGCATGAGCGCATCTTTTGTCTCCAAGAGTTCGTATGTCCTTTGAGAGATAGGTATGTCCTCTCCCTTCCATTCGCCGAGCTTTAAAGGAATATTTTCTAACTTAATTTTAGCCGGAGAAATACTCCTCGCCTGCCAAAAATAGATAAGTCCAACCAGAGTTAATGATAACAGAATGATTACTATTAAGTAAGCCTTATTATTTGACATTTTAAGAGCCTCATTACAATTGCCAGGCCAATAAAAGCAAAGACAAATACTAACATACCGGAGAAATCATGAAAGAATCCTAAGGCGACCTTTTTTCCATAAATATGGGTTACTAAAAGAAGCAGGATTATCCTCAAGACATTAGATATAAGGGCTAAGGGAATGCTTGAGAGAAAGAGGGTAATTTTTCTGCTCAGGCCTCCAGAGATAAATTGAGTAAAAAGAGCTCCTAATGCCAAGAGTGAAATTAGAGACCTTAACCCACTGCAGGGGTCACCGACTAATAAGAAACTTCCGGGAAGATAAATTGTTGAGCCGCCCCTTGTTGTTGGAATTCCCATCAGATTAACTGCCAAGGAAGCGAGCTGAGCAGCGATGAGCTTCATTTTGAAACTGACAGCAATAATAATCACGCTGGGAAGCGGGAGCATAAAAATGAGAAAAGCCAAAGGAAAAAGTAATTCACGGGTAATCGTTTTGCCAAAAAGATAAAGCGCCAGTCCTACGAGGACAATCAGCAGTGAAAAATAAGAACCAAAATTTATCTTTAGGACTGTGCTTATAAGATGTAAGAGCAGGCCCCCTGCCAATAGGACCAAACCGGATTTACAGGGTTGGGCAGGTAAAAGCTCTTTCAGCCTCTTTCTCTTTCGCCAGATAAGATAGGCGCTGACTAATGGCACTAAGAAACCGTGAGAATAATAGGAATCAGTGGCTAGAAATCTTTCTGACAGGCTAATAAAGGTAGGCGCATAGATAGCAACTAATAATATAATTATGAGGGCTATTTTAGAATTCAATTTGACTTTTGCAGAGATTCAATTTCAGACTTAGCTAAACTTGCCAATGTATGCCGAGGATACTGATTGATGAACTTTTCGTAAATCTCGATTGCCTTTTTAGGTTCCTTAAGTTGCCTTTGATAGATGGCTGCCATTGTAAATAGGGATGTGGAAGCTTTGGGGCTTTGCGGATATTTATCTGCCAAAGCCTTGAGAGAACCTATGGCCTTATCCCACCTCTGTTGGCTTATGTAGGCTAAACTAATAAAATCCTGCGCTTCAGCTGCTTGAGCTGAATTGGGATTTTGTTTAATGAGCTTCTCATAACCAGAAATAGCTTCATTGAATGCACTTTCAGCTTCTTGGGTCAGATTCGCTTTAAGATAATGCTGGACAATAAAGAGCGGTATACTGAGGCTAACCCTGCTCTCAGGGTAATTACTTTTCAATTTATGATAGATCTGGACCGTCTTATCCCAATTCCCTTGCCTTTCATAACAAGCAGCCAGAGCAAGTTGGGCGTTTACGCATAATTCAATTTCTTTTGGATAATCCCTTACTATCTCCTCAAATACCTGCCTGGCTTTTGTAAAATCCTCTTTTATAAAATAGAGCCTGCCGATTTGGAATTTAGCGTCTTTGATAATCTTACTGGTGGGATTTTTCTGCACAAACTCTTCATAGACCCCGATTGCCTTGGTGAGGTCCTTTATCTGTCTTAGATAAGTTTCTCCTACGGTAAATAAAAGGTTTGCTCCTATCTGGCTCTGGGAATACTCCTCGAGTAGTGCCTGCCAGATACCTACTGCCTCATTCCACCTTCCCTGGCTGGCATAGGCTAAAGCAAGATAATCCTCCACTACGGGAGCTACGCTTGTTCCGGAATACTCATTAATCAGTTTCTTATAATGCCTAATCGCTTTATTGTATGCCTTATCTGCTCCGGCTTCATCTTTAATGCGTTTATAATACTCGGCAATATAGATAGGCGTCTTTAAGCCCACGCTGCTTAGAGAAAAAAGGTCTGTTACCTTTTCATACTCTGAAACCGCCTCGCCCGGATTCCCCTGGCCTTCATATAGGCTGCCGAGCATAAATTGTGCCTGAGAAGCCAATTCCTGATTATTAGAAAAATTTTGCGTTATTTTAACTAACTCTCCTTTTGCCTTAGAGTATTGCTTTTGCGAGATATAAATTTGAGCAATGATAAACTGGGACTGCGCAGCTGATGGCTCTAAAGGGCATCTTTCCTCAACCCGGCGGTAGCCCCTAATTATCTTCTGATAATCTTTGGCGGTAAGTTTATCCAAAGGTTTATTCTGGATTATTTTTTTTGCTGCCTGGTTTGCCTGCCAATAAAGTTTTTCTGCTGAATACTGGCTTCCGCAGCCAGACAGAATAACAAGAATGAGGAGGTATAGCGTATAGCGTATAGCGTTTAGCGTGTAGATTTTTCTCATAATTTTAAACCTATCTTAGTGTGGAGGAATCCTAAGCCAAATAAACCTGTAACTAAAAGCACAAGGCTATTTGGTTCAGGAACAGGATTGACATCGGCGGATAAATTTAAATAATCGTTCCCGCATTGTTGAGTCCAATGGATTTTTAAAGGATGGATAGGATCTCCTGGATTACCACTCAAGCCTAATAAATTTAAAGGGATACTCGCCTCTAAAACATAGTGGGTATTTTGATATGCGCTATAAACAAAACTAACTCCACCCAGGTCACTTCCTGAGAGAATCTTCCAGGGATTAGATGTGGGGAAATAATTCACACTTTCCCAATCACTTACGCTATATAAATGAGAATTTAAAATGTTTAAACCGTATTCAAAACCATATTCTCCTGTAGAAAGATTATTATCTGCATCTATAGCAATATCACCCGGTAAAAACCAAGGGTTACCAGGAGCTGTGGCGCCTGTAATTGGCAAACCCTGAACCACAGCTATATAAGCATTATACTGGTCATTATCAAAATATATTGCTTCTACGTCAAATTCATTTCCATTATCAGTATAGGTATTTCCGTTTTTGGTAAAGGTTCCGCGATAAGTAGAGCCAGGACCGACGGTATAGAAACCCGACGGTAGATCGTTACCCGATTCATCTTTGCTTCCGGCATTGTCTTCGGTCGGCAGATAATCGATATCCAGGCCACCTGATGGCAAATGATTATTCAGATATCCTCTTATTAGCGCTTGTGGATTAGAAAGTTCTACTCCCCAATCCCCTAATAAACCATCTATTGTGTAGGCTCTTGCCGGAGTAATGCCCAATCCCATTAAACCAATCACTACAATTCCTACTAACAAAACTAATTTTTTCATTCGTCTTTCCTTTTGTTCAAAAAGAGTATAGTAGTTGAACAGGTAACCAAACAATCCATAATTACTGAGACAATGATATTAAGCCCCATAATGACCAAGACTATCTCAGGAAAAAATCTATTCATCAACTTAGCTAATCCACCCTGCAACATTATCAGGGGAATATAAAAAAGAGTAGGAATACCTACCAAAATTAAGGTTGAGAGAAAAACATTTCTACAGAAAGATATACTTCTTTTCATTGCCGAGAAGGCCTTTTTTTGCTCAAGCATTACTGCCGGCATAGCATACATAAAGATGGTTTGAATAAAAATGCTTATGAAAAGACTTATATACAACGTGATTAGAGGTTGTTTAAGCTTAAAAGCAAATGGCACTACCTTGAAAATCACACTTACCAGGCCAAATATCACTAACCAGATAATCCTGGATTAACGCTAAAAATGCCAAATTTCTACAATGAAAAATCTGGAATTTCGACGATAAAGATGTATGATATACTCTATAATTTCGCTTTGACAGAAACCGACCATTTAGTGAGGATATTGTC
>Ga0315280_10008878_pt1 | contig 13079 bp, 12 predicted proteins | sample YL17G06_40_MG_FD_203697 | JGI IMG/M metagenome (GOLD analysis project Ga0315280, IMG submission 203697) | Sediment microbial communities from Yellowstone Lake, YNP, Wyoming, USA - YL17G06_40 | ecosystem: Environmental > Aquatic > Freshwater > Lake > Sediment | place: USA: Wyoming | collected...
GTTTATCTGTGCCCGCCTGAGGAGGTGAATGAGTTCGGGCAGTCTTTTGATTTCCTAAATATACTGCTCAACGCTCATTTGCCAATTCCCACCGACGAGCTTATTGCCGCTACGCTTCGTCAGATGAGCCAGGCGTATGAAGACCGCCGCGCTTTCCTGGTGGCGGCAGGCAAGGAGCTAGCCATCTTGCTCAGCGGCAACCTTAACCAGCTTAAAGCAATTCTGGGGAGGATTAGGATATGACTCAGGAAAATCAGAGGCTGGGGATTGTTGTCTCCGGCTCACTGGGTAAAGGGGTGGAGGTCAGGCTTGATAGCTCAGCCTCGGTTGAGGATATGGTGGTGGGGCGGTTTGTAACTATTGAAGGGCAAAAACGGCGCTTCTTCGGCATGATAACCGATATCAGCCTCGGGGTAACTGACCAGAAGCTCGCCCTCACCCCGCCCGATGTCTCCGACCCCTTTATCGCCGAGGTACTAGCGGGAACCAGCACCTTCGGCACGCTTCATGTCTCCCCCAGCTTGGTCATTGGCGGCGATGCTGCCACCATGCTTGAGGGACCCCAGCCGGTTAAGACTATCCCCAGCCATTTCTCGGTAGTAAGACTTGCCTCACAAAGAGATGTAGAGCTCGTCTTCGGCACTGAGGATGAAAAGAGGTTCTTCATTGGCACTCCGCTGGATATGGAGACCAAGGTCTGTCTTGACCTGGAGGAGCTGGTCAAGCGCTCCAACGGCGTCTTTGGCAAGAGCGGCACGGGCAAGACCTTCCTCACCAGGTTGCTTCTCATCGGCATGCTTCAAAAGGGAACCGCAGTAAATCTGGTCTTTGATATGCATAGCGAGTACGGCTGGGAAAGCCGGGACGAGCATGGGCGGAGGGTCAAAGCCCTAAAGCAGCTTTTCCCGTCAAAGGTAGCGGTGTTTACCCTTGATGAAGAAAGTTCAAGGCGCCGGCGGGTGAGCACTGATTTTGTCGTCAGAATAGGCTATGATGAGATAGAGACTGAAGACATTGCCTTGTTGCGCCAGACATTGAACCTAACTGACGCCTCAGTCCAAGCGGTATACCAGCTAGCCAGGGAGTTTGGCGATAAAAGGTGGATTGAGGCAACGCTGGCATTGGAGGAGGGGGAGGAGACAAGGCAGTTATTGACTAGGTTGAGCATTCATGAGAGCACCTATCGCAACCTCAGGCGTGGGCTGGAGACCATCAGGCGGCTTCCATTTCTGTTACCCCTTGCCCCGGACAACACCGTTAAACGCATCCTGGAATACCTTGAGCGGGGGATAAATGTCATTCTGGAATTCGGCCGTTATACCGATATTACGGCTTACATTCTGGTGGCTAATCTGCTTACCCGTCGCATTCATGCTAAATACCGGGAGGCGATGGAAAAGGCAATAGGCGAGGATACCATCCCACCGCGCCAGCTGGTGATAACCATTGAAGAGGCACACCGCTTCCTCAATCCCGAGGTGGCAAGCCAGACCATCTTTGGCACCATCGCCCGTGAGATGCGCAAGTATAATGTCACCATGCTGGTGGTTGACCAGAGACCCAGCGGCATTGATGGCGAGGTTATGTCGCAAATGGGAACCAAGATAACCTGCCTCCTTGATAATGAGCGGGACGTTGATAGTGTGCTTACCGGGGTGCCGAATAAGAGTGAGCTCAAATCAGTATTATCAAAACTGGAATCAAAACAGCAGGCACTAATTTTTGGTCATGCCGTGCCCGTGCCGGTAGTGGTCAGGACGAGGGAGTATGGCTCGGCTCAATCCTACAAGGAATTTCTCTCCAGCGAAACCGAGGTAGCAAAACAGGCAGAAAAAGATATTAAAGAGTTGTGGGAGTAAGAAATTCCAAGCTCGTGACAATATCATTAAGGTCATCAAAGGGCGTACATTTGAGGTTCATTTCCCTACAGCAGTCTAGCAGCCCATCCCGGGCAAAGATGTGATGAGCCAGAACCGCCGGGGCGATATCAGAGGGACCATTCCCCACATATATTACCCGATAACCCTGCCTGAGGAATGCCCTAATATAAGCCTCCTTGAAATCGCTGATTAATGGGGTGCCATCCGGACCTATATATTGAACCTTAAGCCTACCACGATGGAAGCGGGTTTGCGCCGCATATACCTCAATATCCCCTAAACCAACATCCTTTAGAATTGACTTTATATAGAAATCAAGCCCATTACTTACAATCACCAGCCGAAAGCCCCGACTCCGGCAATAGGCTACCAGCTCATGAAGCCCGGCACGCAGCTTAACCTTACTCCGGGCAACCTCCAGCAGCTCTTTCCTACCCGCTTTGACCATAGCAAAGGCTCTGGTATTGAACTCGCCGACCGATATTTTGTTATCCCTATATTCCTGGAACCATTTTCGCCAGTCTCCTTGGGCAAAGGCGTCCAGCAACATGAAGCTGACATCTTCCTCGGTAATGGTGCCATCAAAATCGCACTGGATAATCATTGGCTAGAGCCGCTTGCCTCCTTTCCCGATTGCATTATACCTGTCAGCGTTACAGCAATCAATTTTGTGCGCTCGTTCATATGCTTAGTGGCACCTCACCCCCTTTAAGCACCAGAAAAATTAAGATTTTTCTGGGAACCCGCTTTATCCCCCTCTCCTAGAAGGAGAGGGGGAGGAATAAAAAAGAGGGGGCGAAGCCCCCTCTCTAAATCTTTTCCCTTCTCAACTAAAGGAGGTGATAAAGAAGAAAGTCCAAGAGAGGCGAAGCCTCTCTTAAATACTGTTCCCCCTCCCTTACAAAGGGAGGGGGACTAAGGGGGAGGGTTGTCAAATATTAATGGGGTGAGGTGCAGAAAGTTGAGGTGTCACTAGGGTATTGAAGTATATTTTGTAGTTAGGCTTTAGGACAGTATATAATTAAAAAACCGTTATGCCGATTTGGAGAGAAGAATGTATTATTTTGCCTATGCCTCTAACCTCAATCGTAAGCAGATATTAGAACGCTGCCCTGATGCCAAGCCAAAGTTCATCGCTACCCTCCCCAATTACAAGCTAATATTCACTGGCTGGTCAAGGCAGTGGCATGGTGGGGTTGCCAGCATTAAGCCGCTTAGAGGGGAAAAGGTTATTGGTGGTGTCTATGAAATTTCCGACAGAGATTTGAGGCTGTTGGATAAACACGAAGGCTACCCTAATATCTATAATCGGATAGATGTAGTTGTATTCACGGAGGATGGTGAGCCGGTAAAAGCCGTAACCTATGCCAAGGTTGAACAGTCAGAAGAGACAAAACCTTCTCAGGAATACATAGCCCCTATTCAGCAGGGTTACAAAGATTGGGGAATCGTTTAAGTTAGGCAAATTTTAAAGGGCGGATTTACCCCTTTATCACGTTCAAAATGTCCTGATTTAATCTGGGAAACTGCGGAAGTCACTCCAGCCTTCAGTATTGCCGTTCGCACTGTCTTTTGGTTGCTCCCTGCCGTCCTCAAATCTCGCTTATGAGAAACCTTCTCCCGGTCCTGTTACACAGCCGAAGTTTTCATGGGGGGTATTGACAGGGTGGATGTTATGTGGTAGCCTAACGGTAGGCGGCAACCGCCTACCGTTCGCCATTAAGGGGGATGGCCTGTCTATATGAAGAGGATTTACATTAAAGAGCAGGTTTGCATCGGGTGTCACCTGTGTGAGGTGTATTGTCAGGTGGCGCACTCGGGAACGAAGGACTTAGTCAAAGCGTTCAAGGGGGAGTCTCCCCGATCGCTACCGTGTTTATCAGTTGAGGAGAGGAAGCCTGTTTCCTTTGCTGTGCAATGTCGTCATTGTGCTGACCCCACTTGCGTCTACGCATGCCTTACCGGAGCCCTCCAGAGGGATCCTGACAGTGGCGTCGTCACTGTGGATATGGAGAGGTGTATCGGTTGCTGGACCTGCATATTAGGTTGCCCTTTTGGTGCTATAAGGCAGGATACATGCCGGGGAAAGATTGCTAAATGTGACCTGTGTGCAGGGAAAGATATGCCAGTGTGCGTCATGAACTGTCCTAACGAGGCGCTGGTATATGCAGAAGCTCAAGGTGGTCGCCATGCGAATGTGACGACTAACTAGTATTCAGTTTAAGGAAGGGGGTAGAAACATGGAAAGGCAACTATTTGTAGTGGCATTAGAAGTGCCGCCTGCTTTCGCCCGCTATTTTCCGAGGGTAGAGGCTGAACGTATGGCCGTCATAATACGGGACGGGGTGCGAGCCAAAAGCTGTAGCTTCATGGGTCCGGTGCCATTCAAGATCACGATAGAACGAGCCGATGAGGTAGCCTCAGCTAATGGGGAAATGCATGAGTATGTACCTGGCGACTTTGACGAGTCTCCCGAGGAATTGGTAAGAAGTTTTCCGTTGAAACCAGAAGGTAGTATAATCGAGACAAAGTGATTGTAATAATTGATTATGGCGCCGGTAATTTGCGCAGTGTAGCTAACGCTATCACGAAGCTAGGCTACCAGCCAAAGATAACAAGTCGCCCTAGGGATTTGGTTAATGCCCGAGCGGTTATTCTACCTGGCGTTGGTGCCGCAGCTGACACTATGAAAAATCTCAAGATGTTGGGGATGGAGGAGCCAATTTGTCAGTTCATTAGCGAGGGTCGCCCTTTCTTCGGCGTCTGTATCGGGCTACAGATTTTATTTGCTGGCACTGAAGAAGGCGGCTCGCATGAGTGCCTTGGGGTCATTCCTGGGCAAGTAAGAAAGCTTCCTGCGGGGCTGAAAACCCCTCACATGGGGTGGAATCAGGTAAAGCAGGTAGCCTCACACCCGATATTTGAGGGCATACCGGATGAAGCCAACTTTTACTTCGTTCACAGCTATTACGCGGAGCCTGACGATAGATCGCTGGTAGTCGGTGAGACAAGCTACGGCATCACTATATGTAGTGCTATTGCTAGGGGGAACCTGATAGCAACTCAGTTTCACCCAGAAAAGAGCGGCGAGTTTGGACTGAGGATGTATGCCAATTTCATCAAGTTGGCGAGTGTAGCAGAGGCGGGCTAGAAATAAAGTGAGGCCAGCATGGCAAAAAACAAAGTGAAATATCTGATTATAGGCAACTCAGCCGGGGGTATTGGTGCCGCTGAAGCCATACGCGAACTGGATAAGCGAGGCACTTTGGCTATTGTTTCCGATGAGCCTTATCCTGCCTACTCACGCCCGCTCATCTCGGAGTATTTAGCCGAGAGGTGTCCCCTAGAGAAGATGCTATTCCGGCCGGCTGATTTTTATGGGAACAACAATATCGAGACGTTCCTGGGCAGGAAGGCAAAATGGCTTGATATTGATGAACATATCATTGAGCTGGAATCTGGAGAGACAATCAGTTGGAAGAAGCTTTTATTGGCTACTGGCGGTTTGCCTATTGTCCCTCAGATAAAGGGTGCTGAAATGGAAGGGGTCTTTACCTTTACCACGCTCGATGATGCGAAAGCGATTGACCGATTCCTCGATGAATTCCCTCAAAAACCGCTAAAAGCCGTAGTCATTGGTGGCGGTCTCATTGGAGTGAGTGTGACCGAGGCACTGGTGAAGCGGGGTATCAGGGTCACTATTGTCGAGATGAAAGAACGGCTGTTGAACACCATCCTTGATGAAGAAGCATCAGCTCTGGAAGAAGAAAATCTGAAACAGTTTGGGGTTGAAATTATAACCGGTCACACTGTGGCTGAGGTCAGTAGCTATTCTGGGGGCGCCGTTACCAGCGTGACTCTGGATGATAGCCGGCCAATACCCTGTGATTTGGTGATAGTGGCTATTGGCGTTGTGCCGCGAACTGAGCTTGTGTCTGGCAACAGGATAAAGGTAAATCGCGGTATAGTAGTTGACCGCTATATGGCGACATCTAGTCCCGATGTTTATGCCTGCGGGGATGCGGCTGAGGCTTATGATTTTATCTACGGTGAGAATCGGCTCACCCCTATCTGGCCCAATGCTTACTTAGGAGGGAGAGTCGCCGGATTCAATATGGCTGGCATCTCAACCCAATATCCTGGCGGGACAGCGATGAATTCCCTGAAGTACTTCGGGCTGGACGTGGTCTCTGCTGGAATAGTGAACCCTCCTGATGATGGCTACGAGGTGCTTAGCAAAAAAGATAAAAATATCTATCGCAAGGTGGTATTGAAGGACGGGAAAGTGGTGGGAATGGTCTTTGGGGGTAACATTGAGAAATCAGGCATAATCTTGAGTTTGATGAAGGACAAGGTGAACGTTGATGGCTTCAATCAAGCGCTCGTCGCTTTTGATTTTGGTCTCGTCTCTCTCCCTGAAGAAATATGGCGGCCACAGTTGGAAATGCCACCTTCAGGGCTGGTCTCTTCAGTCTCTATTGAACAGCCTGAGGAGGTAAGCCTGGGAGAGTAGGAGTTTATTTTAGGAGTTGCCACTATGAAAGAGGTTAACCACATAAATAACCCTTACCATGATGACAAGGTAATTGATGCCTGCTCTCTGTTTGGAGTAATGGATACCTCAGGAAGGAGGTTCTCCGGGGAAGATGTCATCAGGGCTATCGCCAATATGCATGTGCGAGGTAATGGCTTAGGTGGCGGATTCGCCATCTACGGATTATACCCCGAATATGCTGACCTTTATGCCTTCCACATAATGTATCTTAGCCCGAAGGGACAAGGGGAGGCAGAGGCATTCCTTAAAGCCAGATTCAACCTGGTTTATGACGAGGAAGTGCCAACACGACCGACACCAGGAATTGTGGAGCCGCCACTGGTATGGCGCTACTTTCTTGAGGTAGGTAGGCACAAGCCTGAAGACCAATCAGAGGATGACTATGTTGTGGATAGGGTGATGGAGATAAACACTAAGCTTGAAGATGCCTTCGTCTTTTCCAGCGGTAGGGATATGGCGGTGTTCAAGGGGGTGGGCTACCCTGAGGAGATAGCGGCTTACTTCTGTCTGGAGCGATACGAGGGCTACCTGTGGACAGCACATGGTAGGTTTCCCACCAATACCCCTGGCTGGTGGGGTGGGGCTCACCCATTCAATATCCTAGACTGGACAGTAGTTCACAATGGCGAGATTTCATCCTACGGAATAAATCGGCGTTACCTTGAGCAATTTGGTTACCATTGCACTATGCAGACTGACACTGAGGTAGTGGCTTACGCTGTTGACCTGCTAATAAGAAAGCACCGACTTCCCATTGAGATTGTGGCTCATATCCTGGCGCCTCCCTTCTGGACAGATATTGAGCGCCGACCTCCTGAGGGGAAGAAGCTGCTCCGAACCTTACGTCAAGTATATGGCAGCTTGCTCTTAAACGGCCCGTTCACGGTAATTATTGCCCATCATAATGAGATGATTGGGCTAACTGACCGCATCAGATTGCGCCCGCTTACCGCCGGGATAAAGGGCGACATGCTCTACCTTTCGTCTGAGGAGTCAGCCATCCGCCTAGTTTGTCCTGAGCTGGATAGGACATGGATTCCAATGGGTGGTGAACCTATCGTGGGAAGACTCGGGAAATCGCTTCAACCAGAGCCGCTGGTTGTTGCCAGGGGGGCAATACGAGATGCTAACTAAAAGGATTATTCCCTGCCTTGATGTGAAAAATGGGCGAGTGGTGAAAGGAACAAGCTTCGGTGAGTTACGTGATGCTGGCGACCCGGTAGAGCTGGCTCGCTTCTATTACCAAGAGGGTGCTGATGAACTGGTCTTTCTTGATATTACCGCCACTCCTGAGGGGCGTAACACTATGGTAGATGTTGTTGAGCGCATCTCTGAGGAAGTGTTCATACCTCTTACTGTGGGTGGCGGACTGCGCAGCATTGATGATATGAAGCGTATGCTCAGGGCAGGGGCAGATAAGGTCGCGATGAACACTGCCGCGGTGCTCAAACCTACCCTGATTAGAGAAGGGGCGGATAAATTTGGCAGCCAGTGCATCGTGGTCGCCATAGACGCCAAACGGATAGGGGATAGGGAGGAGGCTCAGTGGGAGGTCTATACTTATAGTGGTCAGAGGCCGACCAGGATTGACGCTCTCAATTGGGTGAGACAGGTAGTAGAACTCGGGGCCGGGGAAATATTGCTTACCAGCATAGATGCCGACGGTCACCGGGCAGGGTATGACATTGAGCTTACCCGCACTATTTCTGAAGCGGTGAGCGTGCCAGTTATTGCCAGTGGTGGTGCCGGCACTCTGGAAGACCTGTATCAAGCGCTGGTCGCAGGTAGGGCTGATGCTGTTCTTGCTGCCAGCATCTTCCACTATAGGACCTACTCGATTAGTGAAACGAAGGAATACCTAGCGAAAAGAGGATTACCGATACGCATATAAGAGGAAGGAAGAATGAAGACCTATCTACCACCTAGGTTTCTAATAGAGCGGGACCCTGACCGGTGCATCCAGTGTCAGGTGTGTGCTAACCAGTGCACCTTCGATGCCTACTACTATGACGCTGAGGACAATGAGATGAGGAGTCGCGAGGAAAACTGCGTTGGCTGCCATCGCTGTGTCCTCTTCTGCCCCACCCAAGCATTGACTATTAGAAGAAACCCTTTAGACTACCGCGAGAACTACAACTGGCGTCCCGAGGTTATTGAGGACATCATCAAGCAAGCTGAGACGGGAGGGGTGCTCCTCAGCGGGATGGGCTGTGACAAGGGCTATCCCATCTACTGGGACCATCTGGTTTTAAATGCTAGCCAGGTAACCAACCCATCCATTGACCCACTGCGTGAGCCCATGGAGCTTGCCACTTACCTTGGCTGTAAGCCAGATAAGGTTGAGCTAACCGAGGGTGGTGTCAACCTGAAAACAGAACTGGCACCCCAGGTGAAAATCGAAGTCCCAGTCATGTTTGCCGCCATGTCCTACGGCGCGGTCAGCCTTAATGTACACGAATCTCTAGCCAGGGCAGCTAGTGAGATGGGTACACTGTGGAACACTGGTGAGGGCGGACTTCACCCCAAGCTATATACGTATGGTAATAACACCGTTGTCCAGGTAGCGTCTGGGCGCTTTGGCGTCCATCCTGAGTACCTTGATGTCGCCCGGGTAATTGAGATTAAGATTGGTCAGGGGGCGAAGCCGGGCATTGGTGGACACCTTCCCGGTGAGAAGGTAAGTGCCGAGGTCTCTATGACCCGAATGATTCCCCAGGGGACAGATGCCCTATCCCCAGCGCCGCAGCACGATATTTACTCTATTGAGGACCTGGCTCAACTTGTTTACGCATTGAAAGAGGCAACAAACTACACCAAGCCAGTAGCGGTCAAGATAGCCGCCGTCCACAACTCGGCGGCTATTGCCAGCGGTATGGTGCGGGCTGGGGCGGATATCATAGTTCTCGACGGGCTAAGAGGGGCTACTGGTGCTGCCCCCAAGATTATTCGTGACAATGTTGGCATCCCCATTGAGATGGCATTGGCTTCGGTAGATAGTCGGCTCAGACAGGAGGGCATTCGCAACCAAGCCTCTATTGTAGTGTCAGGTGGAATAAGAAATAGCGGCGATGTGGCTAAGGCGATCGCCCTTGGTGCCGATGCAGTTTACATTGGTACTGCTGCCCTCATTGCTCTGGGCTGCACTGTGTGTCAGCAATGCCACAGCGGTAAGTGTGCCTGGGGTATCTGCACTACCGACCTTTTCTTGACTAAGAGGGTTAACCCTGACATTGGTGCCCGACGATTAGCTAACCTTCTTCGCGGCTGGAGCCTCGAGCTTAAGGACATTCTGGGCGGTATGGGTGTTAACGCTATAGAGAGCCTGCGAGGCAATCGCTTGCACCTGAGAGGCGTCGGACTCACCGACACCGAACTCGAAATCCTAGGAGTGAAGATGGCAGGAAGTTGAAAATGATGATGAAAGAGACTAATCAGGTAGTAAGAATAGATGCCAGTGGCATTTTCTACCGAGAACTTAATGCTCAGCTCAAAGAATTGGTGGCTAATGGTGCCCGGAAAGTGGAGCTTCATAACGTGTATGGACAGAGATATATTGGCACCGGTTTAGCTAGGCCAGTGGAAATTGAGATTTTTGGCACTCCCGGCAATGACCTGGGAGCATTTATGGACGGACCCAAGATTATTGTTCGGGGCAATGCTCAGGATGGTTGCGGGAATACCATGAATGAAGGTGAAATTATTGTTCACGGACATGCCGGGGATATTCTCGGTTTATCAGCTAGGGGAGGCAAAATCTTCGTTAGAGAGGATGTCGGCTATCGAGCCGGCATCCATATGAAGGAGTATAAGGATAAGAATCCAGTAGTGGTTATTGGCGGCACTGCTCAAGACTTTCTTGGTGAGTACATGGCGGGAGGCATTCTGATTCTACTAGGACTAGATCTGGGTGAAGGACAACGTCATAAAGCTAGTTTTATTGGCACCGGAATGCATGGGGGCGTGATTTATCTGAGGGGGAGCGCCGAGGATTATCAATTGGGCAAAGAGGTAGGTGTTGCCGAACTAGAGGAGAAGGATTACAATATTCTTCAGAGATTCGTTGGTGAGTTTGCTTCTCATTTTGACTATGACGCCAAGAAGATACTGGAACGTAAATTCACCAAACTTTTCCCTCGGTGGCTGCGACCTTATGGTCGGCTCTATGCCTACTGAAAAAGGTGAGCATGTATCTGGAAGAATCCAGTAAAAAATTAAAAAAGGAGTAAAAATTGGTAAACAGAAGTAGAGAAGAAGCAAAGCAATATGTTCTCAAGATGGCGAAGGAGCATGATGTCAAATTTGTCTGGTTGTGGTTCACCGATATTCTGGGCTTTCTTAAGAGCTTTTCCATTGGCATAGGGGAACTGGAGGGCACTCTGGAAGAGGGGATGGGATTTGATGGCTCATCAATCCAAGGCTTTGCCCGCATTGATGAAAGTGATATGGTTGCCTTGCCTGACCCGGACACCTTTCAATTACTCCCTTGGATGCCTAAGGAGCACACGGCAGTGGCCCGCATGTTTTGTGATATCTTAAAGCCCGGGGGTGAGCCCTTTGAAGGCGACCCCAGGTTTGTCATGAGAAAGAACTTGAAACGGGCGGCCGACCTTGGCTACACCTACTATGTTGGTCCCGAACTGGAATACTTCTATTTTAAGGATTCAAAAAGCTGTGAGCCTTTGGACGAAGGGGGTTACTTTGATATGACCCCGCCAGATGCGGCTCACGACCTTAGGCGGGAAACAGTGCTCTCACTAGAGGCAATGGGCATTGGCGTTGACAAATCTCACCATGAGGTTGCTCCTAGTCAACACGAAATAGACATGCGCTATACCGATGCCCTGACTATGGCTGATAACGTGATGACCTACCGCTTTGTAGTTAAGGAAATAGCGTTGAGGCATGGAGTTTATGCTACCTTTATGCCCAAGCCGGTCTTCGGCATCAATGGTAGCGGGATGCATGTGCACCAGTCACTATTCAAGGGCGAGCGTAACGCTTTTTTTGATAAGAATGGAAAGTATCACCTTTCCAAGGTGGCTTTAAGCTTCCTTGCTGGACTCCTGAAATATGCCCCTGAAATTACCGCAGTTACCAGCCAGTGGGTCAATTCTTATAAACGGTTGGTGCCAGGTTGGGAGGCGCCGGTATATATCTCCTGGGCAACACGCAATCGCTCTGACCTCATCAGGGTCCCGGAATATAAACCAGGCAAAGAAGAAGCAACCAGATTCGAGCTTCGCTCTCCCGACCCTGCCTGCAACCCCTACCTATGCTTCAGCGTGATGCTGGTGGCTGGGCTAGCCGGAATTGAGGAGGGATTGGAAGCACCAGAACCTGTGGAAGAGAATGTTTATCACATGTCGGAAGAGGAGAGAAAGAGGCGAGGGATAGGTAGTCTACCAGCTAGTCTCCCTGAGGCAATTCAGCTCACTGAGAACAGTGAACTAGTGCGGAAAGCCCTTGGCGACCACGTTTTCAATGCTTTTGTCGAGAATAAGAAGATCGAATGGGATCGCTACCGCATCCATGTTACCGACTACGAGCTTGATAGATACTTACCCATCCTTTAAAATCCAAGCCATATGTCGGCTCCGGAGAGCGAGCTTGCGTCGACTGCACCCACCCTAGAGCCTTCACGCGGTTAACACAGGTTCAAGGGGTGATAATGTGAGCGACAGGACAATGGGACATAACGGGGCGCGTCCTAGGACTACAAGGTATTTAGTTTTTAGTAGGGCGGTGTTATAATGGCTACGGTTTATCTTAGAGAGTTAAAGGAGGTTCGCATGGTTCAGGGTGGCTCCGAGACAGAGAGGAAGATGATATCTATTCTGAAGGTCTTGAGCGAATCCTCCGAACCTTTAGGGTCAATTACAATTGCTCGGGAACTTGAGCGCCGTGGAATTTTTTTGAGTGAGAGAGCAGTTAGATATCATCTTAGAATAGCGGACGAGCGTGGTTATACTGAGCCAATAGGTCGGGATGGCAGGATGATCACCACGACAGGACTCGAGGAGGTTAAGGAAGCACTAGCCCCAGAGCAACTCGGTTTCATACGGGAAAAGCTCGAGATTTTAGCCTTCCAAACCACCTTCGACCCCCAAAAAAGAACCGGTCAGTTATCCATAAATACCTCTCTTATTGACAAGGACAAGTTAAACACAGCAATATCAGCTATGAAGAGTGCGTTCAGGGCTGGAATCTGTGTTAGTGATTTGGTAGCCATAGCGTCTGAAGGCGAAAAACTTGGTTCTGTGATTATCCCAAGTGGCAAAATTGGCCTGGCTACCATTTGTAGCGTGGTTATAAACGGAGTGCTCCTCAAGGCCGGTATCCCTACTGAGTATAGGTTTGGGGGGTTGCTCGAAGTTAGAAATTCAAAGCCAAGGCGCTTTGTGGCCATCATCGACTACGCTGGTACCTCTCTCGATCCCTCCGAACAATTTATTCGTGCCAAGATGACTAGCATTAGCGAAGCTGTGAAGACTGGGAATGGTAAGATACTAGGTGCTTTCCGTACAATACCAGCACCAGCGAGGGAAATCTTGGAGGAGAAGATTGCCTTGCTCAAGGAGGCCGGCATCGACGGGGTTTATGCTGTGGGCAATACTAGCGAGCCACTTTGTCAGATTCCGGTGGGT
>Ga0315280_10008879_pt1 | contig 13079 bp, 11 predicted proteins | sample YL17G06_40_MG_FD_203697 | JGI IMG/M metagenome (GOLD analysis project Ga0315280, IMG submission 203697) | Sediment microbial communities from Yellowstone Lake, YNP, Wyoming, USA - YL17G06_40 | ecosystem: Environmental > Aquatic > Freshwater > Lake > Sediment | place: USA: Wyoming | collected...
TCTTGTAAAGCCTTACGTCTTTGTTCATTTTCAGAGTATTGTCTGCCATATTCTCTTCTGCTTTGAATATCGACATCAATATCACGTGCATTTGGATTTTCAGTTCGAATCTTTGGTATGATATCTCTTATCAGTGGAGTAGGCAATGCTCTTTTGGAAGCGTACTCAATGATTCTTCGGGTCCATCCAGGTTCTGAATCAAAACCATCGTAGAGATACTTATTATCTGTGATAAGTCCGTCAATACCTCTTTCTGAGTTGAATAAAATCACGGCGTCTATATCTCCGAAAAACCAATGTATATCCAAAGACCTGAGTTTATTAATCAATCTACCAATTGTACGCATACAATCGTCCAATCCACTTGCATCTCCTTTTTCTACAAACAGTCTGCCTGCTTCATCTATTTTATCCTTAAGTGGACACCCTTTGGGCTCTACAGCAAAATATTCGCCTGATTTTTTACTGCGAATGAGAGATACCTGTGGAACTACAGGATAATCTGCTTCAAACATTTCTTGTGTTTCAACATACTCTTTAATTAACTCATTTTCGCCTTCGTGTTGATGTCTAGGTTTTACAACAGCTCCACTACCGATAAGAACAAATTGTCTGCTGGTTGGCGTTATATCTTTGTGAGCATGTCTAAACCCCATTCTTGAGAAATCAAGTGTATCAACACCATAAACAGGAATCTTGACAACTCTACCATCTTCAAGTTTAAATTCAACAATACTGAACTCTCCTTTCTCAACTATATTCCCTAATCCAACAGCTCTCATCCTCTCATCAACTTGCTGTTTTAGTGCATTAGGAGTCAAATCACCCAATGACTTGGGATGTATAAAAACCTCAGGTATTCTATGTTGTTTTTCAATAGGCATTTTGCTGTTTGATTATTATAACATGTCAAAAAGGAAAAAAGGCACATTTATTATAAATTCGAGTATAAAGCGGGGTCTTGCAAGCCCAAGTAATGTCTTTGATGCCATGTCCATGTCGCCATGCTCTATCAGAGAATCCCTATTATTATTTACAATTGAGAATAATTTGTCAATATTTTTTGGAGAAAGTCTTTCAAGGAATCTGTGTATTAGAAGATGCAAATAAAGCTCATTTCCAATCTCCTTTCTCCAGAGAGATTCGTAATTTTCCTGATATGCAAATTTAGCTGCCATGCATCCCATTACAACACCCCCTCCTGTTGTGGCTTTTACCTGGCCAGCAGCATCTCCTACCAGAGAAATTTTTCCATGTACTGTCCTTATTTTTGGATTATATATGGGAAGGATACCAAAAACTTTATTCAATATTCTGTCATCTTTTATTCTGTTATCTCTCTTCAATCTCTGTATGAAATTTTCAAGATATGGCACTGGATTTTTCTTTGTGCATATTCCTACCCTAGCGTAATTATCAACAGGAATTATCCATGCAAAAAATTCAGGCACTACAAAATGCAATTCAACTATATTGGGGTCACAATTTACTTTTAAGTCATATTGGGCTCCGATTAAAAATTCCTTTGGAATATCTAGATTCAATTTTCTCTGAAGCTCATATTTAGTACCTGTTGCCAGGACAATTTTATCAGCACTTATTTTTTTATCGAGGGTTATAACAGTTGAGTTATGTATATCAGTTACCCTTGAGTTGATATATGTAACTCCAGAGTCTATTGCATCGTTTAGAAGTTGTTCGTCAAATTTTGCTCTGTCCAAAACGTATGCCATCGTCTTCTTTGAATCTACTTCCACGATTGTTTTTAATGGAGAATATATCTTAGTGCCAGTGATTTCATTTAGCACAGAACTTCTGTAATTTGCATTGATTCTTTCTAAACCAGACCTGCTAACTAAACCTGCACATTTTACTGGCTGTTTTGAATGTTCCTCAAATATAAGTACGTCTTTATAATTTGACCCATAACGAGCCGATGTACTGCCAGAGGGCCCTGCTCCAATAATAGCCAAATCAAAATACATTTTAGTCCTTGAATCTAATGCGCTTGGCTAATTTTAATGTTGGATCAGGCAAATGAGGATCCTCAATTTTTATGTAGCCTTTCTTTTCAAGAAACTTAGCCCATTTGCTTACAACAGTTTTATCTATGTCAAGTATTATGGCAGCATCTATCATTTTTATTCTGTTCATCCTTGATACCAACTTTAGCAGGTCTTTTATATTAGTTTTGCCCGTTGGAATACCAAGATCGATAGTAATACCATCTCCACGTTTCTCAGATTTTTTTTCGGCTTTTTGTTCCCTTAGAGCTTCACTGATTAGATCATCCTCATCTACTTCAACAATAGCAGCAGGAGGTACTATCCTTTCTTCTGATTCTAATCTCTTTTGACGCTCTTCTCTAAGCTCTTTTTGTTTATCTGCTAGCTCTTCTTTTGTCCTTTTTAATTCATCCTCGTCTTTTAAAATATTTTCGTGAGCTTTTTTTAGTTCTTCTTCTTTTTTCTTAATTTCAGATTCAAGCTCAATCCTTTTCTGATGTTCCTTGTTAAGATAGTATGTAAGCGCATCTATCTGCTCTTTCTGGATTGTATGAACAATTTCATCGGGACTTACCTTTCCTTCAGAAATCGCTCTCTTATGCCATTCTGCAACCTCGTTTTCATATTTCTTTATCTGCTCATTAGTAAGTCTGAGTTCTTCCTCAAGCTCTTTTATCCTCTGTCTTTCAGTTTCATAATCTTTTTTTAGTTTTTCTGTATCTTCAGGATTTTCGTTTGACTTAGACATCTTATTTCCTAATGTCTATAACATCGTCTATCTCGGGTCCAGTTGATATAAGAGTAACTCTTACTCCAATCTGTTTTTCAATGTTCTTTATAAAATTAACAGACTGACTAGAAAGATCGTTATAATTCTGTACATGCATATTCTCTGGGAATAGCTTATCCAGACATGTAATACATATTTGAGTGGCTCCATTGACCATTGAAGAATACTTGGCTAGATTAAAATCAAAATTTCCAATTCTTCTCAATCTTCCAGTTACAGTTCCCGTTTCAACCAAAAACTCTGCCAATGTCTCATTAACTGTATCTTTTTTTATTCCCGATTTATTTGCTTGCTCGAGGATTTTTGGCCAAAGCGGAAATTTTTTTATGTTATTCTCGTTGATTTCTGTATCAAGAGGGCCACCTCCGACTCTTGTAGTATATGCTTTATAGACCACAATAACATCTTTAACCTTTGTTGGTCCAATTCCAATATCGGTAGCGGCCATGCTTGCTGATGTATCTTTGGAAGTGACATATGGGTAAGTGCCATAAAACAATGATAGTCCAAACCCCTGACTGGCTTCGATTAAAACTTTTTTTCCTTTGCCAATGGCTCCGTTTACTTCAAGAGGAACATCAGTTATATAATCCTTAAGTTCAACAATATCCTGAGCTAATTTTGCAGTTCTGAAAGTCCGCTCAGCATTCGCAGGACCACAACCACTACCTGTTGTGCCAACAGTTTTGCTAAGATAACCATCAGATTTATCCTGAATTTTATGTTTTTCCTCAATTATTGCACACCTCTTGTCAATCCCAATCCTTCCTTTTGTAGAAGTCATATCTACTTCCATTAGAAATCTCTGTGTATCAACTAAAACACCAGCTCCAATCAGTAATCTCGAATTTTGATTAACAAATCCACAAGGGATCATTCTTAGGCCATATTTTTTTCCATCCATATAGACAGTATGCCCTGCGTTTGGACCGATTCCTGATCTAGCTGTTATATAAGGATTGTCTTTCATTGCCAGATAGGAAACTATCTTTCCCTTGCCTTCGTCTCCAAAATGCCCCCCAACGACGATAGTTACCATTCTTTCTAAACCGCGAAAACCTATGGTTTTCCCACAAACTTTTAGGAAAAGTTTGATCAAAAATACTTTTGGTGAACCTTTTATTAAAAGGTTCTTTTAAGTTAATCATGCCCTTTCCCTTTTGGTGAACCTTTTTAGTAAGAGGTTCTTTTGATGACCGAAAAATCCTTTAGGATTTTTGGTCCAAAAGTCGCTTTGCGACTTTTCGGAAACTTTTTTGTAAAAGTTTCATTGAATTAAGATATTGGAATATAGATTATATTAAAGCCAATAGAGGACAATATATGATTTTCTAGATTACGTTTCTATTCTTCTTTTAACGCTTTTTCTTAGCCACCAGTAAATCAATACCTAGATCCTTTGGTAATTGCGATCTTTTTTTAGATAGGTACATCATTCTGATTGCTATAGATAATTCTTTGACAGCACCTCTTGTCTTTACGCTTCCCTCTGTTGTGAATATCAGCTCAATTCCCATCTCAGACGCAATTCCTGCAAGTAACGCATTAACTCCGATTGAATCTGCATCCAAGAGTTCAGTAACATTTCCTACACCAAGCATCAAAGGAATCTCAGGATATTTTCTCCTGAAAATAATATAAGATTTTATTGACTCTGTGAATCCGGAATTCAATGGACTTAAAACGGGGTCTGCAATTATTTTTTTATTTTCTAATTTACTGATTAATTTAACTAGTAATTTTATCCTTTCTTCAGCTTTTTTTGGTATTACACCATTTTTGTCCCGAGGTATAACAACTATTGGCACATCTATAGAATCTGCAATCTTATAGTTAGTCTCATCTATACTTAGAACAAGATCGATTCCAGATTTTACAGAAGTCAGAATTTCATTCATATTTGAAGAATCTATGCTCAGAGGAAGGTTCACGTTGCATAGAATTTTGACTATGTTAGGAATTTTTTCAGAATTATCTTCCCCAGAGATCATTCCAATGTCAATTATATCAGTTCCGAATTTTTTGTAATATCTTGCAATTTTTAAAATTTCTCTGTCAGAAAGCCTGGGTGCGTCAACTATTTCAGATATTAATCGTATTGGGTAATCATAACCAATGAATACTGGACTCTTAGTGCCAATTTTTAATTTAAATTTCTTTTTCTTTCGATAGGCTTCTTTAAGTTCTTGTTCATTTCTTCTGTAAATTTGCTCTTTTATAAAAAAATCTGCAGATTTGGTAGTAGATAATTGTATCTTGTAGATATTTTTGATAATGTATGGCAGATCAATTATCTGGGAGGGTCCTTTGTAGCAGTGAATTTTAAGTCTTTTTGCAACCGCCGATATATCTCCTCGTATAGCGCTAGGAACTATGATTGCCGATATATTTCTTAGGTTTTTTCCTGCCAATTCTTTTAGAATCATATCTTTTGTGATGAATGCAGATACATCAACCGGCATTTGATAAACTTCTGCCAGGATTTTATTCTTCCTGAGTTGTCCCTTAATCAACTGAGCTGAATTTCTGCCAGTTATTAGTAAAATTTGTTTTTTCATTCTGTATTTTTATCTCTCACAACAATATTATAAGTTATGGAATACACGGTTGAAATACGAATCGAACTGAAACGAGGGGTTATAGACGCTGAAGGCGAGACTATACAGAAAACATTGAATCTGCTGAATTTTAAGGTCAGTAAAGTCAGGTCTATCAAGGTTTATGAAGTTGTTGTCGAAGCCAAAGACAAAAACGATGCTGCTCGTCAGATGGAAGATGCTTGTAAAAGACTGTTGGCAAATCCCGTCATTCAGGACTACTCGATAAAGGTAAGGTGATTTGATGTATAAAAAGCTTCAGGATGTTGATGTCTATGAGATTGATTTGCTGAACGCTAAAGATAGAGACCTTAAAAAAATTTCCGCTGAACGAGAACTTGGACTTTCTTTGGATGAGATGAAAAAAATACAGAAGTATTTCAAAAAAGAGAAAAGAAATCCGAGAGATATTGAATTGGAAGCACTAGCTCAGAGCTGGAGTGAACACTGCTGTTATAAGACTAGCAAGCCGATATTGAGGAAAACGATATTCAAAATAAAATCTCCAGAGACGATACTGGCTATTCAAGAAGATGCTGCTGTTGTTAACTTTGATAAAGAGCATGCATATGTTGTAAAAATTGAAAGTCATAATCATCCTTCAGCCATTGAGCCCTATGGTGGAGCTGCAACAGGAATTGGTGGTATTTTGAGAGATGTTGTTTGTATGGGAGCTCAGCCAATAGCTTTGATTGATCCATTATTTTTCGGACCTTTGAATTTTCCTGAGAAAAAATTACCACTAGGAGTGAAACATCCGCAGTTTTTATTTAAGGGAGTTATTTCAGGAATTGCAAACTACGGTAACAGAGTTGGAATTCCTACAGTAAGTGGTATGGTCTACTTTGACGAATCTTTTGTCGGAAATTGTTTAGTGAATGTTGGTTGCGTAGGAATTGTTAAAAAAGATAGAGTTATCAGATCTAGAGTAGGTAATATTGGTGATTATTATGTTATGGTCGGCGGTCTTACTGGAAGGGACGGTATTCATGGAGTTACGTTTGCTTCTGCAGAATTAACAGAAGAGAGTGACGAAGAATCAAGACCCGCAGTTCAATTGGGATATGCTATCATGAAAGAACCTTTGATGCATGCGTGTATAGAAACGAATGAAAAAGGTCTCTTAAGTGGAATGAAAGACTTCGGTGGTGGAGGTCTTTCATGTGTCGCTAGCGAGATGGCACATGCTGCTGGAAAAGGAGGTGTAATTGAACTAGATAATGTCCTATTAAAGGAAAAAGGACTAAAGCCATGGGAAATCTGGGTCTCTGAATCTCAGGAAAGGATGATGCTCTCGGTAAAGCCAGAAAATCTTGAAAAAGTCCTTGAAATATTTGAATTCTGGGATGTTCCTGCTACTGCTGTCGGAAGGGTTGATAACTCTGGGAGAATAATCGCAAAGTATAATAAAATTGAGATATTGAATCTGGATCTTGACTTTCTGATAAGAGGTGTTGAGTACAACAGACCATACAAATTTATCAAAAGAAAATTCAAAGAGCCCAAGTTCAAGATGCCTGAGTTGAAGGATAGTATATTAAGAGTAATGAATTCTCCGAATATTGGAAGCAAAGAGTCTGTAATAAGGAGATACGATCATGAAGTCAGAGCCAATACGATTTTAAAGCCAATGCAAGGCATAATAAACTCACAGACACATGGAGATGCTGTTGTAATGAAACCTATTTTTGATAGCTATAAAGGATTATCAATAACATCTGATGTCAATCCGGGTTTCTGTAAACTAGATCCGTATTGGGGCGCAGCGTCTTCAATGGAGGAGATGATAAGAAATCTTGTGGCTGTAAATTCAATTCCTCATTCCATTGTTGATTGCTTGAACTTTGGAAATCCTGAAAAGCCTGACAGATTAGGGGATTTTGTAAAATGCTGCCAAGGACTTTACTTTGTTGCAAAAGAATTTAAAATTCCATTCGTTTCAGGAAATGTAAGCTTTTACAATGAATCAGTTAATGGATCGATAGCGCCAACTCCAACTTTGTTAGGAATCGGTATTGTCGATGATGTAAGAAAGGTTGTTTCAGTTGATTTAAAAGAATCTGATAATTTTATCTATATTATCGGCTCTACTCTTATGGAGCTTGGTGGTTCTGAATATTATAAGGTAGTAGGAATAAAAGGTGGTAAAGTTCCAAGAGTATATCCTAAAGAGACAAAGAAGAATATGAATTCGTTATTAAAATCTATGAACCTTGGACTGATTGAAAGTTGCCATGACTTGAGTGATGGTGGTTTGATTTCCTCTGTATGTGAGATGGCATTTGGTGGAAATCTTGGTGTTGAATTAGAACCAGAAAAAATTGGAAATATGCGAACAGACTTTAAACTATTTTCTGAATCCAATGGGAGATGGTTGGTTGAAGTTAAAGAGGAGAATGCTAAGATATTTGAAAAAATCGTCAAAGCTACGAGGATTGGAACAATAACGAATGAAAAAGCAATTTCAATAAAAGACAGAGAACTAGGATTTAGGATTTCGTTGAATGAATTAAGAGATCATTGGGAAAAATCTGTACAGAGGGAAGAATAGATGGCAGAAGTCTGTATTTTGCGAATGGAAGGCACAAACTGCGAAGATGAAATGAAAATAGCATTTGATGCAGTTGGATTGGAAGCTGAATTGGTTCATTTAAAACAGTTTGTTGGTGATGTGCCAAAAGAAAAAAGAAGATTTCTTAGAGATTACAAAGTTTTGATGCTACCTGGGGGTTGGAGTGCAGGTGATTATATTAGAGCAGGTGCAATTTTCGCAGCCCGTATGAAATCGAGGCTTAAAGACCAGATTGTAGATTTTGTTGAATCTGATAATCTTGTTGGAGGTATTTGCAATGGATTCCAGATTCTTATAGAAATGGGTCTTTTACCGGGTTTTAATGGAATTTCAGAGTATCCAGAAGCTGCACTGACAAATAATTTAAATTCAAGATTTCAGTGCAGACCTGTTTTTTTGAAACATGTAAATAAGTGCAGATTAACCCAAGAAATTGATGAAAACAAAGTAGTACAGATTCCTGTAGCACATGCTGAAGGCAGACTGACATTTGGTGATAAGGACGAAGAATTTCTAAATAAATTGATTGAGAATAAGCAGATAGTATTTAGATATTGTAAAGTAGATGGAACTGACGCGAATATGGAATTTCCATGGAATCCCAATGGAAGTTTGTATGATATCGCTGGAATATGCAATCCAAAAGGAAATGTACTTGGAATGATGCCACATCCTGAAAGGGTTGTTTATAAAATACAAAATTCAGAATGGACTCGTTCAAAAAATGGCAAATTTGGCGATGGCTTGATGTTTTTTGATAGCATTGCTAGGTATATAAGTAAGAAATTATAATTAAATATTAGCATCGCCCTTTTTCTTTTTAGAAAAGAAAAAGTGTAGGTTGACCAAAAAGAAAAAATAGATTAATAAATTTAATCATAAGAGCCATTGAGCGATAGCGAAGATGGCTCATTTTGATGAAACTTTTATTAAAAGTTTCAAGGGAGGGACCTTTATGGGTATCTGGGAGGATCTAAAAGCAGGTAAGGATATAGCAAAAACATATGCTACTAAGAGGAGATCTGGAATTGAGACTGATGCATTCGTTCAGAATAAATTGAGGGAAGTTCTTGAGGCTGATGAAAAAGTATTAAAGACCCTTGTTGGGCGATCTGATCATACTTTAGTCCTGACTAATAAAAAGATAGTTTACCTCAGTGGTACAACGGTTTATCATGTGATATATCCTTATGAAACCGTAAGAGATGTTGGATGGACTGACAAAGGTTATGGAACCTCTGTCTTTAATCTTGAAACTACGCTTGGGGCTAAGGTATTGTATGGAATTTCAAAAGATGATGCTAATGAGGCAATTAGGATAATAAATGATCTTTCTAGTGGAAAGAAAGTTGAAGAGCTTGACTTCCAACTATTGAAATCTGGTTTAAAAGACGCTGGATTATTAGTTTATAGTGTTATATGTCCCAATTGCAATAAAGACTTGGTATTGCCAGAGTCTGGGAGTACAGTTAGATGTAAATCGTGTAGTAAAGAGATACTTGCGGTAGATATCTACATCAGAATAAGATCAGTATTTTTAGAATAAAAAACTAGCTTTCGATTCTTGGCGCTAAGTAATAAATTACACGTCCATTGCCTAGGGAGTATTCTATTCTTATCGGGGCATCTGACTTTAGTTTTATTGTAACAACACTTGGAAGTTCAGCAGCTCGCAATATATTGGTAAGGTGATCCAATGAAAATACCGCTCTTGATTCTTTTTTTACATTTATGCTCAATACGTTCTCTTGGGGAAATTTAATATCAACAGAACCGGTATCACCGTCTGCTCGTATACTAAATCCTGAATCTATCTTTAAAGCTACATGATTACTTACAAGTTCAGCATCTTTCAGTGCTTCTTTTATTATGTTCGGATTTATCTTAACTTCAGAGGTAAAATCAATATTTGGCTCTTTTGGCGGATTTGCAGTAGATTCTATTACAGATATATTGAAATCCCTTGTTGTTTCTCCTCTAAAGATCATCTTTAATCTCGTATCTAATGACAGTTCAATTTTGTCTTCAATTCTAGATCTCTTTGTGATTTTTGATAATTCTGTAAAATCGATTCCAATACTTATTGGTTTGTCAACGTCATATTTTTCAAATGCCTTTGCTGGAAGTTCAAAATCTACCAAGGCGATTTGGCTAGGATCCATTGCTCTCAGTTTTATTCCATCCTTGTCAATCTGTAAGGTACCCTCATCAATTAATGCCACGATTGCATCAATACTATTCTTCCAAGACTTTGTGTCAGAAATTACTGCACTGAACATTTTTCCACCAAACCGCAAAAACCTACGGTTTTTTCAGTTTTAGGTTAATCCTGATTTTTCCCGTTTTGGTTAACCTTTTTATAAAAAAGGTTATTGATGAACCTTTTTGGCAAAAGGTTCTAAAAGATATAGATTTTATGAATTAAAAGCTATTTAAATTTAAATCTTCTCTGCACAAAACCCTTGTTAAGGGTTAAAATAAATGAAGCCGCTCTTGGGCCTCTTTTCTTGCCAATAAGTACTGAATAGATGGCATCAAACAATTCTGGTGGCTTTAAGCCTAAACTCCGGGCAATTTCATAAATTCTCTTATGTAATTTTTTGGGTGTCCATTTCTTTTCAAGTTCGTCAGCTAGAGATGAAAGTCCTTTTATCTGCAATTCAGTAAGTTGAGCCTTGATTGAATCAATTTTATCATCTGGCAATATAGAAAATCTTAAATGCTCGGGGCCAATAGTATTAATCCATTCCCTAGCTACCTTAATGCGTCTTTGTAATCTTTCAGTATTAAAATTATTGTATCCCAAAAAGACCAACTTTTCTTTTAAAATATGTTCACTTAAATTTGGTATCTGCGCAATTTCAGTACATAAACTGAATGGAATTCCTAAAAATTTCGGTTCGTTAACTTGAGCTAATTGATATGTCCTCTTTTTCTTTTCACTACCTTTTTTAATGTTGAAGAAAATTTTCTCAGCTTCGTCATATTCATCGGTCATATTCGGAATTAAATTCAAATTTATATCCCTTTGCTTTTCAAGCCTTTTGTACATGAAATACTTTAATGCCTCTGGTTCTGAAATCTTCAACCAATCACCTAGTGTTATAACATTCCCCTTGGAGGAGGATATCTTTTCGCCACCCAATGTAAAGAATTCATAGACAACCGGAACTGGAGCTTCCCACTTAAAGATTTTCTTGCTTATTATCTTGGATGTGGAGTATGAACCTCCAAGTGTGGCATGTTCCTTGCCGAAAGGTTCACAGGTAACTTTGAAGTGATGCCAACGAGCAGCCCATTCAACTCTCCACGTAAGTTTTCCGTTTCCTTTTCTGATATCTGACTCTCCGCCATAATTACATCCCTCTACTTTGATATCAGACACTATCGTATCCTTACATTCATATTCAACTGTATCATTATGAAATCCAGTTGCTTTTGCTGTAGAAATCCTACCACATTTTTCGCATATTGGATTCCATGGCAGAAAGTCCCCTGGTAAAGGTTCTTCTCTGAATTTGTTCAATATCTGAGCAATCTTTTTTGAGTTCTCGAGCGCTGTTTTTATCTCTTCATAGAATGCCCCACTTCGATATAATTCTGTTGAGGAATATGCCTTGGGTCTTACTCCAAATTCATTCAACTCATTTAAGAAAGGTGTTACGAAATGTTCTACAAAATTCTTATGACAGCCATTCGGATCAGGTATGTCTTTGACTGGAAATCCAAGATATTTACTCAGCGATTCCATTTCTCTTGGAACCTTTCTGAATGGATCAGAGTCATCTGCCAGCCATATTAAATCAGCTATTATCCCCTTCTCTCTAAGGACTTTTATTATGGCATCTCCTCTAATAACATCGCTAGCATTTCCTATATGAGGAATTCCACTTATTGATGTCCCAGTTTCAATTACGTGGTCTTTTCCTCTCTTCAATAATTTCTTAGCTATCCGGTCAGACCAGTGCATATTTTAATAATATCCCAGCAGATTATTAAGTTAGCATTTCACACTTAATTGATTGATTTTATTCTTAAGGATTATATAAATAATGGCAGTATGATGACGCGAACAACCTCTGAGAAGTGATGAGTGATGGGCGATCTGACTGCCACCAAACCGCAAAAACCTACGGTTTTTTCAGTTTTAGGTTAATCCTGATTTTTCCCTTTTTCTTTAATCCCAACAATTTTAACTTATCTAGCGATATAATTTACGCTATTGTAAAGAATGAAAGACGAAATAACCCACGCGATAGAACATATGTTCCAAACACATAGCATAAGAAAAGTATTTTGGCACATGGACGAAAAAGTAGCTGATATCAAATATGGAATCCGCCAAGGTGATGATGCAATAATTGTTGGAAAAAAAGTTGTTAATATGGAAGGCCCATATCCGTTAAAGATTGGACGTAAGACGGGACTTATTCACACTTGCTGTGATATTGTTGTCATGGGTGCTCAACCATTATTTGCCCTGGATTCACTTCAGGTAAATTCCTTAAAGGAAGCTGAGGAAATCGCTATTGATATAAAAAAACAGAGTGATGGTTTGGGTGTTCCTATTCTGGGTGGCAATACTCAATTTGAACCTGGTTTAATTCCATGTATTTCATTTGCTGTTATTGGCGAGTTGGTAAAAGAACCAATTCCAGATTCTGGTGCTATGGAAAATGACAGAATCATTATGCTTGGAGAAATCATGGAAGGTGAAATAGGAGAAAGAGTATATAGGGCAAAGACAAAATTTGAAACATTTCTGGATTTGATAAAAAATGGTGTTGAGATTCATGCTGCAAAAGATGCTTCAAGGGGTGGATGGTTTGGTAATCTTACAGAAATGATGGTAAAAGCTAGACTTGGAGCCAGTATTACAAGTATCCCTTATCCAAGACTGACAAGATATATGGGCACTTATTTAGTAATGATTCCTGAGAGTGAGGTTGAAAAAGTTATAAAAATAGCAGTAGCTCACAAATGTCCCTTTGTAAATGTGGGTATAGTAACAAATGACTTGAAGATAAAGATTGGAAAAGAAACTGTTGTTGAAAAGAAAAAGATGCAAGAATTGATTAGGAAAATGCCGTTCAAGAAACCTTACTAAGGTTTAC
>Ga0315280_10008880_pt1 | contig 13078 bp, 6 predicted proteins | sample YL17G06_40_MG_FD_203697 | JGI IMG/M metagenome (GOLD analysis project Ga0315280, IMG submission 203697) | Sediment microbial communities from Yellowstone Lake, YNP, Wyoming, USA - YL17G06_40 | ecosystem: Environmental > Aquatic > Freshwater > Lake > Sediment | place: USA: Wyoming | collected...
TTTGACCGCAATGTCTTCGCCTTTCGTCCAGCCTAAACTTTCCATGAGGTCTTTGCTGAAGTGAAGGAAACCGTATTTGTTGATTTTGGCTGCGAATACGTCCTTTGCTTTTTGTTCGACTATTTCGCCAGCTTTTTGGTCAGGTGTTTTGCCTTCAGCTTTAGCCTTCTTTTCAAGAGCTTTATACGTTTTCTCTGGCAACGGAATTTTTCTATTTGCCTTTGCCGTATCCTCGTTGTGCGCCTTACCTTCTTTTTGAGCCTTCAGCATAAGGAGGCGCTGGAACGAATCTGCCGAAAGCTGGGGCAGAGCGAAAGCGAAACCTTACGCATAGCATTCTTAGCATATGCAAAAAGCATAAGCCTGATCACAGAAAAAGTCCACGGAAAAATATAGATGATTATTGTCTGTGTTTTCTTTTGGTTTTTGGTCTCAATTTTATGAAGATTGCTGTTAGGGTTGCTATTAAGGCGATGTAGGGTAAGACTGGTTCTGTTTTGGTGGTAACCTGTATTGGAAATGAGTAGCCCCCAACGGGAACGGCTGTAACTGTTACACGGGCAGTTTCAGATTGTGCTGTGTTGCCTTTAGCATCTGTGACCTTGAGATATACATAATAGATTTCGCTAGCTGTTGGTGTGAAAATCCATGTGTTTGATGTTGCCCCTGGAACTGGAGCCCCGTTAAGATACCATTGGTAGCCGTATGGGGTGTATCCGCCTGAAACTGTTGACGTGAAGGTTACCGATTGACCTACAAGTATTGAGGCTGAAAGTGGGCTTATAGAAACTGAAAGTGGTGGGGGTGGAGGTGTAACAAGTTCTAATGAAACAACCATGTCTTGATAATCTCTATCTCCTCCACCAAGCGTGTTTTCGAAACCCAGCAAGAACATCGCAGGATTGTCCAAGTTGACAAATATCATTGCGTGTTCAGTACTATCAGGGTTTCTAGCGGTTTCCGTAAAGTACCTGGCTTCTGGTGAAAGAAATGAAAGACCAAACTCACCATCTGCCATGAATGTTTTCACTATTGGTGGGCTAATGTAACCAAAGTATCCTTCAGGTCCAGAAAAAAGCAAATTGTATTCAGCTGTTCCAACGATATACCAGCTAAGCTCATTTGATAGATGATAACCCGAAAATTCAGCATACAGTGTTATATTGTAAGTGCCAGTTGAAAATGTCTCCAGTGTTGATCCTGCTATGTTTGTGAAACCTAACGTATGTAGGATTGTAATCAGAGCAGGTTCAGCTTGAACTGGTTTAATATTGAATGCCAATGTTATCATGCTTGTTAACAGTAGTGTGAGCGTTACTGCTGAAACCATCTTTCTCTTCATAACCAGCATTCTCCCTTCTCTAATTCCACCAAAATTATGTCACTAAGACAATTTATAGTTTACGGATAAATCTTCTATTGTTGTCAGTTTAAGCACCAAACTTATAACATTGAAAGTTCCCTCGCATGCACTTGGATGCGAATGCAAAATGACTCATAAACGTAATGTTGTATTATATCTAGACAGGGAATTAGTTGAAAAGACTCGTAATCTTGGCTTCAATCTCTCAAAAACGTTTGAAAACCACTTAAAACAACTAATCACTCAATTCTCACACGTCAATACTCAAAACAACAGTGAATCTAGTGTTTTTGTTGGTAGCCCGGGAGAGATTCGAACTCTTGTCAGCGGTTTCAGCCTGAAACTTACGACACGGCACTGTTGATGTTTAAAAAAAAGAAGGTTGTATTTTACCATGGTCCAGATGGTATGGTTCCTACGCATATGACTAGGTCTGAAATGTCGCATACGCCGTCGCCGTTTATGTCTGCGTTTGGGTTCCAGTTTGGCCATCCTGGAGCTGAGGGGATGACGCCAACTGTTATTACCAGGTCTGAAATGTCTGCTAGATGGTCACCGTTTACGTCGCCTGGAATTGTGACTATTACCCAGCCGTCTGTAAGGGTGTTATCTTCTGTGTATGTTTCGCCTAGAACAGGCCAAGCATAAGCCCATATGGTGTAGTTACCCTTAGCAAAGCCAGAAGTGTTCCATGTGAAAATCAAGGTTTTGTTTTCTCCAGGAGTCAAAGTCACCTGTAGTTCTCTGATTGCTGTTGTGTTGACGTAGGTGGTGAGGTTAAAGGTTTCTTCGAAGTCTCCTTCGTTTTCAACCTTTACATAGATGGACACGTTGTAGTTTTGTCCGACAGTTGGCATTGGCAAACAACCCGTTTTGGAGTGTATAACATCTATGACAGCAACATCATAAATGGGCAACCTAACCGTGACTATGCCATTTATGTATGTATTGTCTGTAGTGTAGGTTTCGTTTGTTACTATGTCTGCTACCGCTTTCATTGTGTAGTTGCCTATGGCAAAGCCTGTGGTGTTCCAAGTGTGCGAGAGGATTGTGAAGTTTCTGCTTTGTAGGTTAATATTGTTAATTTTACCAATTATGGTTGAGTTTGCAAGGATTGTAACGTTAAAGGTTTCTGTGTCATTACCATAGTTGAATATCATTACGTTGATTGACACATTGCATCCTTGACCAACAACCTCTCTTGAAGTTGTAACACTCGTTATTCCTATATCATGTAAAGCCCATGGATACGGCTTCGTAAGCGGATAATTGTCTTGATTGGTGGCATTTAAAACGTATGGTGTATCTCCTATTCCATCACTTCCAGTTTCATTCTGATTAGGACCATTGAACAAGTCTGTTCCATTATAGTCGCTCCAATAGTTTCCGCCAGAAGGATAGTTATCATCCCAAATATTTATCCCGCGCACGTCTGTTCGTCGATTGTCAATGAAATTGTTATGGTAGAATTTGTTGCCATTACAATTACTATCTTGGATATAGACACTAGTCATCTTCCCACTAGTGACATTGTTTCCATAGAAGATGTTATTTGAAGCGCCTCCCTTAATCCAAAAACCATAAGTGGCTCCTATTATATTGTTTTCACAGAAAATGTTGTTTGAAGCATAGCCCAAAAGACCAAGCGAACTGTCTACCAAATAGTTTGCGCAGACAATGTTGTTTGAAGTGTAGGCCGAGTAGCCCCACACGTCGATGCCAAGCCCGCATGACGTCACATTGTTTCCAGATACAGTATTAAAGCTTGAATCTTTAATGGAAATGCCCGTAGGATGATGCGCTAATTCATTTCCAAAAATAGCGTTATTGGAAGAACTATCAATCGATATGCCATTATTCTCATTTGCCGTTATGTTGTTTTCGGATACAGTATTGTTGTAAGAAGAAAGGAGTTTAATGCCAGAATCGTTGTCTACTATGTTATTCCCGGTTATGTTACAGTTATTTGCATTGGATAAACGAACCCCGTACTCTCCTAAGTAATACCCGAAGTTTTGTACCGTGAAACCGGTCATGTTGACTCTGTCTGTAATTATCTCGACACCCTCTCCTTCTCCGTTCCCATAAATAATTGTGATGCTTCTGTCTTCTCCAACAAGCGCCACAGACTTGCTTACAATTAAATGTTCATAATATGTTCCGTTGTAGACGAATATAATATCACCATCCACGGCATGCTCCAGTCCACTTGTTATGTTTTGGTAAGGATATTCAGGAGTTCCATCCCAAGGACCAGAAGTATTATCATCATCTACATAAATTGTCGTAGGCTCTGCTTTAACTGGTTGAAGGTTGAATGCTAACGTTAACATGCCTGTTAACAACAATGTCAGCATTATTCCAGAAACAGTCTTCCTAAACAATTCAATCCTTTCTCCTAATTCTCTATGGTTCAATCTAAGAAATAGCATTTACGGATAAATCTTCTATAGTTATTGGTGTATGTTATTGTGTTAGAGTATGAGAGGGTGTGTACTTTCTATAGTTGGAATATTTTATTCGTATCTCATTAAATAGAGTGGTTTGCTTGCTTCTCTTTTCCTTTCACGTCTAGTTTTTTGAAGGCTACCTTCCAATTAACTACATCCCATTTCTATATCAATGACTACCGGAATATCTGATTTCAGAAACTAGGATTAGTATTCTAAAACTGCATTCAAGATTAGTAAATGTTTCACGTGAAACTTTGTTTTTTCTTATAGAAGTTTGTTTCAAAAAGCTATTAAAGAGTTACTTGTAATATTAAGTGTGTTCCAGAGGAGAAAGGGAGGTGATATTATGACAAGTAAGAAGGATCTGATAATTGCTACACTGTCTACTTTCTGTCTAACAGCAACATTGTTCATGATAATACCAACAAGGAGTTCACCGGACATAGGAGAGTATAGTCCTTGGATAGACATCAACGATGATGGTGTAATTGACATATCAGAATTGATGATTATGGTTGGAAGTATTCCCTCATCAGGAACACCAATAAACAAAACAGCTTTGCTCTATAACGTGAATGATACATTCACAAAACTTCTTTCTAAAATAGATGCTTTGAACACTTCACTTCTTAACCTAGATGCATATCTAAACACAAGGATAGTCACTCTAAATACCTCACTTGTTGAACTTCAATCTAAAGTAGCAGAGTTAGAAAGCAAAATTGCTGTTCTTAATGCAACAAAATTAGGAGAACCAGAGTGGGACAGCTTAGATACATACGGATGGATATCAATACCAGCAGGAGAATTCAGAATATTAACACACAATCTACAGACGACGAATGTTTTAGTTTACATGGTAGGATATGATTTCAATGGTGAGGAATTTCATCAAATAGACTATGGAGGAGAAAAGAGTAGCATTTACAATTGGGGTGCATGCTGGAGTGAACTAACGGCAACCACCATCAAAGTCACAAGATTTGGCAGTGATTATACTTGGGACCTTATCCGTGTTATGATCTGGAAAATCCCAGAGCCATAAACCAAAACCATCTTTCTTTTTATTCCATTAGATTTGATTTGTAGCTTTTTTCCAGCACAATCTGCTATTCTTATTGCCACATTAAATAGGGTGTACCCAGAATCATGAGAAATATCCCAATGATAATAAATCCTCTTCTTTTTTTCTATGTGGACGTAGAATGTTTGTGAATTCGATAATAGAAGATATAATTGCTTACTGTTCTTTCCTGTTGAAACACTTGCTGGTGATCCATATATAAGGAGAGTTAAGGAATCTTCACCTGAAATCGTAGATTCCTTATATAACGTATTACAAAATAATTAAAGAAACTTCAATTTTCAAGAACAAGAAATAATGGGAAAACATCTAAGATGTTTTTTCCTGTTGTTTAGATAAGCACAGCCTCTTCAGAAAACATGCAAATCTAGCGTCTAAGTATCATACTTTGAACAAAAAAATAGCATAATTTAGCTAGTAAAGGGAGAAAATTAGAGGTTTAGAAAACACCCTTGCATTTGATAGATGGTAGCATAAGCAATAGAAGAACAGAGACTTTTCTTCTTTTGTTTCACCATGATGATGGTATATGTACTATGCACTTGACTAAGTCTGCAACATCACATAGACCATCATTGTTTATGTCTGCGTTTGGGTTCCAGTTTGGCCATCCTGGGGCTGAAGGAATGGCGTTAACCATTATTATCAAGTCTGAGACATCGACTTTCCCATCCTCGTTTACATCGCCAACTAAAGACCATGGTTTCACAAGTGGATAATTATCCTTGTTATAAGCGTCAATGATGTATGGTGTATCGCCTATTCCGTCACTTCCAGCTAAGTTTTGATTGGGACCTTTTTTGAGGTCAACTCCAGCATAGTCGCTCCAGTAGTTGCCGCCAGAAGGATAACCATCATCCCAAACATTCGCTGAGTCTTCGCTGTAAACTTGAACACCGTTGTATATGAAGTTGTTATGGTAGAATTTGTTGTTAGAAGAACTATCGAGATAGACGCCATAGCAGCCGTTGTTTGTTATGTTGTTTCCGATTATGCTGTTATAGTTTGAAGAGTCATACAGCCCGACGCCATAGTAGCTGTTGTTTGTTATGTTGTTTCCGATTATACTGTTATAGTTTGAAGAAGAATAGAGCCAGATGCCATCCCAGCTGTTGTTTGTTATGTTGTTTCCGTTTATGCTGTTAAAGCTTGAAGAGTCAGAGAGCAAGATGCCCCAGACGCTGTTGTTTGTTATGTTGTTTCTGTTTATGCTGTTATGGTTTGAAGAAGAATCGAGCGAGATGCCATTCCCGCTGTTGTTTGTTATGTTGTTTCCGCTCATGCTGTTGTTAGAAGAGGAAAAGAGCTCGACGCCATACACGGTATTTGCTGTTATTTTGTTTCCAGAGATAATGCTGTTGTTTGTTTCCCATAATTGCACTCCATTGGATGTTCGGGATAGGTTGAGGTCTTCAACCCTTATCCTGTCGCACCTGACCAGAACTACCTGCCCCGCGTCGTCTACGCTGTAGTCTGCTACGCCTTCAAGATAGACCAACGGTCGGCCGTTCACCGTGTTGTTCTCCACAGAGTTCGAATAAGAATCCCAAACAGCAAGACCACCATCAGTGAGCTTGTTTCCGTTTATGCTGTTGTTTGAAGAGTCATAGAGCCAGATGCAATAGTCGCTGTTGTTTGTTATGTTGTTTCTGTTTATGCTGTTAAAGCTTGAAGAGTCATGGAGCAAGATGCCAGCAGGCCAGTTGTTTGTTATGTTGTTTCCGCTCATGCTGTTATAGTTTGAAGAGGAGCCGAGCCTGATGCCATAGTAGCTGTTGTTTGTTATGTTGTTTCCGATTATGCTGTTATAGTTTGAAGAGTCATACAGCACGATGCCATCTTCGCTGTTGTTTGTTATGTTGTTTCTGTTTATGCTGTTAAAGCTTGAAGAGTCATCGAGATAGATGCCATAATAGTTGTTTGTTATGTTGTTTCCGGAAATCATACTGTTTGAAGAGTAACTGAGCCTGATGCCATCATCGTAGTTTGCTGTTATGTTGTTTCCGGAAATGCTGTTACTTAAAGAGGAATAGAGCCAGATGCCATCCCAGTTGTTTGCTGTTATGTTGTTTCCGGAAATCGTGTTGCTTGAAGAGTAACTGAGCCTGATGCCATCATAGTTGTTTGTTATGTTGTTTCCGGAAATCGTGTTGCTTGAAGAGTAATAGAGCCAGATGCCCCAACTGAAGGCTTTTATTGTTGTGTTCTGGACTGTGACGTTTGTTCTTCCGGACAAGTCTATTCCTTTTCCATTCCCAGGTCCTTGGAGCGTGTGTCCGTTTCCATCTATTATTATGTTATTTCTCTCTACAACGATAGAATCGTTGATGTTTGCAGTAAAAACGTAAGTAACGTTATCAGCGGTCTGGATGCTCGTGGTTCCCTCAACGCTTCCGTCAGCCCTGATATAAACGGTTCCGGATGCTTTGACTGGTTGAATGTTAAATGCCAACACAAACACGCTGACTAATAAGAGTGTGAGCATTATTCCAGAAACAGTTCTCTTTAACAATTTCCTTTCTCCTAATCCTATGTGGTTCAATCTAAGAAATAACACTTACGGATAAATCTTCTATTGCCGCTCTGATGCACCAAACTTATAACAGAGAACCTTCCCCGTCCCCTCGCTCTGTAATTTTCTACTTTCCAGTTTTATAATTGAACAAAAATCTTAATAATTATACTTTATTTTCAGTTTAGAAAATTAGAGGTTTAGAAAACACCCTTGCATTTGATAGATGGTAGCATAAGCAATAGAAGAACAGAGACTTTTCTTCTTTTGTTTCACCATGATGATGGTATATGTGCTATGCACTTGACTAAGTCTGCAACATCACATAGACCATCATTGTTTATGTCTGTGTTTGGGTTCCAGTTTGGCCATCCTGGGGCTGAGGGAATGGCGTTAACCATTATTATCAAGTCTGAGACATCGACTTTCCCATCCTCGTTTACATCGCCAACTAAAGGCCATGGTTTCACAAGTGGATAATTATCCTTGTTATAAGCGTCAATGATGTATGGTGTATCGCCTATTCCGTCACTTCCAGCTAAGTTTTGATTTTGACCTTTTTTGAGGTCAACTCCAGCATAGTCGCTCCAGTAGTTGCCGCCAGAAGGATAACCATCATCCCAAACATTCGCTGAGTCTTCGCTGTAAACTTGAACACCGTTGTATATGAAGTTGTTATGGTAGAATTTGTTGTTAGAAGAACTATCGAGATAGACGCCATAGCAGCCGTTGTTTGTTATGTTGTTTCCGATTATGCTGTTATAGTTTGAAGAGTCATACAGCCCGACGCCATAGTAGCTGTTGTTTGTTATGTTGTTTCCGATTATACTGTTATAGTTTGAAGAAGAATAGAGCCAGATGCCATCCCAGCTGTTGTTTGTTATGTTGTTTCCGTTTATGCTGTTAAAGCTTGAAGAGTCAGAGAGCAAGATGCCCCAGACGCTGTTGTTTGTTATGTTGTTTCTGTTTATGCTGTTATGGTTTGAAGAAGAATCGAGCGAGATGCCATTCCCGCTGTTGTTTGTTATGTTGTTTCCGCTCATGCTGTTGTTAGAAGAGGAAAAGAGCTCGACGCCATACACGGTATTTGCTGTTATTTTGTTTCCAGAGATAATGCTGTTGTTTGTTTCCCATAATTGCACTCCATTGGATGTTCGGGATAGGTTGAGGTCTTCAACCCTTATCCTGTCGCACCTGACCAGAACTACCTGCCCCGCGTCGTCTACGCTGTAGTCTGCTACGCCTTCAAGATAGACCAACGGTCGGCCGTTCACCGTGTTGTTCTCCACAGAGTTCGAATAAGAATCCCAAACAGCAAGACCACCATCAGTGAGCTTGTTTCCGTTTATGCTGTTGTTTGAAGAGTCATAGAGCCAGATGCAATAGTCGCTGTTGTTTGTTATGTTGTTTCTGTTTATGCTGTTAAAGCTTGAAGAGTCATGGAGCAAGATGCCAGCAGGCCAGTTGTTTGTTATGTTGTTTCCGCTCATGCTGTTATAGTTTGAAGAGGAGCCGAGCCTGATGCCATAGTAGCTGTTGTTTGTTATGTTGTTTCCGATTATGCTGTTATAGTTTGAAGAGTCATACAGCACGATGCCATCTTCGCTGTTGTTTGTTATGTTGTTTCTGTTTATGCTGTTAAAGCTTGAAGAGTCATCGAGATAGATGCCATAATAGTTGTTTGTTATGTTGTTTCCGGAAATCATACTGTTTGAAGAGTAACTGAGCCTGATGCCATCATCGTAGTTTGCTGTTATGTTGTTTCCGGAAATGCTGTTACTTAAAGAGGAATAGAGCCAGATGCCATCCCAGTTGTTTGCTGTTATGTTGTTTCCGGAAATCGTGTTGCTTGAAGAGTAACTGAGCCTGATGCCATCATAGTTGTTTGTTATGTTGTTTCCGGAAATCGTGTTGCTTGAAGAGTAATAGAGCCAGATGCCCCAACTGAAGGCTTTTATTGTTGTGTTCTGGACTGTGACGTTTGTTCTTCCGGACAAGTCTATTCCTTTTCCATTCCCAGGTCCTTGGAGCGTGTGTCCGTTTCCATCTATTATTATGTTATTTCTCTCTACAACGATAGAATCGTTGATGTTTGCAGTAAAAACGTAAGTAACGTTATCAGCGGTCTGGATGCTCGTGGTTCCCTCAACGCTTCCGTCAGCCCTGATATAAACGGTTCCGGATGCTTTGACTGGTTGAATGTTAAATGCCAACACAAACACGCTGACTAATAAGAGTGTGAGCATTATTCCAGAAACAGTTCTCTTTAACAATTTCCTTTCTCCTAATCCTATGTGGTTCAATCTAAGAAATAACACTTACGGATAAATCTTCTATTGCCGCTCTGATGCACCAAACTTATAACAGAGAACCTTCCCCGTCCCCTCGCTCTGTAATTTTCTACTTTCCAGTTTTATAATTGAACAAAAATCTTAATAATTATACTTTATTTTCAGTTTAGAAAATTAGAGGTTTAGAAAACACCCTTGCATTTGATAGATGGTAGCATAAGCAATAGAAGAACAGAGACTTTTCTTCTTTTGTTTCACCATGATGATGGTATATGTGCTATGCACTTGACTAAGTCTGCAACATCACATAGACCATCATTGTTTATGTCTGTGTTTGGGTTCCAGTTGGACATGCCAGAAACTGAGGGAATGGCGTTAACCATTATTGTCAAGTCTGAGACATCGACTTTCCCATCCTCGTTTACATCGCCAACTAAAGGCCATGGTTTCACAAGTGGATAATTATCCTGATTATATGAGTCAATAACACGGGGAAAGTCACCTATTCCATCTTTTCCACTTTCGTTTTGATATGGACCACTGTACAAGTCAACATCAACATAATCACTCCAATAATTGCCACCAGAAGGATAACCATCATCCCAGAAATTAGCATAGCCAGACGTTTCGATATACACTTGCGGGTTGTTGTCTACGAAGTTGTTATGATAGATGCTGTTGTTTGAAGATTCACGGAGATAGATACCGTTCCTGTTGTTTGTTATGTTGTTGTCGGTAATTATGGTGTATCTTGTTCCAGGATTGCTGAGCGTTAGACCCCGCCAGTAATTGTTGTTGGATATCAAGTTGTCTCTGAAGAGGTTGCCTTCCGATGGGATCGTTGTCCAGGGAAACATGCTGGCAGAATAGAGAGCCAAACCAATCCCTATTCCCACGCCGAATTGATCGTTTTCTGTCACTATGTTTTGGATGAAATTGTTGCGACTCGAGTAGTAAAGACTTATGCCAAAATCATTTTTTGTCACATTATTCGCTGTAATTGTGTTGTTGTCAGAACCTACTAAGTGGACGCCGACTTCATTGTCAGTTGCGGTTAGGTTCTGCAAAACTGAGTTAGTCGTGAAGGCAAACAATATTCCTTGAACATTCTTCGTGGGTTTTATGTTCGATACAGTGATTTTTGTACAGTTTATTGCTGCTACAAAGCCGGCATCGTCTGGAATTCGGTTCCCATGTTGATTCACCCAGTAGTAAACCGGCTTTCCATTTACCGTGTTTGAGGAGTCAATATCCTGAAGAAAGCTTGAGAGGGATACACTTCCGAAATGAAATAAGTCATCGTCGATACCGTAGATCCCCATGTTATAACTGTTGTCAGTCATGTTGTTGCTCCTAAGAACATTTCCTGTGGAAATCTTCAAGATGACACCGTAATGGTTGTTTGTTATCACATTTCCGCTGATGCTGTTATAACCAGAGTACTCAAGAAAAATGCCCTTTAGGTTGTGTATTACAGTGTTTCCAGTTATGTTATTGCCATTCGAAATATACAAGTCTATTCCACCGCCGTTATTTTCAGCTATGTTGTTTCCGAAGATTTTGTTGTTTGACGAGTTATATAGCCTAACTCCGTGTTCGCCATTTGCAGTTATGTTATTTCCGAATATGAAATTTCCAGAGGAAGAACTAAGTCTGATACCATACTCATAACTCTTCGTTACGTTGTTTTTACATATCGTGTTGTTTGGAGAGAAATAGAGAAAGATGCCCACATCGTCGTTTGCTGTTATGTTGTTTCCCGAAATACTGTTATTTGAAGAATATTCAAGCACGATGCCACACCAGTTGTTTGTTATGTTGTTTCCAGCTATACTGTTGTTAGAAGAATAAGAGAGCCAGATGCCATACCCAAATGCTGTGATTACCATATTCTTGATGGTTACGTTGCTTCTTCCTGACAGGGCTATTCCTTTTCCGCTTCCTGCGCCTTGAACCGAGTAGCCTGCCCCATCAACCACAATGTTATCCCTTCTAATATCAATTCCATCAGTATTAATAACATAAATGGTTATGTTGCCAGTTAAGGTGTAAGTAACATTATCAGTAGTTGAAATTGGCGCCGTTGGTGGATCTATTGAGCCGTCAGCCCTAATGTAAATGGTTCCACTTGCCTTAACTGGTTGAATGTTAAACGCCAACGTCAACATGCCGGTTAACAGTAGTGTGAGCGTTATTGCTGAAACTGTCTTCTTCTCCATAAACACTGTTCTCCCTTCTCCTGTACAACCATAGGTATACTCTTCAGACAATTTAGGTTTTATGGAGAAATCTTCTATGCATATTCAACCAGTTTTTTCATTATCTGATAATTGAGTAAGCATTTTATTTAAGCCCACAAATGCTCTGCTTAACATTCCATTTCCAACAATGCAGTGTTGACCAACAGTAGGAGGAGTATAAATTACTCGTAAAGCAACAGGTGCGCGCCTCTCCTTCTAACTCGTATAATTGTTCAACTGGGAAAATAGTGTTTTTGGATAAAATCTTCTATTGGTATTGGCGTATGTTGTTGTGTCAATTTATGTGTGTGCGTGCACGCCTTTCGCAGTGTAATAGTCTCTCTGTTTCTCTTACTCTTCTCTAATGATGAATAATAGTCTCTCATCTAATCAGCCTCTGTGTTACTCTTCTCCTTTCTCTTGAGCGTTATTAGTCTCTTCTTGGTCTCTCTGCACACGCACACACTAAGTGTTTTCTGCTTTCACCTCCTCTTCTCTTAACCGTGCGTCAAAGAGCGTTAGCTGTCTGAGCTTCTCTTTCAAGTGTTCACTGACGTATTGTTTAACTGTTTCAATGTCTATCTGTAGATGTAGATTCCGTCAGTATTCCTTTCCTTCCTTTAAGACTGATTCAGAACAAAGGCAATTTTGTCCCTATTCTGGGAATCTACGAACTTTCAACATAAAACGTAGTAGGCGAATTGTTTAACTTTCCATCTTTGATCATTCTGTTTTTTTAATAAGCTCTTTTATTTTCTCAACCCTTTCTCGCGCTTCGGAAATCATTTTGTGTACGCTAGGTATTAACCTAACTTCTGGGGGAAGGTCCTCTAATACAAGTATTCTATCCAGAAGGTCACCAAATAGGTCGTCAAGGTCGTTCCTCATTTTATCAAGCTGAAAAGCTTTGTAAACTTGCCATTCAATATAAGTAGACCGCTTAGCAAGACCACGAGCCTCGTCAACTTCCCTCAGTAATTCAGGATCCATGCTTATTAAAAAACGTGGCTGTGGATTTTACGTGCTGATTTTAACTCTGAATTATTGAGCCTTAAACCCTTTATTTTTAGACATCAAGTAGAATTTCTGAATGTGGTATGGATGTGTAAGGTTATGGAAGATTTTGTTCCTAAAA
>Ga0315280_10008881_pt1 | contig 13077 bp, 11 predicted proteins | sample YL17G06_40_MG_FD_203697 | JGI IMG/M metagenome (GOLD analysis project Ga0315280, IMG submission 203697) | Sediment microbial communities from Yellowstone Lake, YNP, Wyoming, USA - YL17G06_40 | ecosystem: Environmental > Aquatic > Freshwater > Lake > Sediment | place: USA: Wyoming | collected...
ACTCTCTCTCTTGGTTCAAGGCGTTCATCTCGCCCGCAGGCTCCGGAGATTTGGGTAATGACAAGCCTTTCAAGGCTGGGCTATTCTCGTTTGGTCCCGACGGGACCAAGGCAAAACGCATTTTTTTAGGCGCTCTAAATACGTCACTGAACTTATGAACGAAACTACCAAAGGGAGGGGAACTATGAAAGCCACAGAACAACTCAAGGCGGAACACAACGGAATCAAGTTAATGTTGCGGATTCTCGATGAGATGTGTCGGCGCCTCGAATCAGGAACCCAACTGAACCTCGAGCACTTGGATTCGGTCGTCGAATTCTTGAAAGTCTTTGTGGACAAGTGCCATCACGGCAAGGAGGAGGATTTGCTTTTTCCGGCGATGGAGGAAGTCGGTGTCCCCCGCGAGGGAGGTCCGATTGGCGCAATGCTCGCCGAACATAACGTCGGCCGTGATTATGTCAGGCGTATGAGCGAAGCCATCGTCAAGTATAAGAGCGGCGATCGCAAATCATCCGCCGAGATCGTGACCAACGCCCGACAATATATGGCGCTTCTGAGATCCCACATCGAAAAGGAAGATGGGGTGCTCTATGCCCTGGCCGATGCGCATCTTTTGCCAGAGAAACAAGAGGAATTGGCCGAACGGTTTGAAACGATCGAGCGCGAAAGAATCGGCGTCGGCCGACACGAACAGTTTCACAAGCTGATGAGACAACTGGAGCAACTGTATTTGAAATGACTTGCCGCGACGCTCTGCAAAACCACCTCATCGTCCTGAACATTGAGCGGGGCGGGTTGACAACCAACCATTGATTTTTATGAGTTTTTTGCACGGTGAAGCGGCGCCGGCAACTGCCCCAACAATACGCTCGGAGTCCAACCTTCCGGTTGTCTCTTCAAGCAGGCCAAGGCGTGAACTCCAAACTTCTTGGCTGCCAGTTCGCGGCGATTTTCACTACCGCCTTGTGGACATCACCCTCGCCGGCCAGTGGGGCGTGCGCATCTTCCGGGAAAAAGATGGCGAATGTCCCCGGCGGCAGAGAAACCCACTCCTTGGGTGGATCAGTGAAAAAGCCGATGTCGCGCTCCGTATCGAACGGGGCCGTGCTTTCCCTGCAATCGGCGGTGGCCCGGATGCCGATGAGTTCCTCGCCAGCAACCACATATTGGATGTCTATATACTTGCGATGGGCTTCCGGCTTGGCCCCCGTTCGCCCGCGCCCGCGTTCACGAGCGATTATCGCAAAGAGTCGTTCGCCATCTATTTCATGTCGCCCGAGGGGAAGTTCGCGCAGGTTTCTTGTTCGGAGAAACTCAAAAGCGGCACGAAAACCAGGATGCTCTCCATAGTACCGCTCGGCATTTTCCAGTTGATCGTGGATCACTGGCGATTCCCTCCGTCCCAGTGCATGCCTTCAGCGAAGTCTCGCGTGTCTGTGGTCACAATTCTTCTTCACAAGACCGATGCTGTTTTGAGAATACCGAAAACAAGCAAAGTCAAATAGAAAGCAGGGCAACAATCGGAAAGGCCGCGCCCCACTTTTATCTCGGGTGGAGAGCGGGGAAAGACATGCAAAGTCCTTTGTGCCGCCGTACGACGGCAGAGAATATAGGAGGGCATCGCAACGACGGAGTCCTCAACTCCGAATGGAATCTGCAATTCGACTTGCTCTTGAGCTCGCTCAAGGTTGATGATAGCCGCAAGGCTGTTGCGAGATTCGGGAGTCGTGTTGCGCTCTTGCGACCCATTCGAGAAAGATAGGATGAAACATCATGCCACGATCTGCAAGGATCGCTCGGTCCATTCTCGTCGCGAGCTTTGTTATTCCCTCCGTATTTCCTTTCTCCACACCTTCGGCGGGGACAGAGCCGACGATTGTTCGAGCGAAACCCATTCCTGCCGATGAACCTCTAGGCCAGCGTCCCTACGAGATGGTGCGTGCCAATCGTCGCCCCACCCACACTCCGCTGGTGGATTTCGATTCGCTGGAGGGATGGACTCTGGAGTGCACCGACGGCGCAAATGGAGAATTGTTCTGTTCACAGAAGCAACGAGTATGGGAATCACCAGTCGCACGGTTGGTCTATCGCGGGCAATCGGCGAAAAGCGCGGTTATCATGCGCCCACCCAAACCCATTCCCATCCCGTATGGGGAATTCATGAATTGCTCCTACGTAACCACTATATGGATCTACGGCAACAACTGGTCCTGGGCTCCCGATCCCTCGACTCCGCAGGTCACGATCAGCCTCCTGATCCGCGACAGCTCGAGAAAAACGCACGTCCTCGACATCACGCGCGTGATTTGGAAAGAATGGTGGCTCGTTCACAAGGTCTTGCCCAAAGATCTTCTGGTGAGAGCTCCGCTTCATCTTGAGGGAATTCGCGTCAACGGCTGCGCCAACAAAGACAATCGCGAGCTCTTCTTCGAGGACCTCGCTTTCTTCGAGGAATCGCTCAAGCCGCTCTCTTTCCATTCCAGGCCAAAACGAGGGATTGATCCGTTCGCCGGCCAGGACCCTGGTGCCAATCGCGGTGCGGGGCGTTTGCCGTTTCCCACTCGCAAAGAAACGATTCTTCCCGAGAATCTCGTGTCTGGGTACAAAACAAAACTGGTTCATGCGGACGGCGAAAACTTCTCACAGGCTGGAAGCCTATGCTGCCAATACCGATTCGTCTATGACGGGCCTGACACTCGGCTGGAATACGGAGTTTGCCCAACAAGCAATACTTACTGGGGACCAGTCACGGTGAAATTGGGCGGTGCCCGCATTGCACAGGCGCTGTTGGATGCGGGACCAGTCTTTCCTAAAGCGCCAGAGAACCTCCAGCTGACTCAGTTGATCGCGAAAGGCGATGCTCTTCACGCGGTATGGCAAGGAGTACTCAGCGAGGAGAAAATCTCCATCGAGTCGGACATGCGCCTGTGGCAAAAAAGTTTGATTGTGGACTACATTTGCCGTGGCGGATTGGCCACCGAGCTCTCCTACGGTCGCATCATCGGTGTCGTAAAACCCGAACTCATTCTCCTGCCCTACCTCAACTATGGTCGCCACCACCTTAATGTCCTGATGTCGGGCGGGACCAAACCTTTCTTCGCCTCGGTCTGGATGGATTGGTATCGCTCCAACGCATCCGTGCCCTACGCAGAAGACAAGATCGTCGGCGACCAGGTCCGATTGAATGGAGGCGTTCGGTATTTGCCCAAAACAGACGGCCAGCGCAACGACCTTTTCGAGCGGGTTTTCATTACCTTCTCGCCGACATTCGAGGAAACTCTTCCGACTATTCCAAACCCTCCGGCCAAGCGTGGAAAAGAAGCCGGCACCCGCCTTTGGCAAGAGAGCTGGGGGCCGCAGAATTACGAACGCGAACATGAACGTTCCAAGCGCCTGCGCGCCTATGGAATCGAGCTGCTGACGCAGTGCAATCACGAAATCACCTGGCGCGATGGGGGCGAAAGCTTCACCTTTCGCACCATGGCGGCTCCCGGCAAGGGGGGTGACGAAGCTCCGCAACGTTACATCGCCGCACAGCGGTCGCTCGGCTGGCGATCGGGTCTCTATACGAACTACACCGATTTCGCTCCGGTGAACGAGTTCTGGGACACCGACATGGTCATGCGGCGCTCCTTGGGCGATCTACTTACCGCCTGGCCTCGATGTTACGCTCCCAAGGCTCTTTTTGCCGTGGCGATGGACCGAAAACTCGCCCTGCTGATTCAAAGGAAATACAAGACCAATGCCGCCTATACGGACGTTCACACCTCGGTGGCTCCCTGGGACCGCACCGACTATGACGCTCGGGTTCCCGGAGCCGCCACCTTCGCGGCCACCTTCTATGCTTACGGCGAAATCTTGCTCCACGACCAGAAGATTTACGACGAGCATTGTTGGTCGGAGGGAAATCATCAATGGCTTTATGCCGGCCTTTGCACTGGCAACTACGGGCTGACCTATAGCGACTTGCGCCTATGGGAGTATCCCTACCTGCCCCATTTCGACCTTCTGAAAATGCACCCGCTCAGTGTGGACATCGGTGTTCCCTGGACTGCTCAGTTCTTTCGGGGAAAAGAGGGATGGAGCAGACCGGACAATCTTGTATCGAGTATAGACCAGTTCATTGCGACAACAATCGCCTATGGCCACATCGGGTGGTTGGTGGAAGAGGCGCACGGTATTCGCCAAACCTGTCGCTCCTACTATATGCTCCAGCCGCTCCAAAGTCGCTACGTCATGGTGAAACCGCAGGAAATCCGTTATGGCACAACGACGGACATAGTGAGTGCCTCGGAGGCCTTTCTCAGCGGCGAGTGGAAAAAATCGCGCTTGTTCATTCAATACCCGAACTCATTGCAGATTTGGGTGAACGGTAACGCCAGCGAATCGTGGGAAGTCACTCACCAAGGTGTATCTCATATTATGCCGCCTTACGGATGGCTCGCAATCCAATCGGATGAATTCTATGAGAGCTCCGAACTGGTGGACGGAAAGCGCTGCGACCGCGTCAGTTGTCCCGAACTCATTTTCGTTGATGGTCGTGGTTCTTTTTGCCTCTTGGACGGGATCGGGACTTCCGGCAGTCTCGCCGTCAGGCGAAGCAAGGAAGGAAACGGGCTTTCGATGACCGCCATCGAGGGTGTAGAAACAATCACCATCACTTCACCAAAGGGATCTTTTGGGCGCAAAGATGTGAGAACGGAGGTCGCCCGCCTGGCAACGGCAGGTAGCATCTTGGTTCGCGCGTTTGATCAAAACGGCAAGGACCTTGGCAATGTTTCCGTTTCCAGGAGAACGGCAGGATGGAAGATTGACGGCCAAAAGGATGCTCTGATATACGCAATCCGAACTGAGTGAAGATCTTCAGGACAAATAAGGAGACAGCAAATGGGATACGTCAATAGAAGGGATTTTCTGGCGGCGTTGGCTGGAGGCGCTATGACAGCAACGCTAGCCGGTCACGCGCGTTCTTCGTTTGCCATGGAAGACCAGAAGGCCGGCAGGAAAGCCAACATCATTTTTATCCTGGCCGACGACCTTGGTTACGCCGATGTGGGCTGTTACGGTCAAAAACTGATCAAGACACCGAACATTGACAGGCTGGCGGTGGAGGGAATGCGGTTTACGCAATCCTATTCCGGCTCGACCGTCTGTGCTCCGGCCCGTAGCTGTTTGATGACTGGTTTTCATACAGGTCACACCCGAATCCGGTGGAATGCCCCCGGCTATAACGAAGGCCGGATTCTTCTCCTCGAAGACGTGACCATCGCCGAGATTCTCAAGGACGCCGGCTATGCGACCGGCGCCGTTGGCAAGTGGGGACTGGGCGAGCCGGATACGACGGGCCACCCCAACAAGCAAGGCTTCGACTTCTGGTTCGGCTATCTCGATCAGGTTCATGCGCACGAATACTATACCGACTATCTCTGGAGGAACGAGGAAAAGGTCGTTCTCCAAGGTAACCTGAACGGCAAGCAGACCGAGTATTCCAACGATCTGATGGCCAAGGAGGTCCTCAATTTTGTCAAGACCAACAAGGACAAGCCCTTTTTCCTTTACCACGCCCCCACCCTCCCACACGGCAAATATCAAGTACCAAGTCTTGAACCATACACCAACGAGAAATGGCCGGAGACCCAAAAGGCCTATGCCGCGATGGTCACACGATTGGACGGTTACATCGGGCAACTCATGTCGCTGCTCAAGGAAGTTGGCATTGATCAGGATACCATCGTCTTTTTCAGTAGCGACAATGGACCAGCGAATCGGGGCGGAGGCTGGGACATGTTCAATAGCGCTGGACCATTTCGCGGCAAGAAGGGCGACCCTTACGAAGGTGGCATTCGTGAGCCGATGATCGCTCGCTGGCCCGGGAAAATCAAACCCAACACCGTGAGCGAGCAGGTATGGGCATTCTGGGATTTCCTGCCGACGGCCGCCGAGATCGCCGGCGCCAGCGCTGCGTCGGGCATTGACGGCATCTCCATGCTGCCAGCCCTGCTCGGCAAGCCGCAAAAAAGTCACGAGTTCCTTTACTGGGAGATTCACGCCGGCGGATTCTCACAGGCGGTTCGAATGGGAGATTGGAAAGCCGTACGCTTCGGCCTCAAAGAACCTCTCGAGCTGTACAACCTCAGAAACGACATTGGCGAAAAGAACAATATCGCCGCGCAATATCCCGACATCGTCGCAAAAATCGAGAAATACCTTGCGACAGCGCGTGTGGATTCACCGTATTGGCCCGTCAAAGATCGCAAAGTCGAACGTAAAGCTGGCCTCAAAGAGGCCAAAACAAAAGCGCAGCGGAAATAGGGGCATAGATTGATTCCTCAACCCGTAAGGTACGGCGTTGAGATTCTCCGACAATAATGGGTGACCTTTTGCATTGACTTTGTCGGTAGATTTTCGCGTTTGAAAGATGGTGTCCTTGGTGCGAAGGTTACCGCCTTTCTCATATCTGGGAGGCAAATCATGGGCTTGACCAAAGTGACAGTCAGAATCACGAGTTTGGAAAACGCACGGGGGAGTTTTGAGTCGCTGTTTCTGGTGGACACTGGAGCCACGGATTCCCTGGTTCCGGAAAATGAGCTCAAGAGAATTGGCGTCCAAGAACAGGGCAAGATGGCGTATGAATTGGCTGATGGTACGGTAAAAGAATACCCCTTTGGCCTTGTCCGAATTGAATTCATGGGGGAAATCACAGCGGGACGCGTCATTTTTGGCCCGGCCAGCTGCGAACCCGTTTTGGGCGTCACCGCCCTGGAATCCGTGGGAATAATGGTGGACCCTGCAAACAAAACCCTGAAACGGCTGCCGGCTATTCCAATGAAGTAGTTCATGACGAAGGCGTTGCGAAATGAATAACGCAAGCAGACGAGCCTTTCTCCGTTGTCTGGCTGGCACTACAGCGACAACAATACTGCCCCATTCAGCGTCGGGCGCTGGCGCTTCGGCGACCGGCAGGCGACCGAATATCATCGTGATTCTGGCCGACGACCTGGGCTATGGAGATTTGGGCTGCTATGGCAGTGAACGAAACAAAACGCCCAATCTCGATGCCCTGGTGGCATGGGAAAAAAGCGTGGCCGTGAAAGCCCCGTCCGCCCGCAAACGCGAGCAGGCCAAGAAGAGGCCAGCAACCGCCGAGCGGGGAACAATGAATTGTGAGGAGGATCCCCCTCTGGCCAGGCATCGTAACCAGCCAGCAAGGAGGTTCGCCGTCATTCAACACTCAACGTTTCACACAGAGAACCGCAGAATACGCATTTCTCAGAAGGGATGGCAACCATGGGAAAACAACAGCAGATAGACGCGACACGCACCAAGCCTCTAACGCTTGAAACGCTGCGCGAGTATGGAGCACTGGCCGACATCTCGCCGCCCGCGGGGCGCTTCGACCCGAACGGCACGTGGAAGCACACCTACCAGATATGGCTTGTCGAACGAGGGGCGTCGGGCTACCTTCGCCTCGAACGCTCCCTATCCGCCGACGGCCGGTCCGTTGGTCTGAGCGTGGAGATGTCCGTCGTGCAAGCGACACGCGCCGTTTACCAAACAAAAGTTGATTTGCAGTGTGCGCCCGACGCCCTCTCGACCCCACGATCTTGGCGAATCGAATCTATGATTCTCGACCCAAAAGGACAGCCAATTGATGTCGCAAAGGTGGCAGAGACGGCGACCGTCAAAGATGGCACGATCGAAGTGACCACCGGAAAGCACACTTTCGTCCGCAAGGTGCCGTCAGTTTTGACAAGCAATTGGTCGCTCTTCGATGTCGTGCAGCGTTTATCCGGCAAAGAAACGAAGCCTTTGGGATTTGCTTTGCTCGAAGACCTTGATCTCCTCAAAGAGGGACAGCGGCTTTCGTATTGGCAGACAACCAAAATAGAGCTCGGCGGAAAGGCAATCCCGCTTTGCGGCTACCAACAGACCGGAGCGGGGATTCTGCCATACCAGTATTGGGTGGATGACCCACATCGCCTGCTTTTTGCCATCAGTGGGGTCCGAGCCTATATTCTTGATCCGAACGCGCAGAAGCGCATGGAACAGAGTTTGAAAAAGGCAGGCCCGACCCTTCCGTCGGGAAAGGGAAGGAGAAAGAAGGGATGAAAATGTCGAACACGAGCAAACAACTTGCAGTGGGACAGGTTGCCAAACCGTCCCACATGACCCGTCGAGAATTCTTAAAAGCCGGCGCCCTCGGAGGGGCGGTGCTGGCAGCGGGCGCCACTCTGCGCGGCGCGAGTCCCAGCGCCGGTTCCGGCAAACGGCCCAATTTCCTCTTTGTCGCCACGGACCAGCAGGGACTCGATACTCTGTCGGCCTATGGTTGTCGCGATGTGGCGACGCCGAACATGGACCGGCTGGCTCGCACCGGCGTTTCATTCATGGAATCCTACACTGCCGACCCCTTGTGCTCGCCCGCCCGCAGCAGTTGGTTCACCGGCCGGATGCCTTCCGAGACAGGCGTGATCGTCAACAGTCGGCCCATTCGCGCCGACATTCCCAACCTTGGCCAATGGCTTGGCCAGCAGGGCTACGAAACGGTCTATACGGGGAAGTGGCACATCCCCGGCTCTTTTTCGGCCGAAATCCCCGGCTTCACCGTCATCCCTACGGGCATCGGCGGACAGGGCAACATTGGCGATTCCGCTGTATCGAGAGCCTGCGAGGGTTATCTGCGCAATCGCAGCCGATCAACCCCGTTCTTTCTGGTCGCCTCGTTCCTCCAGCCTCATGACATTTGCCAGTGGGTGAGTATGCACTGGAACGGCCCGGACATACTTCCCTACCCCGACATCGCTGGTCATCTGCCTGCGCTGCCGGCCAATTTTGATTTTGACCGCCGCGAGCCGAAGAGAATCGAAAAACTCCGGCGACCGTCCTGGTCCGAACAGCAATGGCGATACTACCTGTGGAGCTACTACCGCCACGTCGAGATGGTGGATGCCGAGATCGGGCGCGTCTTGCAGGCCCTCGACGATTCCGGCGAGACCGCGAACACGGTGATCCTGTTTACCTCCGACCATGGCGAGGGCCGCGGACGCCATCACATGGTACTGAAGAACTACCTTTACGAGGAGGCGGCGAAAGTGCCGCTGATTGTGTCATGGCCGGGCAAAATGCTGGAGAACAAACAGGATGCGACACACTTGGTTTCGGGTCTCGACCTGATGCGCACGGTTTGCGACTGTGCCGGAGCCCAACCGCCTCAGAAAGCGTTGGGTCGGAGTTTGCGACCGCTGCTCGAAGGCAAATCCACTGACTGGCATGAGTTCGTGACCGCCGAAGTGACCGTAGATGGACGGATGATCCGAACACCAAGCTATAAGTATATTGCTTATCAAGGCGATCCCGTCGTGCAGCTGTTTGACATGAAGGCCGACCCCGGCGAGACTAGAAATCTGGCTGGCGAAACAAAGCTGGCGGCCGTCCTGGACGACCATCGCAAACTGCTTCGCGACTGGGAAGCCCGACTGGACGTAGCACCTGAGGTAACTGCGAAGAAGTGAAAAAAGATGTTAAAGAAACCACAGATTGCTCAGATTACGCAGATGTCCTTGCATGTGGCCTGCGCCCCGTCGGGATTTGGCTTGTCTGCCTAAAGGAAGAGTATCTCAGAACGAAACGTAAAAGAGTCTAAGAGGCTCTAAAAGAATGAACTGCAAAAGAAGCGACAACCACAAAGACAGTAGAGTAGGGCGGGGACGGCAGTCCCCGCCCTAGTAGTCTTTCAAGCGGAATCTGATGGAATGCGCCTCGGTGTCATTGCGAGCCGCCATGGACGGCGGCGAAGCAATCCCGTTGGCACCACCAAGTAGATTGCTTCGTCGTCCGCCTCATGCGGACTCCTCGCAATGACACAGGGTTCATATCCATCAGTTACGACTTGAAGCACCACTAGTCTACTGGTGATCATTTTTTGGGCGCTCTAAGTGTGTGAGCGGTTCTTCTTATCCGTGAAATCTGTTTGCAGCCTCGTTACACCGCCACGCGAGAACCAGCGGGCGTGGGTATGCGGAAGCCGAGCCTCTACAGATTGGGCGCTTCGGCGTCCTGAGACGGGAACCACCCAGCCCCCTTCCGAGACCGCCACGACTTTGGCGGCGTATAAGTCGCTATGCGACGAAGGCCGCCGCCTAATTCCAGTTTGAAGCCGTACTGGGGAAGACCCACCGTACGGAATTTTAGAGGGGCGCAGGAAACGTGGTGCACGGTCTGATGACCATTTGCCACAAAGCCGGAAACGGTGGATACTCTGGAAGTCATTGACCTACCCATGCGCGCGCCTGCACCCTACTCGACGGTTACTCTTATACGAGATACTCCGTGGTAGATGATTCCTCCAGGGCGCACCGTCGTTTTCTCGAGATGCGGGACATCACGAAGCATTTCCCGGGCGTTGTGGCGCTCGAGGGCGTGAATTTCCACATGGACCGCGGCGAGGTCGTCGCCGTAATCGGCGAGAACGGCGCCGGCAAGTCCACGCTGATGAAAGTGCTCGGCGGCATCTATCAAGCCGACCAAGGTGAAATCCATATCGAGGGACAGAAGGTCGCGATCCGATCGGTGCACGACGCCATGGCGCGCGGAATTGCCCTGATTCACCAGGAGCGCAACCTGCCCACCGGTCTCAATGTCGCCGAAAACATCTTCCTTGGCCACGAGCCAAGGCGGCCGCGGTGGCTGCCGTTACTCGACCGCGCGACACTCCACAGGAGGGCGCGCAAAGTGGCCTCGCGCGTCGGCCTCGAAGTGGACACGCACACGCTGGTTCGCGATCTTTCGACCGGTCGTCAACAGATGGTCGAGATTGCGCGGGCACTTTCGCTCAATGCGCGAATTCTTGTAATGGACGAACCGACGAGCAGTCTGTCGCAACGCGAAACCGAAGCGCTGTTTCGCGTCATTCACGAACTCCGCTCCCAGGGGGTGAGCATCGTCTATATTTCCCACCGCCTGGGGGAGGTGCGCGAAGTGGCGGACCGGGTTGTTGTCCTGCGCGATGGGCGCAACGCGGGTGCGCTCGACGGCGCCGACGTGGATCACGCACGCATGGTCAAACTGATGGTTGGCCGCGACATCTCGCAATACTATCGCCGAGACTACAAGCCCAGCGACGAGATCGTCCTCGAACTGTCGGATGTCGTCGTCGCGGGCAATCCCGACAAGCGGATCAATCTGGCGGTACGTCGCGGCGAAATCCTTTGCCTGGCAGGTCTTGTGGGGGCCGGTCGAACCGAGATCGCTCGCACACTGTTCGGCATTGATCCGATCCTTGCCGGTACGATCCGATTGGAAGGGCGGCCGATTCTCCCGCGAAGCCCTTTTCACGCCATCCGCCAGGGATTCGCTCTGGTGCCCGAGGATCGTCAGCTCCAGGGACTGATTCTCGAAATGACAGTCAGAGAGAACATCTCTCTGGCCGAGATTCGACTGATCCAACGGTGGGGTTTTTGGAACCGGCGACGCGAGCGGGAGAAGGTGGCGAACCTGGTCGAGCGGCTAAACATCCGCACGCCCTCGCTCGACCAACGCGCGCGCTATCTCAGTGGCGGCAACCAACAGAAAGTCGTCCTGGCCAAGTGGCTTTCGCTTTCGCCCAAGGTCTTGATTCTCGATGAACCAACGCGGGGCGTGGACGTCGGCGCCAAGCAGGAAATCTATAACCTGATCTGCGAATTGACACGTAGCGGGGTCGCCGTCCTCATGATCAGCAGCGAAATGGAAGAAGTGTTGGGTATGAGCGACCGGGTGGTTGTAATCCACGAAGGGGCTGTCGCCGGCGAATTGGAACGCGACGCACTTTCCGAAGAGGCCATTATTGCGCTGGCGACGGGCCGGGGAGTGGCGGCATGACCCAAATCTCACCGATCGGATTGTTCCGCGGCCGATCCTTCTATGAAGCCCGCCGGATTGCGATCATGCTGCTCGTTCTGATCGCGTTGGTTGGGCTGGGCTACCTTCTCAATCCGGAGGGTTTCAATTTTTTCAGCAAGACAAACCTGCAAAACAATGGCCGACGCGTGGCACTGCTTTCCATTTATGCCATGGGCGGAGCGCTGGCGATTATCACGGCCGGCATTGATCTTTCGGTCGGCTCAGTCATTGGGCTGACCGGCCTGCTTCTGCCACTGCTGCTCATGGAGTGGCACATTCCGAGAACGGAGCATCTCTTTCCTGTCTGGCTGGCGCTTCCGTTGGTGTTGCTTGTAGGTGCGGCACTGGGGTTCTTCCATGGAATCCTGATCGCCAAATGCAATCTCCAGCCGTTCATCATCACGTTGTGCGGACTGCTGGTCTATCGCGGCATCGCCCGAGCCATCACGCGCGACAGCACCAAAGGATTCGGGGCTTCGCACGAGGCCCTGCGCAATTTCGCCATTGGAAGACTAAAGGACGTGGTTCCCTTGGCCAGACCCGTTCCCATCATCGGCGATGTGCCCCTAGCTGTTTTCCTGATGCTCGCCATTGCCGTCGCCATGGGGATCTTTCTTCATATGACCGTATGGGGCCGCCATCTCTATGCTTTAGGCCAGAACGAGGAAGCGGCGCGCCATTCCGGCATCAGTGTGGACCGATTCAAGATTGTGGCCTACATGCTGTCAGGATTGCTCGCGGGAGTGGCGGGTGTGCTTTATGCTCTGGAGATCAATTCCGTTCAACCTTCCGACGCGGGCAAAGGCTACGAATTGTATGGAATCGCGGCGGCGGTTTTGGGCGGCTGTAGTTTGCGCGGCGGCGAAGGGACCGTCGTCGGCGTTGTCGTCGGCGCTATTGTTTTAACGGTCTTGCACAATCTGATCAACCTGACCAATCTTTCCACGTTCATCGAAGATGCCGTGATTGGTGCAGTTATCCTCGGCATGGTGACCATTGACGAGGTGGTGAAGCGACGAGCGGCACGGCGGACAACCGCGCCATGAGCCCTTCGGAGGGCCGAGTGCCGAGTGGTGAAAGCCCAGAGATAGGCTATGAGCCACAAGCGTTTAATGGTTTTGTGGGGCTTGAGAATTGACAAACATGGCTTTGCGCCTATGAACAGGCCACTTGAGCATGAGGCTCTGTCTCAGATCC
>Ga0315280_10008884_pt1 | contig 13070 bp, 6 predicted proteins | sample YL17G06_40_MG_FD_203697 | JGI IMG/M metagenome (GOLD analysis project Ga0315280, IMG submission 203697) | Sediment microbial communities from Yellowstone Lake, YNP, Wyoming, USA - YL17G06_40 | ecosystem: Environmental > Aquatic > Freshwater > Lake > Sediment | place: USA: Wyoming | collected...
CGTGATCGCCATCAACGCCGGCCGACTGGTGGATCCCGACACCGGAATCGCGCTGCCGAACCAGGTCGTGCTCGTCAGCGACGGCAAGATTACGGCCGTGGGGGGGAACGTCGCGGTTCCTGCCGGCGCCGACGTGATAGATCTGACGAACCTGACGGTCCTGCCGGGGCTGGTCGGCGCCCCGCGTGCGACGCGTCGGACGGCTTTTCAGCGTTGCCTCCCACCGGGTCCGGGACGACCGGGCCGCTATCCTCTGTCACGCGATCGAGAAGGAGTGCTGCCATGAGGTATCGAGTGGTCATGGTGCTCGCGCCCGCCCTGTGCGTCGCGCTGAGCGGTGAAGCCCTGGGGTCGCAGAGCCTGGGCGGCGATCCGCACCCGACGTTCACCGTTGGCACCGCCACCGCCCGGCGCGGGGCGAAAGCGACGGGCATCATCGCCGTCCCGGCGGGGAGCGACGCGGGAACGAACATCCCGGTTGCCGTCGTGCACGGAGCGAAGCCCGGTCCGGTGCTCGCGCTCGTGGCCGGCGTGCACGGCACCGAGTACGCCTCGATCATCGCGCTCGAGAGACTGATCGGACTGCTCGATCCGACGCCGCTCTCGGGAACGGTCATCATTGTGCCGCTGGTCAACGTCGCCTCGTTCCAGCAGATGGTGACGCACATCAACCCGATCGACCGCAAGAGCATGAGCCGCTACCCCGGCGACATGAATGGGACCCAATCCGACCGTGCCGCCTACCTGATCGCCAGGCAGGTCGTCGAGCAGTGCGACCATCTGATAGATATGCACGGCGGCGACCTGGACGAGAGCCTGCGGCCCATCAGCTACTGGACGGTGACGGGCAACGAGAAGCAGGACGCGATCTCGCGGGACATGGTGCTAGCGTTCGGCGTCGATACGATCGTGATCAACAACGCCCCGAAGGATCCGACCAGGCCGATGTCCATCGGGAACATGGCGAGCACGCACGGGAAGCCGACGATCGTGGTGGAGGCCGGCTACGCGGGCACCGTCGAGACCGACGACGTCAATGCGCTCATCAACGGCTCGATGAGCGTCATGCGGTACCTGAAGATGCTGCCGGGGCAGCCGGCGGCAATCGAGCACCCGGTCTGGATCGAGAAGATGCTGACGATCGCGAGCACCGACACCGGCATCTTCTACCCGCTCGTCAAGCGCGGGACGTACGTTGCGCGGGACGAGAAGATCGGATACGTGACCGATTACGTCGGCACGATGCTGTTCGAGGCCCGCGCGCCGGATGCCGGCGAGGTGCTCTTCATCCGGTCGGTACCGACAGCGAACAAGGGTGACAGCCTCGCCCTGATCGGCGTGGTTCGGAACGAGATGAAGTGAGAACCGCGAGTGCGCACCTTGGCGGGCGTAGCCATCGAGAGCCTCGGGTTCGTTTCAGCCGAGAATGCCTCGGAGACCCACTTGGCAGACTTCGGAGACCGTCTGGGCGAAGAGAGGGCGCAGCACGTCGGCTAAGACCCCGCATCTGACATAGCCGATCGCCCGGACGATCCGCCGACGCGTGTGTGCACAAGTGAACAGACGTCGCCGGGGTCCAACTGTAGCCTGTACTGGTGAGGGATCACTTCTGCACGCTCGCGGGGCTCTGCGGGTGAAGCGAGCGGTCAGGCAGTCTGCCGGTCTCGACTGGCATCGCACGGCCCCGCGGGGCAGAACAGAACAGGAGGCGTAATGAAAGGCTTTGTGCAGGACATCGAGGGTCTCGCCGTCATCGTCAATACCGGCCGTGTTCCACTGAAGCTCTATACGCTCTACGCGCCGCCGAATCATCGGGACGGCGTCGTCCACCATACCCGCGCCGACGCGGAGGCCGACAGTGAACACGTCGACGGCAAAACGACGGAATAGAGACTCTCGCATGACAAAGGCCTTCCTCGCACAAAGACGAGCTCAACGCCGACCTGCTCGCCTTTCTCAGGGCCTGAGGGTGTCCCTGACCGGCAACCTACTCCCTGCCCGCGAGCGATGCCAGCAGGCGGGAGGCGGCCGCGCGTTCGCCCGTGCCGGCGGGCGCGATCGCAAGGACCTGCCGGTACGCCTCCCGTGCCCGAACCACGCTCCCGCTTTCCTGGCACGCAATGCCGAGATTCAGCCAGGCCTCGTAGAAGCGGGGCGCGGACGCCAGGGCACGCTCGAACCACGACACGGCCTCGGCGCCCCGGCCGCCCTGCACGAGCACCACACCCACGCCATTCAGGGCATCCGGTGACGCCGGGTCGAGCCGGAGCGCCTCGCGGTAGGCGCGCTCGGCGCCGGGGGCGTCCTGCGTGGCCCGTCGCGCATTACCCAGGTTGACCCAGTACGAGACGACATGGGGGTCGAGCTCGACGGTGCGCTCGAACGCCGCGCGTGCCCGAGCGGGATCGTTGACGTCCGCGTGCAGCAGGCCGATGCCGTTGTGGGCGGCCGCGTCGGTCGGGTCGAGCGCGAGGACCGCCTCTTCGGCCTTCATCGCGATGTCTCTCATGCCGGCGTCGCGTGCCGCAATGGCATACCCGTGGAGCAGCGTCGTGTTCTCCGGCCACCGTAAGAGCGCCCGGCGGTACGCGTCGACGGCGTCGCGCGGCTTGCCGGACTCGTCCAGCGCCCGCGCGTAGTTCCCGTGGAACAACGAGGCGTCGGGGTTCTGGCGGACGAGGTCGGCCAGCGCGGTCAGCGCGCGCTCGCGCCGTCCGGCGGCCAGATCCGCCAGGGCCTGCTGGAACCGCTCCCAATCGCGCACGCGGGAGGCCGGGGACGGGGCGGCGGCCCCAGCGGGGGGCGCAGCCGTGGGCGTTGCGGCGACGTACCCAAGCGCGCGGAGCCGCTCCACGGCGTCTCGAGACAGGGCAGTCGGCACGCTCGCCACCCCACGCGATCCGATCGCCGCGACGCGCGACCCCATCGCGTCGGCGACCGAGCGGTGAGCGCCGGCCACGTTGTGCTGCTCTGCGGGGTCGACCGCCAGATCGTACAGCTCGGGTGCTGCCGGCCCGCCGATGTACTTCCATCGGCCGCTGACCAGGGCGTACAGCGGGCTGCACCCCGCCGCCTGGGGGTACTGCGTCTCGGCGTACGCGTCCGCGTCCGCCCGCACCGCCCCCGGCGCGAACAGGTCGCGGCCGTCGAGGCCCGATGGGGCCGGCAGGCCGAGCAGGCCGAGCACCGTGGGCACGACATCGACGAGGCTTGCCACGTCGGTTCGTGGCGACGCCACCAGACCGGCGGCCGAAAACACCAGCGGGACGTCAATGGCCTTCTCGTACACGAGCCATCCGTGCGTCTGTTCGCCGTGGTCCCCCAGGCTCTCGCCGTGATCGCCGGCGACGACGATCAACGTGTGGTCGGACAGGCGGCGCGCGGCCAGCGCATCCACGATGCGACCCAGCTGCGCATCGGCATAGGCGATCTCACCGTCGTACGGCTGTCCGTGCGCCCGCTCCAGCCAGGCTAGCGGTGGCGCGTACGGCGCGTGCGGGTCGTACAGATGCACCCAGAGATAGAACGGCCTGCCATCGGTCGGCTGTCCCTCCAGCCAGGCAATCGCCCGATCGGCAACGACATCGCCACGCCGTTCGGCTTCCAGCAGGCCGGCCTCCTGGTCTCCCCTGGCAATGTCATCGTCGTAGGTTTCGAATCCCTCGCCGAGGCCGAAACGCCGGTCGAGCACATATGCGCCGATGACCGCGGCCGTGCGGTAACCGGCCGACCGCAGGAGTCGCGCCAGCGTCGGCGTGTCCGGAGACAGACGGTGCAAGCCGTTCAGCCGCACGCCGTGGTTTGGCGGGAGCAGGCCGGTCATCAGCGATGCATGGGCCGGCAGCGTGAGCGGGACGACGCTCCGCGCTTCTGTGAACGAGGTCCCACGACGGGCGAGCGTGTTGATGGCGGGGGTGAGCTCGCCGCCGACACGGTCGGCGCGCAGCGTGTCGATTGTCACGAGCAGCAGATTGACCCGCCCGAGGACGGGACGGCCCGTGCCACGCGCGAAGGGGAACCACCGCCAGGCCGCCACGGCGGCGACAGTCATGATGACGGCGCAGACCAGTACCACGCGCAGCCAGCACGACCGTCGCACCGGCGAGGGAGAGGATGGCATCGACGGGAGGTTCGGCGGCGGCACGGCCGCCCGGACAGGAGCGGGGCCGGCCGCAGCCGGCCCCGCTAGGGTATCACGCGAGACGTGTCAGAAGGAGAAGCGGAACCCAATCTGGCCGACCCGCTGCTCTGGGTTCTGGAAGTCGCCCGAGTACTCGGTGGGCTGCATGAAGTCCGGGTTCGCCGCCCCGGTGCCCAGCAGCCGCCTCGTGACGAAGGTCGACGGGTTCTTCGCGTTGAAGAGGTTGAAGACCTCGCCGATGGCCTCCACCCGAGCCCTGCCAAACAGGGGGATACTGTAGGACACCCGCAGGTTCATCTGCGTGCGCCATGCGCCGCGACCGCAGTTCCAGGTTTCGCACGGACCGATGTCCTTCGGCTCCTTGCCGACGCCAGCGAACTGGTACGCGCGGACTGGGAGGTCGTTGAGCACGCTGTTCCTGTTCAGGTCGAGCCCCTCGTAGATCGCCACGGGGAGCGGCGACCGGAAGAGGAACATCGGCGCAATCGTCAGCGACTTGAACTGGAGCACGCTGGCAATCGTCCCCTTGTGCCGGGCGTCGGCCCGGCCGGCCGGCCCGAATGTCTTCGGGTCATCAAAGAGCAGGTAGGCATCCTGCAGGACGTTGACGTTGAGCTCGTCTGTCCCGTTTCCCAGGTTGCTCTTCGCCGATCCGAGCGTATATGTGGCCGTGAAATCAATCCCCTTCGTCATGCGCCGCTTCAGCCCGAACACGCCTGCGATGTACCTGCTCTTGGCCTGGCTGATGGCCGGACGCGTGCCGATGGCGTTCGGCTGGAGACCGAGGAATGCCAGGCGGCGAGTCGTCGTGCCCGGGATGTACACATTGATGTGCGACCGCGTGTTCAGGTTGCGCCCGGCGGCGTGAATGAAATCCGCCGTGACAACGGTGCTCGGGCTGAGCTCGTGCGACCAGCCAACCGCGGTCTGCATCGTGTATGGCATCTGCAGCCGCGGATCGACCCACTGCCCATAGTACGGCAGCGAGTTCGGGTCGGCCTGGTTCTGGCTCGCGATGTTGCTGATCGGCTGGCCGACGCGGTAGAACGTGCCGTCCGGGTTCCTGATCCCCTGCTGGTTCGACACGTTCAGGACGGTGCCGAACGCTCCCTGCGCGTCGAAGGCGGCGAACAGCCCGTTCGAGTTCGTGTAGGCCATGTCCGTGTAGATGCCCCAGCCCGCACGCAGGACGTTCTTCCCGTCTCCACCGACGTCCCACACCATCCCGAGGCGCGGCTGGATGTTGTTCTTGTCGTTCTCCGGATCCAGGCCCGCATTCTCCAGGCCCTTGATGCCTTTGAGCAGCCCCGCCTTCCCCGCATTCTGGATCTTCACGTAGTTCGGGTTCTTCGACTGGTCGTACTGGTACCCCACCTGGTAGTCGTAACGAAGACCGAGGTTCAGCGTCAGCCGGGAGTTCAGTCGCCAGTCGTCCTGGAAGTACCCGGCGAACTGCTTCATCGGGATGTTTGCCTTCGCCACGCCACCGTTCATCGAGACAGCAGACAACGGTCCGGTGAGCGTGTTGTCCATGTGGGTGTAGCTCAGCACGTCCTTCCCGGCCTCGAACGTCACGTACAGGCGCGGCTCGTTGATGAAGTTCACGCCAACCTTGAAGTCGTGGCCGAGGCCGCCCCATCCCGCCTTGTGCCACGAGAAGTCGTCGCGGAACTGCCACTTCTTCTGCTCGGTTGTCTGCGGCGTGTTGACGCTCTGGCCCACATACACAAAGTTCGGGAAGCTCTCGTTCGGATCGGTGCTGTTCGCGGTGATGTGGTTGCGGAACGTGGCGTACTGGAAGATGAACTCGTTCAGCATCGAGCCGCCCACCACCCAGTTGTGGTTCAGGTTGATCGAGTTGAACGTGTTCTTGCTGTCACCCCAGGCGTTCGGCGGCGACAGCGGGCTCGCCCCGTACGGCTGCGAGTTCTGGTTCCGCCCGTACCGCACCGATAGGAAGTGCCGCGGGTTCAGGTTCATCGTGACCTTCGTCGTCACGAGCGTCTCGCGATACGGCGTGGCGTAGACGCCGTCAAGCGCCGGGAACAGCCCCTTGGTCGACACAGCCTGGTATGTGTTCTGCTGGGTGCGCTCGAACGCCCCGAAGTAGTGGATCTTGTTGAGCACGATCGGACCGCCGAACGACCCGCCATACTGGTATCGCTTGTAGGCCTGCTTGTCGACGTCGTTGATCTTCTCGGTCTCGGTCTTCGCGTTCATGGCGTCGTTGCGGTACGACGTGAACCAGCTGCCGTGCAGTTCATTCGTCCCGCTCTTGGTGACGATGTTCATCACGCCGCCCTGGCTGCGCCCGTACTCGGCCTTCGACCGCGAGGTCACGAAGCCAAACTCCTGGATCGCCTCCAGCGGGAACAGCTGCAGCAGACCGCCGACCGTGTCGTCGTTGTTGTCGCCGCCGTCGATCTGGTAGTTGATGTTGCGGCCGTTGCCGCCGTTGATCTGCGGCGAGAACTGCGTGCTCTTGGTCGGGTCGGAGTGGAAGCCGAGGCCGACCCCCGGTATCGTCGCAGCCAGGTTCGCAAACTGCCGGCCATTGAGCGGCATCGACTCGATCCGGCCCACGTCCACCACGCCGCCGACCGCCGAGGAGGTCGTCTCAATCAGCGGCGACTCGCCCGTGACCGTGATGGTCTCCGCCACCTTCGCGACCGTGAGTTCGAAGTCGATTGAGACCGTCTGGCCCACGCTGACCACGAGTCCCTTCCGGTCAATCGTGGAGAATCCCGCCAGCTCAACCAAGACTTCGTACTCGCCGATCGGGAGTGCCGTCAATCGATACACTCCCTCGGCGTCGGACGTCACGACCCGCGTGAAACCGGTCGCAACGTGCTTGGCCGTCACCGTGACACCCGGGATGGCGCTCTTCTGCTCATCCAGGATCCGGCCCGTCAAGTTCCCCGTCGTCTGCTGGGCGACAACGGGTCCAACCATCAGGAAGATGGCGACGAGCACCAGCACCGCGACTAGACCCCTTCTCATAACAGTGCTCCTTCTGAAGAAAGAACCGTCGCTCGCGGTCCCGACGCAATAGGAGCCCACCATCCAATCCACCTCAGCAATCGGCAGGCCAAACGGCTGAGGTTGAACGATTGAACTCGGTCCAGAAAACGCCCGATCTTCCTGCGATCAGGGCGACGTTCAGCCAATTGTGTCCACCCGGATGGATTGGAATCCAATCCGTTGGAGCCTCTACCGAAGGGCCGCCAGCAGACGCTCGACCTCCCCGCGCTGCGGCGCAGCCGCCGGCAGGCGGCGGAGCAGCTCGCGAGCTGTCTCGCTGGCTTCGGCGCGGCGGCCGGCGCGTGCGTATACGAGTGCCAGGTTGAACCGAGCTTCGTGGAACCCGGGTTCGATGGCGAGCGCCTTCGTGAGAGCCGCGACGGCCGCTTCTACCCGGCCGATCCGTTCTTCGAGCAAGCCGATGTTTGCGGCCACGACGGGGTTGCCTGGCTCGACGGCATTGGCTTGCTCGAGCGTCCCCATAGCCCGATCGTGGGCGCCTCGGGCCACCTGGCACGCCGCGAGCCCGAGATACGGGTCCGCTGACGGCATCCCGGATGTGAGGGCGGCGGTGAAATGGGGCTCAGCCTGCTTGGGCTGCTTCGCATCGAGCAGCACGTAACCGAGACGAAGATGTGCCTGGCCGTTGCCGGGGTCATCGGTCAGGATCGACTCGAGCGCCGCCCGAAGCTGGGCGCCGCTGACCTCTCCGGCCGTCACGGCGGCGATCCGGGCGGCGAGGGCCTTACGGTCCTTGGGATCGGGCCTGGGCGCGCCCGGCGGCGGCTGCGCGCGGCCCGAGGTATAGCCAAGTGCCCGAAGCCTCAACGCGGCCTCAGGGTCGCCGGCCACCAGCGCCGGGGCGCGCGCGGGAAGGTCGGGAGCGCCAAACCGGCCAAGCCGCTCGGACATCGCCACCAACGCGGCACGCTCCCCGGCGGCGCGATCGCTCTGTTCGGCAGGATCGCGCTCGATGTCGAACAGCTCGGGCCGAGGCGCCTCGATGACCTTCCAGCGGCCGGACCGAAGGGCGCGCAGCGGGCTCCACCCGAAATCGAGCAGCGGCGCGAACGACTCCGCGTAGAGATCGCGGGGCGCAAGGTGTGAGCCAGCAAGCGCCGGCGAGAGGTCGACGCCATCCGAGTCCATCTGCGGCAAGCCGAGCGTGGCCAGCGCGGTGGGCAGAAGATCCACTAGGCAGACCGGGTCGGCTACCACCGAGCCAGGCGTTGGGATGCCGGCACCGGCCATCAACAACGGGACCCGCAGGGTGGTGTCGTAGACGAAGATGCTGTGCGCGATCTCTCCGTGCTCCCCGAACGCCTCACCATGGTCGCCGGCAGCCATCACCAGAGTGCTGGCGGCCGCCGGACCGAGGCTGTCGAGCAGCCGTCCCACCTGCGCATCCGCCGCGTTGATCTCCTGGTCGTACCGCTGGATTGCCGTCAGGTTCGGCGCCCGCTGGGCGTCGCCATACGGGGCGTGCGGCTCGAACAGATGGACCCACAGGAAGAAACGCTCCCCGCGGTGCCGGGCGAGCCACACGAGCGCTTCATCGACCACCACCGCGCCGGGGCGCTCGTTCGCCAAGCGGCCGTCGGGCGCGCGTGGCATCGCATCGCTGTAGACGTCGAACCCGCGGGCGAGGCCGAAACGGCGGTCGAGGGGAAACGCAGCGATGAACGCGGCGGTCGCGAACCCCCCGGCCTGCAGCACGGTGGCCAGCGTCGGGACGGTGGCCACCATGGGCATGCCGTTATGGCGCGCCCCGTGTCCGGGCGGGTACCGGCCGCTGAGCAGGCTGGCGTGCGAGGTCAGCGTGATGGGTGCCGGTGCGAACGCGCGGTCGAAACGCACGCCGTCACGCCCGAGGCGATCGAGCGCCGGCGTGGCCACCCCGACCGCGCCGTACGCGCCGACATGGTCCGCCCGCAGGGTGTCGATCGTGACGAGCACCAGGCTCCGCGCAGGCTCGCGGCTGTTCGCTCGGCGGCCCGGCCGCGGGCCCCGCAGGACCAGCACCGCAGCCAGCGCCACGCCGGCCAGCGCCACAATGGCCATCAGGCGCCGCGACACGAGATGAGATTCTAGCCTGCTTCGGGGGATAGTCAATCCGCGAACCGGAAGCGGCCCGAAGGACCCGGACCCGCTGCGAACATTCCAGCGAAACCGACCGGCACCCACGCGTTGACATCGCGTCGGCCCCGACGCAGTCCGCGCCGCTGGCCGGGGAAGGGCCGCATCGGGTCCGCACCTGGGCGCCACGCGGCCAGACGCCCGTGCTGCAGGACCACTTCCGGTGGAAGACGATCATGAAATCCCGAACCTCTGTCCGCGTGCACTCTGGCAGCTCAGCGCCGGCGCCCGTCAGGCGTTGCGCCGCATGCGCCGTCGACCGACGCTCCTTGCGGCCTTCTGGAAACACGCGGAACTCGTTTGACCGACGATGCCCCTCGTTGCCCTCGACCATGTTTCGCTGGCGTTCGGACACCTGCCGCCGCTTGGCGAAGCCATGCTGCGGCTCGAGCGAGGGGAACGCGTCTGCGTTGTCGGCAGAAACGGGGCCGGTAAGTCGACGCTGCTGCGGATCGTGAGCGGCGAGCAGCCGCCGGACGAAGGGGAGGTGCGCCGCGGCGCCAACGTGGAGCTCGCCTTGAGCTTCATTCAAGTGCTTCCGGTACGGTAGACTCTTCACCATGACTGCTCAGACCAGTGCACGACCGGGGCGCAACGAGCCCTGTCATTGCGGCTCGGGCCGCAAATACAAACACTGCTGTCTCGAGAAGGACGACGCAGAAGCGAGTGCCGCACGGGCCAAAGCCGCAGCGGAAGAGCCTGCTCGGTCGCCCGAGGCCGCCACCGCGACGCCCACACGAGCGCCAAAACCGCAGACGCACCAGCCTTGGAAGGCGACCACTGCTCGTGGCTTCATCCCGCGCACGCGGACGCCACGCAAGGTCGGTGGCAGTTGAGTAACATCCCGCCTTCTCGGCGCCTTTGAGTTTCCAGCGGTGCTCGCGCGGAACGGGTGGTGACCAGGGAGGGGCCCGCCGGCAAACAGCGTTACCGCGGCGGCGGACCTTCAGGTCTGCCCGCACCTACCGCGCCGGCTGCCACACCGGCGCCGGTTGCCCGAGCGGCGCCATCAACCGCCCGAGCAGGCTCTGCCGGCCGGCCGGGGCTCCCTGCGGCTCCGGATAGAGCGTCACCCGCACGTAGTTGCCCGTGTCGAGATAGCGGCGGGCCGCGTCCTGAATCGCCGCCGCGCTCAGCTTCTCGTACTCCGCCGGCAGGTCGAAGAACTCGCCGACGTCCTCCGACAGCTCATACCGTTCCGCGATTTCCGCCACCAGGTGGCTGTTCTGCGCAAGGTCGCTCTCGTGCTTCCGGCGCAGCGCTTCCCGCGCATCGCTGACGTCCTTCCCGGTCGGCCCCTGGGCCTTCAAGGTCTCGATCTCGCGGAACACGGCCCTGACCAGATCCTCGGTTCGCGCCGGGTCGCATCCGAAGTCGATCGTGACGTTGTAACGCGCCTCGGGGATCTTCGACGCGTTCGCCTCGACCCCGACGCCGTAGGTTCCGTGCAGCGCCTCGCGCAGCGTCTGCCGCAGCCTGGTTTCCAGCACGATGGCGAGCGCGTCGAGGGCGACCTCGTGGACCGAATCGTAGGCGAACGGTCCCGTGAACACGATATCGGCCTGGCTCTTCGGCTCGACGCCTTTCCTGACCGTCTTTTCCACCACGCCCTTCGGCGGCCTCATCCCGACGTCCCGCCAGGTTTCGTGTCGGTGAAGCGACGGCAGGGCGCCGAGGTATCGTTCGACGAGCGGCCTGATGGCCGCCGGCTCGAAGCTGCCCGCGAAGACGAACGTGAAGTCGCTGGCATCCGCGAAACGGTCTTTGTAGAAGGCCATCGATTTCTGCAGGTCCATCTCGCCGACCAGCTCGGGCGTCATCGGCCGCGCCCGGTAGTGGTTCTGCGCCAGCGTCGCGCGCAGCGTCTGCCCGAACGCCCATTCGGGGCTCGCCTGCTGGTTGGCGAGCATCGCTTTCATCCGCGCCGTGATCGCGCTGAAGACCGCCGGGTCGGCCCGCGGCTGCGTGAAGGTGAGGTAGATGAGCTGGAACATCGTCTCCAGGTCTTTCGGAGACGCGCCGCCCGTCAGTCCTTCTTCTGTGTCGTCGATGAACGGTGTGACTGCCGCCTCCTTGCCCGACAGCACGTTCCGGAGCTGGATCGGGTCGAACGTGCCGACCCCGCTGGATCCGATCACCTGGCTGGCCGTCATCGCCGGGATGTAGTCCTTGTCGCTCGCCACCGAGGTGCCGCCCGGGCTGGTGGCGCGGAAGATCACTTCGTCCTGCTTGGAGATGGTGGGCTTCAGGACCACCCGGACGCCGTTCGACAGCTCCCATTCGGTGATGCCGAAGGCGTCTCTCGTCACCGTCTTCACGACCGTGCCCGGCTCGGGCGGCCGGTCGAGCAGCGGCTGGTTCGCGGCGGCATCGACGTAGGGGGTGATGGTCCGTTCGGCCGCCCGCCTGACGACCTCGGCGAGTTTCGCGCTGTTCGGCACCACGACGCCCGGCTTCTGCGGCGCGTTCACGAGCACGACGCGGCTTCCGCCGGCCCATTCCCGGGCGACTCTATTGACGTCCTCGAGTGTAATCTCGGGCAGGAAGCGCTGGACGAGGCCGTACTCGTAGGTGATGCCGGGGATCGGTTCCTGCTGGGTGAAGTTGCGCGTGTATTCGGCCGCCAGGTCCGCCGACTCCTCCCGGTCGCGCTCGGCGAACGCCGCCTCGTACGACCGCAGCACGTCGCGCCGTTCTCTCTCCAGCTCGCTCGCCGCGAACCCGAAACGCGCGGCCCTGGCCGACTCGGTGATCAGGGCGTCGAGCCCCTGCTCGATGCCGGCCTCCCTGACCAGCGCCTCCAGTGTCGCCGCTTCCTTCGATCGGACGAACAGGCCACGCCGGGTGCCCGCCCTGATGAACGGCGGCTCGGCCTTCACCGTCAGCTCGGACAGCCGCGCGTTCAGCATGCCCGTGTAGAGCCGTTCCACCTGCTGTTGCCGGTACGCGCCGACCGTCGTCTGGTCGCGCAGCGGCAGCATGTTGTAGATGCCGACGGTCGTCATCGTCGCTTCCCGGTCGGTGGCGATCGAGTAGAGCGTGTCGGCGTGATCCGGGACGTCGAAGGTCGGCCGCGGCCTCGGCCGCGCCGGCGCCGGGATCTTGGTGAAATCCTCCTTGATCAGGTTCTCCACGCTCGCCTTGTCGAAGTCGCCGACGGCGATGACGGCCATCAGATCCGGACGATACCAGTCGGCATAGAAGCGCTTCAGCACGTCGGGCGTGAAGCGCTCGATGTTCTCCTTCGTGCCGATCGGCACGCGCTCGGCATAGTGGGAACCTTTCAACAGGACCGGGAACTGCTGGTCCTGCATCCTGGCGTTCGCTCCGCGCCCCTGCCGCCATTCTTCGATAACGACGCTGCGCTCCTTGTCGATGGCGTCCAGGTCGAACGCGAGACCGTGGGCGACGTCCGCGAAGAACAGGAACGCCTTCCTCATCGCCTCCGGGCTCGCGGTCGGCACCTGGAGCCGGTAGACGGTCTCGTCGAACGACGTGTTGGCGTTCACGCCGGGGCCGAGGCGCATGCCGATCGACTCCATGAACGTGATGAGGTCCTGCTTGGCGAAGTGCTCGCTGCCGTTGAACGCCATGTGTTCGACGAAGTGGGCCAGGCCGATCTGATCGTCGTCTTCGACAATCGATCCGGCGTTGACGACGAGCCGCAGCTCGGCGCGCTCGGTGGATCGGCCGTTCGTCCGGATGTAGTAGCGCAGCCCGTTCGGCAGGTAGCCGACGGTGATGCGCGGATCGACCGGCACCCGCTGAGTGA
>Ga0315280_10008887_pt1 | contig 13067 bp, 12 predicted proteins | sample YL17G06_40_MG_FD_203697 | JGI IMG/M metagenome (GOLD analysis project Ga0315280, IMG submission 203697) | Sediment microbial communities from Yellowstone Lake, YNP, Wyoming, USA - YL17G06_40 | ecosystem: Environmental > Aquatic > Freshwater > Lake > Sediment | place: USA: Wyoming | collected...
CTCATGGAAGACTGAGCCATATCCTTCGGGGATAACTATATGCTCCAAGTGACCGATAACACTAGATGGAGCCTTCAAGAAGATTTGAGGAACAGGCAAGTACTCAAGCCCTAGTATCGCTCGGTAATCCTCGTAGTTGAGACCTGTACACAGTATCTTCGGGGGGTCTGGAATAGGGGCCCTGAGCTTTACATCCTTCAACTTGAAGACCGCGCCCTTTACAACGTAGTTCTCTCTCTTGAGGAATTCCAAAGCTTTCCCTGCGGCTTCCAAAGCGATGTCTCCCAACTCTATGAAGGCCTTCATCCGCATAGGAAGGCGAGCACTAGCTGTCACCTTGGCCTGCGACACGCCTTCATATTCTAGATATGCAGAGTAAGCGGCATTCAGGTCGAGTATTGTTTCACCTTCAACTGCGCCGACCCTGTCATGCCCGTCTACAACGAAAGTTGTAAGCCTCATTTCAATCGCCATCTTCAAGTTGTGAGCGTGCATTTAAGAGCAGCGTTCAACGGATCGGACGGCACATTCCCATTGAGCGTTTGAGAAACCGTTGTCGAATTCGAAGTGTACGCTAGATATTTGACGTAATACACTATACATCTAACGACTACAGCTTAATTTTGAAGACTTTAGAAGCTGTCTTGTTGAAATACCACTCCAGCTGTTCAGAAGTTGCGCCTGCTTCCTTGATTTTGACAAGTTCTGTCTGCGTGTTGTTTGGAAGATCGCTTCCAAACATGACTCTTTCAGCGCCGAGCTCATTCATAGCCCAAACAATGTCGCCACCCATGCACCAAGAGCATTCTAGGTAGATATTTTTGAAGGCTGAAGCTACATTGACAGCCTCGCCGGTAGCTATGTTGAAGCCTGCGTGAGCTAGAATGATCTTCAAATTGGGAAACTCCTTTGCAGCTGGGATGACCATACCTGGAAGAGCGAAAGGTATCCCGAGTCCTGTGTGAACCATAACTGGAACACTGAGACTATTAGCCGTTTCAAAGATCATCATTCCGTCCGCCGAGGTCGGCAGGATTGCGTGCCCTAAAGTATGAAGTTTGATGCCGACAAATTTCAGATCTTTAATGCATCTGTTCACTTCTTTCTTCCAAACTTCCTTAGGTAAATGGGGGTTCACGTTAGCCATGCCGAAGACTCTGCTTGGATATTTCTCATCCAACTTTGCTATCCGATCGTGTACATCCACTGGAGGTTGGGGATCGGCCCCTGGAAAAGGCTGAACAACCGCTGCATCTATCCCCTTTGCGTCCATGTTCTTGATCAAGTCTTCCTCAGTTACGGCTAGGTCGAAAACTCTGCACTTGCCTAAATGCGAATGCGCATCCAAGATCTTCATATTTCAATCCACCTGAAAGTTGAACTCTGGAATTCCTTGACTAATAAGACTTTCCAAGGAGAAATATCAATAGCTAAATACTATGTGCCATGATCCTGCTCAATGATTTGTTTCGCGCTTTACACTATTGCAATGCCAGTCTTCCTATAGAAGGCATGCACTTTCTCTTCTCTGAACTTCACGTAGACCCTCTGGCCGTACGTAAAGATGCGGTCTTTTCCTACTAGGCCGTTAAGCGACGTCTTTGCAACTCTAACAGTGACCACTCTTTCATCTCCGAAATTCTGTATCAATTCAACTTGGCCTTCAAAGCATCTACTATTCTCAGGAGAGTTAAGCAGAGTAATATCCTCCGGCCTTACACCTAACAATAATTCCGATGTCATTGCTTCGCGTTCTATTGCGCGCACATGCGCTGTCACATCTACATTGAAGTCTGAAGCGTCGAGAACCCATCTGTCGCCCATCTGTTTCAGGGCGCATTCAGTAAGGTTCATCGTCGGGCTCCCTATAAAACGGGCTGCAAAAACCGTCCTAGGAGAATTGTATACTTCTTCAGGGGCACCAATCTGTTCGATAATCCCCTCGTTGATAACCGCTATTCTGTCTCCAACGGCCGTTGCTTCAATTTGGTCATGAGTTGAGAAGACCATAGTTATTCCAAATTCTCTCTGAAGTCTCTTGAGTTCGACTCTAGTTCTCTCTCTGATCTTTGCGTCAAGGTTCTTTAGAGGTTCGTCTAAGAGAAGGATGCGAGGTTTCCTCACTAATACTCGAGCCAAGGCAACCCTTTGGAGTTCCCCTCCGCTGTAAGTCGTGGGTTTCCTCTCTAAAAGATGCGTTATTTGAAGAAGCTTCGCCACTGCTTCAACTCGTTCTTTAATCTCCTCATCGTTGGCCTTCTTTATTTCCAAGGGGAACGCAATATTCTGAAATCCAGTTCTATTAGGGTAGATGGGTGGGACCTCAAACACCATTCCAACATCACGGTCGCCCGGCGGCACTGTATTCACAATCTGATCGCCTATGTAGACTTCTCCTTCGTCAGGGGCGATTAAACCAGCAATTATTTTCAGTATGGTTGTCTTACCTGCGCCCGGGGGTCCTGTGATGACAAACAGTTCTCCATCAGAGATCTCCAAGCTCACGTTCTTCAGTATCTGTCTTTTTCCAGCTTTCTTTGAGATGTTCACGAGCCGAAGCGCTACCATCTCTCCAACGCTCCTCGATTAAAAAATCGCTTCCTCGATCTTCTTGTCAAATATGTGAAGCTTATCCTTGTTGAATGTCGCCCAGACCTTGCTGCCTACATTAACCTCAGGCATTGCACGGTCCTTACTCAGAATTGCTGGTCCGCCTATCTTGAGGTGGTATATCGATTTGGCCCCAATGGGTTCCACTAACTGCACTTCAGCCTCCATCGCCTTTGGGTCCGTCTTATCAACATCTAGAGATACGTCTTCAGGTCTAATTCCAAGGACTAGCTCTTTTCCCTTGGATTTGCTTTTAACCGTTTCAGCGAACTCTGTGATATCGAGGGAGAAATCTCCGGATTTCAGAACTACTCGTCCTTCACTGTAGACGGGTTCACAATCCATCAGGTTCATCGATGGGCTTCCGATGAAATTAGCTACAAATAAGGTTCTAGGATTATCATAGATTTCACTCGTTGTTCCCATCTGCTCTATCAGGCCGTCTCTCATCACCGCAATTCTATCAGCCAAAGTCATGGCTTCGAGTTGATCGTGAGTTACATACACAGTTGCTATGCCTATCTCTTTCTGCAATTTCCCCAGCTCGGCTCTCATCCTCTCCCGAGCTTTAGCATCTATATTGCTCAAAGGTTCGTCGAGCAGCAGGAGTTTCGGGTCAAGCACTATGCTTCTTCCTATGGCTACTCTCTGCATTTCGCTCAAACCAAGTTTCTTGCCTGACATATCGAGAATATTCTCTACGTCTATGAGCGCTGCAGTATCATGTACCTTCTTCCTTATTTGAGCCTCAGGCACCTTTCTAACTCTAAGGCCGTAAGCGATGTTCTCGAAGACCGATAAATGTGGAAATATAGCGTAATCTTGAAAGACTAGCCCGATTTGTCTCTTCTGGGGCAGCACGTCGTTGACGAGAATACCGTCTAGGAATACCTCGCCAGAGGTTGGCACTTCAAGGCCAGCGATAATTCTCAACGTGGTTGTTTTTCCGCAGCCTGAAGGACCTAAGAGGCATAGGGTCTCTTTCTCTTCTACTTGAAAACTAACGTCTTTGACTGCTTCAAATGTTCCGAAAACTTTTCTAAGGTTCTTAACTACGAGCTTGGGCATTCCACAGCCTCATCCGCATTCCTTTTTATCCGGCGCTCTTATCTAATCCTGCCGAAGGTAAATCCTGTTACAAGATGTTTTTGGATCAAGTACCCTAATGTGACGGAGGGTATCGTCGCAATAATTCCTAAGGAGGCTTGGGTGCCGTACATTCTGCCCACAGCGCTTACATACTTGCTAATCTGCACGGGTAACGTAGTCACTTGAGTTACAGAGATTACTAGAGCGAATAAGAATTCACTCCAGTTCAATATGAATATGAATAGTGCAGAAGCCGCTAGTCCTCCTTTCGTAAGAGGAATCGTTACCTTCCTCAAAACGGTCCATGGACTCGCTCCCTCTAGAAGCGCAGCTTCCTCCCACTCCGGCGGGATCTCATCGATGAACCCTTTCATTAACCAAATCGCGTACGTCAAGGTGACGGCTGTATACAGCAAGATAAGTCCTACATACGTATCGATGAAGCGAATGCTAGAGTAGAAGACCATCAGCGGCGCTACGAAAGTCGCCCCTGGAAGCATCCTAGTCAAAAGCGTAAAGAAGATTGTGAAGGTTCCTCCAGCTCTGTAACGCGAAACTCCATAGGCTGCGAGGAATCCAACTGAGACTGCGAATAATGTGCCGAGTCCTGCAACTATCAGGCTATTTATCAGAGGTTTCGTTATCGGCTCCGTGATTGACGTGAAGAAATGGCTGCCGCCGATAGGGTTTGTCGGTATGAAGAGATTGACATAGTTGTCAACGATCGGCTGTGCCGGAATTAGATTTGGCGCGTACCACTCAGTTGGACCCTTAAATGAGAGGGAAACCATCCAAGCTACAGGAGCCAAAGTCCAAGAACATACAACTATTAGGAGTAGGTAACGGACAATAGTTTTTGCCACTCCTTTTGTCCTTGCCATATCTCACACCCGCTACTCTACTTTCACTTCAAGAGGCCTTATGGCTAGTCTAGTTATTAGTGCGATGGCCACCATTATGATCAGCGACACCGCGCATGCGTAAGAGGTATTGTTGTATACTATCGCTAGTTTGTATACGTATAATGATATGACTTCAGTCAAGTTTCCACCCGGTCCTCCTCCAGTCATTATGTAGACGACGTCGAAAACTTTGAAAGCTTCCAATCCTCTGATGATCAACGCTATAACTACGAGAGGTTTAATCAGCGGGAGCCGAACTGTTCTCAAAATTCTAGAGGAAGATGCACCTAAAACCTCAGCAGCCTCTACTAACCTCCTTGGAACAGCTACTAATCCAGCGTAAATTATGAGGAACATTAGGGGGGTCCATTGCCAAATATCGGCTAACATTATTACAGCAAATGCTAAGACGGGGTCGGTAAACCAGTCGATCATTCCTCCCTCGCCGAAGACCGGTCTCAGGATCAACAGGTTCACAGGCCCGAAGTATTGGAACATTAAGTAGAATCCTAAGCCGACCACTACCAAAGGCATCATCATCGGATATAGAATGATTGATGTAAATGCTTTCTTTCCACGGAAATCACCTAAGAAGAGGAGTGCCATGCTAAGTCCTAGAAGGAATTCCAAGGGTAGCACCACAGCGACGAAGATTGCTGTTCGAATCAATGCCCAAGCCAGTCTTGGATCTCCAAGGGCTTCTATAAACCTAGGGATTCCCGCGATTGGAGCACGCCACCAGTCGTAGCCTGCGAGCGGCTCCCATTTTGTGAAGCTCAAATATATCATGATCGCGAATGGAACTATTAAAACAAAATTCAGTACTAGGCTGAGTGGAAGGGTTGAGAGTTTCTTGAAACTTTCAGTCTTTCTTATCCATTGAGATAATCTGTCAGTTATATTCATGTCTAGGCCTTCCAAAAAAAGGGAGATGGAGTTTGGCTTGTTTTGAATCTTCTAGCTGATGTATCCCTTTGCCTTCCAGACATCTTGCACATCTTTCGGATAGAGTGGAACGAAGGATTTCCAGGCTGCCAGCTGCACATCTCTTCCTAATCTGTCGGTTATTGCATCCCACTCTTTAGCTGTGTCGTCCATCGCTTGCTTAGCGGTCTTGGTCTTAGTGCAGGTTGCGTTAACATTCTTTGTAAGCCTATCTAGATATTCACCGGAACCTTTGATCATGAGGTCTGGAAATGAGTGAGCGATACAGTCCTTGAAGACAGCTAGGAATTCTGGAGTGTATGCTTTTTCGAATGTCTCTTTATACGGAGGTTTGAACCAGCATTCCCTGAAGATATCCATGATGCCGACTCTAGAAACCGATTCAGCGCCTATCTCAGGGCTTGTAATCCATTGCCAGAAAGCATATCCCAACTCTGGATATTTACTGTAGTTGGATATTATTGCGACCCAATTGACAACATTGGCCGCTGCCTTTAGCAGTACCTCTTTCCCGCCGACAGTGACCTTGGCGCCTGGGGCTAGAGCTGAACCTGATTTTCCCACGATTTTCGATGTCGAAGGATCTTGCGCCCATTTTATCAATGAAGGCCAAGCCATTGTCAGTACGGCTTTTCCTTCACTATATCTCTGATAGAGACTTGCCCATGACATTGACAAGGCGTCGGGATGCATGTAAGGCACGAGGTCTGCCATTATTTGCGTCGCATCTATACCTTCTTGCGTGTTTACCATAGCCTTCATATCAGTTGGGCTGAAAACGATTCCTCCTTTCGATACGAAGATGCAGAACCAAGTTGTAAAGGCTGCCCAACCCGGATCAGCAAAGAAGTATCCACCGTACACTTTCTCGCCATCAGGAGCTTTCAGATCCAACTCCGTGAAGAACTTGCACACATCCTTGGCTTCCTCCCAAGTATCAGGCACCTTCAAATCGTATCCAAACTTTGATTTGAATTGACTGGCGTATTCCGGGTTTTCGATTAGGTCTTTTCTATAAGTCAATGTGAAGACATCAGCATCCAAGTCTACAGCGTAGCGCTTTCCCTTGTACATCGTAGTGTAGTCTGCTAAGGGCATAATGGGCATGTTCTCTGGGTATTGCGAGCCGTACTCAGGGTTATATCTCGCGTAGTATGCATCAAGATCCTTTGCTAAACCAGTCTCGACTACATCACCCATCCATGTGCTGAAGACAGTGACTACGTCGTATTCCCCTGTTTTGGCTGTTGCTTCAGCCATCGCTTTTGTATATACGTCCGGTTCGCTGCCGACTGTGACCAATTCGACTTTCGTTTCGGTTTTCGTCTCCCAATCTGCCAAGAAAGGCTCGAAATTGTTCTTCGATCCAGCTACGTGCAAGAGCTTTATTGTAGCTCCCTTAGGGACCACACCAGAATCGATAAGTTGCTTCACCCCGTTGATAGCTCTCTCTGAAACTGTAGCTCCGGAAACAGGACCTGTAGGTGAAGGCTTCGTTGGCGGAGGCTTCGTAGCTTCATATATGCCATAGCCTGCTGCAGCGACAACAGCGACGACGACGATACCGCCGACATACTTCATGTAACCACGTCTAGTTACCTTCTCTCCCGTCTCTTTCTGCTCAGACATGTCAATCACCAAAATTTCCAAGATGACATAGCTTTTCCCCATCTATATAGAGTTTTTCATGTAGCCATCCGTATCTATAACGTTCCGTGACCGTTTCCAGATACCGCTAGGCTTGGTCTTCATTCGTTTCGCATATCGTTTACCGCTGAGTTGCGGCTTGGGTGTCTTAGAAAATTCACTTGGAAGCTCCCTTTCCTGCCAGTTGAGGAGGTTTTCAAGCTGATATACCCATATAGAGGCCGCCGCAATTCATAAATATGGCTTACACCAGTTCGCAGATCTGATCGGAATTGTCATGGGTAAAGGAAGGGATACTTGGACTTAGCCCCCTCATCTTCGGAATATTCGTGCTCTTAATTAATAGTCTGACCGGAGGTTTAGGCAACCCCATTTACATCGTCGTGGTGGGGGCTATGGTAATTGTTGCAATCTTGAGTCTTCGGGCTCATTGACCTAGAAAACCACTGATTCACTTTCAAGACTTGAATAAGACCGAGTAGTAATTGGTCTTGGTATGGTAAAGCAACCGATATAACTAGAGTGGACGCATAGTTTCGGTTAGAAGCATGTCGTCAGAGAGGACTGCAGAAAGAATGCCGATTTCTCTTGGAGTCTACTCGAGTTTCCCGACTCTAATTCACGGGGATGCCATATTAACACATGACGTGAACGTAACTGTCCTTCAAGAATGCGTTGTACACGCCATTTCTAAAATGAATATGGAAAAGGTTGAAACGACGCTAAGTGTAGCTGATAGATCTGGCTACTTTCCGGGAGAGACTAGATTTGAAGTAAGAATAGCTGAGGGATCGAGTTTTAGACGTCTAAGTTCACATATGAAGAGAAGAATAATTGAGTATCTGAGGGCAAGGGGTGGATTCTCGACATTCGACTATTCCTTGACCATCAGATATAGGATCAAAGACGATATGAGGCACTCCTTGCATTGTGACAAGTATGTTGTGCGCAACCTCTTCTTAGAAGATCAGATGGAAATTCAATTATTTCACGAGAAAGGTATACGACGGTTGAACCCGGATGAAGTAATAACAATGTTAGTTAAGAGAATCAATTACGAGTTAGGAAAAGGAAACGAACGCCAACTTAAGATCGAGAAAATACGATCGGTTTAACTCTCAGCTCTCATGAGACTTTTTCTTATCCAACTTCTTCTTAATCGCCTCAAGAGCTATGGACAGAACTTCTTTCTTTACGTTAAAGATAGATTTTGTCGCATCAACTACAGAGAGTCCCTCTTCCTCCACAAGTTGTAGATAGATCTGCCTTACTCGTTTTTCAAGCTCAAGTTTCTCCAAGACACTCCTCTGTCGCCTAATTCTAGACAGCCCTACTTCAGCGGGAACATCAAGATAAATCGCAACATCAGGTTTTAGAGCGAAATAGTTGACTTTTCTAATCCAATCTAAACTTACACCCTGAGCGCCTTGATATGCCAACGAAGCGTAAAAATAGCGATCTGAAACAACTATTCTTCCAGCTTTGAGGAGAGGAAGAACCTCATACTGAAGATGCGAGAATCGGTCTGCTGCGAAAAGGAGAACTTCAGTCTCCGGTGGAATCTTCTGCTCCAAAAGGATTTTCTGCCTGATGAACTTGCCGATGAATCCTTGGCTTGGCTCAGCAGTATATCTGACATCATAATTCATCTCGCGTAAATCCATGCATAGAGATCTTGAGTGTAAAGTCTTTCCGCAACCGTCAATACCATCGATGACTATGAAAACACCGTCAGAACTACCGCTCAAGATTCTTCATCCTTGGCTCGATATTTCTTAAAGACTGGCTCGTATAAAAAATGATTCAGCATCAGCAGAGTTGTCCAAGGCTCCAAGAAACCGCGAGATCTCACATGACGAGAGATCTCAACGTTTTGAAAGCTTCTTTAGGGTTGTCGATATCTCTAATCGCCCTTTCGAAGGGACAGATATCTGTACCCTGAGTGTTCATCAGTCTAAGCACATACCTTTCGAACTTGTGGGCGACTCGGTTCTTCGTCAGAAATCTTAGAGCACCTTCAGTCATAGTTATTGCAAACACAGATTTAACCTTGAAATAGACGCAAAGCATCGCAGCGGCACGTCCAACAATCTTATCAGCTACCGCTGTTCCAGCAAGGTCTTCATTATACTCCTCTACAGCTTGGAGGAGGCCTCTCATGCCAGAGGCCGTACTTTGACATAGAACTACGCCATTCTTGACAATGACAAGATTCATGTTCCTAGACTTTAGCTCATTTTCTGCCAGTTCTAAGTCGTCCATAGCCAACTCAAATTAACGAATAATCCCTAAGTTAAAAATAGATTGGATGCTGTAAACTGCTTTAACTCCTCAGTAAAGGCTTATGTACAATCTTTCGCATGTAAAGGGCATAAAGAATGATAATAAGATCTGTTAGATCCGACTAGGCGAGATGTATGAGCTCTCAGTATTGGGGTTTCATAAAAGACCCATTGTACGGATACATTCGCATTACCGAGACTGAGAGAAAGATAATAGACACACAACCGGTTCAACGGTTAAGACGAATACGGCAACTTTCGGGAGCTGAGTATGCTTACCCTGCAGCCAATCATACACGTTTCGAGCACGTTCTGGGAACGATGTATCTTGCAGGAATTCTAGCTCAAAGCATTCCATTAAACTTGAGCAATCAAGAAATACAAAGAATAAGGTTGGCAGCTCTTCTTCACGATGTAGGTCATGCGCCCTTCTCTCACCTCTTTGAGCCTCTATTGGCGAAATACTTGGGAAAAACGCATGAGGACATGACATTCTGGATCATAACCGAGTCTGAACTCTCGTCAGCGCTCAGGGCTGAGGGTTTTGATTCCAAAGAAATCGGTAAGCTTGCTGTAGGGAGACTTGGGGACCCTCAGCACCCGTTTTTGGATCAGATAATCAGGAGTTCGGTTGATGTCGATAAGATGGATTTTATCGTTAGAGATTCCTACCACACAGGCGCTGGATACGGCTACGTAGATGTTTTCCGCTTGATATATACGATGGACACACTTGACGGAAACCTCGCCGTAGATGTTACAGCGATCCCAACCCTAGAGACGTTTCTTCTTGCGCGCTTAGAATCTTTTCGAGCCATCTATTTCCATAGAGCTGCCAGAGCGGTTCAGATAATGATACTGAAAGCTCTAGAGCAAGCTAAGGATGAGTTGGATATCGAGCGGATCAAGACGCCTGAGACATATTTAGCCTTGGATGACTACGTAGTATGGTCAACGCTGAAGCGATGCAAGAAATCTAGAGAAATAATGCAGGACATTGAGCAGAGAAAACTGTTAAAATGTGCTTATGAGCGGACTTTCTTCGCGAAGGATGAACTCTTCACCAGTGTGCTTACAAACGAGTCTGTTAGGAAGCAGATTGAAGGCGAAATAGCGACCAAGGCCAAAGTTGCTTCTGAAGACGTAAGCATCGACGTTCCTTCTCTGCCATCGGTACCATACCACTATGCGATTGAAATCGAACCTATGGACATACCTGTCTTCTTCAAGAATAAGTCTGGAGAGAAAGTTTCTCAGCGCCTCACTGAGCTGTCAAAAGTAGTTGATGTACTTAAAGTCTTTATGAATGTGATTCGAGTGTACACGAAGGAAAGCTATCGAAACGATGTCATGAAGGCTGCGGAAACGGTCTTTGGAAAACCTCAGCTCCATGATCAAGTTTCATACTAGGGAGTTGACTTTCTTTGAGATATGGCAGTGTCCAGAAGTTCAACGAATATTCTAAACGCCTCTGTCTCTTGGAGGCTCGTGTACACTGAAACTAAACTCATCTTCTTGAGGAGTGCTGCTATCCTTTCAGCAAGAGACCGAGTTATTATCAAATACTTTCCACCTAACAGAATTGATGATGTAGTCGCGGTCGCTTCCATCAATCCAGGAAGAGCGAAAGCTAATGTTCCCAATCGCATTGGGCCCTCGTAGAAGAACGCAACAACAGCGTTCTCGAGATCAAGTAGCTTCAAACGAAAAACATTGCCGTCTCTTTCCAGCTGAGTCTCCTGAAAAGCCAATTGCGAGACCTCTCACTCTAGTGAACATCTTAGAAAGATTATTGACATTCAGATTAAACAATCTTTTCTATGGAAACTGCTTCAATTGACTGGGAAGAAGGCGTGTGAACTCATTCGGAGGAAAAGATGTGCTTTAAACGGCGAGAAAGGTAGAGGCGAATGATAATAGCTGTGATCTCCGATATACACTCAAATAATGATGCATTAACGGCAGTTCTGGAAGCAGTTCATGACTACGATGCACTCATCTGTCTAGGAGACCTTGTAGGGTACGGGGCTGAACCGAATGAAGTGGTTGAGACAATTAGAATGCTGAAGCCTCAAGTCATTATCGCAGGAAATCACGACTACGCGACAGTTACAGGCGACACTTCAGACTTCGTACATCACGCGGTTAAAGCTATAGAATGGACAAGAAAGCGATTGAAGGTAGAGAACACGAAATATCTCTCCAGCCTGCCGTACTCTTCCACATTCGTTGCAAATCAAGTGGCGCTTAAAGCATATCATGGCAGTCCAAGAGATCCTCTGAATGAATATGTATACCCAGGAATGCCTAATTTCATTCTGAAAAGCCTGCTGGAAATGGCTGAGACAAATGTCCTTCTCTTAGGTCATACGCATGTCGCATTTGATGCGCACATAGACACGAAACTGCTAGTGAATCCTGGCGGCGTTGGACAGCCTCGGGACGGTGATCCTAGAGCAAGTTACGCCATCATAAAAATTGTGGACGACAACATATCTTGTGAGATAAAAAGGGTGGAGTATGATATAGACTCAGCTGCGAGTAAAATACTGCAGAACTCTCTGCCAAGCTTCCTTGCTGATAGATTGTACGGAGGAATATAGAGAAAGCTTCCATCACAATTCTTCGACTATCTGTTTGATCCTACCGAGACCTTCCTTGATGTTTTCTAGGCTTGTTGCGTAAGAGAGTCTTAAGTAGCCTGCGCCTGCTGGCCCAAAAGCCTCGCCATGAAGGGTAGCCACATGCCCTTGATTCAGAAGTTTCATCATTATATCCCTTGAGTTCAAACCGAGTTTCTTAACGTTTGGGAAGACATAGAAAGCACCATCCGGCATCTTACATGACATTCCTCTGATCGAGTTGAGTCCTGAAACGATTGTTTTCCTTCGTCTATCGTATTCCTCGACCATCTTCCTCGTGGAATCTTGAGGTCCTCTTAGAGCTTCGATCGCAGCCATCTGAGTGAACGCGGCTGCACAAGATGCAATGTTTATTTGAAGTTTGACCATGTGAGCGATAACCTGTGCAGGACCAATCGCGTAGCCTAGCCTCCAACCAGTCATAGCGTAAGTCTTCGAGAACCCGTCGATCAGTATGGTCCTCTCTTTCATGCCAGGCTGGGAGGCGATGCTCTGATGACCCCCCTCATATACGATCTTTGAGTAAACTTCATCAGACATTACCCACAGATTGTTCTCTCTAGCTATTTCTGCCAGAGCTTCGATATCGCTTCTCGTCAGAGCAGATCCGCATGGATTGTGGGGAGAGTTGAGAATCAACATCTTAGTCTTGGCTGTGACCTTTCTCCTAACATCCTCTGGGTCAATTCTGAAGTTCTTCTCCTCCTTCAATGGGATTGAGACAGCTACCGCGCCGATGAATTCAACGACCGACCTATAGATTGGAAAAGCAGGATCTGGAACAAGAACTTCTTCGCCAGGGTTGACTGTAGACAAGATTCCCGTAAAGAGGCCTGGCTTGGCACCAGGCATAACTATAACTTCTCGATTTGGATCAACATCTATTCCAATCTCTCTCGAGACTTTCTCTGAAATCGCCTGCCTGAGTTCGAGGATTCCCGGTGCAGGCG
>Ga0315280_10008888_pt1 | contig 13067 bp, 14 predicted proteins | sample YL17G06_40_MG_FD_203697 | JGI IMG/M metagenome (GOLD analysis project Ga0315280, IMG submission 203697) | Sediment microbial communities from Yellowstone Lake, YNP, Wyoming, USA - YL17G06_40 | ecosystem: Environmental > Aquatic > Freshwater > Lake > Sediment | place: USA: Wyoming | collected...
GATAGCATGAACATGCTTCTCTATCTTGTCCTGTCTCTTGAAATGGGAAAGCATCTCTTCATCACTCAAAGGGCGATTGGTTGCCAAAAGATAGCGCCCATCTCGTTCTTTGGCAAGTGCCAACTCCCCTGCATTAACATTGTAACTCAACGCAAGCTGTCCATCTGCACCGTTAAACTGAATGTCAACCAGATGGCAAACAGATGCATACTTGCTTCCTGCCTTGTCTATCTGACTCTGGGTGTATGTCTTCTTCTTGTATTTACGCAGGTTAATCTGTCTGGCAATCTTTTCCAAACTCTCAAGATATCTTCCCAAAAGCGTAGTTCGTTTGTCCGCGTCAAGTTTTGCTTTATTGGTGCTGTAGAGAATGAGAACTTGAGGTTCTACTGTAACTGCCTTTTTCCCAGATACACTGACTTTACTCAATACACCATAATATATAGCTGGTTCATCTTCTTTCTGGTTCTTGGGACGATACTTCAATGGATGCTTCTTCAATTGGGACAAAGGAACAGACATCAATACTTGCTCATACTCCTTGGATGCAGGAAGTGGTCCCAGATAACCAATGTTTTGCTGATGATACTGGATAATCACATCCCTATCCAGCATTGCCTGATCAGATATGATGATAATATCATCACTACCCGGCATATTATCAAGCAAATCACGCAATGCTTTCATATTCTCTATGGGTGTACTGCGATCTGCTGTGCTACCGTTGATCACTTTGAAAGCCAATGGAATCCCATCTTCATCTGTAATATTCAGACGAAGATTCACTTGCTTACATTCAGACTTTTTGTCACGACTGTATCCATAATCCAACAGATCAGCATCATCATAAACACCTTCAAAATACAAAGAGGTGATGTCATAATGGATGAAGTCTAAAGATATGCCATATTTTCGTATTGCTTGGTGGACTATATCTTTCCATATATTATCAATGTGTGTATGGATATTATCTAGGAAATCACCAAGTCTACGGTCATGGAATTTATCTGGTGAAATGCCAAGAGTTTCATCCAATATTGTTTGGTTCATCCATTCAGCCACCTTGTAGAGTGGACGAGGAGACATGAGACGATTAAGAATCATGACTAAAGCAACTGTTCCTTCATTCACATCAGCGTTAGAAGGACAATATCGGTTAATTCTGTTCTTCCGTTACTCGGCGGAACGAGAAATGGAAACAACATTCAAACGTTGGAGAATAGGTATCAATATTGGAATAGCACCTAACCAACGCGATAACTGAGTATCTACATTTGATGCAAAACTTGCTGCAAACGTCGAAGCTTGGTTCATTAGAGACTCCTGTTAAATTGTTAATGTTAAACGTTTGCATAAGCATAAACCAAAAGCTATTCAAGAGCAAGTCATTTCAATAGGATTTCAACAGGTGTTGAAAACAGGCTAAGTGATCTCTAAATTCAAATTCTTTTTTCGTAGAATGACCTGTTTCAATTCTTCTATTAATGATATCTTGTAGTTGCTCATATGTTGCATCTTCAGTATTTACTACATTCCTGTAGTATATGTGATTTTTCTGGATATCACTGCCATCAGATATAGATGTAAATGGTATATAATCTGGCGTATACTCAACAATTAACACTTGAAATTTCATATTTTCGATTGGTCCATATTCTGAACCAGCATAATCAAAGTTATGAATATCGAACATAAGTTTTTCAGGTATAAATTTGCGAAGTTTTTGGCTTACCTTAGTTTTATCTTCTAATGATGATAAACCAATTGATTTTAGTGTTCTATCGGTTTTTTCTTCTACTCCAAAAACAATAACTCCACCTTCATTATTTGCCATTCCAAGAATATGCTTTGCTAGTTTTCCATCTTCTATCCAAATCTCCTTGAAATCTAAGTAATTATATTCCCCTGTGTTTTCCTTAATTAAATCTCTGAATTTTATTCTGTCAGGATTTTCAAAAAATTCGGCGTAAGCTTCTTTAATGCCTTTTTTCTGTTCCATTATAATTAATCTCCATAAATGTCTAAATAAAAGTTAATCAGCAGATTCCGTTTCATACCATTTAACCTCTTTTTCAACATAAGGCTGGATGTAGGGACTTAAACTGCCATTAGTTATAAGCTCTACTTTTCTGCCAAATAGTTCCTCAAGATAAAAAGCAAGGTCCATGAAGTTCTCAAAAACAGGTTTTTCAAATTCGACAAGAAAATCTATATCACTATTCTTTTTTTGCTCTCCTCTGACAAATGATCCAAACAAACCAATCCTTTTAACTCCATATTTTTGCAGAATTTCAGAATGATCTTTTAGCATATTCATGATCTTCTCAGAACTTATATTACGTATCTTCATATTAAGTTATTTTCACATCCTCTTTTCAATGAAAACAATATCATCTTTCAATTTGTTCAAATTCCTTCAATACGTACGGAAGAATATAAGGGGACAAATCCCTTTCACTGACAACAGTTACCTCTTTTTTAAATAAATCCTCTAATTCAAATATCAGATTTATGAAGTTATTATAAGTATTCTCCTCAAACTCTACAAGCAGGTCAATATCGCTATCCTCTCTTTGCGTACTCCTTACATAAGAACCAAAAAGCCCAATGGATCGTACTTTATATTTATCCAAAATGTCTTTATGTTCTTTTATAATCCTTTTTATGTCTTGCTTATCTAGTTTTTTATCTGATAGTAAATTCCGTTTCATACCACTTAGCCTCTTTTTCAACCTGATATAATTCGGGAAGCACACACAGGTGCTTCCCTACGTTGTGATAGCTTTATTCGCCTTCTTTTGGTTCAAATAAGCCTTTCCAGACAATAGCGGCTATGATTCCACCTATGATAGGTGCAACCAAGAAAAGCCACAACTGAGATAACGCTTCCACACCCAAATAAAACCAGTGCAAACGTACCGATCAGTTCAGCTAAGTATTTTCTCGTATTGCCCATTTACGCCCTCCTTTCACCAGTACCCAGCCCTTTCCAGATGCGTTAGAACTTCCGAAAGCCTTAGCAGTTCGGAAGATGATAATCGTTTTGTAAGTTTGTAAAATCACGCCTCAGACAAATCCAAAGGAGTTCACGTAAAATGTTTGACAGATTAAATCAGGAATAGCACACTAATAAACACAGATTTACGCAGATAGGAATCAGCGAACATCCGTCCAATCCACTTTATCTGTGTCCTATTTTTTAGTAATTGCAAAAGAATTACTGCCCTTGATTCTGTTCAAGCTGTGGTTGTTCTGCTGATGCAGGCTCTTGTTCCTCTACGGGCGTTTCCGGTGGTGTAACTTGTGTCTGTTCTATCGGTGGAACTTCCTGAACAATTGGTTCACCAATCACCTGGATTTCAATCTCATCTAGCCTTTCCAGAAGCACAAACACGTCAGAAGCCAGATGAGCGGCGGTCAATCTGTTCTCCATAACAGCATAAACACTCTTTTTTACATTCTCCTTTATACTAAAAATCTCCAGCATCATGTCTTTATCAATTTCCAAAATTGCCATTTTGGGATCCTCCTTATATTTTTCCATACTTTAAGTGTATTTGCCAATTTAACTTAGTGAAAAAGCCATTTACTGTTCATTAGAATTGGAGGTTCTGATTACGTAATCGTTTATGTATGGCAGTTTCTCACGCAATGAGTCACCGTATTGTTTCGCCTTATCTATGCTATCAAAATCCCCAACAGTCACGTGATAAAAAGTATCTCCTTGATTAGAACCCTTTATCAATTGTGGTTCGTAACCAGATGACTCAAGAGAATCAGAAAGTTTTTTTGCGTTTTCATAAGAGCTAAAAGTGCCTACTTTGACTGTATATCGCGATTTTTTTGAAACTTCGGGTTCTTTCACAGTCTGACTCTGAGTAACTTTTGATGATGGATCCTTATATATTTTCGCAGGTTGATTATCAGTTTCCTGTTTTGGTTTCTGATCCGCATCTTGTTTAGCTGTAACTACTTTAAGCCTTTCTACTGCTGATTTTATAACCTCAGGTGGTTGCTTCTGTAAATCTGAAGTGACTTTTGGCGAGTTATCTGTTTTTATTTTTAAATTTGCTTTCGCTTCCTCTAGCTTTTGCGATTCTTGTTCTGCTGTAATCACTCTTTTTTTACCAACGTGAACACCAACATAAAAAACAACTGTTAAAGCAAAGGTAGCCATAAGCATAGACGCTATGATCTGCCCTATAGTAACCTCAAAAACTCCTCGACGTTTTTTCGCTCTCAATTGTATCAACTCCATCAAAGAGCCTGAAAATTGTTTAAACATAACTTTGGCAGGAAATCTGACTGATTGCTGATGATGATAACAAAATAGCTACCATTCGATCTCTTTAACCTGAACAGAATCAGGAAGCCTGAAACTGACAACCTCTTGGGGCAAAGATACGTTGAACTTTACGTCGCTGTAAGTCACGTATTCCTCAGTTCGCTTAGAGCCTTCGATAATCTCTGAACGGGCTTCCAGAGGGAAATGCTTTCCGTTGAACTCAATATGTTTCTGGTAGAATGATTTTATAACAGTTTTACCTTTTGGGTCTAAAGCCTCTGCGTAATTAAGCAAGCCGTTTTCAGTTCCTAGAATGAACCTTCCCATCTTTTTTTTATGTTCCTTGGGAGGGTCCCAGTAGGTGTAAAGTATGTTCCCTTTCTTCTCGGTTTTTGTCAAATTATAGCCGGCCTCAGATAATCCATAATCGTCCTTCATAGCAGACAGGATCGCCTGAATAAAGGGCATAGGAATTGGTCCTTTAGATTTGATATGGAATGCTTTATTCTCCACAGGATAATATATGGTCAACACGTCTTTCTCAACGATCATTATTTGCTTAAGAGGTTGCTGAACTTCGATGAAGACTCTATGCGGTGCTTTGTAATAGGCAATGCCCTTTACAATTTCAGTGGAGTTATTTTGCACGACCTTTCGCTCAAATTTTAGTGAGATCGTTTCAGGCATCTGACTAACCGGCAGAACAGTATTCAAAGTCAATATTAAAGCCAGTATGGCTAAGTGCATAGTATCTCCCTTCCAATCTGGAAAAGTCCACTCTCGCGAGCGTTTTCTAAGGGTAAGGTTTAGCCTTACCCTGATTTGCAGTTTTGAATTTAATTAACTGTGTCTGCCGCGGCAACTACCAATACAGCGTATACAACATATAAAAGACCGGATGCAATACATCCTGTCCAAGCTTTACCAGTTTGCACTTTTTTGGCAGTTTCTTTATAGGCATCGGTATATACGGCAACATACTCTGGAGATTTTCCAAGCAACTGTGTGGCTGACGGGCTTGGCTCGTATACGTAAGCGATGATAACTCCAAGCAAGCCTCCTATACAGCCAATAGCCATCCACGTCATTCCACTGGTATTAGCCCTAGCTGCCTGTTCGCCTGCTATACGCCCAGCCATAAAGTCGTCTTGCTGGGCAAGTATGGGTGTGACAAACACCACAAAAGACATAACAGTAGCAATTACAACGAAAAATTTTTGTTTTAAACTCATCATCATTCCCTCCCGTTCAGTCAGCAACCGGCAGTTACAATACTACCCCGAATCCTGAATCTAAATACTAGCAAAGATTAGCGGAAAAAGAAAGGTCGAACTAGCTGTAATAATTTCTTTTGACATGTGATTCAGGCTTCCTCATGCAACATCTGTACATACTCTTCAAGTGATGCGCATTTTATCGTAAGACGGAGAAGCATCTTTAACCTGTCTTTATCTGTTATCTGATTTAAAATATCAGGAATTTCTGCTGGTATCCTACCGAACCTTTCATTCAGGTCTTCTAATATAATCTCCCTGAGTGTTAATAATGAACCTTGTTGTAATCCTTCTTTCTTGCCTTCTTTCTTGCCTTCTTCCCTGCCTTCTTCCCTGCCTTCTTCCCTGCCTTCTTTCAGACCTTCCTTTCGTCCTTCCTTTCGCCCTTCTTTCTTTGCGATCCTTTCAAAACTCATTACATAAGGCATTCTTTTCACCTCCTCTGTTTGCTTTAATTCATCCAATAATATCTTTTCATCATTTTCACTTAATACTATTGTCCAATCTATAAACTCAAGTGATGCTAATATCACATCTTTGTCATATCCTTTATTAAAAAGGTTTCTTATCAGACGTCGCTTGATGTCAAAGGCTTTTCCTTCTTGCTTTGCAATCTCTTTATCTTGGCACGTTAAAATTATCGTTGCTATCGGGTTATCATCATTCTCCAGTTGAGTTCTATCGTAATCCATCAGCCTGAATGAAAGGTAATCAAATGTCACCCCACTGCCATAAGCTCTAAGCTCATACTTACTTGTAGGATTACCCTTATCTGAACCAGTCATCAGCGCCATGCTTACAATTCTCTTACCATATCTATCAAATATACGGTAGAAGTATCGAAACATCCTGAGTGGAAAATCCTCGTCGGGATAACCCTGTACCTCTATGTGAACAAGTATCCATTGTTCGCTACCATCTTTAAGATAGACTTTTGCAAGCTTATCAACGTACTTTGCGCCCTTAATACTCTCTTTCGATAACTGTTCCATTTCCTTATCAAGAAATGAAGGTTCACGAGAGAAATCTATATCGTGGTAAAGTTCAGGTACAAAGAATCTGAGAAAGTGCGGGAAAAGCCTTTCTATGACTTTCTTCCATGCTTCGTCAAAGTATTTCCAGTATCTATCTTGTTTTGGCATATCAAAAATTGGTTGCTAGGGGATTGCTCCATGCGGTTCTTCCGTTTTCATCAAAGCACTCCATACGAATATAGCGTTCATTCCCTCTTATTTTGTATTCCGCTCCTGTGAGTGATCCTGTCTCTTTTGCCGTGAAGCTTTCACCGTTATGAGCATTCGCAATGAAGTTTATAATCTTTACTTCAGAGGTTGATACAGATATTTTATCGTCCTGAATTGATATGTCATGTATACAAGGTCCATTACTGGAGTAAAAATAGCCTGACTTTATTGCATTCATGACGTTATCTTCTGTTAATTCGGGCATTTTTGCCATTATCCATGCGTTGCAGATGTCAATAGGACGGTGATTATTAAAATGCTGATGTGTATCATCCACAGCAATTCCCCACGTCAGCTTTCCTCTACCAAGCAATTCATCCCAATGAATAACTGAATGTCCCTTAGCTATGCAGAAAAAGCAAGTGCTGTTATATATCTCTATACCAATGTAACCTTCAAGATTCATTATGTCATTGACAGTCAAGCCAGACCAATATGGATGAGCGATAACAGCTTCAGCGCCTTCTGATTTAATAGCATCAATTAGACCCTGAGCATCGGATGCGTATTGTTCCGATATAGTCTTTTTCAGATTCAGTGCAACGATGTGATAATGGTATCCAAGCTCGGAGCCTCGAATACCAAATTCCTCACCGTTCAATACCAAAAATCCGTTTCTTGAAAGTCCAGAAACGTTAGTCACCTTTCCATGATCGGTTATGAATAAAAAGTCATAGCCATTTGTTATATACTCATCAACTACCCGATCTGGAGACCATGCGCCATCAGAGTTTGTTGTGTGAGTATGAAGATTGCCCTTGTACCATCTCCCCTTGATCTTAAAAGGGTTTTCAAGTAACATGATCATCTCCTTTATTCGTATTTATCAACGCACATTATATCTTTCAGCAACTTTCTTGGTCTGGGGCCCGGCACCTCGTTTGGATGCCCTAGCGGTGTTAATGCCACCACTCTCATATTATCTGGCACACCGAGAGCCTTTTTCGCAGTAGCTTCGTCAAAAGCCCCTATCCAGCAGGTTCCAAGCCCTTTATCCGCCGCCGCTAACATTACGTGTTCCATAGCGATACCAATATCGAGCATGTAATATGGCTGATCACCTTTTGTCCCTGGTTTTGACGGGTCTGCGCAGGCGGCTATTATGACAGGCGCATGTATTATCCAGCTATTGCCTGCTGATGCCAGTTCTTCTTTGATCTTCTTATCTTTGACGACGATAAATTTCCAGCATTGGCTGTTTGCCCAAGATGGTGCCAGCCTTGCCGCTTCAAGAATGTATTCAATATCTGCATCCAAAACAGGATTTGATTTATATTTTCTTATACTTCTCCTTTTAGAAACAACTTCCATAAATTCCATATATCGCACCTCCGTTCTTCTGGCTATAAAGTAACCTAAAATGTATAGGTAAGGGATATTATACCAGTGGTTTTTTCATATAAAGGTTTGTAGTCCAACCAATTATCAACGACTAAAGATCAGGTATTCTGGACTTTGAGACAACCTTATCTTTTGCCCATGCCATGAGATTGACATCTGTTCACCGTACATATCATACATCAAACCTTCCCGATCTTTAACCGGTATCTCTACCTCACGAGACAGGTTCTCGCCCATCGTCCAGAGTGCTATTGCTTCGCTTTCTCCCTTCTTGAGCCTTAAAGCGAAATCTTCATCATTGCCGAGATCAAGCCTTTCAATTATGGAATAACCATTAAGCTTATCAGCAAGAGCTTTCATTGCAAGGTAGGCTTTCTTTGAGTTAAGGTCGTTGGTCATGGTGCCAAAATGATGCTCTCTTTCGTTGGGGTCAACTCCATCGTCCTTCCAGTCGTACCAGATGCTTACAGGAATATTCTGATAGAGATTGATTAGGAACATACGAACAAGATACTGAGCTTGTTGTTCTTCTGATATGTGATTTTTGTCCCAGTTTATAATCGAATAGCCCCATTCGCCTGAGATTATAGGTATATCCTTACCTTCTGGAGCGTAACGCTTAACCAGTTCCCTTAATTTTTCGTAGTCTTTGATGACTGTCTCTGGTGCAGGTGTGCGGTATGGGTGTACCGTCAAAGCGTCAATCCAATCAAGCATTCCCTTCTTGAAGCACGCCTCCAGCCAATCCATAGGTATGCCAGACGTAGCAGGTGCGACAACTACCGCAGACGGAACAGCCTTCTTAATGCGAGAAATCGTCGTTTCAACCAATGCGATGTAATCGTCAACACTTGGCTGAGGATTCCAGAATTGTTTCAGGTTCGGCTCATTCCATATCTCCCAGAGAATTTCTTTTCCTTCGTATCTTTTGACCGCTGATTCCGCAAATTTAGCAAAGGCTTCACGTCCTTCCGCTGTACGTATAGAGTTGCTTTCCTCATAAAGCCTATTGCTGTAATCCAGTATATACAGTGGATGGATACCTCGTTTTAGACATCCCTCAGTCAGCGCATCGTAGCCTGACTTCTCAAACTTATAAATACCTTTTTCTCTTTCAATAGCTCCCCATGCAAAATCCATCCTGATGAACTTGAAACCGCCTTCGGCGATCAATTCAAGGTCACGTGGTTCACCTGTGAAGTGTATGTTTACACCTAATCCATTTGGTATAGTTAGAAGGTCCGCCAATATGAAAGTTCCTGTTTCAAACATTGTCTTCCTCCCAGTGCCTCAGTGTCTCTGTGTTTATTTCTACCTTATAGGAAACACACCCCCGAACCCCTCTCAAGAGGGGAGTTTAGGCTAATTCCCCCTTTAGCTAAAAGGGGATTTTGATTAAATAAGTCATATATCTGAGTATATCAAAATAGGGAAGTTTTTATACCATTTTGATTTTATCATTGTGCATCATTTGACGGTTGAGAAATATCAGTAGGTCGGGTTGAAGCAATGAAACCCGACTATACTAATATTTTGTTGGGTTTCGTTCCTCAACCCAACCTACATTAATGCACAATAAAAAGATAAAACTGGTATTAGTCACGAATACTAAATTTTATCATGGCATAACAACAGTGTCAACGGTTATAAAACGACTTTTGGCGATCACATTTAATTACTAATTTTATCGTTTGTGATCAGGGTGATCATGTTCGTCCACAGGCGTATGGTCGTGATATACCCCGCTGTTATGCAAACGATTGTGTAATGCTCTATGCGCTGATGTAAGAGTCATCTTAATCGCTTTATACGCTTTCGCTTCCGCTTGTGTCGCTACGGTGTCTATGAACGCCATTGCACCCTCGATCTGCTCAAGGATGGTTATAGCATCAGCGGAGGCAAAGAATTCTGTTCCCTCAACCTTTATCATCACAGGGCTACTGTGGGCAAGTATCGCTTCACGCTTGTCAGGATAGCTTCCTCTAACTCTCAGGGCGACCCAGCTACTCTTGTCAACCTTAATGGAGAAAGAACCAACCGCTTCTTGCTGATCGATTGGTATATTGATTACGTTTCTTGTTTCACCGTTTACGACTAATTCGACCTTTGTGAAAGGTACTGTGACTGATGCAACGTGCCATTCTACATCAAGAGTTCCGCCTGTTGCGGGAAGTTCCATCCTGCTACCCATCGGTTTTCCTTCAACCCAGAATTCCATCAAAGGTCCGTAAGTAGCAAACGTCTGTCCTTTTCTTACAGCATCTTTCCATGTGTCATAAGTGAATTCTCCACCCTCGACCTGTGCATAAGTTCTGACAGTTCCAACTGCTGTTGTTGCGCTCATCTTATCAGTTCCACCGACAGCGGCGACAAAGTAACCGCAGTTGAGGTAGCGATACCAGTCTGACAGTGAATATGGGTTGATGCCTGAATATAAATCACCCCATGAAGTCATTTCAACAGCATCTATCCTTTCAAGCACTATGGATGCGGCGTGTTCACTGCGCGGGTTCGGGAAATGTGGTAAAACGACAATTCCTCCCTGTTCCTTGCACTGCTTCGCCCATTGGGATAATGTGACTTCAACAGCATCGCCAAGAGCAGATTCATCAGGTCCGCCTGTGGTTAATGGCGTAATGACCCTGTCATTGTAGCCTATAAGGGATATATGTCCCAATACGTGTTGACGGTTCTCTGTGCCGACACGCACCATATACTCACCATCTCCACCCGCTTCCTTACTGCCGAAAGTAGTCTTACCGTCAAAATCACCGATATTTGTAAACAGCTCACCCCATTGGCTTGCCAGAAGATTGACGATATTGACGCCTTCACCAGCGCCTTCCAGAAGGGCGGTCGGTGGTGAAAGGAAATGGACGTGTGTATCCGCTGAAACCCATCCCTTATCACGCCAGGGTAAGACATGCTCAATCTCAATGACTATTTCCTTAGTTTCAGGTGTGATGTTGCATACCTTTCGGATCGGTTTGATTTCAAAACCCTTTGAGACTTCAACGTAGACGTTCCCCAACGGGAGTTTGATTCTGGTTTCGCCGTCTATGTATGAGCAAAAATGGATGCCTCCAGCGAGAAAGTCAGGGCTGTAATCCTCAAACCAGTATGGATTTGGTATTCTATGGCGATCCATCGGCGGTAAATATTCCCCTGCTTCACCGTGAATGTGTAGTTTTACAGCGACCTTCTTTTTACTGCCAGTTTCAATAATTTTTATCGTAACGTCCTGCTCTGCGGGATTCAAAGGCTCAATCAGGAAAGTTCCAGTTGTGTTGTCAGCACTTTGACACTCTTTTACAGGAAAAGATACGTCAACTTTCTCGTTGACAGTAAATCTTGCGGATGGATGGGCAGTATATTCTACTATGAACTGCTTATCTGATCTTGCTGGAAACTTGTTGTTATATCCTTCGTCCCAGTTGGCGTTATTATAATCAAGTTTTGGCGATACAGATATAATTTGCCCAAGATCAATGCTCAAACCAGAATAACGCCCCGATGCGTCCGGGTTACCGATGCTGACACCTTCTGGAACAGTAATAACTGCCTTCTGTCTCCTTCCCCAGTGAAGCGGATTTTGTTCGAGGGATGTAACAGATAGACCAATTACCAGTAATGTGTTGTCGTTTGGAATGAACTTTATCGCTTTTATTGCTTTATCAGGATTCTTGTTCTCCATAGCATAAAGCCAGTATCTAACAGGCGCATTGCCTACTGGATCACTTCCAACTCGTGTCTGAGTCCATCCCCAGTCACCTGCCGGTGCCGTTCCCTTATTCATGCTTTCAGTCGTAGTAGGCACAGCGATTGGTTTCGCCATTGGCACAGCCTCAAAGCACTCGTCCCCCCAATCCCTGTGAATGTCTCCTATGGCAAACCGTCTAAGTATCGGAATTGATTGAACCGTGTCATCATCATAAATAATTTGATATTCAGCAACCTTATCGCCAAGTATTGTGTTTCCCCTTGCTGGGCGGGTTATGCCATCAGCGTCAGGCATAGTCCTTTTTGTTACAGCAGTGTGCATAAATACGAGGTAACGACATTTAATCGGCTTATCAAGATCGAGTGTTGCTTCACAGTCTTTGAGGAACAGGACGTTGTTATCCCTTGCATTACCAAGATTGAAGGGAATGCCTCGGGCGACGTTCTGTCCTGTCAGTGCCACGTCCTTACCGGCAAATCTTTCATCAGCAAGCTCCTCACCAGAAAAGCTGAAACCTTTACGGTTGTAGATTTTGGTGAAATTTACGGGAATAAATTCAGGTGATGGTTTACTATCAATTATCGTCGGCATTATATGTTTCTCCTTTCGATTACTTACGCTATGCTTCTATATCTTTGAGATCATAATAGCAACTCCAATATAATTGAGGGGGTGTGCATAATTGCGAAGAAAGACAGACACATAGGTCTGTCCCTACTCTATGTTTGGAATCTGAATTGTAGGGGAGAACCTATGTGTTCTCCCTGTTTCATGATAATTATGCACACCCTCATAATTACACTACTTGCGATTTAATTGCAGACAACCTGCGGAGATGTTCTCTTTCCTCATTTAAAAGTCTTTGAACGGTTTCTTTTTCTGGATCGCTTATCATATCCCGCATTTCGTGAAGAAAAATGATTGAGTCTTTTTCAAAGCCTATCGCAAGGTCAATGGCTTCTTTTGATGATTTCAGGTTTTTAACAATGTCAGGTGCGAATACGTCTTTCGTGAATACTCTCTCATCAGCAAGAGCTTTCATGTAGCCCATGTATTCAGTTGCGTAGTAAATCTCAGAGATTTGATAACCGCCCACAGACTTCAGTATTTCTTCAAACCTGACTTTGTGTTTTTTTTCTTCTTCAGAGAGGTACTTGAACAGGTCTCTAAGCCTTGCGGTATTTGCCGATTCGACAAGTGTT
>Ga0315280_10008889_pt1 | contig 13064 bp, 15 predicted proteins | sample YL17G06_40_MG_FD_203697 | JGI IMG/M metagenome (GOLD analysis project Ga0315280, IMG submission 203697) | Sediment microbial communities from Yellowstone Lake, YNP, Wyoming, USA - YL17G06_40 | ecosystem: Environmental > Aquatic > Freshwater > Lake > Sediment | place: USA: Wyoming | collected...
AATCAAAGAGAAGGGTTCACCCAATCCTAAAGCAACTTACAGAGATGGAGCCGTACTGAAACCCTTCTTCCTCCAACATATAGGCCAAGATTGAAGTGTGTGGTAGAGATGGTGCGGCCGCCGGGATTCGGACCCGGGTCGTTGGCTTTCTTCGGAAACGACTCATCTTTGATTTTCCTTGGAAGGCCAGTGGACGCCTTGCTATGTCCTAGACCAGGTTCTCCGAGCTGTTTCTGGCTCTCTAGACTACGGCTGATCGGACAGCGATGCTGTCTCGCGACCCATTCATCCAGCCTCGTCTCAGGCGACCGCTGTTGCCAAAATGCCTAGTCTACGCTTAAAACTTTCGTATGCTTTGCGATGAGTAGACGAAGCTGCGTGTCTGAACCTGAGCGTTATCCATAATTGTTTCCCGGTCGAATCGAAACAATGAATAACTGGTTGTGGGTTACATCGGGGAAACGGTGTCTATCCGTGTCAGATAGCGGACGATTAAGGTTCAGGATTAGGCGGGGAGATCTAGAGATAGAGTTGGAAGGAAACTTTGACTATGTGAGGGAGAAGTTTGAGGATCTTATGAAGGACGTAACGCTCGTTCCCAGTGTGGTTCAACCAATTTCAGCGATGTCTGCTGGAGCATCGGTGGCGCAACCTGTTGCGTTACCGTTGAGTTTGGAGGGGGTTGTAGAACGAGGCCCTGATGGTAAGCCACGGCTGACGGTCCCGGTTGACATGATCACGGCCAAAGAGGCGTTGGCTCTCGTTTTGTATGCGCTTCATCCGTCTCAGCTTTCTGATGAGGAGTTGAGTACGTTGCTCAGCTCAAGTTGGAAGACGATGAAGGCTGAGGCCGTAAGAGCGAGAGCGAGTGAACTTAGACGTGATGGAAGATTAGTTGCGGACAAGGGTAAGTACAATCTCTCAGGCGCTGGGATACAGTGGATCCAGAATGAAGTACTCACGAAACTGAAGCGACAGTAACGCACAATCGCCATTCAAGAACGACTATTCTCGCTGAAACAATAGATGAGATGGATTTCGATCGGGAAAACGCTATTAATCGAACGGAAAATAGAGCCATACTAGTAGGCCACTAGCTTTGAAGGATATGATCAGGATAAACGACCCGTGCATCGGCAAGGAAGAGATAGAAGCCGTAGAAGAAGTCTTGAAGAGCGGCATACTAACCGACAAGAGTGGGATGGGCCCGCGAGTCCTACAGTTCGAAAGGATATACTCAAAATATGTTGGCGCCAAACATGCTGTAGCCGTTTCAAGTGGAACAGCCGCCCTTCACGCAGCCCTACTTGCCGCTGAGGTTCAACCCGAAGATGAAATCATACTTCCCTCATTCACTTACGCTGCAACAGCGAACGCTGTAGCCTTAACCGGCGCGAAACCCATCTTCGCAGACATCGATAAAGACACTTACTGTACAAAACCGGAAGGCATCGAAGGCCTACTGAGTCGCAGGACAAAGGGGATCATTACGGTTGACATGTACGGGTTGCCAACAGACTTGGACCCAATTCTGGAGATGGCCCATCAACACGACGCGGTAGTTATTGAGGATGCGGCGCAGTCTCATGGAGCCATGTGCAAGGATCGTATGGTAGGTTCCATGGCAGACATGACGTGCTTCAGCTTTTACGGTGCGAAGAATATGACGACGGGGGAGGGTGGAATGATCACGTCAAATAATGACGATTACGCATCAGCCCTGAGAATGATTCGAACTCACGGAGAAGAAAGGCCATACTGGGTCACACGACTTGGATCAAATTACAGGATGACAGAAATAGCGGCAGCTATAGGCATCGTTCAACTTCAGAAGCTTCCTTCATTCCTTGAAAAGAGGAGGAAGAACGCGGAGATGATGACGGGACAGTTGAGCACATCGGGAAAGTTGATCGTGCCAAGAGAGCCGGAAGGGATGAAACATTCATGGTACTTATATACCGTTAGGCTTAGAGGTGCAAATGCTGGAAAGAGGAACAAGATCGTTGAAAGGCTTGAAAGTAAAGGCATAGCCGCAACCGTATATTATGAGACTCCTGTACATTTACAGCCTCTGTACCGAGAAAGTCTCGGTCCCAGGAGAAAGACGCTTCCAGAAACCGAGAAGGCCGCTCGTCAAGTATTCTCGTTACCGATCCATCCGAAAGTGTTTCCCGAAGACGTGAATTACATAGCCGAGAACGTGAAGAAAGTTACCGGATAAGAATATTGTAGTCGAGCCTAAAAGTCCTAGCCATGCAACGTTTTGAATCGATTCTTGATCCATGACTCAAAGTCGGGGCTTTCAATCTCATATGTGACCCTTACAGAGGGTTGGGCGAATCCTATGAGTCTCTTCAGGTTGATTGAGGTGCCAACTATTACCAGATCGCATTCCACTTTTCTAATAGTCTCACGAAGATCGTTAATCTGAGAGTCATTGTACCCCATCGCAGGCAAAACATTTGACAGCTGAGGATACTTTTCAAAAGGTCTCTTGATAGATCCAACAGCGTAAGGACGGGGATCCACCATCTCTCTAGCTCCAAACTTGTTCGCCGCTATGGCGCCTGCACTCGAATGCATCCCGCCATGTGTCACTGTCGGTCCGTCCTCAACTACCAAGACGCGTTTGCCCTTGATCAATTCCGAATTCTGAACTGAGATTGAAGAATTCGCTCTGAAGATCTCAGCTTTCTGGTTGAGGCTTCGGACGTTTTTCTCAACAGTTTCAACATCACTCAGTCGGGCTGTATCCACCTTGTTGATGATTATGGCATCGGCCATTCTCACGTTAATCTCACTGGGATAGTAGAGTAGCTCGTCACCTGGCCTGTGAGGATCAGTTACAACGACATGAATCGTAGGTTCATAGAACGGAAGATCGTTGTTTCCTCCATCCCAGACAACCATGTCCACATCATTCTCAGCCTCTGCCAAGACCTTGCCATAGTCGACTCCGGCATACACTGTGTTTCCAGCGTCGATGTGAGGCTCATACTCTTCCCTCTCCTCTATGGTGCAGTCGTAACGGTCCAAATCCTCGTACGTACGGAACCGCTGTGCAACCTGCTTGGTCAGTTCTCCGTAAGGCATAGGATGACGAACAACCGAAAACCTCAGACCAAGATTCTTTGCTACAGAACAAATCTTACGTGTCACTGTACTCTTACCCGCGCCAGTTCTAACCGCGCAAATCGAAACGACGGGCAGCTTCGACTTCAACATTGTAACCCAAGGATTCATCAACCTGAAATCGGCGCCACATCCCAAAGCTGTAGAAGCCTTGTGCATGACATCAGAATAGGAGAGATCACTGTACGCTAGAACCACTTCTTCAACACGTTTATCCTCAATCATTTTGGCGAGGTCATCTTCGGGACATATAGGGATTCCATTCGGATAGGCCGAGCCTGAAAGGATGGCTGGATAGATCCTCCTTGCGATTCCTGGAATCTGTGCCGCTGTAAAAGCAACCACATCGTACTCTGTGTTCTCCCTAAAGCAAACATTGAAATTGTGAAAGTCTCTTCCAGCCGCGCCCATAATGACTACTCTTCGCTTCCCATGCGACAATGGTCTCACCGCGCAACAGTCATAGGGTTCAGACCTCCTATAACAGTTTCAGTTAATCAAGAAACTTTGAGAAGCTCCTGCGAAAGTTATCAGGTATCTATTAATGATCAACCAGAGCATGGATGCAGAGTGAGCGCAACTTATTTGAAGAAGCCACGTCTCTCAAAGAAACATGTTTCACCTACATGAATCGCTTTGGAGGAGCTCTAATGTCCGAAACAGTGTCTAGGGTTAAGGTCCGATTTATTGTAGAGAGCCTAGGGAACGCTGAAGGAGAGTTCGTGCGTTTCCTTTCTCCAAGAACCGTTGACGGCCTTTTGAGAAAACTTCCGCTAGATGGAAGGGCCGCGCTCTGGAAGGAGGAGGTTTACTTCAAGGTTCCTTTCGAAGCTGGACCAGAAAAACCGAAGGCTAGGGTTGAGACTGGTGCAGTTGCTTTCTGGCCGATTGGATCGGCAATCTGCATCTTCTACGGAAAGACGCAACCCTACAGTCCAGTAAATATGCTCGGAAGCATAACCAACAATTTGGATCTCTTCAAGAGCGTGAAGGAAGGACAGCGCATATCCGTAACGCTTGCATAAGGGATCTCTCCAGTCGAGGAATGAACCGCTAATATCGGAGATATTTGAGACCGTCCACGTTAATCTATAATCAAGGATAAGAGAACACAGATCTTCAAGAACAGAAAGGAAAATGTGGAGATAACGGTTTAGAGAGCTTATGCGGCCACAACTTGATAGATTCTCAGCCTGGCATTTCCGCCGACTGGCTGGACAAGTCGTTTTCTCTCTAGTTCCTCAAGCAGATCTTTTGCAACGCTTATTCGAAGGTTGAACTGGGATGCAAGAGCGTAAGGTGTTATCGCACCCATCTTCGAAAGTTCTGATAAGAAGCGGTTATCCTCTACATTGGGACCTGTTATCCCTCTAACCTTCTTCTCAGAAACTACCTTACTCTTCGCCTTCTTGGTTGGTTCGGTCTTCTTCGTTTCAAGGGTCTGCGATTTATCCATCTGTGCAAGACTCTTCTTTTTGGCTCCACCCATGAAAGCTACCTTCGAGCCACTAGGGGAAACCACGCCCCATAAAAACGTTTCATATGACAGAAAACCGCAGAAGCGCAATGTCAGAAGACGGTCAAGACAAGCGTTCCAATGAATATCGACACAATACCTAGTACCTGACCGCCGCTAACCTTCTCCTTCAGAAACATCACTGCGAATAATGTTGAGAAGAGCGGAGAGATAGATGACAACGGAGCAGCAACTGATAGCTGGATAAGTCTCAATGCAACATAGAACAGAAAGTTCCCAAGTGCAAGTGCGATGACACCGGCAGAGCCAAGCATGTATATGTCTTTCCTCTTCAGAAGTTTCAAGGGAACGATTCTATCTGACATCATCACGGTCAAAAGAAGTAAACCTGAGAGTATTATCATCCTCAGCGTAATCGTCTCCAGAGGACCACGCGTGCGCAGAACGATCTTCAAGACGAATGTTGAGACGCCCCATAGGCTTGCACCGAATAGCGGTTTCAAGATGTGAATCCTTGATCTACTCGAATCACGTCCAAGTTGACCGGGCATGCTTAAATTGATCAACCACAGCCCCCCGACAACAGCGAATCCTCCAAAGAGAGTGTTCCACGACAGTGTCTCATTGAGAATAAGAAAAGCGAAGAGCATTGAAAAGAGCGGATGTGTTGAAAAGATTGCACACGATCTCGATGCACCCATCTCCAATATACTTCTGAAAAGGAGAAGGTCACCTAGAACTTGGCCAGTCAAGACACTCACAATAATCAACACTAGACTTTGCAGATCGAGTGTTAGAACCGTCTCAAATCCACCGAAACCAAGAAAGAACATTGTAGCCAGTATCGTTGCAGGAATTGCTCTGACTAGGTTTGCAACTACAAGGTCGGCGCCAACTAAGGCTTTGCGATATATTATCGGCGACGTGGCCCAGCATAACGCGGTGCAGATCGCCAGTGCTTCACCAATCATATTCCGACACCATATCTTAGTTGGGAATCGAGCTAAGCGTCCACCTAGGCCAAATCAAAGCGACAAGTGATGTTTGCGAAAGCTCTTAATCTTCTCCACACAGATCTGAATGTCAAACCTTACCGGAGAGACTTGGAATGAAGCTAGTTACCGTTAAGCTCCCTGAAGCTCTGCTCGAAGGTCTCGATGAATTGATAAAAGCTGGCATGTATCAGAGTCGAAGTGCGGCGATAAGGTCTGCGGTCAGGGACCTCTTGAAGAGGGAATTGTGGCGAACCGAAACGACGTAGCCTTTTACCTTTCTCTCTCTCCGGCTATGAACTCCTCAACCCACTGTTTCGCCGCGCTGTAAGGCGCCTGTTCAGGTGGATGTTTGAAGGCGTATGCGGAAATGCTTGTAAGTGGACCGCTAACCTTTCTATCGATTCCAAGTTTGACGGCCCTTATTGCGTCGATCACGACTCCGCCACTATTTGGAGCGTCCCAGATGTCCAACTTTACATCGATATTAACTGGGCTGTCGCCGAAGTATCGACCGTTGATCCAAATATAGCAGATCTTCTTGTTCTGGAGGAAGTTGACATAATCGCTGGGGCCGATTCGGAGAGGCACCTTGTAGGGAACCATCGCCTGAACCGCACTTGTCTTGCTAATCCTCTTTGATTCAAGTCTCTCTTCTTCCAGCATGTTGAGAAAATCTGTGTCGCCTCCGATATTCAACTGGTAACTCTTATCGATCTTGACACCCCTATCGACCAGCATCTTGACAAGAGACTTGTGGAGGACCGTTGCTCCAATCTGGCTCATAACGTCGTCTCCAGCGACGGGGAGTCCTGCTCCTGCAAATTTCCGTTGCCAAGTTTCATCTGACGCGATGAAAACAGGCATGCAGTTTACGAAGGCGCAACCTGCTTTTATCGCCTGATCTGCATACCATCTGACAGCTTTTTCACTTCCAACTGGAAGGTAAGATACCAGTACGTCAGCATTCATATCCTTTAGCTCATCGCTTACGTTTACGGGGTCACCGCTGCCAGTTCTAATTATGGGCTCAACATACTTTCCAATCCCGTCCAAGACCGGGCCCTGTCTAACCTTAACGCCCAGAACAGGAACTTCAGCAAATTTTCTTGTATTGTTTGGAGGTACGAATATTGCCTCGCCTAAGTCTCTTCCAACCTTTGACTCGTCGACATCAAATGCTCCCACGAATTTTATGTCACGAGGATAATAGCCTCCGAAGTTGACGTGCATCAACCCAGGAACAAGCTCGTCACTCTTAACACCCGCGTAGAATTGTACACCCTGCACAAGCGCGGACGCGCAGTTTCCAACTCCAGCGATCGCAACTCTAACTTCAGGCATAAACTTCACCACTCAATTCCTTGCATGAAACCTGCTGTTTAAACCGAAGGTTCTTCGCCCTAGAGGGATTTGAATCATAGATATCATTTTCGATTGGACAGGGCGTTTAGTATTGAATCCCCTTTGTCGTAACTATCTCTGACGGATGCTTTACATCCACAATTACGTTGACGAAGTCAGCCGTATCAATCAGTTGTCGAGGTGCAAACCTTCCAGTTAAGACTATGTCCGTCTCTTCTGGAAGATTCTTCAGCAGACTCAGCACATCTTCAATCTTCAACAAATCCCCTGCAAGAACCAAGTTGATCTCGTCCAAAACTAGGAGGTTCGGCTTCTTCCTAAGAGCGGATCGCGCAAATTCAAGCCCCTTGCCCGCCTCCTCATAGTCTATCGGTCTGAGATGTTTCGGATCCACAAACTCCTCTGTACCGAACTGGTGTATCTCATACTCTGGGCCGAGTCTCTCCCTTATCTTGAACTCTCCAACATCCTTCCTACCCTTGAGGAACTGTAAGATCACAACTTTGTTTCCATGTCCAACTGATCTTAATGCAAGACCTAGCGCGTTAGTGGTCTTGCCAGCTCCGTCACCAGTGTAAAGGTAAATGTAACCCAACTTCTCACCCAACTTCTATGCCGGCGCAGTCTGATTGGCGGCGTTACAGATTTCCTTAGCGGCACCTTCCGGATTCTTGGACGAGAAGATGCTTCGCCCAACGATGAGGTATGTTGCTCCAGCGTTCAGAGATCGAGCAACCTCTCCTCCTTGGACCCCAACCCCGGGAGAGTAGATCGCTAATTTGTCGCCAACCAGCTTTCTAATCTCCGCTATCCTTTCCGGATGCGTTGCACCAACAATTATTCCGTCTGCATTCCAATCGATAGCTTTCTTGGCGAAAACTTCGAACTGATAGGATCTTGCGCCGGTTGATGCGTCGATTACTGTCTGACCGTATCCTTCAGCGGCACCCTCGTGACTCATGTAAGTCAACAGCAATATTCCGCGAGACATCTTCTTGGATAGGTTGAAAACGGGTTCCAACCCCCCTTTCCAACCGATGAATGGGCTCGCTATGATGGCGTCAAATCCAGTTTTGAAGTAGTGTCGGGCTATAGCCTCGTTCGTGTGCCCAACATCATTCAGTTTGGCGTCCATGATAGTTGGAATTCGAAGCCGATGAGCCTCTCTGACGATGGTTTGAACACCTTCATAGAGACCGAGTGGGAGAACAAGTTGCCTATTCACTTTAACCGCGCAAATGTACTCTTTAACCGACCGCAGTATCTTCAGAGACCTATCTAGTAACAATCTTCTCTCGCGAGCTTCCAAGTCCAGAGCTAGAACGATCCTGGAACCTTTCTCATGCGCTTTCTTCTGGATCAATTCAGAAAAGAGCATTGAAACACCTTATACATTCATGAAAAGATTAGACCTGTGTTCAATTCAATGGGCTACCTATCTCTCTTTCCTGCAACAAAATCGGCCAGCCAGTTATTCGCTTCTTCCGGATTTGTGGATTCGGGTGGCATCTTGAAACCGAAGGCGCTGAGGCTGATCAGAGGACCTGATATACCACGGTCCAAAGCAATCTTCATTGCACGAACCGCGTCTAGGACTGTGGAGCTGCTCGCCGGTCCATCGAATAAGTTAAGGCGGATATCCATCGTAAAAGGGATCTCAGCAAAGTACTTTCCCTTCACCCAGAAGTAGCTTGTCCTTGAGTTCTCCATAAAGTCGACATAATCCGATGAACCAGCAACTAATGGGAAAGAGTAAGGAACGACTGACATGACGGATTTGCTCTTCACCTTCCTCTTTATCTCGGATCTCTCACGTTCCAGCGCGTTCAACGACTCAGTTCCGCCGCCAATGTCTAACTGATAACTTTCATCTATGGCAACGCCTCTGCCCACGAGCATCCTCAAAACCGTCTTATGCAAGACCGTCGATCCCAATTGATCCATAATGTCATCTCCCGCAACGGGTACGCCTGCCCTTTCAAACCTTCTCTGCCAATCAACATCGCTCGCGATTGCAGTAGGAGTCGCATTCAAGAAACCACACCTACCTTCCATGGAACATTTGGCGAAGTACTCCGAGGCCTTTATGGCACCTGTTGGGAGGAAATTAACCAGAACTTCAGCCCTGCTTTGTTCAAGTTCCTTTTTCACATCGACAGCGCTCGAATTATCAATCGACACTTTCGAACTTGCATATTGGCCGACACCGTCCAGCACCTCCCCCTTCAGAACCTTGACACCCATTTTGGGAACCTTGGAGAACCTTGGAGCATTGTTTGGTTCAGCAAATATCGCCTCCGAAAGGTCCCTTCCAACTTTCTTCGCATCAACATCAAAAGCTGCAACAAATTCGATGTCGTTGATTTTGTATCCTCCAAGCTCGGTATGCGTGATCTCCAGTTTCTTTTGAGGTCTGCGGGTGTCGCTGTGATAGTACACACCTTGCACGAGTGATGAACAACAATTCCCTATTCCAACGATAGCCACTCGAATCTTTCCCAAGTTGCTTGCCTCAAGTTCCACTACTAACCCCTGAGCTCATTGAAAAGATTTGAGGAATCGAAGAAATTTGCCCGAAACTCATTCGGAAAACCCCTTCACTACACGTTCACCGTCAACTGGTATGGATAGGCTTATCTTTCTTGGAAATACGATCTAGAGTACAGTTTCTGAATAGTATTGGCTGGAGATAGTTTGCCCAAGAATATTCTTCTGCCAGTTGACGGCTCGAAGTTTATGGAGAGAAACATCGACTACGCTAGTGACGTGGCGAAGGTTATGAATTCAAAGTTGACTTTGATTCACGTGGTGACTCTCCCAGCGGTGGTTGAGCCTGGATTTCCTATAGATCCAAGACCGTTCGAAGAAGCTGGGATGAGGATTCTGGAGAATGCGAAGAAGATCGCGATGGATAAGGGAGTGGAGTCAGAAACGATTCTGGAAACAACGTTCGGCAATGCAGCACAGAAGATCCTTAAAGTTGCAGAAGAGAGAAAGACGGATCTAATTATCATAGGTTCGAGAGGTCATAGCCGACTCAGAAACCTACTTGTCGGAAGCGTCTGCGACACAGTGGTCCGGAACGCTCCATGCCCAGTTCTGGTTGTACGATAGAGGAATCTCGCGACCGGATCTCACGGAAAGATTGGCATGTCCTTGACGTCGATGATCTTGGCGTAGAAGTACTTTGCGTCAATCGTGTTGCTTACGAAGCTTACGTCCTCGCCCTTGGGCTTTTGCGTAAAGTATTTTATGAATGAAGCTTTCGGTGCCTGGTCCATTTTGACGTAGAAGAATACTGGAAGGGCGTCCGCGTCGTAGTAATGTTCGAATGGGATGCATGTCCCAACTACATGTTTCTTTTCGCGGATGAAGTGCCATAGGGGAAACACCGTTCCTTCACGGATTGAGAGTGGAATCAGAATTCTCATAATTGAGTTGACGCTTTCAACCTCTGCAAGCATCGGTTTCGGGATAGAGGGATACTCCCCTCTCAGACATTCCTCAAAAGCTGGCGGCGTATCCTTCACATCAATGAACGACCCATACTTGTACTTTGGGTCATCCGCATCGTCGGTGAACATCCATTCCTCACCCTTCGGGGCATCACTCCTATACGCTAGGAACGGTTTCAAGCGATCTCCATGGATCGCATACGCGAGTAGAGGGATATCTCCATTCCAATACATGTACGCGGTAAATAGAGCAAGCACATGTTTTCCATCTTTGGAGAGGTTCCATAGAAGCTGGGAACCGTCAGTCAGACCCAACGCCAATCTAGCAAAATTCTGCAGATCAACAACTTCAACAGGAACTGGCGGCTTGATATGATCCATCCTATGTTTTACTCCAGAATCCCTTCAACGTACCTTAGGGGTCAATTAATAAGTTTCGCTTGAAGACACGTGCCCATACTCGATTACTGATACGCAAGAGAACTATAGTTCTCATTTCCGCGGTAAGGTTCCCTTGCGTTTAAAGGTTGGCTGCTGCGGTTACCCGATAGCTGTGAAGAAATACTTTGAAGCTTTTCGCTTTGTCGAGGTTCAAAGCACTTTTTACAACCTTCCAAGGCTCTCAATGGTGAAACGGTGGAGAGAGATAGCACCGGAAGATTCTGAGTTCTCGATGAAAGCATGGCGGGTTGTTACCCATCCCAGTTACGAGCCCTTCATGGCGAAGGACACGTCTCCGAGCCAGAAATCGTGAGAAGAGGAGTTACGGGTTTCTTAGGCTGACAGAACAGAATCTGGCTGCCTGGAATGAGACCATGCTTGTGTGTAAGACCCTAGGATGCAGGATCTGCGTCGTTCAGACTCCACCAAGCTTCGAGTTCAACGAAGAGAATGTTAGCGCTGTAAGAGAATTCTTTGGAACCGTGAAGCGTGGTGTTACTGTAGCGTGGGAACCTAGGGGATCCTGGGCAGAAGATGAACTTGAAATTAGAGAGCTCTGTAAAGAATTGGGCTTGGTTCACGTTGTAGACTTGTTGAGAAGAAGATCGAGCTTGGTTCAAGGCACAGCCTACATTAGATTACGTGGCCTCAACCCGAAGGAATACGATTACAAGTACCACTACACCGACAACGATCTCTCTAGGCTTCTGAATGAATTGCGTTCACTTGAACCAAACGTTTCGGAGACCTACGTACTATTCAACAACGTTGCCATGCTCAAGGATGCGCAACACTTTCTTGAAATGGTCTTTAAGAAAGGCTTCACAGTCTAGTCCCTCTTGATGTCTGATGGAGTAATTCTTTCAGAAGCTCACGGAAGGATTCAGCTGAACATATCAAGCTCTGGGGGTCGAATGAGTTCTTTCCCGGAACCTTCCCCCTCAGGGTAACAGTATCCTCTGATTATTGCGACCGGTGTTCCATCGGTCTTGTTCATGACGAGCTCGGCTGCTGACGCTAGCTCGTCAGCCACAGCCATCATAGTGACTATAAGAGTGCGATTGAACATATCCCTAGCTCCCCGGTAATCCTTCAAGGGCTTCATTCCAGCTATGCCTATCGCAACATTCACGTATCCCAGCCTCCAAGGTCTTCCGAAAGTGTCAGATACTATTACAGCCACGTTACGTTTCGACAGTTGGAATATTCTGTCTCGAATAGTGACGGCGGACTTGTCGGGATCTTCAGGCAGAAGAACAATATAGGATTTCCCAGCGACATTGGATCTGTCTACGCCGGCATTCGCGCAGATGAAGCCATGTTTTGTCTGAGTTATCAAGTGCGATTTTTGCATTCTCACTATTCTGCTCGTCTCTCTGAGGATTGCTTCAACATGCCTTGGGCTCCTTCGCGTGCGCCGAGCGACCTCTCGCGCAAAAGGAGATGGAACAACATCTTTGAGATCTATTACTCTTCCCTCTGACTTTGACACAATCTTCTGCGCGACGACTATGATGTCTCCATCCCTAATCGCCTCGCCTTGATTCCTCGCACTTTCAACTATTATCTTGCCTATGTCGTCTCCTTCCTTTATCAGTGGCAGATCTTTCAGTCCAACGATAGTTATCAAAATCGATTCAGCCTGTGCTTTGTCCTAAGTTTCGTGTTCAAGTTGCACCTTGTGTAGGATAGTGTTCTTATAAGTGTACGAGGCTGGATTCTACTCACTTGTAAAGAATGAGTCTAACCTCTTCGTGCCTACGATCTCTTGGAAGTCAGTTCCCAAAGCGTCTAGAACCTGTTCGAATGTAGAATCCAAGTATTCAATATACTTTCTGACATCTACCTCTTCAGGAGACGCGACTTGAACAGGTTTAACCCCAGATTCACCAGTCACCTTCACAAAAGAGATGAGATCTCCAGCCTTCACTTCCACTCCACGTTCTGAGAGAAACTCTGCGGCTTTAACGTGTTGAGGAGTTGTCTTCACATAATCGCTGGGAGCTTTGCTGATCATCACGTTAAAGGCAAGATCTTCGAGGCTGAAACGTCTATCCCTCAACATTAGATAGCAGTTTCTAACGATCTCCTTTATCTTGACTCTTGCATCTTCGAAGTCTTCAACGGTTTGAACCTTGCTTAAGATGCCGATCATTTCATAGAAGGCACGTTTAAGGAACTCGGGGATATGTCTCTTCTTGC
>Ga0315280_10008890_pt1 | contig 13064 bp, 10 predicted proteins | sample YL17G06_40_MG_FD_203697 | JGI IMG/M metagenome (GOLD analysis project Ga0315280, IMG submission 203697) | Sediment microbial communities from Yellowstone Lake, YNP, Wyoming, USA - YL17G06_40 | ecosystem: Environmental > Aquatic > Freshwater > Lake > Sediment | place: USA: Wyoming | collected...
TTACTTGCGGGGTTCCTTATCGTTATCCCAGGCTTTCCTCATTGAATATCAAATTCAGGTCTGTGATAAGGACTGCCTTTGGTCGTTGTCCTAGACTTGCAGGCAAGAAACTTCTGATGGCGGTTCTGATGGCGGTTCTAGGCTTGACTCCTAGCGCTTCTTTGGGGCATTCTTCTTCTTTCCCCAAAATCGCGCTTGACGTTATCCATAGATAGGGGCGGGGTTAACCCCGCCCCTACCGTTTATATCAACTGGAGAAATAAAGTTGAAACTTTTGGACTGATTCCCTCCTCTAAAGTTTGAAAGCAGAAAAAACCAAAGGGAGGGAAAAAAATGATCGCACAGGCAATAACACTCGCAAGTCCAATCATCTTCGTCATCATAGGAATCGTAGGTTCAATAATCTGGTTGGGGCGGGAATAATGAGAAAACAACAATAGGAAAGGTGGAAGCGAATACTCCCACCTTTCACTTTTTATAGCAGGAAGCTTTCCACCCACATCTCCCTTAGCTCCACTAGATCTGCAACTCGGATGTGCGGACATTCCAATTCGCAACTAGCATCGTAGTGTGGCAGGCGCCCCGTTGTCACCATGACCGAGATCATACCAGCAATGTTGGCGCCCAGCACATCGGTGCTGCGGTCGCCTACGAATACCATGCGGTACGGTTCCATCCCCAGCCGGCTTATACACTCCCAAAATATGCCCAGCGAGGGTTTTTCGCTAAAGCGGGGGAGGTCGCCGGACACTATTTGCATATCAGCAGGGAAAAACTTATCCAACCCACAATGAACAAGCTTACGGCGTTGCCAGTCGGAAAAACCGTTGGAAACAAGCGCCAGCCTGATTCCCCGATCTTGCAGTTCTGTCAGCAACTCCAGCGCCCCGGGCAGGATATGCATCTGCCCCAGTATCTTTTCGTTGGCTGGTTCCATCTGTGCCAGGGCTTTAGCACGGGATATGAAGGGGTCAACGCCAGCGCTGCGCAATAGCGCGAAGAAAAGATCCTCCAGGCGGAAGGTGCGCAGCCGCCCCAGCATGGCAAATGCCTCCTCTACATCCTCGGGCGCAGAGGGCAATCCCAGAGCGGAAAGCATCCCCGGCATGGCAGCAGTGTAGGCGTGCAATGTGCCTATCAGCGTATCGTCTAGGTCAAATACGGTGGCGTCGCACTGGCGCAGGAGTTTGGCGGCATCAGCCAAGTGCGTTCACCTTCTCGCCCAGGGCGGTCAGCGCAAACTCATCGTTGAGAGAGAGGATCAGGCGTTCCTTGATTTCCATAACCAGCAATTCCCATTCCGGATTGGGGGAACCCCATTGGGAAAGCATCGCCAGTGTCTCCTCACGCTTGATGGTGCGATTTGCCAACTCCTCTAGCAGCCTATGCTGCCGCACAAACTCATCGGATTCCCTGTTGGGGAGATGCCGCCACAGCCACAAGAAAAGCTGCTCGCCCAGTTCCATCAAACCGGGGGTATCATCAAGTGCACCGCGTAGGTAGATGCCGGCTTTATCCTCGGTGCCGCTGGGGCGCATAAAGCACGCCATAACCTGCTCGCCACCCTGCCGCGCCAGACAGTATGCCATGGTCGGTTCGGCGGGGAAGAGCTGCATTTCGGGTGCGGTGGATGGGAATAAACCTTTCATCAACTCCAGCGATTTCTGGTCCAACTCACGACGGAATTCGCTGCCGGGCACAAACAGTTCCTTCTTCACCCAATAAATATAGAGGTTTTGCTTAAATCCCCTTGGGAAAGGTCGGATGACAGCCTGCCAGAACTGCTCATTCGATTTGCCATCGCCAAGCAGGTCAAGAATAGAGGCGATGGTGTTGGTAGCGCTCTTTAGCCCGTTCCCCGCCAGCACCATGAAGGGTCTTCCGTCCGCCCTCTGATATCTGCCCGCGGTGATGTTGTGACCGGTCTCCTCGCTGCCCACTGCATAGCCAAGCCCATCAGGATCGCTCAGCACAGTCTTATATTCATTGCACAAGTTGGCAGGGATTAAATAGCCGAGGTCACGCCACAGGTCTGCTATGGTTAATGCAGAGGATGTAGGATTGGCGCGCAAAGTTAGAAAAATCTCCTTCAGGTCAACCAACCTTTCACCGGCGAGTCTATTCTTGTGGCAGAAGTCAAATGCCGCTTCCAGTCGGCATATCTGCGCTTCCCGGAGCACCCATTTGTCACCTACTGCAGTCAGGCAGGGGGTGAACCCAAGGCGGGAGGCATGGTGTGCCGCCTCCAGGTCGGATTCCACTGTATTGACATAGAGTCCCCAGCGTGACTTCCCTTCGCGATGCCTCGCCAGATATCCCGCCTGCAAGATGGCGGTCTCATCTCCGGAGAGCATGGCTAGCTCATCAAGATGAGGGAGATAAGGCAGGCAGAAGCAGCGGTCGCCGTCTGCGTCAAAAACCAAGCCCAACAGGAGCTTTGATCCGTCAGCAAGAGCAGCATGGTGCTGGTCAGCTATGGCGAACAGCCGGCACAAAGCGGGATAGTTATGGAACCGCCCGCCCTCGGACACATCGCGCCGGGTGATGGAATCCACTCCCTCCAGGTCAGCAACGCCGCTCAGGTGATTGACCGGAGCGCTGCCGATGGGGTTGATCTCTTCCACCAGCCCGAATCCCAGTTGCAGCAGAACTTCGTGGGCAATCCCGTTGAAACTGCCGTGCGCAACATCAACCACTAGCAGCATTTTCTTGCGCCGGGATTCGTCGGACAACCAGGTGTTCTCATCCCGGCTTGAGTAGTCCACAAAAACCTGACGGGCTTCATTAGCTCGGTTGATTATGCTCCCTCCAGCGACATCCGGTAGTTCATCGGCACGCCCCCAACTGAACACTTCCCTGGTCAGTGTTCGATCATCGGCGGGGTAAGCTTTCTGGTCCTGGGGCAGGAAGAGTTTGATACCGTGGTGTTCGGGGGGATTGTGGCTGGCGGTGAGCATGATGCCGGCGCGCACATTCCACAGGGACACAAGCAGCGGAACCGCTGGCGTGGGGACGATACCGAGGTTGACCGCAGTCACCCCTGCGCGCTTTACCGCATCTACAACCGCGTTCAGGAAGACGCTATCAGGGTCACGGGGATCGGTGCCCACCAGTATCTCATCGCGGGAGGAGATGTCAGCACGATGTGCGAGCCACCGCACAAACGCATAAGCATAGAGGTGGAAAAAAGCTGGGGACACACGATCCAGCTTCAGGAAGATATCCAGTGGGGACATCCCCCGAACAAGCGGGTCATCATCGGCAATAATAGGGCGGCGGATGCCGTCGGTTCCCTGAATGCGTTCAATCATACTCTGCGTTTGTCCTCATCCAACTATTTGATTCATTTGGGAAGATCCGCCGCACAGCGGAAGCTCACTGTCTCCTCGCGGGCGGCAGGATCAAGAGGCCAGCGGGTGGAAGCGCGGCAGAGACGGGGTGGCTGGGGCCAGGCGCCGCCGCGGATCACCATCTTGCTGCCGTCCATATCCGCCATGGTATGCCCACCGGGATAGGGCAGGAAGCGGGAGTCGCACCATTCCCATACATTGCCACAGGTGGAGTAAATCCCCAGGTCATTGGGGGGATAATTGCCGGCGGGGCGTGCGCCAACCCGCCAATCTTTGCCCGCCCAGGCAAGACCTTCCTGCCAGGCATCACCCCAGGGGTAGAAGAACTTGCGAATCCCTTTGGCGGCAGCTTCCCACTCCGTTTCGGTGGGCAGGCGTTTGCCACGAAAACGGGCATAAGCAAGCGCCTCCTCCCAGGTGACATTGACTACAGGCACGAAATCACCTTTGGTGCTGGCAGCCCAAACCGGGCGCAGTTTGCGATGTTCGGGCATGAAGCGCTCAAATTCCTCATTGGTCACCGGCGAACGATCCAACAGGAAGCTTGGCACGCGCTTTTGGTGCGACGGCGCCTCAGCTTGAGTCCCATCATCCGACCCAATTACTGAATCCAATTCGGGCACCAGCACCATGCCCATCAAATGCCCCGTCCCCTCCTGGATGAAAAACTGCTCCCCATCCGCTGCAGTGATCTCCAACCGGCGAAAGGTGGTGCGTGCCGGTTTGCGCGTTGTGTGGCTTTTGGGTTCCTCCCCAACCTCGGTAATGGGCTTTGTTGGGAGTTCTTCCTGTGCTGTCTCTTCGGGCAGGCTCACAGTCGTGCTGGCAGGTCGCGTGAGCAAGCGATAAAGCTCGCGTGCGGATGCGGGACGGGTTTTAGGATCCTTGGATAGACCCTGCAGGAGCGCATCGTTCACTACATCGGGAAGGTCGGCAATCAGCGATGGGGTTTTGGAAAGAATCTGCAGGGGAATATCACCTGAACTGAATGGCGGATTGCCAGTTAAAAGGTCATATATCGTGGCGGTGAGGCTGTAGATATCGGAGCTGGTGGTGAGCCTGCCGCCCAGCATTTGCTCCGGGCTCATGTAGGAGAGCGTCCCGCTCGCCGAGCCGCCTGTAGTGCGGGTCTGGTTCTCCATCAGCACCCGGGCGATCCCAAAGTCCAGTATCTTCAGCGAAGTGGGGTTGGTAATCCTGTCCTTGCCCTTCACCTCCAGCATGATATTGCCAGGTTTCAGATCACGATGGATGACCCTTTGCTGATGCGCATAGTCCACTGCCTGCGTTAACGGCTCGCACAGCTCAAGAACCTCGGGCAAGGGAAGCTGCTTGCGATGGCAGAGCAGATCATGCAAAGTAACGCCCGAGACATACTCCATGCTTATATAGATATATTTCTGGTCGCGGAAGAAGTCGTGGGTGCGCACGATATGTTGGTGGGAAAGCCGCCGCGATGCCGCCACCTCCCGCTTAAGGTCGGACACCGCGCGTTCGTCGGCGATCAAATCCTCGGGCAGGATTTTAACCGCAATAAGCTCGCCCTCTATCTCCAAATCCACCGCCAGATAGACGACTGCCATGCCCCCTGTGCCCAGTCTGCCCAATAGCAGATGCCTACCACTTAATTCCAAGCCGATCAGGGGATCATCGGGCGCTATAATGATGCCGCATCTCTGGCATCGCCATTCAGGCGGTTCCAGCCGGTCGTTACATTTGGGACAGTTTTGGGTGCTCATGCCAGCCGAAGAGTATAGCATGATCGGGGGTTGTCATCTTCAATGCGGAAGCGAATCCAGCCACTCATCGACGCGGGCGATGGTTTTTTCCAATCCCCCGCGGTGTGGCTCAAACAGGGCTTTTGCCTGCTCCCCGAGTCGCTTCATCCTCTCCGGTGCAGTCAGTAGTTCCGCCAGTCGGGTGCATAGTTCCTCCTTGTCGTTGACCACCACCGCACCAGCAGCAATTAGGTTTCCCGCCTCGCACCGGAAGTTGCGCATGTATGGTCCCATCACTATGGCTGTGCCCGAAAGAGCCGCCGCCACCGGATCCTGCCCGCCACGGTCGGCGCGCATGCTGCCACCAACGAAGACGATGCCAGCCAGCCGGTAGAGCTTTACCAACTCACCGAAGGTATCCAGAATAAGTATGGGGGCGGGGGAACAGTCGGGATTGGTACGCAGATTGATGTTCAGATCAAGTCGTCTGGCACATGCGGCGATTTCGGGGGCGCGCTCGGTATGGCGGGGAGCCAGCAGCAGGCGAAGGTTGGGATGGGCGGGGGAGAGGCGGGTGAAGCACTCCAGCAGGGCTTCCTCTTCGGGGGGGTGGGTGCTCGCCCCTATGAGCAGCACCGTCCCCTCGTTCCATCCCAGCGCTGTTTTGACTGTGGCTTCCAGTTCCGGCGAAGGTTTAAAATCATAGCCTCCCCACTTGATATTACCTGTAACTATGGAAGTCAGGTTGAACGGAAGGAGGTGTCGACTGCGCTCTCCCATCTCCTCATCCTGCACCAGCCATAGCTTGAATCCCGCGAGTCCGCGCCTAAAGATATGATTATGCAAACGCTTGCCGGCACGCTCGCCTATCCTGCCATTAACAAGGGCAAGCGGAATCTTGTGCGCTGCAAGTTCAGAGAGCAGCAAAGGCCAGAAGTCCGATTCCACCAGCCAAAACGAGCTGGGCTGAATGGAAGCGATAGCGCGCTTTATCGCCCACGGCAATTCCAATGGCAAGAGTGATGACGGGATATTGGCGAAGAGATTGCGTAAATGTGCAAGCCCGGTTGGCGTAAATGTAGTGACAAACAGCGGAATGTTTCGTTCTAACAAGTGTGATAGCAACGGACGAACAGAATTGACCTCCCCCACGCTGGCGGCATGAAGCCATATTGGTCGGCTTGGCATAAGGGGCAGGCTGCCCAGGAAGCGCGCGCCAAAATCACCCTTATGCCATGAGTTGAGCGCGGCTGCCAATGCCAGCAACGGGGATGCCAACACCCACAGTATCTTATAAAGAAATAACATTATTCGGTCGCAGCAGTCATGCGACGCCCCAAATCCGCCGCTCCGATGGCTCCCGCCAGATCGCCCAGGGTTGACCGCGTCAGCTTGGTCTGGCATGCCGGTAATTTGCGCGCATTGAATTTATCTACCAGTAAGGGGAAGGCTGCTTCCCAGCCATTAAACAACCCTCCGCCCAGTATAATCAACTCTGGCGCTACGATCATGGCGAGGCACAGATTTAACCGGGTCCACAAATCAAGTGCTTCATCCAACAACTCACGCAATAGCAAATCCCCGGCTTCGGCGGCGATGACCACGCGGTCTATGCGCACATAGCGTGCTCTACCACCAGTTATCAGAGCCAGTTCCGGCGCCCGTCCGGCTTGCATGGCGAGCGTGGCACGGTGCTCCAGATGCGCGCTGCTGGCTGCCCCCTCCACGCAGTCCAAGCCGCCGCAATTGCACAGCGAACCCAGCGCCAGCGGCAGGTGTCCGACTTCGCCGGCGGTGTTACCCGCGCCGTGCAGCAGCTCACCATTGATAATGATGCCGCCGCCTATGCCGCTCCCGATGAATACTGCCGCCAGATTCCGGTGACCCTTCCCGGCGCCGGCAATATATTCGCCCCAGGTGGCTGCCCGCACATCATTCTCCACCGTGGCTCGGGTGCCGGCAATTTTGCTCAGGCGGTCAGCCAGGGCAAAGCCATTCCACGCCAGATTGGGCGAACCCAGCACCACACCGGTTTTGCCATCAACCTGTGCGGCTATTGATGCGCATAGGCTGTTGATTTTGCCGGGCTTTTTTTGCTCCAGCAGTGTGATGAACTTGAGCATGGTCTTTTCGGCGCCCGCCAAGCCGCAGGTAACCGCAAAGGTCTCGGACCAAACCGGCTTGAGGGATTTACCGCGCAAAGCCACCACACGGCATTTGCTCGCCCCAAAATCCAATCCAAGATGTAATGTTTCAGCCATGTTTCTTCTTTCCTACAGGCTTTTTTCCCCGGAACATCTCCACTTCCAGATTTGCCCGTGAAACTTCATCCCAGGTGAAGGTTGTAATTTCTCCATTCTCCTGTTCCAAGCTAATGTTTTCCCCTTCCACTACCGTTATCTTACCCAACACTGATGAAGGCTTATGTTCGGGAATAAACACCACTTTGGCAAGTCTGCCGGCAAAGCGGCGGAAATCGGCAGGTGAACGCAGGGGACGATCCAACCCCGGTGTTCCCACCTCCAGCGAGTATTTCGTCCCCACCAAGCCCGAGGTATCAAGCGCAAGCTCTATATGACGATGTATCTTTTCGCAATCGTCAATTGTCAATTCCCCCGCTGGATTATCGATAATTACACGCACCACTGAGGAGCGAGTCCTGCGGATGACCCCCAGGTCAAACAACTCCATGCCATAATGCTGCACCACGGGTTCCAACAAATCCCAGATGCGGTCTTTGAAGGTTTTGGGGGGATGAGGGGAGGGTGTCATGATGGTTGTGATGTGCGGGCTTCTGCCCTTCTTTTTCCTTACATAATAGCATAAATGAAAATCGGGCAAGGGGGGTGGAATGATGGACTTTCTGTGGCAATAATATGCTAAAATCCCGCATGGAGGGCATAAGATGAAACTGATGCGGATACTGTTGATATTTGCGTTCGGTTTGCTGGTGTTGGCGGGATGTGCCGGCAAGGAGATAAATGGCGAGCGGGTAGAAATCAAAGCCGGGGAAGCGACAGCACCACAGCAGCCAACTATCGCCATGACCGGGCTGCCCAACCCCTTTGACCGGCAATTACCCGGCACATTAACCAAGAGCGTTGCTCCCACCGAATCACCATCCGAGGTGCCGGCGGAAACGATGCCTGCTGAGACGGTGCCCACCCCTCCCACCCCACCGCCACCCACTGGTCCTGCAGTCATCCAGCCCGGCTCCGAGCCGGCGGTGGCATCGTTCAACGCTTTCGTGCAGGCGTTTGCCTCCAAGAATGGTGAAGTATCGTGGAACCTGCTTGCATCCGCTGCTAAGAATCAGTTCAATACGCTCTATGCACAGTTGCAGCAACAGGCGGCACAGAACCCCCAACTGGCAGAAGAGCTAAAGAACATCAAGTCCGGTAAAGACCTATGGATTCAATCCATGACCATGTCAACACCTGATGCCCGGGCGCTTGCCGAGACACAGGTTATTGGTTCGGAGCTTAAGGGGAACATCTGCGTGCTGACCCTGCGCAACGGTTCAAAGATCAACATGATCCAGGAAGGCGGCAGTTGGAAGGTTAATCCTGGACCATAGGAACAAATAAAAAAAGGCAGGTCGTTTTGACCTGCCTTTTTTTCTTTATTACTACCTTAGTCTGAAGATGACATCAAATGCTATCCAGGTTCCTATGGGCGAGCCATTGACCTTGGCGGGAATCCATTGGATATCCTCTATTGCTTTGCGTGCGTTTTCCTTGAATTCCTTTGGCACCTGCCCCACAGTGCTATCCACGGCATTTTTGATCGAGCCATCGGAACCGACATACACCATTAGCGATACCTTGACCGGCTTGGTTTGATAGAGCGGGTTATCACGATACATGGGCGGGAATTCAGGCTTGATAGCGTCAATGTTGGTGGGATGCGCCTTGGTATCTACCGCAACGAACTCAACATTGTTGACATCAGCATCGTGGGTATCGCCGCCAGGACCGACAATCTCCACGGGACCGGTGCCGCCACCCTGCTGCGTTTGACCGGTGGGGGTTTCCTCACGATATGCCTCGGCTTGCTCATCCGGCACTGCGATGGGCTTGCCGCCGACCGCTTCGGCTGCCACGGGCACTTCGGATGCCGCTGCCTTCTCCTCAATAGCCGAGACCGCCTGAATATCCTCAAACGAGAGTTTCTCTACCCGTTGCATGGCGCTTCTACCCGCGCCGCCCGCATAGGAGAGATCACCAAGGTCCTCTTTTTCCTTCGGCATATTTAAGAAAAAAGGGAGTAAGAAACTGAAATTGATATACGCTACTATACCGAAAGCCCCTACAATGCCACCGCGATTAAAATGTGGTAATTCATCAGTGAGCATGAAGATATAAGCAGCGCTGCGATAGACGAAGCTAAGGTAGGAAAGTATCGGCGTCCATAAAAAGTCGGGGCGTTTGCCGGTGAACAGCTCCCAGAACCAGGCGAAAATCACGCCCAGAATAACTAAGGCACCGAATACATAAATGCATGTGCCAAAAGCTAACATAAACAAAGGACGTAAAAATAACAAGTGCCAATAGTTGATCCTCTTTTCGCTATCTAAATCCATTTTGATGGGGAAGGTAGAAACATTGCCCAGTGGCCATTGATCTGTAAGAAGAAAACAATAACCCAAAACCCTGGTGAGATTCTCAAGAAGGGTCTTCTGTGTCCCCAACATGCCCATCTTACGCTTGCCTGTAAATAAATGTGCATACCATATAATTACCTGTAAGATAGACATTAACCAAAGCATAGCCCATGAGATAATGAATAGAATAATGCTCACAAGGGGGCGGACCAATACCGACAGCCGGTTAACCTTGGGGTCGTAGTCCGCCGTCAATGTCGCCGCATAAGTTGCTTTTTCCATATAGCTCACCCTTTCCTGCTTATCCTGCTATTATACATCTGTTTTATCATTTTATCTCAGCTTTTTTTCTGCTTCTATTATCACACCCTGGCGGATTGTTAGTATATAGGTTTCCTTTTCCGGCTTCCCATCGCTGTTCTTCATTGTCAATCGCCCCGATACTCCTTGAAAACCCTTGGTGTCACTTAACATGCCCGCCAGTTGCTTTCCGTCTTTTGCGCCTTTGCCCAGATTATCCAGCACTATCATCACTGCATCGTAACTCTGTGCTGCCAGATACCCGGGCTTTGATCCATACTTATTAAGGTATTTATTATGAAAATTCCTGACTGCAGCCGATGCCGCGTCACCGAAATATCCGGTGGTAAAATAAGCGCCCTCTACATACTTTCCAGCTACCCTGACCAAACGGTTTTCGTTCCAACCATTGGCGCCCAAAAGCACCGAGGCTACATCTGAAAAGCTAAGCTGCGCCGTGATAAGGATAAGTTCGTCGGTGTAGCCGGGGATATAAATTGCCTGGGGACGCACCGCTTTTATCTTCCTTACCTGACCCGAATAGTCTATACTGGCTTTCTGCCCTTTTACAATTTCCGGATAGCTCACATTCGCCAAAATCTTCCCGCCCAGCTTGGTCGTTTCGTCGGCGAAGGCGGCTGCCAGTTCCTGACCCACCGCACTTTGGGGAGCCAATATCGCCAGACGCTTCCATCCCATCTCCTTAACTGCATAGTCCGCCATGTCCCGCCCCTGCTCCTCGGTGGTGAGTGCAGTGATGAACACCAGGGGGGAAAGTTTGCTCAGGTTGGAGTCGGTAGCGCCGGGCGTGACCAGCGGCACCTGTGCATAGTCCATCTCGCCCACCAGATTGCGAATCTGGTTGTTGAACAGAGGTCCGACCACGGCTATGACCCGCTCGGTATCAATCAGCTCGTTGATGACGCCTTCCGGCACCTTATCGCCATAGCCGGAATCGCGCACTACCAGCGATATCTGTGCTCCAGAATGATCCTCATTGTAATCATCCGCCGCGAGCCGCGCCCCGTTCAGCGCCTCTTCCCCATAATCTTTCATATCACCGGAGAGTGGCATCAGAACGCCAATGCGCGTCACCACCCTAGTCAAGACCTGCCGCGCACCCTCCAGCAGCTTCTTCACCTCGGCATTATAATTGGCATTGGGGAAGTTCTTATCCAGCCAATAAAGGATGACTACCGCCCGCTCCTTATCCCCGGCATAGAACAATTCCTTGCCCAGCTTGAAGAGCGCATCGCCGGTGTCATTGAATGGGCGCACCTGCCCCAGCATCCGCCGCACTTCCTCCGGCAGCATTCGCTCCCGCATGATGCGCCTGAGCCCCGTATATGCCCGCTTGTAATAACGGCTGTCGGGTCCATAACCCAGCGATTCGGTCAGATAAAAGCCCGCCGCCGCCCAATCGCCATAGTTGAATGCAGCTTTGGCGGCAAAAAAGTAAGCTTCCTTTACATAGTTGGAATACTTGTATTTGTCTATGACCAGCCTAAAATCGGTGATGGCAGCCTCGTAGCTCTTTTGGAAGTAGCGGCACATCCCCAGGCGCACCAGCGATGCCGCTGCTGTCTCGGTATCGGGAACTGCCTCCCATACTTTTTTATAATATCGGGCGGCATTATCCCAGTCATGCATGCGGTAAAGGTCCTCCGCCATGGCGAAATCCTCCGCCACCGACTGGGGAATTATCACTTTATCGTCAGCGAAGAGCGCACCGGACAGCACTGCACAAAGCAGCAGGGTGATTAACGCTATGGACTGGGGTCTGGGCATGATTAAGATAGGAATTATAGCATCGGAGTAAAGCAGAGGCAACGGAATCCTGTCAATTGTGAACTGACAGCCACCATAATCAAATGATATAATGTCCGACAACATACCATCCCGATGGAGTAAATATGACTAAATCCGCCCTGGTTTTCCTGACGCTTCTGGCAATTACCAGTTTGCATGGCTTCGCCTCCTTTATACTGGGGGAGGGCGTGGATATCCCGACCCTGTGGACGGGCAACATGAAACTTGCCTACTCTTACTATCAACTCTGGCTTCCCTCCGGGAGTGATTCCGGTCATATGGCATATCTCAATTCCGGAGCTGCAACATACAAACTGGGGTTGGGACAAAGCTGGGCAGTAGGGCTGGGGGTGGGCGGCGGATTTGAGCAGGCGGCAAAACCAGTCAACAGCAGCGGGGAACGCCAGACGAAGATGATTGGAGTTGGGCGGCTGAACCTTTATGGCAGGTGGAACTTCTGGAACGAGGATCTGGGCAGTAAGGCAGGCGTCCAGTTCGGCACCGATATTGGCACCAATAATACCCGCACCGATCTGCTCAACGGCATGGGTCTATTTAAGGGGCTTTTGGTCTGGGGCACGCCCACCGGCAATACAGGCAGCCTGAATGCCAATCTGGGATTTGGCATTCACCCTGCATTCACTCATCACGGTTCGGCAGGCGGGGGGCTGTGGTTCGCCGCACTCGGCTACGACTTCAACCCCTCTGTCCTGTGGCACTTTCCGCTGGAAGCCGCCTACGCGGTGGAGAAGAACGATTTTGATCATCCCGATCTCAATCTGGCGTTCTCGGTGGTTTACTACTTCAATCAGGATTTCTCGCTGACCGCCGGGGGCAGGTATATGGCGCAGTGCTACATGGCGGAGGAGAATCACCAGTTGTCACCCTACGCCGAGGTGAGTATGGATTTGCGGTAGGGGCGTTATCTTGTTGAATCGTAGGGGCAGACCCAAGTGTCTGCCCCGAATTGTATACGCGGGATGAGAGGTATGCGATGGGATGGTCACATAGGTTAGCCCCTACGGGTGGGTTGCAGGGAGGGAGAAACCACGCAATGCCACCACAGGAATGTAGTGGCTACTATTAATATGTATTTTCGGGTAGCTGCGACACTTATGTCGCAGCTTGCGCCGGGGTGCGACCCACCAGCGACGACAGGAGTGTCGTCGCTACAGTGGTTATTAATGTAATGGTATGGTTAAAACGACAAGCCTCCCGGGGCGGGAGGGGTTAGAATAGAGGAAAAAGGAAATAGCGGGATTTGAGAGGGAGAGCTGATTCCCT
>Ga0315280_10008891_pt1 | contig 13062 bp, 13 predicted proteins | sample YL17G06_40_MG_FD_203697 | JGI IMG/M metagenome (GOLD analysis project Ga0315280, IMG submission 203697) | Sediment microbial communities from Yellowstone Lake, YNP, Wyoming, USA - YL17G06_40 | ecosystem: Environmental > Aquatic > Freshwater > Lake > Sediment | place: USA: Wyoming | collected...
GGCACCGGGCGCGTCGGGGACTGGGCCTCCCACCAGATCGAGCACGAGCTGAGCGCCCTCTACGACGTGGCGCACGGAGCCGGCCTGGCGGTGGTGTTCCCGGCCTGGATGCAGCACGTGGTCCGCCGCGACGCGGCGCGCTTCGCCCGCTTCGCCGTCCGGGTATGGGGCGTTGAAGCGGACTTCGGCTCCCCCGAACGCACCGCGCTGGAGGGGATCCGCCGGCTGAAGGCCTTCTTCCGCGACATCGGGATGCCCGTCACCCTCGGCGAGCTGGGGGTACCGGCCGACCGGCTGGAGGAGATGGCGCGCCGCTGCACCGCGCGCGGCCCCGTGGGCAGCTTCGTGAAGCTCGGCGAGGCCGACGTGCTGGCGATCTACCGGCTGGCCGCCTAGTGGCCGCCGGCCGCGGGGCGGCCCCGCCGGCCCTCCTCCCGGTCTCTACAGACAAAAGTGGCCGCCCCGGAGGGCTGCCACCCTGGAACCCGCTTTCACGGACCCATGTGATTTGACCGTCTAGACGCCAGACCTCGTCTGGTCAGGCATGTTTGGTTCATTCCCCATATGCATCTCCTTCCCCTGCTCGTGCAGGACTGGATTTCCGTCAGCGGTCGGATATTAAAAAAGCCATCCTGCAGGATGGCGTCATTATCCGGAAAACGCGCCATATCTATTTCCCACAACCGGAAATGGAGGACCGGCGATTTCGATAGTCAAATCAAGAAAGAGTATCGCGGTAGAGAGAGCGCCTGTCAGCCAGCAGCCGTAGCCGAAAAAAGGCAGGTTCCTCCGGTGCGGCCCGCGCGCAAAATCAGTGATATGGCCGGCTCCTTCGACGCCCTCTCGCCGGGACAAGTGATCGCCGCCGTGGAGCGGGTGTTCGAGGTCGCGCTCGATGGCACGCTGTTCCCCTACCCGAGCTACATCAACCGGCACGACGTGGGCGAGACTAATCGCCCAGGTGTACGAGGTCGACCCCTTGACCTGTTACCGATGCGGTTCCCCGATGCGAACCCTTGCCGTGATCACCGAGCCGGAGGAGGTCCCCAAGATCTTGCGTCATCTGGTGAAGATCGGTCGCTCACCGCCGGGGCTCGAACCCACTTCGTTGAATCAGTAATCTATCTCCGTGCGCGCTCCGGGGGCGTACCCTGTCCCGCCTCCACAGCAGAGGCAAGGGAACGAAAACGCCTCGATCGTCTCCACACTTACGGATTCTGAGCCATTCCTTGGCCAAGGCCAGTTTTACCTGTTGCTATCAGTCAATCGCCTAGTGCGCTGCTCCTATCCGCTTGGATATCTCATCTGCCGCCTTGGTGACATATTCTCGGTAGCGGGGAATCTCGCTGTTCGGCAGCCGCACGGAGGGCATGGAAATGCTCAGCGCGGCGATGGTCGCCCCCTGGCTGTTGCGCACGGGCGCGGCTACACAACGCACGCCCACCTCGTGCTCCTCGTCGTCGAAGGCGAAACCTTGCTGTCGGATGCTTTCCAGTTCCTTGGTGAGCTGGGAACGGTCAGTGATGGTGTGGTCGGTAAAGCGTTGCATCCCTTCCCGGCTCAGGATCCGCTCCACCTCCTCGGGTGGAAGATGGGCCAGGAGTAGCTTGCCTACGCCCGTGCAATAGGTCGGCGCGCTCTGTCCGATGCGCGAGGACATGGATACCCGAAGCGCCTGAGTCGATTCGATCTTCCCCAGGTAGACCAGCCGGCCGTCATCCAGCACGGCGAGATGGATCGTTTCATGCACTTGCTCCGCGAGATGATCCAGGATCGGGTGCGCCTGTTCCCAGAGCTCCATGCGGCCCAGAACGGATGATCCCAATTCAAAGAGTTTCAAAGTCAGGCTGTATTTCTCGTTCGAGGCATTTTGGTGGACATAGCCTAACTCCTTCAAGGAGTTCAGGAAGCGGTACACCGTGCTTTTATGCATGCCCGCGCGCACGGCCAGATCAGTTACCCCAAGCTCATTCTGTTGAGCCAGCGATTCGAGCAGGCACATAGTCTTATTCACAGCTTTCACAGGTTCTTGCCCGGCCATATCCCTACTAAGGCAGTTCCCCACCGTATTTTGTCAACATCATGCAGGCGCTCCTGTGAGTGAATATAGAGACAGATTAGAACAAAGTTTTATATTTGTCAACGAAATACCAGTTGATAACGACAATTGCTGAGTCTCTAGTATTTTAAAACATCGCTTAATTTATGAAGAAGTTGGGCATGGCTGAGGTAACCCTTCTAGTCTACTGACGGAACGAGTTGGGCGAAGGCCCGGTGTGGTCTGAAGCGGAGCAAAGGCTCTTCTGGACAAGGACCCTCCTTGCTCGCCGTCGACGCTTCTCCAGTTGGTCCGGGCGTCCTGGTGGTCTTATACCAAGGACAACACCATAGATCAAAATAGCATGCATAATCTCCACTCAGAGGATTTCGCTTGACAGCGGACAGCGGAGGCTCTATAGTACCTCAGATTATGAAACAGCATTTCATTTACGTGCCGAAAGGATTCCCATGCTGGGTAAATTAATAAATAGAAGACTTCCGGGAAAAGATCGGCAAAGGAGTCTTTCTTGGCCCCTTCTCGAAGTCCTCAGACCCCGCCTTTGTCGAGGTGATGGGCCACGCTGGCTTCGATTTCGTCGTGCTGGACCTCGAGCATGGTCCGAACAACGCGCTTTCGCTGCAGAACCTCATCCGGGCCGCCGAAGTCTCGGGGCTCCTGCCCATCGTTCGTGTCAAGGAGGACACCCCATCGCACATTGGGCAGGTCCTGGACGTAGGGGCTGGGGGCATACAGGTGCCCAAGGTGCAGAGCCGGCAGGACGTGGAGAGGATCATTCAGGCAGCCCGCTTCGCCCCCAGGGAATGCGCGGCGTGTGCCGTCTCGTCAGGGCGGCCGACTACTCTTCCACCGATCGCGTCGCCTACTTCACTGAATCGAACACCACGCTGTTGATCCTTCAGCTGGAGGGGCAGGAAGCGGTGGAGAATATCGAGCAGATCCTGTCGGTGCCTGGGGTTGATATCGTGTTCATCGGGCCCTACGATCTGTCTCAATCCCTCGGGATTCCCGGGGAAGTGCGAAACCCTAAAATGAGCGAGGCGATGACGAAGATCGTGGCGCGCTGCATTCAGCGTAAGGTCCTGGCGGGCACCTTCGTCGACACGCTGGAGGACGCCCGCAAGTGGCGTGAGGCCGGCGCGAAGTACCTGTGCTATTCGGTTGACGTCGGCCTGTTCACCGAGCAATGCCGCGAGACCATTCGCAGTTTGCGGGATTCCAGGGATTGAGGAGGGCAGACCATGAAGTTGGCGGGCAAGGTTGCCGTGATCACGGGAGGCAGCATTGGCATCGGTGCCGCGATCGGGCGCCTGTTTGCCCAGGAAGGCGCGCGGGTGGCCTTGATAAGCCGAAACGCCGCCGCCGGCGAGAAGACCTGCCAGGGCATCCGCAGCCAGGGCGGAGACTGCAGGTTCTACGTGGCTGACGTGTCCAAGGCGGATCAAGTCGCCAAGGCCGCCGCGCAGATCCTCAAAGACTACCCGAAAGTCGACATCCTGGTGAACAATGCCGGCATCTGGCGGCCGGGCCGGGTCGTCGACCTGACCGAAGAAACGTGGGACAGCGTCCTGGATACGAACCTGAAAGGCATGTTCCTGGTTTCCCGGCATTTCCTGCCCGGCATGATGGAACGGAAATCGGGGGTGGTCATCAACGTCTCGTCGGTCGCGGGCCTGGTCGGGGCTGCGGAGGCCTCCGCCTATGCGGCTTCCAAGGGCGGGATCGTGAACCTCTCCCGGAGCATGGCCCTGGATTTCGCGCCCTTCAACATACGGGTCAACTGCCTGTGTCCCGGCATGACCGACACGGCCCAGGGAGACACCGTGGTCGCGCACTATAAGCCCGGAAGGGACCAGAGGGAGGAGAAGCGCAACTGGCAGCCGCTCCGCCGGGTCGGCACGCCCGAGGACGTCGCCAAGGCGGCGCTCTACCTCGCTTCCGATGATGCCGAGTTCATGACCGGCTCCATGTTTGTGCTCGACGGCGGCTTGACGGCTCAGTAAGAGAGGTCCCTCCGCCGGAGAAAGGAGGTGTCGGGGAAAGGGAGAAATCCAGAAAGGAGGTGCAGGGGCAAGAAAAAAGTCTGGGTGGAATCAGAGTCTGATTCCGCAAAGGTGTGTGCATGGAGAACTTGAAGTTCTCAGAAAGTCCAAGGAGGGTAAAAGGTATGAGGAGAAAGTGTATTCTCGTCTTTGTGCTCGCGCTTTGTCTGCTGTTTGCCGTTAGTTCCTTCGTCGGCGCCCAGGGCAAGGTGACCCTGGTCGTTTGCATCAGAGGACTGGACAATCCGTATCACGCGAACTACGCGGTGGGAGCAAGAGAGCTGGGAAAGAAGCTGGGATTGCCCGTCGATGTTCTGACCAGTGAGGCAAACAGCCAGAAGCAATTCGCGGACTTGAGGGCGGAAATAGCAAAGACCGGCGGCAACATGGTTGCCAGCGTCGACCCCAACGAAGCGCCCGACGTCGTCCCCATCGCCAAGATGCTCGAGTCTGCAAAGGCGTATTGGGTGAACTGGTGGAACAAGCCGCCCGATGTGAAGGTGACGGACTATAAATACTGGGTGGCCCACATCCAGTTCGACGCCGTCGGCCAGGGCTATTGGAATGCCAAGGAGCTATTCAAGACCTTCAAGACGCCGAACAAGGGCAAGATCGTCGCCATCCAGGGCATGTTGGCCAACAACGCGGCAATCGGCCGCTTCCAGGGTCTTCAGAAAGCGTTGAAGGAGAATCCCGGCGTAACTCTTCTCCAGTGGGAAGGCGCGGAGTGGGACACAACCAAGGCCTACAACGCTACGAAGGCGCTGCTTGCCGCTTACCCGGACGTCGACGGTGTATGGTGCGCGAACGACAACATGGGCATGGGCGCCATCCAGGCCCTGAAGGAGGCCGGGCTCGCGGGGAAGGTCCTCGTGACCGGCACTGATGGTGTTCCCGAGTCGTTCGACGCCATCAAGGCGGGATACATGGTCTCGACGCAATTCCAGGACTCCCGCTACCAGGCCCAGTTTGGCCTGACCTTGTGCCTCCAGGCGAGGGAGGGAAAGATCAATGTCGCCAAGCTCCCCAAGAAGTACCGCAGCTGGATGATCCCCGGGGTCAATGTGAACCGCGAAAACGTCGATGAGTTCGTGAAAGAGTACATCGAGAAGATGCCCGAGTATGATTTGTCGGATCTCTTCGCGAAATGGGCGGGTGAAGCGCCCTGAGGTAGTCACCGCACCCGAATAGACGGACCTCCGCACGGCTGGCTCTTTGCCGACGTGCGGAGGGCTTTTGTTCCCTTGCCGCCATGGTTCTTTCGATTTACATTCATTGAAGGAGGGATTACAACTCATGACAGAAGTGAGCAGCAAGGGAGGCTACCTGACCTGGCTGCGGAAGCGGTTCCCCGTTCCCTTTGCGGCCGCGCGGACGTGGCTGCGGCGTTTCGGCATCCTGGCCCAGATCCTTTCCCTGGCGATCATCGTTGCCGTATTCGCCATCGGCACGAAGGGCAAATATCTCTCCTGGGCCAATATTCAGACCATCCTCAGTCTCGCGGCGATTCCGGCGATCTACGCCATCGGGCTGCACCCGACGATCATACTGGGAGGAATCGACCTTTCCCTCCAGGGTGTGGCCTCGCTATGCGCAGTTTTCGTTGGCCTGCTGTTGAAGAATCAGTTCAACTCCAATGACGTAGGGCTTTGGATCATCCCCATTTCCGTAGCGATCGGAGGAGCAGCCGGAGTAATAAGCGGCCTGCTGAACACCGGGCTGAGGATCCCGTCGTTTATCGCCACTCTCGGGATGAGCTGGATACTGTACGGGTTGTCTGTCTACATCGGCAAGGCGAAAAACGTCCAGATTCTCGACGAGAGGATATTCAACGCCATCAACGTGATGGTCTTGGGCATCCCTCAGATTGCAATTCTCGCGGTTGTTATCACCATCATTGTTCAGTTCATGCAGAACCGTACGCGATTCGGGCGGTACATGTATGCGATCGGTGGCGACGAGGTCATTGCCAAGCAGGCTGGAGTCAAGGTCAACGGGATCAAGATCGCCGTTTTCACGATCGCGGGGGTAATCTACGGGCTGGCATCGCTTCTGCTTGCCTGCCGGCTGGGCATCGCGACATCGCGAATGGGGCTCACCCTTCTTTTTCCCACCATCACCGCGGTCGCCGTCGGCGGCGTCGCCTTGACGGGCGGGATCGGCGGGGCCAAGAATGCCGCCCTCGGTGCCCTGATCGTCACGGCGCTCAACGATGGTCTGGTCCTGATGCGCGTGAGCCCTTACATACAGCAGGCGGTTAACGGCGTCGTTCTGATCGCCGCCGTCGCTCTCACGCTGGACAGGAAGAAGCTCGGCTTCATCAAGTAGGACGAGGCGGGAATATGAGTGACGATACCTTGCTGGAGATGCGCCAGATCACGAAAATCTATCCTGGAGTAGTCGCGCTGGACCGTGTTGACTTCGCGATCCGCAAGAACGAGGTGGTCGGCCTGGTGGGCGAAAACGGCGCAGGGAAATCGGTGCTCATGAAGATCATGATCGGGCTCGTCCAGCCGGATGAGGGGACCATCGTTCTTCGGGGCGAGCAGACCGCGCTGAGAGACCCTTTGGAGGCGATCAAAAACGGAATTGGGATGGTCTTCCAGGACGGTTCGCTGGTACCCAATCTATCCGTAGCGGAGAACCTGTTCCTCTGCCATGAGGCGGCGTTCCGCAAGTCAGGAATGCTGTCCTTGCGGGCAATGCGTGATACCGCCCGGGAGCTCCTGACCCAGCTGAAGCTCCACCTCGACGTCGACCTGCCGGTCGCGGAGCTGGGCCCGGCGGAGCGGCAGATGGTCGAGATCGCGCGTCTGCTGTGGCTTTCCAAGCTGTACGGGCAGGAGAATCCCGTGTTGATCCTGGACGAGCCGACCACGGTGCTTGCCGACAGCGAGCGGGAAACGCTGTTCGAAACACTACATGAGCTCAAAGATAGGGCCTCGATCGTTTTCATCTCCCACCGCATCCAGGAGGTGCTCGAGAACTGCGACCGGATCGTCATACTGAAAGATGGGAAAAACGTTACGGAGATGCCGGCAGCGGACTCGCGCCTCCTGAAAGTAGAGCAGCTGATGGTGGGCCATTCCTTCTCAGTGGACCGCTTCCACCAGGATGCAGAGTGGAGGCAGGCGGAAAAAGAAATCTTGAGAGTGGAAAACCTGAGCAAGGCGGGGCTCTTCCAGCCGCTCAGCTTCACGGTGGGGGAGGGGGAGATCGTCAGCTTGATCGGGCTGGTCGGCTCGGGCAAGGAAGCGGTCTGCAGGTGCATCAATGGCCTGGAGAAGGCCGATACCGGCAGCATCTTCATTAACGGGCGAAAACTTCCGAGCGGGTCTCCCGGCGCCGCGGTCAAGGCCGGAATCGGTCATATCCCGATCGATCGGCGCAGCGAGGGCCTCGCCCTCATGATGAGCGTGGCGGAGAACGTGAACCTCCTGGTCCTCAATCGCCTGAAAACGGCCGGATTTCTGAGCCCGGTGCGCGAGAAGGCGAACGCGCAGCACTGGATTTCCGAATGCCAGATCAAGACGCCGTCGATTAGCACGATGTGCGCCAACCTGAGCGGCGGCAACCAGCAGAAGACGGTCATCTCCAAGTGGCTCAGCTCCCGCGTGCGCCTCCTGATCCTCGATCACCCGACGCGGGGGGTCGACGTCGGAGCAAAGGACGAGATCTACAAACTCATCAGGAGGCTTGCGCGGGAAGGGATCGGAATGCTCATCATGTGCGATACCCTGGAAGAGGACATCGGGCTGGCCAACCGGCTGCTGGTCATGAAGGACGGCCGGCTGGTGAAGGAAATCGCCAGCCCGCCGGGGCAGAAGCCGACCCCGCAGGATATCATCGGGCTGATCGTGTAGGATGCGCAAAGCAAGGAGAACCTCAAGTGGCGGAAGCGAAGAATGGGGAAGCGGCCAACGCGCAGGAAACGAGAAGAAGACTGACAGGGAAAGTGCGGATCCCTCCGGTTTATGTCACCGTTGCGCTTCTCGTGGTCGTGGGAATGCTCTTCTACCTGGGAAACCAAAACTTCCTGTCGTTCTATAACCTGAACACGATCATCAGCTTCTCCGCGATCCTGCTGATGGTCGCCTTGGGGCAGATGTGCACCATTCTCATTGGCGGGATAGACCTCTCCGTCGGGGGGTTGGTATCGTTCATCTCCGTCGTCTTCATCCTTCTGATCAAGCCGATCGGTTACCTGGCCTATCCGGTGTGCCTGCTCATAGGAGTGATCGTCGGATACATCAACGGGAGCATCCTCACCCGGATACGGATCCCGTCATTTATCGCCACCCTGGCAACCGGCGGCATCCTCACGAGCCTGGCGTACATCGCCTCTTCGGGCGCCGGAGCGCCCAGGCCGGTGAACCTATCCCCTGCGCTTTATCACGTCGTCGACAACGTCGCCAACGGCTCGCTGTTCACGGTGAGCAACGTCCTCTATATCGGGCTCTTGGGGCTGCTGCTCTATTACGTCATCCTGCGTTTCACCGGCACGGGCCGCAACATCTTCTACATCGGCAGCAACATCAAGATGTCCTGGATGTCGGGAATCAATATCGTGAAAACGCGCAACATCGCCTTTATGCTGTCCGGGCTGGGCGCCACGATCACGGGCATCCTGATATCCTCTATCCGCTACGGCGGCGACCCGATGGTCGGCAACGCGTACGTCTTGAACTCGATCGCGGCGGTCGTCGTGGGCGGCACGGCGCTCACCGGCGGCACGGGAGGCGTCATCAACACCGTGTTCGGCTCGGTGTTCATGAGCATGCTGGACAACGGGATGAACGTCGTCGGCATCGATCAGTATTTCCAGCAGGCCATCCTGGGCGCCATGGTCATCATAGGCGTCACGCTGACGTTCGACCGGACAAAGACCCCCATCGTCAAGTGAGGTTCTGGCCGAGCGACCTCACCAGCGACCGGCAGGCGTCGGTGAAGATACCGACATCGACCGAATAGGCGATATAGCGCACCCCGGCCTGGATCCATTTTTGGGCGTTTTCCAGCGTGTCTACGAAGGTTCCTACGACCAATCCCTTCCGAGAGCAACGCTCGACCAGGTAGGCCATCTTTGCCAGCACCTTGGGGCTGTCCACCTGTCCGGTCACTCCCAGTGATTGCGAGAGGTCATAGGGCCCGATGAAAATGATGTCGATGCCTGGAACGTTCAGGATGGATTCTACGTTGCGCAGCGCTTCGGTCCCTTCCAGTTGTGCTATTACCAGCGTTTCGTTGGACTCGCGGAAGTAGCGCTCGCGTTCCATTGAGGAGTAGTTGGCGGCGCGCACGAAGCGGCACACTCCGCGCTCGCCCGTCGGGGCGAACTTCGCCCGGCTGACCACTGCTCGGGCCGAAGCCTCATCGACGATCTGGGGCGCCTGCACTCCGGCCGCTCCGATGTCGAGCACCTCGCCGATCACCGAGAGCCGGTCTTCCTTCACGCGCACGAGGGGCAGAATGCCGGCGATCTGCGCGCCCCGGATCAGGCCTTGCGCGGTTTCCACGCTGTTCGGCCCGTGCTCCAAATCGATGATGATATAATCAAAGCCCGCGTTTCCGGCCGCTTCGATGAAGGCCGGATCGCTGGTCTTGGAAAAGATTCCGAAAACCGGCCCCTTGGCCAGTTTGTCTTTGAACGCTCTAATCTGCGCGGTCAGCATCTCCGGCGGCCTCCCAGGCATTATAGCAGCCCAGGCGCGTCTGCTGAAGCTGCTACGAGCCGCCCCCGTGTGAGCGCTGGCATTCCTTGACACGGGGCCGATCTGCGGCGTATGCTGTCCGGGCGTCCGAATCGGATGCCATTCGCCGAGTGAAGCGGCCTAAACCTTGGCCGCATGGCGCTTCACCGCTAGGGTCGGCCTGGAAACGGGCCCACCTCCCGGAGTCGGAAAGGCGAGTTCCCTCGAGAGCCTCGATGCTTCCTCGCCCCCGCCCCCGGAACAGAACCCAGGAGGTATCGTGGCCTTGTTGAGCCCCGATCAGGCGCTGGAAGCTATCGAGGCCCTCGTGCCCGAGCCGCGGACCGAGCTCATCCCGCTGGCCGAGGCCTTGGGCCGCGCGCTGGCCGAAGAGGTGACGGCCCCGCAAGACTCCCCGCCGTTCGCCAAGGCGGCCATGGACGGCTACGCGGTGCGCTCGGTTGATCCCGGGACCCGCTACCGCCTGACGGCTACCCTGGCCGCCGGGGAGGCGCCCGCGCGGCCTCTGGAGAGGGGGGAGTGCGTCAAGATCATGACCGGGGCCATGATGCCGCCCGGGGCGGACAAGGTGCTGCGGGTGGAGTTCGTCCGGGAGCGGGATGGGGTGGTGGAGCTGCTGCAGGAAGAGCCCTACGCCAACGTCATCGCCCGCGGGGAGAACCTAAAGGCCGGCGAGCGGGTGCTCGGGCCCCGAATCCTCGAGCCGCGGGACATCGGAGTGCTCGCCTCCCTCGGCAGGGATCAGGTGCGGGCGGCCGTGCCTCCGCTAGTTGGCGTGCTGGCCACGGGCTCGGAGCTGCGCAACCCGGGCGAGAGCCTGGGGCCGGGACAGATCTACAATTCCAACGGGCCGCAGCTCTGCGCCCAGGTCGCCGGCGCCGGCGGCCGGCCGCGCTGCTACGGGATCGTGTCCGACGAGCCCGCGCTGCTCCGGAGCGCGGTCCAGCGGGCCCTGGAGGAGTGCGAATTGCTCCTGCTGTCCGGGGGGGTCTCCATGGGGGAGCTGGACTTCGTGCCCGCGGTGCTTCGGGACTGCGGGGCGGAGATCCTCTTCCATAAGCTGGCCGTCAAGCCGGGCAAGCCGACCCTGTTCGCCCGCTGGACGCGGAGAGGCCGGCCGGCGTACATCTTCGGCCTGCCGGGAAACCCGGTGTCCGCCTACGTCATCTTCGAGTTGCTGGTTCAGCCTCTCCTGTACCGGCTGCTCGGCCTGCATTACCGCCCGCGGCAGGTGGCGGCTCTCCTGGCGGACTCGGTCAAGAGGCGCGATGCGGAGCGCGTGGAGTTCCGTCCCGTGCGCCTGGAAGGCGGGGAGGCGCATCCCTTGAGCTATCACGGCTCCTCGCACCTGAACGCCTTGAGCGAGGCGGACGCCCTGCTGCGCCTCGATTCCGGGGTGCAGCGGCTGGAGAAAGGGACCCGGGTCTATGTACGACTCTTATAACCGCGGGATCGACTATCTGCGTATCTCGGTCACGGACAAGTGCAACCTGCGCTGCACGTACTGCATGCCCGAGGAGGGCGTGCCTGCGCGCCGGCACGAGGAGTTCCTGAGCCACGAGCGGATCGCCGAGGTGGTCGCCGCCGGGGTGAAGCTGGGCCTGACCAAGATCCGGCTGACCGGAGGGGAGCCGCTGGTCAAGCGGGGGATCGTGGATCTGGTGGCTTTGGTCCGCGCGGTGCCCGGGGTGCGGCACCTGGCCATGACCACCAACGGCACGCTCCTTCCGCAGCTCGCCTCCCCGCTGCGCCGGTCCGGGCTGGACAGCCTGAACGTGTCCCTGGACACCCTGGATGCCGAGCGCTACCGGCGCATCACCCGCCGGGGCGACATCGCCGAGGTGCTGGCGGGCATCCGGGCCGCGCTGCGGGAGGGTTTCCCCCTGAAGATCAACATGGTGGTGCTGGAGGATACTACGAAAGAGGAGATCGAACGGATGCGCGCCTTCTGCCGGGACAGCAACGCGCGCCTGCAGCTGATCAACCACTTCGCGCTCGACCGCGAGAAGCGCGAGCAGTACCTGTTCGACCGCCCGCCCAAGTGCAAGTTCTGCAACAAGATCCGCCTGCTGGCCGACGGCCAGCTCAAACCCTGCCTGCATTCCAACCTGGAGATCCCGCTGGACCCGGCGGACATCGAAGGCAGCCTGCGGCGGACGATCCTGGCCAAGCCCAGGAACGGCTGGGTGTGCACCAACCGCAGCATGGTCCAGATCGGAGGGTAGCCTGATGCCGCTCAGCCACGTGGACGAGGAAGGCAAGGCCCGGCAGGTCGACATCTCGGGCAAGCCGGAGGTGCCGCGCCGGGCGGAGGCCTGCGGCCGGGTACGGATGGACCGCCGGACCGTGCGCCTGATCCGGGAGAACCAGATCCGCAAGGGCGACGTGCTGGCGGTAGCCCAGATCGCCGGCATCGCCGCCTCCAAGCGCACCGCAGAGCTGGTGCCCCTGTGCCACAACATCCCCATCGACCGGGTGGAGGTGCGCTGCACCCTGGCCGAGGAGGCGGTGGAGATCCGCTCGGAGGCGGTCTGCACCTGGAAGACCGGCATCGAGATGGAGGCCCTGACCGCGGCCGCAGTGGCCGCACTCACGATCTACGACATGTGTAAGGCCGTGGACCGGGGCCTGGTCATCGAAGAGATCCGCCTGCTGCACAAGAGCAAGGGGGAAGCGGAGGACCGGGCATGAGGCGGCAGTTCCGGATCCTCTCGCTGAACGTTTCGGAGCGCACCGGCGAGCAGAAGAGGCCCGTGGCCGCAGGCTCCGTGACCCTGGGCGCGAACCACGGCATTCTCGGGGACGCCCACGCCGGGGTCTGGCACCGCCAGGTTTCCCTCCTGGCCGCCGAGGACATCGACACCATGCGGGGCAAGGGGATCGAGATCGGCTTCGGGGACTTCGCCGAGAACATCACCACCCAAGGAGTGGACCTGGCAGCGCTTCCGGTGGGCGCGCGCCTGTATCTGGGGGAAGCGGTGCTGGAGGTGACCCAGATCGGCAAGGAGTGCCACAGCCACTGCGCGATCTACCGGGCCGTGGGCGACTGCGTCATGCCCCGGCGCGGGATCTTCGCCCGGGTGCTGAAGGGCGGGGAGGTGAGCCGTGACAGTGATTGTTCTTACGATCTCTGACCGGGCTTCCCGGGGCCTTTACCCGGACCGCTCCGGCCCCGAGATCGAGGAGGTTCTGCGCGCGCGGTTTCCGGAGGTCCAGATCCTGAAGCAGATCGTGCCGGACGAGCCGGACC